>Ga0310120_10003481_pt1 | contig 11258 bp, 5 predicted proteins | sample CB27_AW_983_MG_FD_203506 | JGI IMG/M metagenome (GOLD analysis project Ga0310120, IMG submission 203506) | Marine microbial communities from Western Arctic Ocean, Canada - CB27_AW_983 | ecosystem: Environmental > Aquatic > Marine > Oceanic | place: Canada: Western Arctic Ocean | collected... | reverse complement strand
GGCTTGTTCGGCTTGTTCGTGCGGCTTGAAACGGTAGACTTGGTGGCCATGGCACATCTCAGTCACTCAAGGATGGCGTTGCGTCTGACACTCGCTGGCCGCATCCCGGCGGGCGTCAGTTTTCGGGCCGCCAGCCTAGCGGGTGTCAAAACGGGTGTCAACCACCATTTCAGACTGCATGACATGATGTCATATTACTCTTTGTTTCACCATGTTTGCACCCGTAGCTCAACTGGATAGAGCAACGGACTTCGAATCCGTAGGTTGGGGGTTCGAATCCCTCCGGGTGTACTTCCCCTCCGTCGCCGTGGCAGCCGCTTGGCCTCGAGACCGCGGACAGGTCCGCCGATTGGCGAAATCGCAGGCGGACCGGCCGGCTGGCAACCTGTGCCGATTCTGAGGGTTGAAGCGATTGTGCCAAATGTTCCGATTCACTGTGTCGATCACATTCCATGGGGACGCCCTCGGTGTGCGCTGCCGCAACTCGAGGACTTCCCGGTACCTGGCTCCCGTTTGAGTACCTGACCCCGATCAGGGTCCATCGAATGTCCCGGCGCAACTCGAAACTCAATATCACCGGTTTGCCTGGCCTGCGGATCCTGGCCGTCCTGGCCACACCGCTGGTCGTGACGATCGGCGGCTGCCAGGCGACAGACAGCCGGGCAGCTCACAGCGAAGTCTCTGATGAGATCTCGAATCGCTTCGCCGCTGGGCTGGGTGACGAGAATCCCGCTGAGCAGACACCGGTCCCGTCACTTCCCCCCGACGTCTCGCTCGAGGACGGCATCACCGAAGACGAATCCGTCGCCGTGGCACTCTGGAATAACGCCGCGCTCTACGAAACGCTCGCCGAACTCGGTGTGTCCAAGGCCCAACTCCTCGACGCTCAACTGATCAGTGACCCTCAGTTCATGACCTTCCTTCCGGTGGGCCCCAAGCAGTTCGAGATGACGACTCAGCAGGCCGTGGATGCGCTGTGGCTGCAGCCGATTCGGGCCCGAGCCGCCCGCCTCGACCTCGATCGAATCAGCCAGTCGATGGTGCAAAACGGCCTGGACCTGATCCGAGATGCCCGGGTCGCTCACTCTGAACTGGTCCTCGCCAACGAGCAGGCCGGGTTCCGCCACGAAGCTGTGTCCGTGAGAGCCAGGATCGCAGCACTGACCCTCAAACAACTCGACGCAGGCGACATCAGCGAACCCGAGACGATGACATCAAGACAGTTGGCGCTGGCGGCCGAAGCGGCCGAGGTAAGAGCCACGCAGCAATTGGCACTCGCCCGACAACGGCTGCGGGTTGTGATGGGGCTGACGATGTCCAGCGACACTCTGCAGGCAGTCGCCCGGCCAGAAATGCCAGCACCGACCCGCGACATCGACTCACTGCTCGAGGACGCACTGGCCACGCGACCGGACCTGCGAGCCGCCGAGATCGCGATCGAAACGGCCGGTCAGCGGATCGGGCTCGCGCGACACCAGTTCATCAACCTCGACGCAATCTATGACGCCAATGGAACCGGCCTGCAGGGTTTCGAGTCGGGACCCGGTCTGAGGGTCAGCCTGCCGCTGTTCAATCGCAACCAGGGCGGAATCGCCATCGCCGACGCACGCTGGAACCAGGCCACACGACAGTACGTGACAACCCGCGATCGCGTGGCACTGGAAGTCAGAAACTCCCACACGCAACTTGTCGCCGCACAAAACGACCTGGCCATCGTGCAAGAACAGGTCCTCCCCGCACTGACGCGAGAACAAGAACTGGTTCGGCTGCGGTATCAACGAGGTGGCAGCTCGTACCTGCCGGTCCTGGAGATTCACTCACGCTATCTCGACGGGCAGATCCGTGAGTCGCAATCGAAGGCCGCTCTGCGGCGGGCCATCGCCGAATTGGACCGCAGCGTCGGACACCGAGTGACGGACGACTGAAGGACCAGGAAGTACCCCCATGCACCGGAAACTCGCCAGACTGGGCCTGGCTCTTTGTGTAGGCCTGACCGGATGTGGGACCCGGTCCGCACCTGGCAAGCAAAAGACGGCCCCGGCGAAGATCACGCATCGCTCGGAAAGCGACATCGACCAGATCGTGCTGACGCCTCGCGCTGAAGAACGGCTGCAGATCACGACCTTCGCCGTCGAAAAACGGGCCGTTCGGCGAACGCGGACCGTCGGCGGCCAGATCACGATCCCCGACGGTGCACAGATCCTGGTCACCGCTCCGCTGACCGGTACACTCGTCAAGCCCAGCGGACTCCAGACGCCAGTTGCCGGGCAGGAGATCCAATCCGGCCAGGTGGTGTTCCACCTGCTGCCGTTACTCTCACCGATTCGCGAAGTACCGACCGCGGCCGAACGGGTCGTGATGGCCAACGCCAGAGCCTCGCTCGAATCGGCCCGCATCGTGGCACTGGGCGACATCATGCAGGGGCTTGCCCGGGTCCAGGGCGCTCGGCTCGCGCTGGATCGAGCGAAACAACTGGTGGCCGACAAGGCCGGGAGCGAGCGCGACCGGGATGCGGCACAGGCCCTCTTCGAGATCGCCGTGAAGACACTCGAAACGGCACGCCAACGGCTTCAACTGCTCGAAAAACTCACGCTCGAGGCCAAGGCCGCACCGGTCACAACAGTCGTGCTGCAGGCACCCCAGAACGGCATCCTCCGAGCCGTCTCCTCGTCGATCGGTCAAACCGTCAGCGCCGGAGCCGCGCTGTTCGAAGTCGTCAACCTCAAGACCGTCTGGGTCCGAGTCCCCGTCTATCCCGGATTGCGAAAACAGGTCGCCGGCAACCGCAACGCCCTGGTACGAGACCTCGGTGGGCCCTCCGAAGATCTGCCCGTCCGCGCTGTGAAGGCACCCCCCAGCGCCGATCCGCTCGGAGTCACTGTCGACCTGTTCTACGAGCTGCCCAATCCCAGCGGCCGCTTCCATCCGGGCGAACGTGTCGAGGTCACTCTGCCCCTGTCCGGTGAAACCGAATCCCTGGTCGTCCCCCGCGGGGCCATTCTCCGGGACATCCACGGAGTGGCCTGGGTCTATGTGAACCTGGCACCACAGACCTTCCAACGACACCGGGTCGAAGTTCACTTCACGACCGCCAGTCACGCGGTGCTCAGCCGAGGACCCGCCGCAGCAACGCCCGTGGTCGTCGACGGAGCGGCCGAGCTGTTTGGAACCGAGTTCGGGGCCGGCAAATGAACTGGCTGGTTTCTACCGCGTTGCGCTTCCGCACACTGGTGGTCGCTGCAGCACTGACCCTGATCGTCATCGGCATCCGCACCGCCGACGATATCCCGCTCGACGTGTTTCCGGAATTCGCACCGCCGAAGGTCGAGATTCAAACCGAAGCCCCGGGACTCTCGACCGAGGAAGTCGAGAGCCTGGTGACGGTCCCGATCGAAAACTCGCTCGCGGGGATCCCGTTCCTGGATCACGTGAGATCCAAGTCGGTGCTGGGCCTGTCGTCGGTCCAACTGTTCTTCGCACACGGCACCGACCTGATTGTCGCACGGCAACTTGTCGGAGAACGGCTGGCTCTGAGCGGCTCGAGGCTGCCGCAGGCGGTGAGTCCTCCCGTGATCCTGCCACCACTCTCGTCGCTGAGCCGAGCGATGAAGATCGGGCTGTCCTCCGAGCAGCTCTCGCAGATGGACCTGACGGTCCTCTCGAAATGGACCATCAGACCGCGGCTGATGGCGATACCCGGTGTGGCCAACGTGGCCATCTGGGGCGATTACGACAAGCAACTGCAGGTGCTGGTCGATCCGGATCGGCTGAGGACTCACGGCGTTACGCTCGCTCGAGTCATGCAGAGCGTCGGCAAGTCGGTGGAACCGATTTCCGGCGGTTTCATCGACACCCCGAACCAGCGGCTGGCGGTCCGACACACCGCAGCCGTCAGTGATCCTGCTCAGCTGGCCAACACCGTTGTCGCCTTCCGCAACGGGACACCGTTGTTGCTGGGCGATGTGGCCGAGGTGCGGATCGGGTCGCCTCCACCCATTGGCGACGCGATCATCAACGACGTGCCGGGCATCCTGCTGATTGTCGAGAAGCAGCCGTGGGCCAACACGCTGGAGGTGACCCGCGGTGTCGAGACGGCCATGAAACAGCTCGCGCCGGCCCTGCCCGGGGTTGACGTCGATACCAGGATCTTCCGGCCCGCGACGTTCATCGAGCGGGCCCTCAAGAACCTGGCCCACTCGCTGGTCATCGGCTGCGTGCTGGTGATGGTCGTACTCGCCGTGTTTCTCTACGACTGGCGGGCCGCACTGATCAGCTCGATGGCCATTCCGCTCTCGCTGCTGGCCGCCGTGCTTGTGCTCTACTACCGGGGCGGGACCGTCAACACCATGGTGCTCGCCGGGCTGATCATCGCGCTGGGAGAAGTCGTCGATGATGCGGTCATCGACGTTGAGAATATCCTGAGGCGGCTGAGGTTGAATCATGACCTCGAGCAGCCCAAGTCGAGTTTCCGAGTCGTCCTGGACGCGTCACTGGAAGTCCGTAGCGCCGTGGTCTACGCGACTCTGATCATCGTGCTGATGCTGGTGCCGGTGTTCTTTCTGGATGGACTGGCCGGTTCCTTCTTCAGGCCGCTGGCCGCCTCCTACGTCCTGGCCATCGTCGCTTCGCTGGTCGTGGCGCTGACGGTGACTCCGGCCATGTCCCTGATCCTGCTGCCTCGGACCGCCCGGCGGCAACGACGCGACACACCGCTGACCGCACTCCTGAAACGCGGCTACGCCGTGCTGCTGCGGCCGCTGATTCACCGGCCCAAGTCGATCGCCAGCTTCGTGGTCGTGGTCTTCGTCGGCGCCGGAGCCTCGGTGCCCTATCTCGGTGAAGAACTGATGCCCAAGTTCATGGAAACCGACTTCCTGATGCACTGGGTCGAAAAGCCCGGCATCGGCGTCGACGCCATGAAACGGATCACGATCGCCGCGAGTCGCGAATTGCGATCCGTCGACGGGGTCAACAACTTCGGATCACACATTGGCCGGGCCGAAGTGGCCGACGAGGTCTACGGGCCGAACTTCACCGAACTGTGGATCAGCATCGACACCGACGTCGACTACGAAGAAACCGTCGGCAAGGTCCAGGAGACCGTCGACGGCTACCCCGGCCTGTACCGGGACCTGTTGACCTACCTCACCGAACGCATCAAGGAAGTGCTCACCGGAGCCAGTGGTGCCATCGTGGTCCGCGTCTACGGCCCCAACCTCGAAGAACTCCGCTCGACCGCCCAGGACGTGGCCGATGTGATGGACGAGATCGAGGGCGTGACCAACCTCAAGGTCGACCCGCAGGTCCTGATACCCCAGATCGTCGTGCGGCCCAAACCCGATGCCGCGGCGTCGTTCGGGCTGTCACCGGGTGACATCCGAGCGGCCACGACCACGCTGATCCGAGGGACACAGGTCGGGGAAATCTTCGAGGACCAGAAGATCTTTCGAGTCGTGGTCTGGGGAGTCGAGCCGGTTCGCCGCGACGTGGATGCGCTGAGGACCCTGATGATCGACACGCCCTCGGGAGGCCAGGTGCCGTTGGGTGAAGTCGCCGAGATCTCGATTCAGCCGGCCGCCAATGCCATCCAGCGCGAAGGCACCTCCCGCAAACTCGATGTCGTCTGCAACGTCGACGGCCGCGACCTGGGCAGCGTGGCTCAGGAAATCGAACGACGTGTCCTGGCTGAAGTGACCTTCCCCGAAGGCTACCACCCGAAGTTCCTCGGCGAGTACGCCGAAGCACAGGCGTCACGGCAGCGGCTGCTGAGCCTGAGTGGTCTCTCGCTGCTCAGCATCCTGCTGCTGCTGCATTCGGACTTCGGATCGATGCGGCTGGTGTGGCTGGTGTTTCTGACACTCCCGTTCGCACTGATCGGTGGCGTCGCCGGCGCGTTCCTCGGAGGCGGCATCATCTCGCTCGGATCGCTGATCGGGTTCATCACCGTGCTCGGAGTCGCCGCTCGAAACGGCATCATGCTGGTGGATCACTACAGGCACCTGCAGCGCGAAGAAGGTGTCCCCTTCGGTGTGGAACTGGTCATGCGCGGGGCCGCCGAACGACTCGCGCCCATCCTCATGACCGCCCTGACAACAGGACTCGCACTGGTGCCGCTGGTCTTCACCGGGAATACACCCGGTCAGGAAATCGAGTACCCGATGGCGTTTGTCATCCTCGGAGGACTCGTGACCTCAACCCTGCTCAACCTCTTCGTGCTCCCACCCCTGTTCGCACGCCTCGGAAACGTCGACCCATCTGAAGGACAGTCGGACCCGCAATCGCACGCCGACCCGGCCGACCCGGCCCCCTGACGACACGCCCTCTCCCTCCTCACCAACCTCCGACGCCCTGCTGAATGGGTCGGGTCTGTCGGGTTGAACGCCATGGCTGGGGTGGAGAGACTGGAGACGGTGTTCGAGTCGGGGGGAAACGTGATGCGAGTTCTTCTGGTGTTGCTGTTGATCGGGTTCGCTGGGTGTGGTGGCAATGCTTCGCCGCCTGGTGAAGGTGAGGGTCCGCCGACACCACGGGACACTCCCGCGAACATCGACGAGCCAACTGTTGAAGCTGCTGAGGCTGACCTGAAGCAGAAGGCCGTGCCGAAGTCGGGACCAGCATCCGAGGTCGCTACAAGCAAGAGTCCCTCGTCCCAGTCAGAGCCGGACTCTGGGTCGCAACCCGACAGCAACCGCGATCCCTCCACCGCAGCTTCGGAGAAGCCTACCCAGACCGGGGTGGAAACGAGTTTCCGTGGGCTGGCCGATTCCACACCACCGGAACTCGCCTGGAAGGCCACCACGATCGAAGAGCACAACGCATGGCACACGGCGTTTCAGACGAAAATGATCGAGGTTCTGGGGCGGATGCCTGATCGGGTGCCTCTGAAGGTGAAGTGGATCGAAAAGAAGCAGTTCGAGACGTTCACGCGGCACAAGATCTACATTCAAACCGAACGGACCTACTGGTGCCCGGTCTACTTCCTGGTGCCGCACGAGCTCAAGGAGCGCGCACCAGCGATCGTCTGTCTCCACGGACACGACGGCGTCGTCCCGTACCTGGGAGAGGGAAGAAAGTCTGGCGAGCCGCGGCCGGTGCTCGCCCGCGATTTCGCCCGCTTTTTTGCCGAACACGGATACGTGACGGCGGTGCCGATCGTCCGCGGATGGAACGAGACGGCTGGATACCAGGACCCCCAGGGAGGATCTGTCAAACGCAGCTGCCAACACGTCACCATGAACAGCGTGCTGTTGGGCATGTCGCCGGCCGGACTGCGGTGCTGGGATGCCATGCGGGTGATCGACTTTCTCGAGACCCAGGACATGGTCGATTCGAAGCGAATTGGCCTGGCCGGCCTCTCCGGCGGCGGCACCCTGTCACTCTACCTGCCGATTCTCGACCAGCGCGTGAAACTGGTCATGCTGGCAGGCATCTTCTCATCCTACCGCAACTCGTTTTTCGCCATGAATCACTGCATCTGCAATTGCCTGCCCGGCGTCATGCAGTACGGCGAGATGTCCGACGTGGTCTCGCTGCACGCCCCTCGGCCCGTCCTGCTCATCAATGGCATGCGAGATGAGAGTGCCCCGATTGCCGACGCTCGCCAGGGACTCGAACAGCTGAAACGCGTCTATACCCTGCTGGGCGTGCCCGAGAGAATCGAAGCGGACTTCTTCGACGGCCCGCACGAGTGGTCAAACGGAAAAACGCTGGAATTCCTTGCCAAGCACTTTGGGAAGTAGCCCCGAGGACATCGCGACACGTCTCCCGGCCCCCCCCAACAGGGCACCCGACATGAAGAGCTCATCGTTTGCCATTGTGATCGCCGTGTTCCTCATGGCGATCACCCCGGTCGGGATCTTCGCACCGAAGGCCTACGTCGAGGGCTGGCAGGCGTTCGCCCAGTTGACTCCGCTGTGCCACGCGACTGCCCTCATCTGGGTCGTGATGGGCGTGTTGGTACTGACAAGGCCGGCGGACAGGAAGTCGCTCACCGAGCGGTTTGTGCGAGTGCTCGCCTGCCTGGGCCTCATCAAGTCACTGGCGATTCTCTGGGTTCCCGGATTCCTGCCCACGGCAATCGACTGGGTGACATCGCTGCCGGATTGGGCCATGAGACTGGGCAGCCTCTGCGACTTCAGCTTCGGAGTGCTGATGCTCTGGACGGCACGACTGCTGATTCGGGCAGAATCCCGCTCCGAAGACGACTCCGCCGACTGAACCGTTGGCCGAGAGCCGATGCCGGTACGCCTCTCGGTCATTTCCGCGGGCGGCTTCCCCCATTTCGCACCACGCACGACGGCGTCTCGGCAGCGGCTGAATCCTGCAGCGGCCACTTCCGTTCTCAGCGACGCGAGTCGATAATCGACCGGCACGCATGAGCGAGTGAATGCTGTCAACGCGGACGAGGTTGCCGATGTCGAAGACTCTGATGCTGTCGGGATGGCTGCTGCTGCTGGGTGTCTCGGCCGCACCAGCCACCGCACCAGCCACCGCACCAGCCACCGCACCAGCCACCGCACCGGCACCCGCGGCCAAGCCCACCAGCGGTCCGCTCGTTACCAGGTGCTGCCGCGAGGGCAACGTGGCCTTCGGTCGGACGACCAGGGCCAGCAGCGAAGAGACCTCCAAGAAGAACTTCGCCCGGCACGCCGTCGACGGGGACCCCACGACCCGCTGGTGTGCGGCCGATGGCCAGAGTGGACAGACCTGGCAGGTCGAACTCGGCAAGGCTCAGCACGTCAAGTCGCTGAGAATCCACTGGGAACTGGCCGGCTCGGCCTACCGCTACCACGTCGAAAGCTCCGCCGAGGGAACCCGCTGGCAGAAGATCGTCGACCACTCGAAGAACAAGAAGGTCGCCCGCATCGTCACTCACACCGTCGATGCACCGGGAACCCGGTTCCTGAGAGTCCGCTTCCTGGGCTCGAGTACCGGCAAGTGGGCCAGCTTCTGGGAATTCGAAGCGGGCACCAAGACACTGCCGCCGCTGCCCAGGGCCCTGACCCATCCGGCCGCCGCAGGCCAATCGTCGCTCGCCGATGTCACCGCTCCGAAGGACGTCCAGGTCACACTGTTTGCCAAGCCGCCTGAGGTCAATTACCCGGTCTGCCTGGCCGCCGCGGCCGACGGGACGGTTTTTGTCGGAGTCGACCGGCAAGGGTCACTCGGCAAGAAACCCGGAGAAGGCTTCGTGCTCAGGCTCCGCGATACCGATGGCGACGGGGCCGCCGACAAGATCAACCGCTTCGCCACGATGGATCACCCGCGTGGCCTGTTCTTCGACAACCACAAGCTGTGGGTGCTGCACCCACCGCTGTTGAGCGTCTTTCACGACGACGACCACGACGGCACGGCCGATCGCAGCGAGGTGCTGATCTCAGGAATCACCACCGACCAGTTGCACAAGCGAGGTGCCGACCACACCACCAACGGCATCCGCATGGGGATCGACGGCTGGATCTACATCGCCGTGGGAGACTTCGGATTCGTCAAGGCCACCGCCGCCGATGGACGCACGATGACCCGCCGCGGCGGCGGGGTGCTGAGAGTTCGACCCGACGGCAGTGAAATGGAAGTCTACTCGTGGGGCCTGAGGAACATCGTCGATGTGGCCGTCGATCCGTTCATGAACCTCTTCACCCGCGACAACACCAACGACGGAGGCGGCTGGGACATTCGACTCAGCCACCTGCACCAGTCGGGCCGATACGGCTACCCGTCGCTGTACCAGAAGTTCTCCGACGAGATCATGCCGCCGTTGGCCGACTACGGCGGAGGCAGCGGATGTGGCAGCCTGTTCGTGCACGACCTCCGCTGGCCAGGGAAATACGGCAATACGCTCTACACCTGCGACTGGGGCCGCAGCGAGGTCTACCTGCACAACCTGCCCCGCAACGGAGCCAGCTTCACCACTCACCAGCAAACCTTCCTCAAGATCCCCCGCCCCACAGACCTCGACGTCGACGGCAGCGGACGGATGTATGTCGCCAGTTGGAAGAACGGAAAGTTCAACTACGGCGGACCCGACGTCGGCTTCGTGGTGCAGGTCACCCCCAGGGGCTTCGTGCCCCGACCCTTCCCGGTACTGGCCACCCAGACCGACCAGCAACTCGTCAACCACCTCGCCTCACCCAGTGCCGTCTATCGCCTGCACAGCCAGTTGGAACTGCTGCGACGTGGGCCCGGCCAGGGACGCATCGAACGGGTCACGCGACTGGCCGCCGACAAGACGGCCAAGGTCCACTCGCGAGCCGCCGCGGTCTTCACGCTGGGACAGTTCGACCACCACAGCGTCGTGTCGCGGTTGCTGCAACTGGCCGAACCGGGCCAGGCTCGCGAATTCGCGCTTCGGGCACTCACCGACCGACGCGGACGACTCGAACACATTCCCACACCACCACTGGTCGCTGCACTCGAGGATCCCAACCCGCGGGTCCGAGCCCAGGCACTGATCAGCCTGGGCCGCCTGGGACGCAAGGAAACCGCCTCGGCCATCCTGCCTCTGACCCGCCGAGATACCAGCCGGAAAGCACCCTCGGGGACGCCCCCGCACAAGCAACCCGACCCGGGACGGGTGATCCCTCACCTGGCCGTCCGAGCACTGGTCGCCATCGGCAACGTCGAACTGCTGCTGGGGGCCGTCGAGGGACCCGACCATGCCGGTGCCCTGTGGGCCTTGAAATCGCTGCACCAAACTAAGACCGTCAAAGGCTTGGTCGCCAAGCTCAGCACGCTCAGGGATGACGAGCGGCGACAGGCCACTCTGACCACGCTGGTGAGGTTGTATCACCGCGAGGGCGACTACACCGGCGACTGGTGGGGCACCCGGCCCGATACCAGCGGCCCCTACTACGACCGAACACCCTGGGCCGCCAGCAAGGCCATCGCCGGAGTGATTCGTACCGTGATCGCCGACGGTGACCCGGTCGCCTCAAAACACCTGCTCGCCCAGTTGACTCGGCACAAGGTCCAGATCAAGGGACTGCCGCAGCCGAGCAAGGTGGCCAACACCATCGACGCCAAGCCGCTGGTCCTGAAAAAAGCAGACCCCAACGACAAGAACCAGATCGCCAACCGGGACCTGAAACAGGTCATCGCCGAAACACTGAAAACTCGCGGTAACGTGGCCCGGGGTGAAAAACTCTTTACCGCCCAATCGTGCATCCGTTGCCACACCACCGCCAATGGACAGAAACCCAAGGGGCCGCACCTGGTGGATATCGGCCGAAGATCCAAGCCGGCCGAACTGGTGCTCTCGA
>Ga0310120_10003477_pt1 | contig 11269 bp, 8 predicted proteins | sample CB27_AW_983_MG_FD_203506 | JGI IMG/M metagenome (GOLD analysis project Ga0310120, IMG submission 203506) | Marine microbial communities from Western Arctic Ocean, Canada - CB27_AW_983 | ecosystem: Environmental > Aquatic > Marine > Oceanic | place: Canada: Western Arctic Ocean | collected... | reverse complement strand
CCAGACATCGGGGTTCCTCCGAAAAGTCTGGATAGAGGGTTCGCTGTCAGCGACGCTGATTTATCGAGACTAGTAACACGACCTTCAAAATCCGATTCCGCCGCCTCCCCATCGCTCGTGACGACACCTGGAATCTCCCGAAGTTCCTTCAGAATGCTGCGTCTAGCGCGACGTAACCGCCACGCCTGCGGACGATGGTCATGGGGAGCCAGCACCGTTCCTGACGTCACATCGTTCTCGTCCGAAGCATCAGGGTCCGTCTGTGTACCCCCTACACTTGACAGATAGGAATCTACGCCAGTGCCACGCAAGTCCGTCGACTCGATACCACCAAAACCAGCCAGCTGAACCGAAGAGAAAGTGTGTGTTCCGTGTCCAAGCACAACCGTCTCGTGTGTGGGGCCATCGGCGCCAACTTCTATAGCACGCCTAATTCCGGCAGTTGCAGTGAGGTGAGTTCGCAAAAGATATCTACCAGGAACAAGACCACCAACACGGAATTCACCACGTTCGTCTGAAAAGACGAGCTTCGTCCCACCGGCCCCAGTGAGTGAAAGCAAAACACGCGTTGGAGAAACACCGTTAGGGAAGACAACCCGACCAACAACTTGGCCAGTCGCCACTTTCTGTTGAACTGAATTTATTATGCGAGCTGTATCCTGCTGGGCCATTGCCGGAAAAGCCCACAAGAAGACCGTAACGAGCCCGACCGCGACAAGTAGGTTACGTGACATTACTTGCTCGCCAAAAGATGGAAACGCCGTCACGAGACACTAACGGGCTGGCTCCAATTCAATTACCGCGACTCAACAGTGAAATCCGAATTATAAACCTGCTCAATTGACGAAACGTTATCAGTCACCTTAATTTCAAGCCTATAGGTAGCCGGTGGAAAACTTCTAAGCGGAACCGACGTATCAACGACAATCTGATTACCTAAAGTTAGGTCAAACCCATCGTCCAACGTCTCCGCATTAAACTCGAGCGGGTTTATGTTGTTGAAGAACTCTTCACCCTCAGCGTTTTTCGTATAGAAGCTGAGACCAACACTGACATTGGGCGTTCTACCATCCTCACTGCCTGGGTTGTACACGAAAAAGATAACCGCCATTCGCTCGTTTGTACCAAAGGTCGGATCAAATCTAGGCGCAATACGAGTATTCCCAAAGGTGAAAGGATTTCGCCGTAGGTCTTCCGCGTCTGGAACACTATTCAGCGTTTGAATCGCATCATCAGCTGTAATAAACATGGTACTAGACGTCAACTGACCGTCCCATTGATCGGGTACGGTCACACGCGTCGTCAACAACGTGATCGGCGACGCCGATAGGTCGTAGTCGGTATCCCCACCGGAACTACCACGAACCGCGAGATACAGGTCATACACACCACCCGGCGCTTGAAACGCACGACTGAATTCAATCTGCCCTGTATCATTCAGCGTTACCTCCGAAAAAAATCCATTCTCAAAAACGGATGGAGGTGGCTCCTCGGTGGGATCGATCTCAGGTTGAGCTCCCAAAACTGCAGCAGATGGTGCCGACGAAAGGGCTAACTGTTCTTCCTGCACCTGCTCTATCTCGACACCAGGGTCAACAATAAACAGATACATCACCATCGCTGATTCCGCTATCAAGGAAGCATCTAACGACAACGTGAAGGGAACGTAAACCTGGCCAGACACACCTTTAAAGTACATCGGCCGAAGTGCAACGCCCTCCGACGTCGGCGTGACTTCGCCTCGTCCCCTCAAGTAATTAGCAATCGTATCGGCGAGCGGTACCAACTCGTCATTCTGCCAGTCCTGAAGTTCGACTCCCTGCGCAGCTACCGACGACGCACTAAGAAGAACAACCGCTACAACAAACGACGAAACCCACAACCGTCGGACAATATGAACCATTTAAAATCGATCTCCTAAACGAGGGCAACATCCCATGAACTGCCTATTCGATCATAGGCGACCCCCAGAATCAAGTCAAACAGCCAAATAAGTTTCAAGTTGTTCTAAATGAATGACTTACAGGGACCATAAAGAAACCGTCATGATATTATGGACTCCCGGTCCCGTGTACCCATGGTAGCTACCCATCCGCCCATCGCTCTGGTCGTGCTCGACGGTTGGGGCATCAGCGCGGAATCAAACCACAATGCCATCCGTCTTGGACACACGCCTTCTTACGAAGAGTTGCTCCAGCGGTATCCGCATGGACAGCTTATCGCGAGCGGTGAAGCGGTCGGTCTCCCCGCTCAGCAAATGGGAAACTCTGAAGTAGGACACATGAATCTAGGCGCTGGTCGTGTCGTCTACCAAGACCTTACGCGAATAGATCAGAGCATCGATGATGGAAACTTCTTCACCACTGAGGCTCTGGTCACCGCGATGCGACAATGTACAGCTGGTGAACGAGCACTGCATTTAATCGGTCTGGTATCAGATGGGGGTGTCCACAGTCACCTCCGCCACCTAATGGCACTGATTGACCTTGCCAAACGACAAGACATCACTAAACTTTTTATCCACGCCCTAACCGACGGGAGAGACGCGCCACCTAACGGTGCTGTTGACTATCTCTCCACCGTTGAAACATCGTTGCAAAAAGCCGGCATCGGTCAGGTCGCTTCTGTCAGTGGCCGTTATTACGCGATGGACCGAGATAAACGATGGCAACGAACACAACAAGCCTACGACGCAATTACCTCTGGTCTTGGCAGGCAAACTACGAATGTCGCCGCTGCAGTAACCGAATCTTATGCCAACGGGATCACTGATGAATTTATCGAACCCACCGTGGTCATCGATTCGACGGGGAACCCCATCGGAACCATTAAGAATGGTGACGTCACAATTCTTTTCAACTTCAGAGCCGACCGGGGCAGACAACTTACCTCAGCCTTAGCGTTCGGCAACGATAGGTTTACCGGATTCGAGAGAAAAAATACGCCCGAAACACAAGTGACGACTCTAACGGAGTACGACGCGACATATGGTCTACCAGTTGCGTTTAAACCAGAATCTTTCAGCAGCACCATTGCAGAGGTACTCTCCGCACATGGACGAACTAATCTCAGGCTTGCAGAAACCGAAAAGTACGCCCACGTTACTTACTTTTTTAACGGCGGAGAAGAAACTCCCTACGCTGGTGAGGATCGTATCCTCGTTCCATCACCACAAGTCCCCACTTATGACTTAAAACCAGAAATGAATGCCGCTGGGATAACGAATCAGTTCATAGAAGACGTAAAGCAACATCGTCATGACGTCATCATCTGTAATTTTGCTAACGCTGACATGGTCGGACACACGGGCAAACTAGAAGCGACAGTTGAAGCTGTCTCAATGCTCGACAAGTGCATAGCGCGTATCGTTCAAGCGGTAACGAAAGCTCACGGTACCGTAATGATCACGGCGGATCATGGTAACGCTGAAAAACTGTGGGACCGACAACGTAATGGACCACATACGGCACACACCAATAACCCGGTCCCCATCTTACTTATAAATGAAGACGCCGAAGGCAAGGGGTATAGGCTAAACGACGGGTCTCTCCGGGATGTCGCCCCAACGCTCCTCAGTATTGCTGGCATAGACATCCCAGCCGTTATGACGGGAAGCGACCTCAGAACTTGGGTTGATTGACTCAGAATTAGGTGTTAGTCAACCCGTTGCTTATCTGCTTCGGCAGCGATACCAAGAGAACGTAAAAAGCGACGGTCGTTGGCTGTCACTTCAAACGATCGGTCTGATTCCTGCCTCGAATGCGCTTCCTCTGAAAACTCAACAGGTGGGCTACTGCTCTCATGGTCGCTAAATCCAATTTCAGCCTCAAGAGATACTCGCATGTCATAACCCGCCAGACGGGCCTTCTCACGACAGGCCTCAACCCGCGAATCCTCGGCAACAGCGGAACCAATGGCCTCCGCAAGTTCACGCGCTAGGCTGTTCACGCCCTCGTTCATAATGCGAAGCTCCCTAACGGCCCCCGGCCAACCATCACAACATCCTCGCGCAAAAGCTGCGCCGCTTCGATGAACCCAAGCGCTCGACCAACCGTAGAAAGGACGGTCGGCGTCAGAACCACGACATGAGTTCACTAAAATCTCATGAATTTTAGGCGCCATATTGAGACGTGTCAAGATAAAAACCACTTTATAGTGGATAGCCTTTGAGCACTAACCCAACATAACGTGTACGTAGCGCGTCAATCTAGGAAATTTTATTTCTAGTGCTACAGATTCGTCGGCCTGCCTCGCTCTACAATCTAATGCTAGATATGACACCTCCCAACTACAGGCCGACAAAAGAAGAGCGTGGCCATATTGACGAGAAACTCGGCAAACCAGGCTCATTCCCGTACACCCGCGGCATCTACGAGTCCATGTACCAAGGGCGCCTCTGGACAATGCGGCAGTACGCCGGATTTGGTACCGCCGCGGAATCGAACAAGCGCTACCGTTATCTTATTGAGCAAGGAGTAAGCGGTCTCAGCGTTGCCTTCGATCTACCAACTCAAATCGGCTACGACTCTGACCATGAACTTTCGCAAGGCGAGGTCGGACGTGTCGGTGTCGCAATCGACTCCATAGAAGACATGGCACAACTTTTTGAGGGGATTCCGTTAGACCGCGTGTCAACCTCAATGACTATTAACGCGACCGCCATCATTCTCCTCGCTCTATACATTGCTGTCGGTAAACGACAAGGTGTCCCACAGCACGAACTCGCTGGTACCGTCCAAAACGACATCCTCAAGGAATATGTTTCCCGGGGTACCTATATCTATTCCCCCAAAGACTCTCTACGGATCGTTACGGATATCGTCGCGTTCTGTGAACAGAATCTTCCACGATGGCATCCTATTTCTATTAGCGGGTACCACATTCGTGAAGCGGGTTCGACAGCCAGCCAAGAAATCGCATTTACCTTTGCGCACGCAGTCTGTTACGTCGAGGCGGCCTGCGAACGCGGGCTTGATGTCAACTCTTTTGGTAGTCGCTTGTCGTTCTTTTTCAACGCACATAACAATTTTCTTGAAGAAATATCAAAATTTCGTGCCGCACGACGACTCTGGGCCGAACTGATGCGAGACCGTTTTGGCGTGAGTGAACCGCGCGCCCAGCAACTCCGCTTTCACACACAGACAGCCGGGAGCACGCTTACAGCTCAACAACCAGAAAATAATATCGTCCGTGTCGCACTTCAAGCATTGTCAGCAGTGCTTGGTGGCACCCAATCGCTACATTGCAACGGACGGGATGAAGCTCTGGGGCTACCAACCGAAGAAGCGGCACAAATTGCGCTCCGGACGCAACAGATCATTGCTCACGAAACTGGTATTACGGACACCACAGATCCCGTCGGAGGAGCCTGGGCTGTAGAACAGCTAACTGACAAAATCGAAGCTGATGCAAAAGAACTCCTTGAAGAAATAGAAAGCCGTGGCGGTGCATTGACAGCCGTAGAAACTGGGTTTATTCAAGAAGCTATTCAGGAATCCGCCTATCAAGCCCAACGAGCCATCGACTCAAATGAGTCTGTGGTAGTCGGAGTTAATCGGTTTGCTTCGGAAAACGATGCTCCCATCGAAACACAACGGATAGACCCAACAATCGAACTAGAACAGACCAATCGAGTCTCAGAACTCCGCGCATCTCGGGAATCAACAGTAGTCGATGCTACACTGGCGATAGTTGAACAAGTGGCTCGTAAAGAGAACAACCTTCTCCCCCCAATCATCGCTGCCGTAGAAGCTAGAGCGACCGTAGGCGAGATCGCTGACACGCTACGAAAGGTATTTGGCGAGTACCGAGAAATTGCCTAGTCGAATACCGTTACAGGATGGTTCACCATGTCGCTTGCAACAAGACCGTCTCGAAGAGAAATAATGCGGTGCGCGTGCGAAGCAACATCGGACTCATGTGTGATCAACACAATGGTATTGCCTTCGTAATGAAGGCGACTAAATACGGCCATCAGTTCGACCCCTGTCTTTGAATCCACATTGCCAGTTGGTTCATCGGCAAGAATAATCGACGGCTTGTTAACCAATGCACGTGCGATCGCAACGCGTTGCCGCTGCCCACCAGACAGTTCATTGGGACGGTGCTCGATGCGGTCCCCCAGCTCAACCAAACCTAGTGCCTCAATAGCTCGCACTTTCCGTTCTGCCGCCGGCATACCAGAGTAAATCAGCGGAAGTTCCACATTCTGGAGCGCGGACGCCCTCGGCAACAGATTAAACGTCTGAAACACAAACCCGATCTCTTTGTTTCGGATGCGTGCGAGCGCATCGTCCTCCATCTGACTCACATCATGGCCATTCAGCAGATAGGTGCCCACCGATGGCGTGTCAAGACAACCAATAAGATTCATTAGCGTTGACTTGCCAGACCCTGAAGGCCCCATAATAGCGACGAATTCGCCACGTTCAATATCAACGGACAGTCCCTGAAGAGCATGCACTAACTCGGAACCCATCTTGTAGGTTTTCCAGAGCTCACGGGTTTGGATCAGTGCCATCGGTTAGTGCTTAAATTCCTCGAACTCTTCCCAGCAAGGCAACCAGACGAGCGGCTTTTGGGTGCATTCTGACATCCTTCAGCACCAACCACTGCACCATTCGAAAATGGCTTGTCATGGTAACAAGAGCCATCAGCTGCTCAGGTCTCTAAGCCTGGCGGCGGAGGAACCAAGTCATCCTTGCTTGTCGATGAGGAAGGCATCTGGCCGCGCAAAAACATGGTTCCGAATAAACCACCGAGAGCGGAAAAAACTGTACCAACCAGTAACATTACTGTAAACCCAAGTAGCACCAACAAAAATGGACTGCTAATCACGCCTACTGCTAACGCTACAACCTCAGGTGGCACCTCGGATGAGGGCGGGAAAATGTCGGCCGGCGTCGGCTGTAATGGCACCAAAACATATTGAATGGGAAGGGACACAAGCAAATAGACACACGCACCGACCAAACCTGAAAGCGCTCCGGCTATCGCACCTGTGTCGAGGCTGAATAGTTCTGCTTGCGATTGGCGAAGAAGGCACACGGCAACGACACCACCACTGATCGGCCAAGCACAACAACAGTTACCGGCTGATACATAAGGTAATGACGACAATACACCGCTGAAGGTCCCACCAAGGAGAATCGCCTGTGTACGACTGGTGAACTTCACCGCGAAACTACTTCAATCCTAACGCCTAGCAAACGCTAATCGTAATACTCCAGACCAAGGTGAGTGATAAGTTCTTCACCACGAAGATGACGTAACGTATTCTTGAGCTTCATCAGTTGGATAAACAAGTCGTGCTCAGGATAAACCGATCGACTATGAATAGGACTCTTGAAATAGAACGACAACCATTCTTGAATGCCACTCATCCCTGCACGCTGAGCAAGATCTAAAAAGAGCGCAACGTCTAAAACGAGTGGCGCGGCCAAGATACTATCTCGACACAGGAAGTTCACCTTAAGTTGCATCGGATAGTCGAGCCAACCAACCAGATCGATGTTGTCCCACCCCTCCTTGTTATCGCCTCTGGGTGGGTAGTAATTGATACGAACGACGTGATGCAAGTCACTGTATAGTGTCGGATAAAGATCGGGTTGGAGAATATGGTCAAGCACAGACTTTTTACTCTCCTCCTTCGTCTTAAACGACTCAGGATCATCAAGCACTTCTCCGTCTCGATTACCTAAAATGTTAGTGGAGTACCACCCTTTAACACCCAACAAGCGAGCCTTCAATCCTGGTGCGATCAACGTCTTCATCAACGTCTGACCAGTTTTGAGATCCTTACCAGCCAAAGGCGACCCAGTCTTGAGGGCAAGCTCTTCAAGAGCCGGCACATCGGCACTCAAATTAGGAGCAGCGTTCGCATACGGTATTCCCTCCTTTATGGCCGCATATGCATAAATCATGCTCGAGGGAATAGCTGGGTCAGACTCTTCAAGTCCTTTTTCAAACGCCTCTAGAGAGGCATGAACCGATGACTCCTCTAGAAAGATCTCCGTACTTCCGCACCAAACGAGAACAAGACGATCAATCTTGTGCTCACTTTTGAATCGCCTAATATCCGCAACGAGCTGCTCCGCTAGCTCACGCTTGTTCTTGGCAGTCTTAACGTTCGGTCCGTCAAGCTTCTTCACATAATGTTGGTCAAACACTGCCGGCCACGGCGAGATCGCCTCAAGCTCCGGCCTAACGTGCTCTAGCAGCTCCGGTTTAAGCACCTCGGCGTTACGCGCTGCTTGATAGCAGTTATCTTCAAATATATCCCACCCGCCAAAAACTAAATCATCCAGCGAAGCAAGCGGGACAAAATCCTTAATTAGCGGTGTACGGCCATCAGTGCGTTTGCCGAGCCTGACCGTCCCCATCTGGGTCAGTGAGCCAGTCGGGGCAGCCAACCCCTTACGAATTGCGACTACACCTGCAATAAAGGTCGTACTGACGGCGCCGAGACCTGCGAGAAGAATACCCAGACGCCCACTAGCGGATGAAATTTCTTTTGAACTTTGCACGGGCGGACACTATATCATGCTTGATTAACTCCTGATTTTAGATGTCTTTATTCAAACTGAGGCGAAGCAGCAATTTAAGGAACCTTGAAGTTTCGATGGTTGGTCTCAAACTTGGCAGTAGTTTCCTTTACCTTGGTGGAGCCGATCCCGGGCTCATAACAGCCCTCGCAAAAATAGTCGGCATCAGTGGCGAAGCAAGTGTCGCCGTCGATTCATCAGAGGCAGCTCAGCGTATCACCCAAGCAGCTAAATCGGCGGGACTGCTCGTCAATGTCGAAAACACTCGTTTAGATTCCCTGCCCTACCGGGCGGAATCTTTTGATGTTGTCGTGGTAAACAACCTTTTAGACAAGCTCCGTATGAATGAAAGAGTCCTGTACCTGCAACAAGCCTTGAAAGTACTAAACCCAAAAGGACGACTCGTTGTTATAGAGGCCGCACCACGCGGTGGCTTGGGAGCTCTTCTATCCCAGCGTGCTGCCGATCCAATATATCTGTCATACGGCGGCGCAGAGGCAGCACTTAAAACCGAGGGGTTTCGAGCCATTCGAAGTCTCGGCGAACGTGCTGGAAAGAGCTTTTTCGAGGGAACCAAATAGCACGGGACCCTCGTATGTCAAAGAAAAGAAATGCCGCACCCGTACAGCGATGAACTACGACCGGTTTCAGGACACCGGTGAAACACCGAGCCCTTCACAATCCATAACAGTTTTCGTTTCTGTAGGTTTTTATCCATTTTTAGTTCTCCCGTATCTTGGCAGAAATAATCCAAATCGAGCCCCCGGATGCTACACTCAAAACGCTCGATGCCCACCGCCGAAACCATCTTTCTCATCGATGGCAGCTCACAGATGTACCGCGCGTACCACGCTATTCGAGACTTACATGGACCAGATGGCCAACCAACGAACGCTGTTTACGGGTTTGTCACGATGTTACGGAAGCTCGTCGCTGACCACCAGCCTGCACTCATTGCGGCCGCCTTCGATGTCAAGGGACCGACCTTCAGAAACGGTATTGCGGCCGACTACAAGGCTAATCGGCCTCCAACACCAGATGACCTCATCGCACAAATAGCCTTGATACACGAGGCGTGCGAGGCACTTGGCGTGCCAGTGTTGACTCAAGCTGGTTTTGAAGCGGATGACATCATCGGCACGTTGACAAAAGCTGCGCGCGCGTATGAATACAAGGTCGCAATTGTTACAGGCGATAAGGATTTTTTTCAGCTCGTGGACGAGGGCGTTCGGGTGTTCAATCCTCGCGATCCTGGAACCTGGTACAACTCCGAAGGCGTAAAAAACAAGTTCGGTGTAGCACCAACGCAAGTTGTCGATGTCCTCGCCCTAATGGGAGATGCTGTTGACAATGTAAAAGGTGTCCCCGGCATTGGAGAAAAGGGCGCCAGAGAACTTATCAACGAATATGGCTCTCTCGACACGTTGCTCAGTGATACGCCTCGAATAAACCAGAAACGTTATCGGACAGCACTCGGAAAATACGCGGACGACGCACGCAGGAGTCGAGAACTCGTCCGGATCAGGACTGACGTTCCCGTTCCGTTTGACCCAGCTTCTTTCCGGTATCAGGGACCAACCGTCACGCGCTGTTTCACTCTTTTTTCAGAACTTGGTTTTCGTAGATTACTTGCCGATTACGCACCAAGCGCGGTAACCGTTGAAAAGGATTATGCTGTCATCCGGTCAGAGAGCGAACTCACAACACTGATTGGTAACTTCAGGTCTTCTCACCCCGTCGGCTTAGCTGTATTGCCGAACGAAACTGACCCTATGCGAGCTGATCCCGTTGGGATATCCATCTCCTTAGGTACGCGGCACGCTAGATACATCCCCCTTGGACACCGAGCACTCGATGTCGACAACAACCTGTCGCGCTCTAGTTCACTGAAGCTTTTAGGCAAATCACTAGGTGACTCTAGAGTCGCAAAAGTTGGACACGATATCAAACAGCTTTCTCTGGTCCTAGCCCGCCAGGATATAGAACTCGAAGGAGTGGAGGCTGACACGTTGATCGCTAGCTATCTTCTTAATACAGCTGGCAGTCATGAAATAAGCGCGTTAGCTATCGAACACCTTGGCTACAAGTCCATTTCTACAGAACAAATCGTCGGAAAAGGGGCAAAAGCACTTAGTTTCGCCGATATCCCCCCTGACGCTCTGTGCGAGTTTGCATGCGAATCATCTGATCTACCCCTTCAACTTGCAGGGCGGCTGAACTCGTTACTCGCTAAAGAAGAACTCGACACGCTTTACCGCAGTTTAGAGTTGCCACTCCTACCAGTACTTACCGACCTCGAAAAGGCAGGAGTTCAAATTGACACGGGTGTGCTTGCATTGCAGTCACAATCAGTGCAGGAAAAGCTCGACAAATACCAAAAAGAGATCTATTTGCTCGCCGGAGAGGAGTTCAATATTAACTCGCCCAAACAGCTCTCGGTCATCCTGTTTGATAAACTCCAACTGCCCTCTCTCAAGAAAACAGGCAAAACAAAATCGGCTTCAACTTCGGTTAGCGTGCTTCAAGAACTAGCGCTGACACATGAACTTCCAGCAAAAGTACTGGAATGGAGAAGCCTCCAGAAGTTGAAGGGCACCTACATGGATGCTTTACCACAACTTGTTAACCCTGAAACGGGTCGCATTCACACCTCCTTCAATCAGGCGGTTACGGCGACAGGACGTCTCAGTAGCAGTTCACCAAATCTACAAAATATACCGATCAGG
>Ga0310120_10003476_pt1 | contig 11269 bp, 6 predicted proteins | sample CB27_AW_983_MG_FD_203506 | JGI IMG/M metagenome (GOLD analysis project Ga0310120, IMG submission 203506) | Marine microbial communities from Western Arctic Ocean, Canada - CB27_AW_983 | ecosystem: Environmental > Aquatic > Marine > Oceanic | place: Canada: Western Arctic Ocean | collected... | reverse complement strand
TCAGCTTCGGAGGCTTCTTGCCGTCCAGTTTCCAGCCACACAGCCACCGGCCTCGCAACTGGACAAACCGGTCACCTCGACGTGCCCCCGCCTCGAGCAACACCCGAGTCGTGGCACGGTCGTCCTTGAGTTCGACCGAGGTGATCTTGAAATGAAGGTGCACCTCCGACCAGCCCTTCCAGCCCGATACCAATCCCTGCAACGACTCGGCTAGGCCGTCGATGCCACGCTGGGTGCCCGGGCTGCCGCCAGGCTCGGAGGCAACATATCGGCGAATCAAAAGGCCGTCCGATTCGTACACCGTCGGCATCGTCTCGGGACGCAGGAGATCGCCGGTGAATTCGGTCGAGGCCACTCGGGCCACGACCTTGCGATCGAATTGACCGTCGCTCTCGAGGTCGTCGACCAGCAGATGCAATTGAGCTCCGGCGGCCAGGTTGAAGTCCTCACTCGCCCAGGTCGCCGTCGTCTCCGAGGTGCCCTTCTTCTGAGCCTGGCCCGTCGTGTCCGACACGCCTGGGGAATCGGTCCCCGCAGCAACAGGCAATTCCGACGGCTCGTCACCACATCCGATCCAGATCCCGATGCCAACCGCCAGGGCGGCCAACACCCCGAGGGTGCCGGCCCTGTGGCCTCGACAACAGCCCATAAACGACCGGTCACTCATCGGGGTCTCGTTGTCGAGGAATGGAGATGGGAATGTGAGCAACGAGAGAGGTCTCGGTCAATTATCACACAACGATTCCAGAACGGTAAAGAGGCCAGCGGCCGCTCGGCAGACTCGGTGGTCGGTTTTTCTCACACCCGGTAGACTTGGCACCACTGTCACAAACGGATCGGCTGCCAGGGGTGCTCGATGCATAATTCGGCCAAGTTCGTCGCAATCTGCCTGCTGACGTCGCTGATCGGGGTATTCGCAAAACCCACCTCGATCCACTCGGCCCAACCCACCGCAGCCGCCACCGCAGCCGCCACCGCAGCCGCCACCCACCCGCTGCTGCCGGCGTTCGAGAGATTTCATGCGGCCGGAGACAAGCTCAGTCCGGGCGCGGGCTGGTTGCTGGTTTCGGAGTTGAACTGCACGAGTTGTCATGCGGGGGGCACGTCGGCCACGGGAGTCAAGACGAAGCCCGCCCCGATACTCGATGCCGTCGGCTCGCGGGTCCGCCCCGAGTGGATGCTCGAATTTCTGGCCAACCCGCATCGTTGGAAGCCGGGCACCACCATGCCCGACCTGTTCCCCGGTCTCGATCCCCAGGCCGAGGCCGCCCAGGTCACGGCCCTGGTCAACTTCCTGGCCAGCACCGGTACTCCCAGGCATTCTGCCCCTCAGCCCCAGGAAGTCGCTCGTGGAGAGCGGCTGTTCCACCAGGTCGGCTGCATCGCCTGCCACCAGCCACGGCGAGACAAGAAAGCCCTGCGGCTGGCCACGTCGGTGCCGCTGGGAGCGATCGAAAAGAAGTACACCCGCGACAGCCTGGCCGAGTTCCTGCGGAACCCGCTCGCCGTCCGTACCGGCGGCCGCATGCCCAGCCTCAACCTCAACAACCAGGAATCCCGCGACATCGCCGGGTACTTCTTTCGCGGTCTGCAGCTACCGCCCAACCTGAACTTCGTCTACTACGAAGGCAACTGGTCCACGATCCCCGACTTCAGCAAACTCAAGCCCAGGAACTCCGGACAGGTCGCCGGCTTCCAACTGGGAGTCGCCGCGCGACGTGACCACTTCGGTATCAGATTCACCGGGTTCCTGCAGATCTCGAAAAAAGGACGCTACACCGTCTTCCTGGGTTCCGACGACGGCAGCCGACTGCAAATCGACGGCAAGACCGTTGTCGAGGTCAACGGGGTGCACCCCTACCAGGAAAAGAACGCCACCATCGAACTCGACGCCGGGCCCCACCCGCTGCTGGTCGACTACTTCGAAGCCGGCGGCCAGGAAGTCTTGAAGGTCCAGTTCCAGGGACCGGGCATTTCACGACGCGACCTCGCGACTCACACCACCACACTGGCCAAGCCGAAACCGCCCAAGGCGGCCAAGGGAGAAAAGACCTTCGTCGCAGATCCGGCTCTCGTCGAGACCGGACGCAAGCTGTTCGCCTCGATCGGATGTGCCTCGTGTCACCAGATGAAGCACAAGGGACAGCCGATCAAGCCGACCGGGAAACCCGCCGGGCGACTCGGGGCACTCAAGACCGCCCGTGGCTGCCTGTCAGCGGATCTGGTCCGGACACCGCTTGCGGGCATCCCCGATTACCGACTCTCCGGTCCCCAGCGCCGGGCACTCGCTCTGGCACTCAAGGCTCCGGCACTCGACTTTGCGGGGGATGCCCAGATCGCGTTTCGGATCAGGGGTACGACCGAGGCCTTCAATTGCCTGGCCTGCCACTCACGGGGCAAGCGCGGAGGTGTCGAGCGGTCCCGGGACACGCTGTTCGTGACGACGATCAAGGAGATGGGTGACGAGGGCCGCATCCCGCCTCGACTCGACGGCGTCGGCGACAAGCTCAACGACAAATGGCTCGGGCACGTGCTCGACAACGGAGCCAACGACCGGCCGTACATGCTGACCCGGATGCCGAAGTTCGGCACCGCCAACGTCGGGCACCTCGTGAAGGACTTCGCCTCCGCCGATCGACTCAAGAAACCTCTCGCGCTGAGGGTGACCGATCGGATCCACCGAGTCCGCTCGGCCGGTCGGTTCCTGACCGGTGACAAGGCACTGGCCTGTATCAAGTGCCACTACTTCGGAGGCCACAAGGCAACCGGCATCCAGTCTCTGGACCTGCTGAGCATGACCCGGCGGCTCCGCAAGGACTGGTTCGTCCGCTACATGCTCGACCCCCAGGCCTATCGACCCGGAACCCGGATGCCCGCCGGCTGGCCACGTGGCCAGACACTGCTGCCGGATGTGCTCGATGGAGTCGCCAAGCACCAGATCGCCAGCGTCTGGGAATACCTCGCCGACGCCGGCAAGGCGGGGCTGCCTCGAGGCCTGATTCGGAACCCGATCGAGCTGGAACCCAAGGACGAACCGATCATTTATCGCAACTTCATTGCCGGCCTCAGCCCGCGAGGCATCGCTGTGGGCTACCCCGAAAAAGCCAACCTCGCCTTCGATGCCGATCAACTGGCCCTGAGACTGATCTGGCACAACGCGTTCATCGACGCCGCCAAGCACTGGAACGGTCGTGGACAGGGGTTCCAGCCACCGCTCGGTGACCACCTCGTGACGCTGACCGGCGGAGTGCCGTTTGCGTCGCTGGAGACACCCGATGCCGCTTGGCCAACCGGCTCGGCTCGCAAACTCGGCTACCGCTTCACCGGGTATCGGATCGACAAGCAACGACGGCCCGTCTTCCAATACCGCTTCACAACGATCCGTGTCGAAGACCACCCGCGGCCGGTCAAGACCGACAAGGACCCGGCCCTGACCCGCACGCTGACCCTGAAGCGGACCACCACGCAATCCCGGACGATCTGGTACCGCGCCGCGGCAGCTCCCACGATCGAACCGCAGAAGGACGGGTCCTACACCGTCGGCAAGATTCTCAACGTCACAATCCAACAGACCGGCGGACTCAAACCCCGGATCCGAAAACGGGGCAACCTCAAAGAACTGCTCATGCCGGTCCACTGGGTCCGTGACCAGGCCGTCATCGTGCAAACGTATTCGTGGTAGATCGCAGCAACCGCAACAGTAAAACACCTCAAACCAAGCCCGAGATCATGAAACTCCAGATGCCACCTCTCGGATCCTCTGTCGCCGCAATCCTGATCGCACTGGTCGTGACCGCCTCGGCCAACGCTCAGCAGAAACCGGCGACCGAAGACGACTTCTATCGCATCACCACTCTGCCGATTCCTAAGGGCGTGGTGCTCGAAGCCGGCGGGCTCGAATTGCTCCCCTCCGGACAACTGGCCGCTTCGAGTCGACGGGGAGACATCTACCTGATCGACAACCCGTTCTCCGAACCGGCCGCGATGAAGTTCACCCGCTATGCACAGGGACTGCACGAGGTGCTGGGTCTGGCGCACAGAGACGGATGGCTCTACGCGACCCAGCGATGCGAAGTGACTCGCATGAAAGACACCGACAACGACGGTCGAGCCGATCTCTTCGAAACGGTCAACTCAGATTGGGGCATCACCGGAGACTACCACGAGTACGCGTTCGGATCGAAGTTCGATGCCCGCGGCGACCTGTGGGTCGTGCTCTGCCTGACCGGGTCGTTCACCAGCAACATCAAGTACCGGGGGTGGTGCCTGAGAATCAAGCCGGATGGGACCAGCGTACCGACCTGCAGTGGGCTCAGATCACCGGGGGGAATCGGGATGAACCACCTCGGCGACATGTTCTACACCGACAACCAGGGGCCCTGGAACGGAACCTCCAAACTCCAGCACCTCCAGCCCGGCAAGTTCGTGGGTCACCCCGGAGGCAACCGCTGGTACGACATCACCAACGCACTCGGAAAACGACCGGCCAATCCCAAGAGCGGCAGCCGGATGATGGTCGAGGCGAAACGGATCCCCGAACTGCTGCCTCCGGCCATCTACTTCCCCTACAAGAAGATGGGACAGTCGGCCAGCGGAATCGCCTGCGATACCACCAACGGCAAGTTCGGCGTGTTCAAGGACCAGCTGTTCGTCGGCGACCAGACGCACAGCACCGTGATGCGAGTCGATCTCGAAAAGGTCCAGGGACAATACCAGGGAGCCTGCTTCCCGTTTCGAGGCGGATTCGGGTCCGGGTCGCTGGGGCTGCTGATCAGCAAGACCGGGTCGATGTTCGTCAGCGGGACCAACCGAGGCTGGGGCTCACGCGGCAACAAACCCTTCTCGCTGCAACGACTCGACTGGACCGGGAAGAGACCGTTTGAAGTGCTGACGATGAGACTCAGACCCGACGGGTTCCGGCTGCAGTTCACCGAACCGATCGACCCGGCCACCGCCGCCAGGATCGACTCCTACCAGCTGCAGACCTACACCTACATTTACCAGGCCTCCTACGGCAGCCCCGAGGTCGACCACACCAAGCCGACCATAAAGGAAGCGCGCGTCGCAGCCGACCGACGACACGTCGACCTGGTCATCGACCAACTCGCCGTCGGACACATCCACGAACTCCACCTCCCGGGCATCCGCTCCGCCGATAACAAGCCCCTGCTCCACCAGCAGGCCTACTACACACTCAACTACCTCGCCAAGTAGCCCCCAGGGACTGGCTCCAGAGCACCGATTTCAGGGACTGGCTCCGCAGCCCCGCCTCCGGCGGGGAGCAGGTGCCTGTCCCGGGCGGGGCTGCGGAGCCAGTCCTCTGGACCACCCGTTCTGGTAAAATAGGCAAGTGGCGCAGCGTCCGTGATTTCGCCACGGATTTCGACGCACATCTGGGGTCCGTTGGCGGGTAACGGTTTGAGATCCACGGAATTCGGATCAGGTGTGACGCTCTGGGATTCCGAAGATTGAGATACGCGGCGGTGGTGGCTGCGGTGAAGGCTGCGGTATTTTTTTAGGGCGAGGAGAGTTGATGATGAATTCAGTTCCTTGGTTGCGTCGAATCCGTCACGCGTTGGTACACCCGCACCGTACTCCATCGGCGGCCCAATCGGCGGTAGCGGCGGAGGTTCTTGAAGAGCGGTTGATGCTCGCGGGCATCGGCATCGATGCTCAGCCCGATTTCCATCTCATTGACGTCAACGACACGTCGGGCACCTTCGAACTGGCGGTTTCGCCCCGAGACCATCTCGAGCAGGTCTCGGCGTGGTACTTCGGCCACGCGACCTGACCGTACTGTCGAAGCCAGTTTGGCTTCCTCGACCAGATGCAACAGGAGCTCGACTCCGAGAACCCTGAATTGGCCATCAGCATCCTGGGCGTCAACGAGTTCGGCGAAGAGTCGGGCAACTCCCTGATGACAGCCGACCGCGACCTGCCCTGGCTGCAGGACATCGATGACGACGGCAACGGCAGTTCCGACACGTGGGATTCCTGGAGCGTCACCTTCCGCGACGTGATCATCACCGACTCGAACAACGTCCAGGTCGCCGTCTACAACCTGACTTCCAACGACCTGGCCAACTCCGACAACTTCGCAACGTTGAAGCAACTGCTGATCGACGCCACTTCGGAAACCGCCGAGCCCGAGGTGAAACTTGCCGTGCTCCAGGACCAGGCGGTGCTCGCCGGTTCTCCTCTGCACATCCCGCTCAACGGCTTCGACCCCACCGGCGGCCGCCTGACGTTCTCGGTCGAGAGTTCCGACCCGCTGATCACCGCCGAGGTGCTCTCGGGCAACCGCAGCCTGAGGATGCAGGTCGACGACTACGGGGCGATGACATTCGAGTTGTTCGAGTCACGGACTCCGCGAGCCACATCGCAGATGATCGAGTTGGCCGAGAGTGGGTTCTTCGACGAGACGATCTTCCACCGGGTGATCAACAACTTCGTGATCCAGGGCGGCGACCCGTCGGGCACCGGTTCCGGCGGATCACCCCTGGGCGATTTCGACGACCAGTTCCACGTCGACCTGCAGCACAACCGCACCGGGCTGCTGTCGATGGCCAAGACAACCGACGACACCAACGACAGCCAGTTCTTCATCACCGAGGACCCCACCCGGCACCTCGACTTCAACCACTCGATCTTCGGCGTGATGACCGAGGGCGAGGAGGTTCGTGCCGCGATCAGCGACGTCGCGACCGACGGTGGTGACCGTCCGCTGGAGCCGATCGTGCTGCACGAAGTCGAGATCTTCGAAGACCTCGAGAACGGCGTGCTGATGCTCTCGGCCGCCGAGGGATCGAGCGGCCAGGCGACGATTGTCGTCACCGTCAGCGACTCACTGGGCAACCAGGCTTCCCGCAGTTTCCAGGCCACCGCCGTCACCGACTTGAGCCCCAATGCCAACGGCAACCCGTTCCTGGACGACATCGCGCCGGTCCGCATGGAAGCCAACTCGGTCGCCTCCGTCCCACTCACCGCACAGGACTCCGAGGGAGACACCGACATCGAGTTCCTGGGCGAAGCCGACCTCGCCGCCAGGCTCATCCCCTCCCAGATGCCCACTCTTCCCAGCGGTCTCGACTACACGGTCGACCCGACCACCGGCGAGATGACGATCACGGCATCCGAGGGTCTTGTGGGGGAATACCTGGTTCGAGTCGGTGTTCGCAAGCTCGGCACCCTCGGTGGCGACTCGACCATCGATTCTCAACTCGTCTCCGTCACACTCGGCGTCCTCACGATCGACGCCAACGACCATTCCTCCGGCACCGAGGCCTCCGACGGCACGCCCGATACGCTTTCGATGCGCCGAACCGGCACCGACTACGAGGTCTCGGTCAATAGCGAGATCGTCCGCACGCTCGACGAGTCACTCGTACACGCCATCGACCTGGTCGGATCCAGCGACGACGACCTCTTCGTGATCGACTTCAGCAATGGCCCACCGACGATGCCTGGTGGACTGGCGATCACCGGGGGAAGCCAGCAGAGTGCCGACGGTGATTCGCTCGAACTCAACAACGGCAGCTTCGCCTCGGTCACTCACCGATTCGACAGCACCTCTCCAGGCACCATCACCGTCGAAACCAACCCGCCGATCAGGTATTCGGGCCTGGAACCAATCCGCGACAACCTGATCACCGCAGACCGCGTCTTCGAATTCGGTGCCGGCGACGACCAGGTCACGATCGACGATGACTCGGACAGCGCCAACGGCATTTCCACGATCTCGAGTAGCGCATCCAGTGAGACCGTCGACTTCCAGATGATCCCGGGCGGCCGGATCACGATCCGCACCGGGGCGGGCAACGACGAAGTCACCGCCTTCGAACTCGATCCGTCGGTCCCGTCTTTGCTGACCATCGGTGGAGAATCCGGCAACGACACTCTCGATGCCTCGGCCATGACCGATCCGGTCACGCTGACCGGTGGTACCGGAAACGACTCGTTGACCGGTGGGTCCGGCGACGACGTGCTCAACGGCCAGTCGGGCGACGACGTGGTCCACGGCGGCGCCGGCGATGACGGTTTACTGGGCGGATCGGGCCGCGATCTACTCGATGGCGGCACCGGCAACGACCGCCTGCGGGCCCAGGGCTACAGTGGCGACACGCTGGTCGGCAGCAGCGGCAGTGACCTGCTCAGCGGCGGATCGGGCACCGACCACCTCACCGTCCAGGGCGACACCGATATCACTCTCGAGGACACCCAACTCACCGTCGGCAGCGACAGCCACCAGTTGGACGACATCGAACGAGCTCAACTGGTCGGAGGTGCCGGCGCCAACACGATCAACGCCGCGGGGTTCAGCGGCAACACCACGCTCACGGGCGGACTGGGAGCCGATACCCTGACCGGCAGCGCCGGCAACTCCACCCTCCTCGAAATCCTCGACCAGGACCTCACCCTCACCGACACCCAGCTCGTCGGCACCGATACCGATCAGCTGGCAGCGTTTGACCGGGCGAAGCTGGTCGGAGGCTCCTCGGACAACCGGTTCGATGCCAGTGGCTTCGCCGGACCCGTGACCCTCCGCGGCAGCGGCGGCGACGATACGATGATCGGTGGAGCCGAAGACGACCTGATCTTCGGCGGCACCGGCAACGACCTGATCGAGGCCGGAGCGGGCAACGACGATGTGCGGGCCGGCAGCGGTCACGATACCATCGACGGGGGCGACGGAGACGACTCGATCCGTGCCGGCGCCGGACACGACTCGATTGTCGGCTCTGACGGAAACGACACGCTCAACGGAGCCCAGGGGCGTGACACGATCGAGGGTGGTGCCGGCAACGATGCACTCAGCGGGCTGCGCGGAGCCGACCGGCTTGATGGCGGTGCCGGAGCCGACACGCTCGTCTCGGGGCGCGGCAACGACACGCTCAACGGAGGCGACGACGACGACGTGTTGCTGGCCGGTGACGGCGACGACTCGCTCATCGGCGCCGATGGCATCGATATCCTCGCCGGTCACGGCGGCAGCAACAGCTTCGACGACCCCACCGAGGTCAACGAGTCGTTCGTCTTCTACGCCAGCTGGATTGACCGCATCTAACGGCCGGCTGAAGGACTCGGAGCCTGGGGTCCGATCCGCCTGCGGCGGACCCGTAGCGGGGCCTGACCCCTTCCCGCGAGAGTTGGCGGTTGGAATAAAGGGTTCAGGCCCCGCCTGCGGGACGCTCCAGGGGAAACAGGCCAAACTGGGGGCGGCGTCTGACCCCAGCCATTCTCAACCACCACAACCCCAACGGGGTTTCAGCCCATAGCCCAGTGTCAGCCCGCCGCCAGGCGAGCGCCACGCTGGGTCAACGTCGCAACACGCCGCCACGCACACCAAACCCCAACGGGGTTTCACCCCATAACCTGCCTGTGGCGGACTACTCGCCCGGCAGCATCTCCGGGTCCTGCTCGACACCAGGCCCCTGCTGCTTTCGAGCCGCCTCGATCTTCCGCTGGTACTGGTCCCAGGAATGGCTCATCGACTCGATGAAACGGGGGACGTTGGGTGCCGCGAGATACACTCGGGCGGCGACCGACGAGCGAGGGAAGAAGGTGGTGATGAAGTCCAGAGAAAACTCGGTGCCGGTGTGGCCCACCATCACCGCGTTGGCATAAGTCCCGCTGATCGTCTCGTCCTCCAGACGCAGGTCGTCGTAGAGTTCCTGCGGGGTGGGCTGGATCGGAGGAGTCAGCTGGTCCAGCGGCTGGGGAGCCGGAGGGATCGGGCCGAAACGAGTCTCGTAGTTCCCCAGGTTCTCACGCAACGCCGCGATCATCCGGGGGACCACCGGCGGAGGCAGCACGACTCGGGCCGCCACACGGTGCGGACGCGTCATCCTCAACAGGAAATCCAGGATGAACTCGTGAGGCCCGTTGAGCACAACGGCGCCGGTGCTGAACACACCCTGGGCCACGTGATCGGGGACCCGAGCACTGAGCTGCTGGTGCTGAACCTCCTGGCTCCGAGGACCCTCATCCCCATCACCGGATCCAACATCTTCCGCCCCCGGGACCGACTCGTCGCTCATCGTCACCCCGTCTGCCCCTCGGCCCGTCTACCCCTCGGCCCGCCTGGCCGATTCGACCTCGCGGCCCCGATCAACCCTGCGGCCGTACCCTGCGCCGGACATCGGTCTCGACCACGCCAAAGGCCTGCTCGTGACGCTGCAGAGTCGCCGAAAGCAAACTCAGCAGCCGCTTGGCCGTGATGTGGTTCAAGATGACTCGCTGCGATATCGGGACGGTGATGTCGCCGCTGGCAAAGGGAGTCGTATTGAGACCCAGGTCGAGAATCAGCTCCTCGGGTGTGCTGGAAACGCGGCAGAAGTTCGCGTAGCAGGCGCTGACCCCCGAGTCGTCCACGGTGATCCGCTGCTGGATCTGTCCCGGCTGTGCTTCCCCGCCGCCCCCAGAACCCTCGGCTCCAGTCGCATTGGCCGCAATTTCCTCAGTCTGCTCTTCTGTCCCTGCATCCCCTGCATCCCCTGCATCCCCTGCATCCCCTGCATCCCATGCATCGCCCTCTGCGGCCTCTGCGGCCTCTTCTGCTGCCGCGTCGGCGTCGGTCTTCTTCTTGGCCACTGGTCATTCTCCCTCTGGACGTATCCCCCGCCAGGGCGTTTGGCCCCGACGGCATGGTCGTTGTCACCGCCTCTGAAGCGGACACTCCAACAGTAATCTCCGCACAGGGCAGAAGCAACACCGGTCTCAACGGCTTCACCAACGCACGCCTCGTCCCCAAAACCAGCCGATTCATCCATCTTGGCCACTCGAGGAACACCGCCTAAGATAACCCCGACATCACTTCGGATCCCGAGTCTCACCCCTCCCCGTTCTCCCAAGGCCCCGGCCCCCGTGCAGGCACTCTCACCACTCAACTGGTGGTCACAGGTCCGGCTGGCCCGCTGGCGTCTGTTGGCCAACCAGATCGACTCGCGTTCCTCCGAGTGGCAGGGTCTCGACGACGAGGAGCTCAGGCGGCACAGCCGCGAGTTGAGATGGAAGGCCAAGAGCGGCGTGCCGCTGAAGAAGCTGCTGCCCGAAGCGTTCGGGTTGGCCCGCGAAGCGGCTCGACGCACAACCGGCATGACCCCCTACCTCGTGCAGCTGATGGGAGGTATGGCGATGTTCGAGGGGGGGATCGCCGAGATGCAGACCGGCGAAGGCAAGACACTCACCGCGGTGCTCTCGGCCTACCTGCGGGCCCTGGCCGGCAAGGGCTGCCACATCGTCACCGTCAACGACTACCTCGCCGCCCGCG
>Ga0310120_10003474_pt1 | contig 11272 bp, 8 predicted proteins | sample CB27_AW_983_MG_FD_203506 | JGI IMG/M metagenome (GOLD analysis project Ga0310120, IMG submission 203506) | Marine microbial communities from Western Arctic Ocean, Canada - CB27_AW_983 | ecosystem: Environmental > Aquatic > Marine > Oceanic | place: Canada: Western Arctic Ocean | collected... | reverse complement strand
AAGCGAGTCGAATTGCTGCTGAAAAAGCACGTCGCGTAGGTGTCGGAATCGTATCGGTTAAAAACTCGACCCATACCGGGAGACTGGGTGAGTACGTTGAACATTTGGCACAAGATGGATTGATCGGTTTCTTTTGCTGTAATGCACAGGGATATGGTCAATTCGTCGCACCTTGGGGTGGGCGCGAACCTCGATTGACCACCAATCCGATTGCGTGGGGATTTCCCAGTGGTCGTGAAGGCCGTGTGATCGTCGTCGACATGGCGACCAGTGCATCTCCAGAGGGTAGCATCCGTTTGAAATCGCGGCGCGGCGAAGAGATTCCCAGTGGACATGTGATCGATGCCCAGGGCCGGGATACGACCAATCCGAACGATTTGTTTGGTCCGCCTCCCGGTGCAATTCTTTCCTTTGGTCAACACAAAGGATATTGCCTGGCACTGGTGGTAGAAATGCTTTCCGGGGCACTCAGTGGTGGTGGATGTTCACGACCCGTTGATCAATTATACACGCATGAGAATTCATTCTGCGTCATCGCGATTGACGTCGAGGCAATCCGGCCCCTGGCTGCGGTGACCACACAAATTGACGACATGATCGACTACGTCACCGATTCGGCGTCCGTTAACGATTCCAGCCGTGTGCTTTATCCGTACGAACGTGAATTGCTCGAACGAGAGCGCCGGCTCAAAAATGGTATCGATGTTGAACAACCAACCTGGGATAAGATTACCGACTTGGCTCGTTCGCTGAACGTACCGGTGTAATACTATGTCGGTTTAATTTTGTGGCAAACGAAAGCCATGGACCTTGGTTTGAATGGACCATACGGACGATTCTCCGACCATGTACAGGATGTCACTCTCGCGTCCACCAAATGTACAACTGACAGGATATTGCGGGCACCAAATGGTTCCGACGTACACGCCGTTAGGTTCGAAAATTTGAACACCTGACAACGTACAGACGTACAGACGGCCGTCTGTGTCGACTGCCATTCCATCGGCTCGCGAATCAAAACGATATTCGGGCCGCTTATCGCTCAGAACTTCAGGTGTCAGATTGAGCATGGCAAAACGGCGTTGGTTGGTTAAAGATCCGTCCGATTGCACGTCGTAGGCCCAGATAAAGTTCTCGCCAGGTTGAAACCAGGTGTTATTGACGTAAAACGTTTTCCCGTCCGGTGAAATTTCTACTCCGTTGGGCATGGCAAAATTTCCCGCTGGAATGACCACGCTGGCTGTTCCGTCGGCGGTGACGTAGTAAACCTGCTTGCCGGGCTGGCTTTTTGTTTCTTCCGGTGTGAATTGCGGATCCGTAACGTAGATTCCGCCGTGGGCGTCCATCACCAGGTCGTTGGGGCCGTCAATGGACTTGCCATCGACCGAATCGAAGGCAGTGCCCAAGATGCTACCCGTTTCCGGGTCCATTTCCACAACGCGGTGTCCGAACATGTCGCAGACCAGCAAGTTACCATTGATGGAAGCGATGGTGCCGTTGGTCTGCATTCCTGCGGCGAGAACTCGCCAGCTGCCGTCGGGCGTCATACGAATCAGGCGGCTTCGTCTTGCACTGCCTGTCCAGTTTCCCTTGCGGTGATCGGCGAAGTACATGTCCGAAAAATAAAGTGCCCCCTTCAACCACGTTGGACCTTCGGAAAATGTGAAGCCTTCGGCCAGTTTGATCGCTTGAGTGCCTGGTGCGATGACCTGCTCAAAAAGCTGGTTTTGTTGCTCGACTTTCTCGATGTAATCGGGACGTACGGGCCAGAAAACGTCTAATGCGTCAGCGCCAAATTCACTCAGTTCCGCCGAGTGTGCCATACCTCCCGGCTGAAGAACGACGTGCTGCTTTTGGCCGTCCATGGTATAGGCATAGTCCATCAACCCCTCGACGAGCGATCCACGTAGAGCAATCATCAATTGATCTTCAGGGTGAATGTGAAGAGGAAATGACGATTTCGGGTCCATTCGTACGTAGCTCAACATCACGTTCTTACCCCACACCAGGCGCGAACCGGCACCACTGCGGAGGTAACTGCCGGTTTGGCGAGGCGGGGTCAGGCCTGCCCATTGAATTTCGTTCAGGTTATAGATCTTTCTCGGCGCGATCGAAGGAGTGACACCCTGGTCAGGAAAATCCACCTGGCCTCCTGAAGGAATTTCAACACCGGCTAACTTCAAGTGATCGATACGAACCGGTGAGTAAACTTCGATGGCTTTCAGCCCCTGGGGCCCTGCACGGAGAACGCGACGGGTGTTGGGAGTGAGGTAGATCAGCGTGTCTTTGGTCAACGCTACTTTTTGATCACCAGGGGTGCTTTTTTTGTAGCGAAACTCACATTGTGCGGATCCCTCTTGAACGACTGTGATCAGCTCCTCGGCCAGTTGCTGTTTAGGATAGACCGAACCGGGTGCCATCTCAAGAATTTCTAACAAGGCACCATCACCCCAGGCAACCGAGGCTTTCACACCGGGTGCGATCTGAATGACGGGTAGATCATTCAGTTCGTAGGTTTGTCCGGGCTCTACGCCACGAGGAACATCCGTTTGAGGGATGACTCGGTCACGTGTGGTCAAATTGTGTTGATCGACCACTGTCGCATTACGCTTGCGCCAACGTTCATTCTTTTTGTCAGCGTAAGAGAAAGAGACCAATGACAAAAGCAACGCCAAGGTTAAACAGATCCGATACATAATGTTTCCCGCACAAGATAAAAGGAGAGTTTGCTGTTCCAGTAGCCTAAACAAGACACTGTCACAAACCGTCAAAGCCAATGATTGCCAGGCCGCCAGTTCTGAAAAATTAAGTCTGACGCAGGCCCAACGGAGTGTCAAATGCTTGAGTAGTCGAGCCCAAGTTCAAATGATAAGATTACTGTTTGTAACCCTCAGTGTCCAGCAACGCTATCTGGATGATTGCCGATTGAGAACAATACGGTAGGATTGGCCGTGTCGCCCGGCAACCCAATGTGTTCTGCTAGCTTATGAGGGTTGTGAGAATACGGGCGTTAGCTGTACGCATGACGACGTGTTCGCCCAGCACTGCGGATTTGGCAGTGGATCCTTACCTCGCGAGGTTCCACCTTGGGTGACTGCGGCACAAGGAACTGCCAGAAAAGTTGTGAGATGGGAATCCCAAAACAAAAGACCCGGGACGGGGCGGTGATTGTGTCGAATTTCTTGTTTGTGGTGAATACAAAGAAAGAGAATAGGCTAGGCCAAAATGGTGGACTCCAGTGAAGGACAATCGGACCTGCATCAGCAGCAGCGTCTTGCATATGAGCTAGGAATTGGATCGGCAAAACGTCATATCTTCCTCTGCTGCGATCAGGCCAAGCCGAAATGCAGCGAGCGGGAACGTTCGTTGATTGCCTGGGATTTTCTCAAGAGTCGGCTCAAGGAGTTAGGTCTTAGTGAGCAGGGTGGTATTTACCGTACTAAGGCGAACTGTCTCAGAATCTGCCTGGGAGGACCGATTGCGGTTGTTTATCCAGAAGGCGCGTGGTATCGCGGTTGTGATCCGCCCGTGTTGGAGCAGATCATTCAAGAGCATTTGATTGGTGGGCAGATCGTCCAGGAATACTTGATCACAAAACGGGACCTGGCTGGGAATGATACGGAATTGAAAAAGAATTCTTGATTCCTGCCAATCAATGGACTCATTACCAGCCTTTCCAACTGCCGTCGGCGTGTCGGTATTGTCGATACTTCATGCGACGATCATAAGGCAGTTTTGCCACGTCGGTCTCTTTCACATCCATGCCAAGTCCTGGCCGGTCGACCAGGTTGATAAAGCCATCGTCCAATTGAAAGTCGTGCTCTACGAATTCATCGAAGCGAGCTAGCCATTGTCCAGAGACCTCCTGGATCAGAAAATTATTGATCACGGCGTCCGTGTTCAACAACGCGGCAAAGTGCACGGGGCCGCCGGCGTTGTGAGGTGCCATCAACATCTGTGCTTCTTCGGCCAGGCGGGCAATATGGAGGAAGTTGTTGATTCCAAAACTGTGGCTCAAGTCGGGTTGTAGAAATGCACACGCACGTGCGTCAATCACCTCTTTGAAGTCCCGGTAAGAAAACAACTTTTCACCGGTAGCGATGGGCACCGGGCTTTTGGTCGAAATGTCCCGCAGGGTTTCGACCGATCCCACTTTGCACGGTTCCTCGAGGAATAAAGGGCGGTACGGCGCGACCATCTGAGCAAATGCAATGCTCAATGCCGGAGTGGGACTCCCATGGGTGTCGAGCATCAATTCAACTGAGGGACCAACCTCTTCGCGAACAGCAGCAACAACCTTCACGCAGTGTTCCAGCTCGTGGTAGTCCATTGGCCAGGTTCGCCCCTCCAACGGGTTCCCTTTCAATCCTCGGACGCCTTTGTCCACAGCAATGCGTGCGTCTGCCCTGGCCTGTTCGGGGGACGTGAAATTAATGCCCCCGTGATAGATTTTGATGCGGTCCCGTTTGCGCCCGCCGAGGAGCTGGTACACGGGTGTCTGCAACACTTTTCCAGCGATATCGTATAACGCCATGTTGATCGCAGCGATGGCAGTGCCAAATACGGGACCACCTTTCCATGGGAGCCGGTCAGTGATATCGTCGCAGACGGCAACCACATCCAACGGGTCACGACCCAACAGCAGCGGTTCCCATTCATGTAGCGTGGTACGTACGATTGGCGAAAGCCACTCACCACTGCCTTCACCCCAACCGTAGGTTCCAGCGTTGGTTTCAACTTTTAAAAATAACCATGTTTTAAAATCGCTTGATTTTTTCTTTTGCTCGTCGTTCAAGTCTCTTTTTTGACCCGTACGGACATTGAACATGTAGGTTTTGATGCCCGTGATCTTGATGCCGCTTGACGGGTGTTGTGGATTTGCGTGTGCCATCTCTTGTTCAAGTAAGTGGGTCCCAACCCATCCTGCAGTGGCAAAGAGAAAGGACCGTCGTCCCAGGGAATTGGTAAAAACGTTCATCAATGGGTCTCCTGTAGTGGATCGGATACGTTTGTCAGGCAAAGGGTGTTTTTGGTGAATGGCTGGAATTGGACAGCCAACTTTGGGACACTACCTTCGGTAGCGTCTCGTTGGGTGGTTTGAGAAACGGGGTTAGGCTTTTTGGGCGTAGGGGCCATGTATACAAATCCACCAAGATGGATGATAAAGTAAGCAGGATTTCATCGTTGTTGAAATTTCGTTGTTCATAAGTTGCTGTCCATTGTTCCTTTTTGGCTTGAGAGAGGCCAGGGTAAGAGAACGGGAAAACCATGGGGTGACGGTGACTTTCTGGCCGAATGCTGATGATCACCGGATGACCATCGTTAGAGGATCCAAAAAACCCGCTGCATTACCATCTGTCACAGGGGGGAAACATTGTTAATATAGGGTGCATGTTAAGCCCGGCACTCTTTAAGAGGGAACGCCCAGGGCTTAAGTTGGGGACGTGTTTGGGATCATGATTTGTGTACGGTTGAACACTCACACTTGGTGGAATTGATGATGAAACGCCGAAAATTCTTAGGAACCGTGGGGGCGATTGCTGCGCCAGCGACCTTGTCGACCCAATTGAGCAACCCTTCATTTTCTCAACAGCAGGACGGACAACCTCAACCACCGGCCGATGACCCGCGAGTGTTCATTTTTGATGATGGTCGACATGCCGCCGATCTCTACAGTTTTGAACCACCCATCACGCCTGCTGAGCACGCTTCGATTGTCGATCAGCTGGCCGGTAGCGGGGCGGATGCTTTGGTTTACATGGCAGGAGTGGAAGCTGGCTCGGTGCTTTACGATAGCAAAGTGGCGGCGCTTTGGGGCGCCACCGTTAAAAAGTGGACCCATTATGTGTGGTATCGAGCAGGACGAATTCTGAATCAGCTCATTGCCGATGGGCATGATCCCCTTAAAATCATTTGCGATCGGTGTCATGAAGTTGGGATACTGATGATTGCCAGCAGCTGGGTCAGTCTTCATGGTGGAAATCGCAAAGAGCACGAAGGATTGGGGAGGTGGACAGCTTTTACGTTAGACAATCCACAATTTCAAGTTGGAGAGGATCCCGATCCCCGTGCCAAAGGTGTGAACCAACACCGGTTTAATTTTCTTCATGCCGAAGTGCGAAAAGAGCGGTTTCAGCTTTTCGAGGAACTGTTATCAGATTATGAAACTGACGGCATTGAATTAAATCTAACGTCGGCCATGCCCTTTTGTCGTTTCAGTGAAGTCAAGCAGCTTGCTCCGATCATGACCGACTGGTTACGAGACTTGCGGTTGGTTGCTGATCGGGCCCAGCAAACCCAGGGTAGACGTAAGCGAATTTGTGCACGTGTTCCAGCCCACCCTGGTGCCTGGAAGCTAGTAGGCTATGAAATTGAGAAATGGATTTCTGAAAAACTCATTGATGTTTTCTTCTACGAGAGCAGCTACAGCGAAGACGAGGGAATGGTTCAGGACATCGACTGTACACAACTGGTCAAGCTCACCCGGGGAACTTCCAGCCGCGTGCATGCGACGCTGCACACACCCTTAGGGCGCCAATTTGCCAAATATGCCACCCCGGCCATGATTTGGGCCGGTGCCGCCAACGCCTACGATCAAGGCGCCGATGGAATTGCCATTGGTGACCACCATTGGACCCCCAACGGCTGGCCATGGACAGCTGAGGAATACAATACGCTGCGTCAGCTGGGTTATCCCCAGCTCTTGGCGACCGCCAACAAGTACTACATGGTGCGCTCGTCCGATCGTCAGGATGCGTCCCTGGAATGGTTGCCTGGTCGAACCGACGCACTGCCGAAACAACTTGCTGAAAGTGAATCAGTGGAGGTTTCGTTCCGCGTTGCTGACGATGTAAGTCATTGGCGGAAGCTGGGTCGTATCAAATCGTCGGTTCTACGTGTGCGCTTTGCCAATATCGTCCCTGATATTGACGAAATTCGAGTTGAGATGAATGGTCGCGAACTTCCCGATTCGATTCTGGAAAGAGTCGACATGAATTATCGGCTGGTTGGCCAGGGGTCCGCCTGGAACGTGCTCGGGCCTTACGGTTATGCCTATGACTTTCATTTGGATGCCGATCATGAACTGGCACATGGCCGCAATGATCTCAAAGTGACCGTCCTCAAAAAAGATCATGATCTGGCAGCCGATATTTTGCTCGCTGAAGTGGACTGCCAGATCGAGTATCGACTGCATCGTAACTTTGAATTACAGCCGGTTGAATATTGAATTTCGTATAGGAGCCCGGCTTGGATCGCGATCGCAACTGTCTGCTGCGTCCGTTCGGGTGCAGGGTCGCTAGGACGAGTGAAGGTGTGTCTCTTCGAATTGACGCCCTTCAGAAAGTATGCGGGGCATTTCTGAAAGATCGAGATTTCCGCCAGAGAGGATGCCGACGACGGTTGCACCTTGAAAACGGTCACGATGTTTGAACGTGGCGGCCAATGCCGCCGCGCCTGCACCTTCTGCTAAATTGTGCGAGTGCTTGAGTATTTGATACACCGCGTGACGTAGTTCTTCGTCGCTAACGAGGATGACGTCGTCCATCAAGTTTTGCATGATGTTCAGAGTCATCTCCGCCGGAGTCCGAGTGGCCATTCCTTCGGCGAACGTGTCGATTTGCTCGTTTGTCACCCATTGGCCCGTTTGCCATGTTTTCGCGACGGCCGCTGCGCCTGCGGCCTGGACGCCAATCACTTGTGTTTGTGGTCGACGATGTTTGGCGACCAGGCAGGTGCCACAGACGCCACTGCCCAGCCCAATGGGAACCAGAATGACATCTGGATCTGGCAGGGCCTCAAAGATTTCCCATGCCATGGTTCCAACGCCGGCGATCAATTTTGGCTCGTTGGCCGAGTGCACAAAACGACCGCCGTGGGAGATAAACTCGTTTTCGGCGAACTCTCTGGCATCGTCAAAATCCCGGCCATGTTCCACAATCGTGGCGTCCAAATGTCGCATCGCTCGTAATTTGTCAGGATTATTTCCCTGGGGGACGACGATGGTGCATGGAACGCCGCGGCGACGTGCGGCAAATGCGAGCGATTGACCGTGGTTTCCTGTCGAAACGCCGATGATACCGGCCGTTTGTTCAGCTTTGCTTAATGACTCGACAAGATTCACACCGCCACGAACTTTGAATGCACCCACGGGGTGATGATTCTCGTGTTTGAGATAAAAATGACAACCTAGAAGTTCAGCAAGACCGGGCCAGGGAATGAGTGGGGTGGGCGGCAAAACGTTGTGTACCTGGGGAAGTGCATCCAGCACATCGTTGTAAGTGACCGGTAATTTCATCGGTTCAAGTTCAGGAAAAGGGGGTCAAATAGTGTACAAGTTGGACGAGACGATCGGGCACCTGCATTCTAACATAGGCGGTCGCCTCCGAAACCGAGCACGTCGTTGCAAGAACAGGACATTCATCTGACTCTGGAAACACAGCGGTGGGTTCGTTAGCACAAGCCGACGGCCGTAAAACTGCCGGGAGGTAATCGAACTGCACTTTTTCCCTCGCAGCGAGGCTATGGGGCTCTGCGGATGTTCAACCGATGTGTATAACCACGAATTGCCAACTTACTTGCTCTATCAAGGAGTCAAACTGATGCACTATGACGAGATGTTCCAATTAGACGGAAAGGTGGCGGCCGTCACCGGTGGCTCGCGACACCTGGGATTCGATATGGCTGAAATTTTGGCTGAAGCAGGGTGTGATGTGATCATCACATCTCGGCAGCTGGCCAGTGCTGAGGCCTCTGCCCAGCGGCTTGCTGAGGCCACTGGTCGTGAAGTCCTGCCACTTGAGCTGGATGTGACCGATACGAAAGCGATTGAGGAATTTGCCGAAACAGCCTGGAACTGGAAAGGTAAGGTCGATATTCTCGTCAACAATGCAGGTGGTGGTGTTGGCAGTTCACCGGGCCATCTTTTTCAACGTAGCACCGAGGATATTGTTTCCATGATCTGGCTCAATCTGATCGGGGCTTTACTTTGTTGCAAAGCTTTTTCACCAAAAATGGCTGAGCGTAAACAGGGTAAGATCATCAACATTGCTTCGATTGCCGGAATGGTGGGACGGGATCGGCGAATGTATGATCGCAGCGGCATGTCAGGTCAACCGGTCGATTATGCGGCTGCCAAGGCAGGTGTGATTGGCATGACATTGGATTTGGCGGGTCTATTGACACCGATGGGAATCCAGGTGAATTCAATTTCACCGGGTGGATTTGGACCACAGAAGAAACTGCCCGCAGGATTCAGCCAGGATTACGGTGACAGAACACCCGCCGGGCGAATGGGCCTTTATGAGAACGAAATCAAGGGTGCTGCCCTTTATTTGGCCTCTGCGGCGTCAGATTATGTAACCGGACATAATTTAGTAGTTGATGGTGGTTTTACGATATGGCATTAGTCGCAGCAGCCAATCGAAAAGGTTCCAGCCTTTCCCGACAGCCTGTTGGGAACGATCGGTGACTTTGGTCGCTTGGTGGACAGTCAACACGAGCAGGGTTGATTTTGGGTTCGTCCAGAAGCAACGGTTGGGAGAACAAGCGGATCAACTCATTGAACCGGGTTTTCAACTGTGAATGGATGAGGGCGCGTGACTTACGATGAAGGGTTGTCAGAGATCCTTCTGTCGCGGGTCAACCCGAAGGAAAGCGCGGCTAACAAGCATCCAGCCAACACGATGCCTACCAGGCAGGAATAGGAAGTCCGTTCAATGATTTCTCCGGTAACCCAGGGTCCAATGGCGTTTCCGAGCCAACCGCAGGCCATGATTGCGGTACTGGCTAATCCGATTTGATAGGACAAACGTTCAGCTGCCCATTGCGTCCCTAGCTGGTAAGCTCCGCTGACACCCAGGCCAACGAGAAACATCGCGATGAGCGAAAACCATGCCGATGGAAAAAAATGCTCGTATCCCATGGCGGCTGACGGGAACAGGCAGGATGCAATCAACAAGGTCTGCGCGGAAAATATTCGTGCCATACCAATCAATGTGGTCCTTCCCAGCAGCAGCCCTCCCCACAAGCAAAAGGGCGCCCACGTGGCGAAGCTTGTCTCCACACCATAGGTTTCTTTAACATAGAGATAACTCCAGGCATTGAAAGTTCCCTGAATTCCTGACAGGGCAAAGACTCCCAGACAAATGGGTAGGATGATCCAGAACGGCGGGCCGTACCGGGAGTCGTTGGCCACAATGTTTGCCTGCTTTTTGTCAGTATCGCCTGGTTTTCGCAGCCTTCTTTCGTACATCCAAAGCAGCAGCGTGAGCCCGATTGCCACCACGCCAATTCCGACGTACCAGGTCTTCCACGAGTAGTGAAGCAGCGTCCAACCTGCCAGAAGGGGTGCCATCATGGCAAAGGCGCTGAAGAAGGAATGCATCACGCCGAGGTAGAAAGAACGCCGTTGTCCGGTAGTCGCCATCAGGGTATTGATTCCGGTTGCCGTCCACGCCATTCCCATGCCAAAAAGCAACAAAACGGGTGTGAGCAACAACAGGTTGTCAAACGAAGTGATGACAAACAGTGAAACAGCGACCGTTGGCAGTCCGAACAACACGACGCGCAGCGCACCGATTCGCTCGATAATAAAACCGAGGATCAGCAGAGAAACGAAACTCCCTCCTTCAATGGTCGCAATGAATCGCCCCCCCTCGCCTTCTGACAACGCAAACGATGCCATGATCCCGGGTAGCAGGACAGCATAGGAACGACTCCAAGCGATCATCGCCATCGGTGCCAATCGCACGCTGATACGGGTAAGACCTAACGCTGCATCACTTTGTTGGACCGATGAATCCAGCTGTCAACCTCACGCATTCGCTCGTTGGATCGAAACACGATCTCGAAGAAAAGTGGAAAGTACGCCGAGCCTGATTTTATCGGATCGACTAGGTAGCCAACAGGTCACGATAACTTGGCACCTTTCGGCGCAAGGCCGCTCAATGTATCATCCGGGGTGATTGATGTCCAACAGAATTTATACCAAGAGATACCTGTCTGATGGGGATGCAAGTATGGCTGAAACACTCAAGAATCGAGTTGCGCTGGTTACAGGCGGGGCTTCCGGTATCGGCCGGGCCACAGCGGTTGCATTTGCCCGCGAGGGAGCCAAAGTAGCAGTCGTTGATGTTCAAGCCGAAGGTGGCGGGGAAACGGTCGATCTGATTAGCCAATCCGGTGGCGAAGCGATCTATGTGTCATGCGATGTGGCGGAGTCGAGTGAAGTAAGCAACATGGTGAGTCGCTGCGTGGAGGTATTTGGACGCAT
>Ga0310120_10003472_pt1 | contig 11276 bp, 7 predicted proteins | sample CB27_AW_983_MG_FD_203506 | JGI IMG/M metagenome (GOLD analysis project Ga0310120, IMG submission 203506) | Marine microbial communities from Western Arctic Ocean, Canada - CB27_AW_983 | ecosystem: Environmental > Aquatic > Marine > Oceanic | place: Canada: Western Arctic Ocean | collected... | reverse complement strand
AGGCGAGTCTTTCTCCCCTGATGGGCCAGTTCGGAAGCAATCTCCAGTACTTTTCACAGGTGGCCATCAACGCAGGTTCCACCACGTCCTTTACCATCAACAATCCCACTGGGCACAGAGCGCTCTTCTCCAACACCACCGGCAGCGAGAACACGGCCAGTGGGCGCCGTGCGCTCTACTTCAACACCACCGGCTCTTGGAACACGGCCAGTGGGACCAGTGCGCTCTTTTCCAACACCGACGGCAATCGCAACACGGCCAGTGGGCACGACGCGCTGTTCTCCAACACCACCGGTGCAGACAACATTGCCATCGGATATTTGGCCGGGCAAGAGATTACCACCGGTAATAACAACATCCATATTGGCCACAGAGGTTTTAATGACTCGCTGGTGTGCTAGAATCGGCCGCCAGAGGGAGCACTACAATGGATCGACTCTGGACACGGCGCCAGCTTGGAAAGCTGGGAGCGGCGTTGGCACTTGCCCCCGTCCCGAGCTGGTCCCAGGCAGAGCCTCGACGGGGGCTGGTTCGCGTGACGCGGGGTGCGGCATTCCTGCCCACGCCCGTTTCTGTCCCGGCTGGCGAGGTCTGGCGCTACGGAATCATCTACCCGTTCCAGGTCGCGCCGCGCTTGGCTGCTGTGTTCTGCAACATCCGCAAGGCCCTCAATCCCGGTGTTGATTTCGAGCTCGGCTCCGACGTGCTGCTCTTCGACAGCCTCGATGCGATCCGGAGCGACACGGCCGTCCAGATCTCCCGCAACCACGAGGAGCCGAACCCGAACTCCCGACCTCCGAACGAGCGCGCGGTCATGGTGAAGTACCCGGTGTCTGGAGCGTTTGTGCCCGCCGGGGCGAAACGCCCCGACGGCTCGCCCCACCCGCATGCCGGAACCGGCTTCGGCCTCGCGACTGCCCAGGCCTGGCCCCAGCACGACCGGGACCTCGGACACAACCCCGACCGGATCGGGCGCCGCGCCTACCCGGGGGGACAGGCCCACGAGTACCTGGAGCTGCAGCAGCTTTCCTACGACGGCACCCGGTTCCGGGCGGAGAAGACCGAAGCGATGGTGAAGAGTCGAGCAACCGTGGGCGGCTGGGCGCTGCACAGCAACCCGATTCGGAACGGGATCGCCGACGGCGACGATCTCCTGCTCCCGTACAGCTGCCGGCGCGCGGGGCCGGGCGCGTCGCTGCGGTCCCTGGTCGCCAGCGGTGTCCTCCGTTTTCGCCGCACTGCGGGTCTCTGGCAACCGCACTCTTTTCTCCCGGTGACACCCGAGGACGGCTCCTGGGAGCCGTCCCTGATTCGCGACGTCGACGGGTCACTGCTGCTCTGCGCAAGGGGCCTAGGGGAACCGAACGGGACGAGGATCCGGGTCTGGCGCTCCGCGGACGGCGGCTCGACCTGGCGGCTGCAGATCGAGGCCCTTGGGGCAATCTCGATGTCTCCGGTGTCGATCAACCAGGCTGCCGACGGCACCCCCTACGTGGCCGCCAACGTCTTCGAGGTGCCGCTCTGGCCGATCGGCGACGAGCGGTACAATCACAGCGCCTACAGAGCCGCCGGGGATGGCCGGCGGAGGCGCCTCGGCGGGTGGCTGCGGGAACGCCTGGTGCTCTGGCCGCTCTCGCCCGACCGCGATCGCCTAGCGTCGCCGATTGTCGCCCGCGACTGCCGCAAGGAATTCGGAGCGCCCCCGGGCGGCAGCAGCTGGCACGCCGACCACCCCTCGGCCATGAACCTCCAGCTCCGCGACGGGAGCTGGCACAACATCTTGGGCTACCGCATCCTCGAGCGCGCCGAGGCCACACACGCGATTGCGCCGGCACCCCAGTCGGGAGCCTACATCGAGGAAGTCCTCTCGTCCGGTCCGCCTCTGCCCGCCTGGCACTTCTGACATTCCAGGCAGAGGTTTCGGGGTCCAGGTTCTTTGCCATTGCACCGTCAAGGCACGGCAAAAAACGTGTCAGGCAATGAGCTCGTGCACGACCCTGCCGTGGACATCGGTGAGGCGGAAGTCGCGGCTGTTGTGGCGGAAGGTGAGCCGCTGGTGATCCAGGCCCAGGAGATGGAGGATGGTGGCGTGGAGATCGTGGTGCGAGACGGGATCCTTAACGGCGTGCATGCCCAGCTCGTCGGTGGCGATGATCAGACGGCGTGAGGTGTCGGTGGGATGAATCCAGATAGCAGGATCCTCCGAATCATGAGTAACTGGCTGGGTGATGATCCGCGGCCGGATGCGTGACTGCGGCTTCTCCTCGAGTTCCTCCGGCCGAGCCAGGCCCGTGATGGCCACGGCCAAAGAGAGCCCGTTTCCGAAGAGAAGAAAAAGACTCCGCTTTCCCCGCACGAGTACATTCTAGGCGAAATCCTGCTCTTTGGATCAGGCTTGTCGTGATTGGACTCTTGTTCCTCATCGATCGGCCGCCTCCCGTCTTGCGTCTGAGGGAGCCCGGGCGTAAAATCCCGACCCAGCCTCCTGGAGGATTTCCGATGCATGCAAGTCTCCGTCGGTCCCTGTTTGTGGGTCTTGTTCTGGTTGTCCTGTGGGCCCTGCCATCGATCGCCGCCAAGAAGGAGATTCCCCTCACCCAGATCCCGCTGCTTGGCGACTATGCCATGAACAAGGAGGTCTCACCCTACCTGGGAGACGCCGCCGAGTTTGCCATCCGGCTGCTGCAGTGGTCGGATACCGACCGACCCTCCATTCTCAAGATCCAGAAGACGATCAAGGACGAGATGTACGCACAGGAGTGGGGCAAGGATCTGGATTACAATCCTCTGCCTCTGGAGGGCGTAATCCAACTCACCGGCGACACCTACTGGGCGGCTGACAGCGCCCGAATGGTGAAGGTGGAGATCTCCGACGAGATCAAGCTGGTCCAGGCCCCCCAACGGCTGGATCTGCTCCAGTCCCTGGCCATTCCCGTCCCCTTCGTTTTTCGGAATTCGGGTTCGGCCCCCCTTGACGTCAGTGTCGGAAGTGGAGGTCCGGGCGTTCAGGTCCAGGACAATTCCAGGACCCTCGAGGCCGGGCGGACGTTGGGCTGGTTCGTCTCGGTGTCCCTGGATGGCTTCCAGGGGGGAAGTGTTCCCCTGAAGATCCAAGCAGGAGCGCGGACCAAGGAGCTAGCCATTCCTACCAGGGCCTGGGATTCGGGGAGCCTCAAGGTCCGGATCCTGGACGAGCATGGCAAGCCCACCCCGGCCCGGGTCTACATCTCGGGCCCCGACGGGCGTTCCTACACGGCGGATGGGGCTCAGGTCCACATCACCAACGGAGATTACCGCCAGCCCTACGGTGGCGAGTACTACTTCTACGCCGACGGCTCCTTCCGGGCGGGCGTCCCTGCCGGAAAAGTCTCTCTGGAAGTGATCAAGGGTCTCGAGTACAAGCCGGTGAAGCGCGAGATCACCATCGCCTCGGAAGAGACGAAGGATATCCAGATTCGGCTCGAGCGGTCCTGGGACATGGGTGCCAAGGGCTGGTGGTCGGGGGACACCCATCTGCACGCCAATCTCTTCCACGATCCCATCACGGGAGCCGATGACCGCATCAAACCCAAGGACGTAATGTTCGTGGTCAAGGCCGAGGATCTCAACGTGGGACACATGCTGGCCTGCAACAGCGAGGACGGCTACGTCTACGAGAAGAAACGGGTCGAGGGCCGTCCCCACGCTCTCTCGGAGGAGCGCTACATCCTCTACTGGAACGAGGAGATGCGCAATCTCCGGCTCTACGGCCACATGGGCTTCCTGAGGATCAAGAGCTTCGTCGAGCCGGCCTTCGTGGGCTGGCCGGGGAGCACGCATCCCCAGGACGATCCGGCCAACTATTTCCAGGCGGTCAAAGCCAAGGAGCAGGGTGCGGCCGTCATCTACGTCCATCCGGGTCTGCCCCAGGAGTACCCCGTGGATATCGCCCTGGGCGTGGTGGATACCATCGACGTCATGTGCCAGGGAGACGAGGAAAAGAACACGGCTCACTGGTATCAGCTCCTCAACTGCGGCTTCCGCTGTCCCATCTCGGCGGGGACCGACAGCTACCTAGACCTGCCCTACCACCTGATCCCCGGCGCCGGACGGGTCTACGTCAAGTCGGGTCCCAAGCTGGATTACTCCGATTGGATCGATGCCTACCTGGAAGGGAAGAGCTTCGCCACCAACGCCCCGATGGTGACCTTTACGGTCAACGGCCAGGAACCGGGTGGGGAAGTGAAGTGGGACAAGGGGGCGAAGAAGGTCAAGGTGGAGGCGACGGCCGAGTCCCATGTCCCCATGGGGAGCATCGAACTGGTGGTGAACGGGTCGGTGGTGGAGAGCAAGGATGCCAAGGGAGATGGACTGTCATTGGAGCTGAACAAGAGCTTCGAGATCACCGACAGCTGCTGGATGGCGATTCGGGTACGGGGTAAGGCCCACCGACTCCTGCCCAACGACTCGGCTCTCTATGCCCACACCAGCCCCGTCTACTGCACCTTCCAGGATCGTCCCGTTCGCTCCAGGGCAGCAGCCCTCTTCTTCGTGGACCAGATAGACAAGCTCATCGAAAGGGTCCACCGGCGCGGGCAGTTCAGCCACGAGCGCGAGAAGCAGAAGACCCTCGATCTCTTCCGCAAGGGGCAGGACATCTATCGCAAGATGGCCGAGGGTCCCGAGACCGAGGCGGTTCCGGTGCGGTTCGGGTACTATTCCCGGTAGGGATCGAACGGTTCAACAAGGGAAAGGCGGGGGATATGAAACGAAGAAACTTCCTGGCGCTGCTGGGCGCCGGATCGGCGGCTGGGGCGGTTGGGGTTGGGACCGAATCCAGGGGAGCCGCCCAGGCGGTTCCGGCTGCGGGTGAGCCGCTCTCCATCGGGGGTGAGAAGCAGCTTTTTCTGGACGATCACATCATCGAGTCCATGGAGCCTCGGGTCTACCGACTCCTGAACCAACCCGTCAAGTACCGGGAGAATCCGGTGATTCCCCTGGGGACGGATTGGGAACAGAAGGGTGGGCTCTCGCACGGCGGCGATGCCGGGAACCTCTTCTGGGACGAGGACCGCAAGCTCTACCGTTTCTACGACTGGATGATCGAGTATCCCCCCGAAGGGGGTTCCTACAAGAAGTTCCTCTTTTATGGTGAGTCTCCAGACGGCCTTCACTGGAGAAAGCCTCCACTGGGACAGGTCGAGTACCTGGGCTACGACACCAACTTCCTGAAGCTCTCGTTCCTGGGGGATGCCAATCCCGGAAACCCGGCTGTCTTCATGGACGCGCAGGCTCAAAGCCAGGAGGAGCGCTACAAGATCGTCTTCCAGCAGAAGCGAAACGACAGGTGGGGAATGTACCCGGGGCACTCCGCCGACGGGATCCACTTCAAGCCCTATCCCGTGAGCCGGCCCATCGCGCCGCTGTACAGCGATACCAACAACAATCTCATCTGGAACGACAAGACACAGGAGTATCTCCTTTACTTGCGGACGTATCCCCTGGTGAGTCGCTGGTTCGAGCCTGAGCCACTCTACCCCGAGACCCAGCGGGCGAGAACGCCGGCCTGGGCGGCCAGCTCCGACTTCCGTGACTGGGACGGTCCCAGCTCCAAGAGCGATCCCGAGGAGCGCTACGTCTGTTTTCACGCCGATGCTCAGGACCGCCCCGGAGACCGGGACTTCTACACCCTGGAGGTTCTCCCCTACGCGGGAGGCTTCGTGGGCTTCACGTCCACGTACCACAATTTCTTCGGCCAGATTCCAGCCGGAACCGACTCAGGGAAGGCCCGTACTCCCTGGATCGATCGCATGGACGTCCAGCTGCTCTGGAGCCGGGATGGACGCCGCTTTGACCGGGTGGGAGATCGCCGGGTCTTTCTTCCCAACGGTCCTGAAGGGAGCTGGGACGAGCATCTCTGTTACACCGTCCAGGCTCCAATCGTCCGGGAGGACCTGGGCGAGATCTGGATCTACTACGAGGGGTTCAGCGGACACCACTGGTTCAACCAGCGGGGGGAGCAGCAGCGGGGGCAGGTGGGGCTTGCCATCCTGCGCCTGGACGGGTTCCTGGCCGTGACCGGGACGGGTTCTTTCACGACCCGGGCGCTCAGGTTCAAGGGGAATCGACTGGTGATCAATGCCACCGGGCGGGACCGGTACGCCGGAGATGGCTACGGGACGGTGAAGGTAGAGTTGTTGGATGGGCAGACGGGCTCACCCTTGCCGGGATTCACTGCCGACGACTGCAAGGTCTTCGGTGAGGACAGCATCCAACACACGGTCAGCTGGAAGGGAGGTCCCAGCCTGGGGTCACTGGAAGGCAAGCCTGTCAAGGTACGATTCCAGGTCAGTAAGGCAAAGCTCTTCTCATTCCAGTTTGGAGTGTGAACGATGCCAGGTGTGGGTGGGAGCCAAGTCCCAAGCGCCATGTTCCAAATGGAGTGCAATCAACAGAGCCGCGCGCGACTGTCACTTCAGCAGGAAGAACCCAGGTTCCGAGGAGAAAGCGGACCTGAAGTTTCTCCCTAAAGGATTCAGTGCAGCTAGTGGCCCCACTAGGGTCGGACCCAAAGGCGCTGGGTCTCCGGAAACTGGAGGAACCATGAAGACTCTGACCCGACGGGAGTTTCAGCAGATGGCGGGGGTGACCCTGGCACTTTCGCCGGTTCTGGGAGGGATTGCTTGTCGACCCGAAGAGGCTTCTCTTCCCAGTGGATCGGCTCCGCCTGGGCGGACGGCTACCGGGACCTTGAGCATGACACTGGGACCCGCCGATGTCGCCATTCCTCCGACCCAGCCTGAGGGGGACACCTGGCGTTACGGGATCGCTCTACCCTTTCAGGTAGCCTCAGGAAAGGCGGCCCTATTCTGTGCCATCAAGGGGAAGAGAGGCCATGACTTCGAGGCAGGAACCGATGTGATTCTCTTCGACGACCTTTCCCAGATCCGGGCTGATGAGGCTATCCCCATTTCCCGAAACCACAACGAGAACAATCCGAACTCCAGTCCCCCCGGCACGCCATCCATCATGGTGAAGTATCCCGTCAGCGGGGGCTTCGTTCCCTTTGGGGCGAAGCTCGAGAACGGTTCTCCCCATCCTCAGGCAGGGACCGGTTTCGGCCTCTGCCAGGCCCTGGCGTGGACCCCAGACCAGGAGAGTGTGTACCCGGAGGGGCAGCAACACAACTACGCCGAGCTCTATCAGCTGTCCTACGACGGCAGCCGGTTCGAGCTGATCGAGACCGAGAGGATTCCCTACCGGGAGCTCCTGAGCGGATCTGTGCTCTCCAACCCCGGGATGACCAACGCCATCCCGGATGGAGAGGATCTTCTGTTCGGTATGGGAGGCAGAATCGAGGATGGATCCGGTGCAGGGCTGACTCGCTGGCGCCGGCAGGATGGGAAGTGGAGACCGGTTTCCTGGGTGCCGATCACTGGTCCCGACGGTTCCTTCGAGGCCAGCGTCATCCGGGATCGGGACGGCAGCTTCCTGTTCTCCGCTCGCGCCGGCAGGGACGAGGAGGGATGGAGGAATCTGGAGTCCCGAGTCTGGCGCTCCCGGGATGGCGGAAAGAGCTGGACCAAGATCATCCACGTGAGAGATGCGATCGGCGGCAGCCCCATCACCCTCAATCAGGCGGCCGACGGCACTCCCTATATCGCCGCCAACCTGAACGAGGTCCTCCTGCATCCCCTGGCCGAGCGATTTCGGCCCAGCAAGAACGAGCAGGGAATCGTTTATGCCTCGCCGGCGGGCCGTGAGAAGCTCTGCCTCTGGCCCTTGAATGAAGCGAGGGATGGGCTCGAGACCCCCACGCTGGTCAGGGACTCGGTGGCCGAGTTCGGCCTCGCGCCTTCTGGGGACACCTGGAATGTCGATCACCCCTCCGCTATGACTGTCCAGCTGGCGGATGGGCAATGGCACAACCTTATCGGCATGCGAATTTGCGACCATGCCGAAGTGAAAGAAGGTGCCGATCCTGCACCCCAGACGGGATGTTATGTCGAGGAGGTGCTGTCCCCAGGGTCACCTGTTCCAGCATGGTCATTCTAGCTCCAGCTCCGGCCGTGCCCTACTCGCCGAGGCTGTAGCAGATCAGTGAATCCTGGTCTTTGATCAAGATTCGATGTCCCTCGAGAACGGGATGTGCAAAGGGCGAACCGTTGGTGACGGAGTACGTGGCGACCTCTTGATAACCTTGAGCGTCCGCCTTGGCGAACCAGAGTCTGCCGGTGTCGCTGAGCAGCACCAGTAGATCGTCCACAAGCTGGACGGAGACATTCTCGCCCATCCGACCCTCGCTGCTCCATTGTGTCTCGCCGCTGGCGGCATCGACGCAGAAGATGTGGCCCTGGTTTCGCTGCGACATGCCGAACAGCAGTCCCTTTGCCACGACCGGTGAGCTCATGTAGATCGGGTGTTTCCGATTCTCCCAGACCTGGGAGAGCGTGCGACCGGCTGCGCCGCCCAGGGCGATCAAGGGATTATAGTAGCCGGAGATGAAGATCAACCCGTCGTGGCTGGTGGCGGTGACGATGTTTTGATCGTACTGCGTTGTGTACGGATGCTTCCACAACCGGCGACCGGAACTGGAAAAGCCCAACAATGACTCGTCAGTGAGGACGACAAGGAGACGCTTCTTGGCGACGGTCAGCTGGACGGGCGACGCGTAGGCAGCACCATCGATCTCGATGGACCACTGCTGACGACCGCTTTCGAGATCGAAGCCAGCTAACCTTCCCTCGCGGTGGTTACCGACGATGGCGACACAGGTCCCGTCGACGATGAGCGGAGATGCAGCGGCTCCGAACTGTGGATACGCTGGCTTGAATTCGTCCGTGAAGGTCCTGGTCCAGATCTCTTGTCCGGTCTCGCCATCCAGACAAAGGAGCGTGCCGGCCACGGTGAGAGCGACCAATCGTCCGTCCCGATAGGCAGGTGTCGCTCGGGGACTGCTGCCGTAACGCCCGACAGACCGGTCCAGTGTCGCGGCCGCCGGGGTCTGATAGACCCAACCCTTCGAACCATCGCTCAGTTTGAATGCTCGGAGGACCTCGCCGTCTTGCTCGCGACTCTGGACGAGGACCGTGTCGCCAAACGTGATTGGCGAGCTGTGCCCCTGCCCAACGGCGACCGACCACAACCGAGTTAGCTTCTCAGGCCACTTGGCGGGAACTTGAAAGTCGTGAACCACGCCGTCGCCGTGGTGACCGCGCCATTGAGGGGACTCGGATCGGGCAGGCTGAAGGAACAGGGCGACGATTACTATTGGGAGAGTCAAAGAGCGTGCCGAGATCTTCGGGGCAGTCGTGGCTGCCAGCTTAGATATTGCCACGTGTGCGGTACGATTGAATTCTATGATCGGACGCGGAGTCTATCACAGTCAGGCCCTCAACCCAGATCCTGGGTTCCCCTGTGAGTGTCCATTTATCTCGGTTACACAGCCGTGACCGTGAGGCTGTGAAGCTACTAGCGGTCCGGTCGCGACTCGGTAGGTCGAACTCGTCCCTGATCGACTCCCGCTTCCTTGGTTGGGAGCTCATTCTCGACCCAGAAAATCCTCCGAAGGGAGTCTTTTTCATCTGATAAATGGTACAACCTATTCTGAACCAAGTCTCTCAAAAGGGAGTGGCCCACCCGCAAGGGTGAAGGTACCTTCGAATACGGTTTTGATAGCTTTTGTGAAGGAGATGAACGGAATGAGGAGTGTTTTCTTTTTGTCAGGAGTATTTGCGATCGGACTGACCCAGGTTTCTGCGGAACCGATCAATATCGGATCACGGCTGGAGCTCTTTGTGGATCAGCACGTCGTTGGCCGGCTCACTGGAGATGTTCAACTGTACGTCCACCGACCGAAGCCTGAGGAAGTGGTCCTGGTGACGGGCGAGCCCTGGGAGGGCAATACCAGCGCCTACTACAGCATTTTCCAGGACGGAGATCGGTTCCGGATGTACTATCGGGGCTCAGACTACGATCAGCAGAAGAAAGAGGAAACGCACCGCGAGGTGACGTGCTATGCCGAGAGCCGGGACGGCATCCACTGGACCAGGCCGAAGTTGGGACTCTTCGAGTTCAACGGATCGAAGGAGAACAACATCGTCCTGGACGGGATGGGAACGCACTGCTTCGTTGCCTTCAAGGACAAGAACCCCAACGCTCCGAAGGAAGCGCGATACAAGGGGATCTCGTATGGGAGGCAGGGGGAGGAAAGAGGCCTCTGGGTCTACCAGTCAGCCGACGGACTCCGCTGGTCCTTGATTCGCGACTACCCGGTCATCACCGAGGGGGCCTTCGACTCTCAGAACCTGGCTTTCTTTGATCCACAGATCGGTCTCTATCGAGAGTATCACCGTATCTTCGCACAAGGCGTCCGGGCCATCATGACCGGGACATCGAGCGATTTCATCAACTGGACCGACCCCGTGCTTCTGGAGTACCCCGGTATCCTCAGCGAGCACTTGTACACCAACGCTGTCCTTCCCTATGAGCGCGCACCTCACATTCTGCTGGGCTTTCCAACCCGCTACCTTCCGGAGGAGGGAAGTCGGGTGGAACCAGTCCTGATGGCCAGTCGAGAGGGGAAGGTCTTTCATCGCTGGCCCAAAGCGCTGATTCCCGAGGATGCTCCCGAGGATCGAGATGGCAACCGAAGTAACTACATGACCTGGGGGATCCTCGAGCTGCCCAGCAAGCCTGGGGAGCTCTCGGTGTACGCCAGCGAAGCGTATTACGAAGGGCCCGACAGTCGGCTGCGTCGCTTCAGCTATCGGACCGACGGTTTCGTCTCGGCTCGGGGAGGATCCAAGGGGGGAACCCTGATCACCAAGGCGGTGGCCTTTTCCGGGAAGCAGCTGGAGCTCAACTTTGCCAGCCGAGCCGGCGGCAGCATCCGGGTCGCTCTGCAGACCGAGCGGGGGAGGGAGATAGAGGGCTATACACTGGAGGACTGCCAGCCACTTACGGGAGACTCTCTCAAGCAGGCCGTGGTCTGGAAGGGGAAGCAGGGAGTGGAGGCGTCACCGAGGTCGGGTGTCAAGATCCAGTTCGAGATCAAGAACGCAGATCTGTACGCCTTCCGATTCAGGCAATAGAGTATAGAGAGAAAGCGGGCTAGAGTTCCTTGGTCGAAGAAAAGTTTGCAAACTGATCAAGCTTCCTGCTTCGGCGTGATGTAGTTTCCAGGAGACCGCTTCAGCGGTATGGCGCGAAGCGTACTAGGCCGGTCCTTCAGGGCCGGGTGGGCGAGTGGGCGGGGGCCGGTAGGTTGCCGTCGCAGACATTCCCTACCGGAAACG
>Ga0310120_10003466_pt1 | contig 11284 bp, 2 predicted proteins | sample CB27_AW_983_MG_FD_203506 | JGI IMG/M metagenome (GOLD analysis project Ga0310120, IMG submission 203506) | Marine microbial communities from Western Arctic Ocean, Canada - CB27_AW_983 | ecosystem: Environmental > Aquatic > Marine > Oceanic | place: Canada: Western Arctic Ocean | collected... | reverse complement strand
GTGGCCCTCCATCCGAACAAGAAGTTCCTCTATTCCACCGCCCGGGGCAGGGAAAGCTCCGTGGCGGCCTTCAAGATCAAGGACGATCATACCCTGGAGCCAATCAACACCCAGCCATCGGAAGGCAAGAGCCCCTGCCACGTTTCGGTCGATGCCACCGGTCGTTGTCTCTTGGTCGCCAACTACAGCAGCGGAAGTGTGGCGGCTCTCAAAATCGCGGGGGACGGCTCCCTTGCAAAATCCAACTCGTCCCATCAGCACGAGGGCTCAAGCGTGCACAAGAGCCGGCAGAAGGGACCCCATGCCCACTCCTTCTATCCAGGACCAGACAACAAGTTCGCCTACTCCCCAGATCTCGGGATCGACAAGGTCATGATCTACAAGCTTGATCCCGCGACCGCAACCTTGACCAAGGCGGGGGCGGCAGCAAGCCCCGCGGGAGCGGGACCACGTCACATGAAGTTCGGCTCAGACGGCAACCAGGCCTACGTTCTCAACGAATTGCACCTTACCGTCTCGGTCTTCGATCGCGATCCCGACACCGGCCTCCTCAAGGAAAAGCAGGTCGCCCACGCTCTCGCGCAAGACGCCGATCACGATGGCATGACTTGCTCCGAGATCCGGGTCCACCCGAGTGGAATGTTTCTCTATACCGCCAACCGCGACACCAAGGGCAAGGGCCGCGATTCGATCTCCGTCTTCAAGGTCCTGCAGGGGGGCAAGCTGGAACGAATCCAGAACGTCCCGGCCAGGGTGCTCATCCCCCGCAACATCGGAGTCGACCCCACGGGCAAGTGGCTCCTCGTCGCGGGGCAGAAATCCGGCAATGTTCCCGTTTTCCAGATTCAGAAGAACGGCAAACTCAAGTTCACTGGCAACGAGGTGAACGTCGCCAACGCAATGTGCATCGAGTTCCTGAGGTAGCGAACCGGCTTCCGGCGCTGCCCTACTCAATCGTCACCACCAGTCGCGCGAACAGAGTGCCCTCCATTGCAAGCGCGGTGGGCATTGCGACTACCACCCGATCAATTCCGGGGCCAAAATGATCGTCGGTCACCATGATGGCCACTCCCTTCACGCCATCCTCGGCAGAGGCCCAACTTTCCAGTCCCGTTCCATACTGGACCACCGCGCGAAGAGCGGACGCCTGGTCCACGCGGCGAAAAACGAATTCGTAGCGCGCCCCCTTGAGCTCTGCGGTCGGAAGAAGAGCGCTGGAGTCCTCGAGAGCACTGGCAGCTCCAAGCACAAAAGCGATCCCATTGGAGACTCGGTCTCCGTTCGGGTCGGCCTCCAGGGCCGCCTCAGGTCCGGTCAGATTTGAAGCTGCCACCCAGAGATCGTAAGGGGTCGGGGTGGCCTGCACGATCGCGATGTTGTTGCTCGTGTTGCCATCGTCGTAATCGTAGATCAGCCGGTAGCCAGCAGGGAGCCCCGTGACCGTCTCAAACACGCCGCTTCTTGAGCCATAACTGGCGATCACGTAAGCCACCTCGCTGGCGCCTCCAGGCAAGGTGGCAACCGCCAGGGTAGCTCCCGACAGGTCGAGGCGCTGGCCGACTACGAGTCGGTCATGGGTGACTCCATCCAAATCGATCGCGAGAATTCCACCAAGGGAAACATCGCCCACAACCGCAAACGTGCCGGTGGGAAAACCAGGCGCAAGAGTGCCCGTAACACTGAGCCCGCCCGCCAGAGTGGTGACCCCGCCCACCGTCCCGGCAGTCACCTCGAGGTGGGAAGACGCCACTTCCGGAGTGTCGAAGAGAAGAGTCCCTCCCCGCACGTTGGTGCTCCCCGAATAGCTGAGGATTCCCGACAAGCGCACGGTTGAGGAACCCGACTTGGAAAGTCCGCGGCCCTCGAGATAGTCACTGAGCTCACCGGATAGTTCGACCTCGACATCTCCGTCCCCGCGAATCTCCAAGTCATCGAAGAGCACCAGCGGACAGGAGATTTCATAGGAGAATCCGGATCCTGATGCCGCGATTTCGATCACCGGCGAGTTCCCCGAGAGATCGTTGGTGAGGAGCAGGGCCTTGCCCTCGATGAGAGCAGTTTGGGGGGCTGCTCCGGAAAAGGATCCGCTCAGGACCAACCGGTTGACGATGAACTCCAGTTCCGTGGGACGGCACAGGTCGTTGGTGGCGAGGTAGGAGTGGGTGTCACGGACCGGAAATTCGAGAACGCAGCCCGGAAAGGAATCGAGATCGCGCAGAGTGACCGGAGCCGCCGTGTCGGGATCAATCCAAGCATTGAGCTCCGACCAGTTTTGCGCGCCCTGGTCATCTCCGATGCGCCCGGTGGAGAGCATGACATCGTCAATGGAAACGAATTCAGAGCCACCTCCATGGGAGAGAAAGCGAATGCCCAGGGACTTGCCCACCGCTTCCTGATCGGTGAAGGCAGGAAAGAGGTGAACGGTGTTCAGGTAACCGCTGGTCTGGGGATTCACGACGAGGCTGGAAAGAACAACCGCGTTTCCGCCCTCGAGGTAGAAGAGCTCCACCTCGATCGTATCGCCCGGGTCCCAACCCGACTTTCCCTTGTGCCAGAAATCGAGCCGCATTGTTTCTCCCTCCTCAATGACATGACTGGTGAGCTGGGAGGGAATTCGCCTCGCGGTGACGAAGACACCGCGGTAATCGCCGGAATGGGAATCGTTGTTGATCGCAGCGACTTCCAAACTCGCGGCGTCCCCGTCGTTGGTCCAGTCATGGAGCTCCGCAAAGCTGTAGCGGACATCGCCATCGGCTTGCACCCCATCCTCGAATCCGGGATTGCGAAGCACGTTTGGACCAGTGGAAATTGGAGCGCCACCCCCATCCGTGGCAAACACAAAGCGGTCGTTGTAGTTGATCGTGTCGGCTCCCGCTCCGAGCTTCGAGTGCCGGGGTTTTTGGGCACCTGCTTCGAACTTGGTGAGTTCCTCCTTGAGCTCTGCAAGGAAGGTTGGGTTCGCAGCGGCCAGGTCGGAGCTCTCTTCAGGATCGCTCCTCAGGTCGTAGAGTTCAAAAGGACGGCCCCGGCCATTCTTGACCAATTTCCAATTCCCCGTGCGGATCCCGACCTGGGCCTCATGACGCAGGAAAATGAAGTCGTGCGGAGCGCCGGGATTCGACCCGTTGAGAAAGGGCAAGAGATTCACGCCATCGAGATCGGACCGTCTCGACCCCTGGCCCGCCTCATAGCAGGTGGGAAGAAGATCGATCGAATGCACGGGCTTGTCATAGGTCGCTCCGGGCGCTGCGCTCACCCCCGCCCCAGCCACAATCATAGGAACCCGGGTGCCCCCTTCAAAGGGAGAGCCTTTCCAACCGCGCAGGGGCGTATTGACCGTCCCGTTCCCGCTCGCGCCTCCGTTGTCATTGAGAAAGAGGACCAGGGTGTCCTCGGTAAGGCTGACAGATCCATCGCCGGCAGGATCATCAAGCTTTTCAAGAATGCGCCCGATCTCCTTGTCCATGGTGAGAACCATGGACGCATACTCCTTGCGCTTGCCACTCAGGCCGGCCAGGCGCGGATCGTCAAAGTCGGGCGATGGGTGAATGGGACTGTGCGGCGCGGTGAAGGAGACATAGAGGAAGAAGGGCTCCGCGTCCTCGTAGTGACGAGCAATGAAATCAACCGCACCCTGACCGAAGGCATTCGTGACGTTCATCCCCTGCCAGGGAGCGCGCGCCTCAAGCACCGCGTCCGTAATGGTGCCGTCGGGATTGAGAACGGTCTCACGCAGGGTCCCCGCTCCGTTGACACTGCCTACCCCATAGTTGCGCGACCCCTTCCAGATCCCGAAGAACTCGTCCACCCCTTGGCGCGGTGGACGATTCCCGGGGGCGGGGCCATCGTCGGCCATCGCTCCGAGGTGCCACTTCCCGACCACGCCGGTAAGATAGCCCAACGACTTCATGCGATCGAAAATCGTGACGGTCTCGGGTGTCAATCCATCGGGAGCGGCAGTGGCGCTCGTTCGGTTGTTGATGTTGTACTCGTAGCCGATGCGCTGCTGGTAGGACCCGGTCACGATGGCCGCGCGCGACGGCGAACAGACCGAAGCGGTGTAGGCGTTGGTGAGAAGAACGCCCCGGCGACGAAGGGCGTCCAGGCTGGGGGTAGGAACCGGGCTCGCAAGCTGTCCCGGGTTCACGGTCGAAGTATAGGCGTCCATGAATCCCCAATCGGCAAAACCCGCATCATCCGAGATGAGGAGGACGATGTTGGGCTGCTGCCCGTGGCACGGTGCCCCCAGCACACCAAGCATGATTAAGAAAATCCGGGTAATCGCCACCGTTGGAAAATTCGGCCCAAGAACCCACCGAAGCAATGGAAATCAGTCCTCAAGAGGCTGCGATCCCGAGGACCTCCCCGTCGCCCAAGATGACCTCCACCCAGGCGGACTCGGTCGACTCGGACCCCGTGCAAGCCGGCATTTCCTGTTGCGCTCTCGCTTGAAGACGTGACCTGAAGTGATTTGCTGATTGGAAACGGGCGCCCAGAACCCATCTTCCCCATCCCAAAACTGATTCCCTTTCATGTCTCGCTCCCTGCACTCCCTCTTCTCCGCGATTGTCCTTCTCCCATCCCTCGGAGCTGCGATCAACATCAACGAAATTCACTACAACCCACCGGAGAACCCGATTCGCCAGGAGTTCATCGAACTCTACAATTCAGGACCGGACGAGGTCGTGCTTTCCGGGTGGCGATTATCGGGGGCGATCGACTACGTCTTTCCAGCCGAAACCACCATTGCGGGGGGCGCGTTTTTCGTCATCGCGGAGGACCCGGCAGTCTTGCAAAGCACCCTGGGAGCGAGCGCGAGCGGCCCCTTCCTTGGCAAACTCAATGCCGAGGGGGAAACTGTTCGACTCCGCAACGAGGCCGATCTCGTGGTCGACGAGGTCGACTATCGGGTGGGCTTTCCCTGGCCAGTCGCGGCAAGTGGAAATGGCCCCTCGATCGAACTCATCCACCCCGCGCTCGACAACTCGCTGGGAAGCTCGTGGCGCTCTGCCACCCTCCCGACTCCGGGGACGCAAAACACGGTCTTCTCGCGCAACGCCGCACCCAACATTCGCAAGGTCAAACACACGCCCCAGCAACCGACCGACGCCGACACCGTTGCCCTCACGGCCAAGGTCAGCGATCCCGACGGAGTGGCGTCCGTTCTCCTCGAATACCAAATCGTGGCCCCAGGGTCCTACCTCCCATCGCAACTTCCCCTCCGCATCCTCAACAACAACATCACGATCCGAACGCGCGGAAACAACCCGGCTTACCAGGAAGGATGGGTCGGTCTCGTCATGACCGACGATGGCACCGGCGACGACGCTCTGGCCGACGATGGAATCTTCACCGCAACCCTACCCGCTCAGGCTCACCGTACCTTGATGCGCTATCGCATCACGGTGGAGGACTCCCTCGCCGCATCCGTCCGTGTGCCCTACAGCGACGATCCCTCTGCAAACTTTGCCTACTTCGTCTACAACGGCATTCCTTCCTATGAAGGGCTCTCGCCCACGGTGCTGGAATCGCTCCCGGTCTATCACCTCATCACCCGCGACCGGGACTACGAAGAATGCTTCGCCTACAACAGCTCCGACCGAATCAATCAAGGAAGCGAGGCCCGGTTTCTCTACAACTGGAATGGAACCATCGTCTACGACGGGGTGGTCTATGACAACATCCGCTATCGACTCCGCGGTGCCAACGGACGCTACCACAATCAAGGGAAACGCTCCATGCGCTTCCGGTTCAACGACGGCTCCTACTTCCAGGCCCGCGACCAGGAGGGCAAAAAATATTCCAAGAAGTGGCGCACCTTGACGACCGGCAAAGGCTTCGATAACCGGGGAACGCTCACCTATGCCCTCAACGAAGCGATGAGCATGCGCCTCTTCAATGAGGTTGGCGTTCCGGGCCCTCGCACCCACTGGATTCACTGGCGCGTGATCGATGACAGCGCTGAGGCCCCCGATCGCTGGCGGGGGGATTTTCAGGGCATGAGCTTCGTGCTCGAAACCTACGACGTGCGCTTCATGGAGGCGCACGGGTTGGAAAAAGGAAATCTCTACAAACTCATCAACCAGACCCAGGACTGGCGGCGGCAGCAGCGCTACCAGGCCGCGGCGGGCGCACGCAACGGCGCTGACCACAACTACATTGAGAGCACCCTCACCGGCAACACCTCCGAGAGGGAGATCCTGGAAAGCGTCAACGTTGAACGCTGGAATCACTGGCACGCCTTGGCCGAAGCAATGAGGATCTACGATTTCTGGCCCAGCGCGAACAAGAACATGGTCTACTACTTCGAGCCGACCTACACCCCCGGTAATCGAGGCCGCGGAATACTCTGGATCCTGCCTTGGGACACCGACGCGAGTTGGGGACCCACTTGGAACAGCGGTCACGACGTGGTCTACAATGCGCTCTTTGCCGCCAGCGGCGGTGGAAGCGATGGCGGAAGCACGCCCGGACTTTGGCCCGATTATTTCAACACCGTGCGCGAAGTGCGCGACCTTCTCTGGCAACGCGATCAGATTTCCCCGGTTCTGCGCGAACTCGTTTCGGACATCCGGTTCTTCGAGCGAGCAGATGGCTTCCGATGGAAAGGAGCCCCCTCCGATGCCGGCAACTACGGGGGACTGGGCGGTAAGGGAGCCGTGTCCCTCGGCCTCCTTGAACGGGACATGATTAACTTCGGCTTCCTCGGCGGGTCGTGGCCCGGGGGCGGCGTGGGCGCCGGCGGACGAGGGGCTCACCTCGATACCCTGCAGGCCTCCCAGGGGGAAGGGGGCAGGATCCCCGGCACGCCCACCATCAGGTATACTGGCACGGCAGAGTTCCCGAGCAACGGACTTCAGTTCGAAAGCAGCTCCTTCAGAGATCCGCAGGGCAACCAATCCTTCGGCGCGATGGAATGGCGGGTTTCTCAAATCACAGACTCCACCGCTCCCGCCCACGATCCCACCGCACCCTTCAAACTTGAGTGGAAGGCGGACTGGGAGTCCGGCCAACTCAGCGTCTTCAGCGCCTCAAAAGAGATTCCAACCACGGCGGTGCGCTCGGGATACACTTATCGCGCGCGGGTCCGCCATCAGGACAACACCGGTCGCTGGAGCCACTGGTCAACTCCACTCAAATTCACCGTCACTCTGCCCGACATCTCCGCTCTGCGCCAGGGACTTGTCATTTCCGAACTCATGTATCATCCGGGCAGGGTCACCCCCGATGAGATCCTTGCGGGCTATCCTGACGACGACTTTTTCGAATTCATCGAACTCCGCAATGTCGGCCCCACCCCGCTCGATCTCAGCGACGTGCGATTCACCAAGGGCGTCGACTACGATTTTTCCAATTCTGCCCTCACCACCCTTGATCCGGGTAAGTTCGTCCTCATCGTCGCGAAAAGGACTGCCTACGAAATGCGCTACGGTGCCGGGCACCCCATCGCAGGGGAATGGGATCCCACCGACAAACTCGATAATGGCGGGGAACAAGTGAAACTCTCTTTCGGAGCGGGCGATGCCATTCGCGACTTCATCTATGATGACCTGACGCCGTGGCCAAGTTCCGCGGACGGCCATGGATTCTCGCTCACCCTGATTGATCCATCCTCTGTTCCCGATCACAACTTGCCCTCCAGCTGGCGAGCCAGCTACGCCGAACACGGAACTTCGAACGCAGATGAGCCCAGTAGCTCGTTCGATCTCTGGATGGCGGCCAACGCGGCCACCGATCCCGCGGCCTCCTACCACGGCCACCCACTCTCGAACCTGATTGCCTACGCCGTCGGCGCCGATCTCGCTCCGACTCCAGGCCAGAGCGCACCCGAGATCATCATCGTCGCCGATGGTGGCACCGACTACCCCGCCCTGCGTTTCCGCCAACGACAGGATGCAACCGACTTCAGCCTTGTGGTGGAGATCTCCGACAATCTCCTGACTTGGCAAAGCGGTCCTGCAATCACCGTCGAGGCGGAGGTTCCGCAGGACAACGGGGACGGAACGGCCACCAGAATCGTGCGCACCTTGCAACCGCACGGAGCGATGGCCGGACAATACCTACGTCTTCGTGTCAGTCCCTGAGTCTTGATTTGTCTTCCCGTCACAGCGAAAATAGAACCCCTCACGCTTCTCTTCCTCATGAAAAAGATTCCACTCTTGCTCACCCTCATCCTCGCTGCGGTGGCTTTCGGCGCTCCGCTCGTTATTCCAAAAAAGGAGGCCCGACGTCTGGAGGTCCTCTTCTTTGGAGCTCCGACCAAAAACCACGCCGGTCACGATCCCATCACGCGCTACCGCGTTCTCAAGAAGCAACTCGGGGATGATGGCATCAACCTGACCTACCTCGATGATCCCGCTTCCGCTCTCAATGCCGCTACCCTTCAACAGTTCGATGCGGTCCTCATGTATGGCAACTGGGCTCAACGGGAAGAGATGCCCGCCGCTCAGGAAAAGGCGCTCGTGGACTTTGTGGAAGGAGGCGGCGGCTTCCTGCCCATCCATTGCGCTTCCGCTTGCTACGGAAAGTCAGAGGCCTTTGTGAAGCTCGTGGGAGGAGTCTTCAAATCTCACGGCGGCGAGGAGTTTTCCCCCACCAACACCAAGAGCACCCACGAGATCACCAAGGGCTACCAGGGGTTCAAGGCTTGGGATGAAACCTACGTCCATGAACGTCACGGCAAGGACCGCACCATCCTGCAGGAGCGGAGCGGCGAACCGTGGACCTGGATTCGTAATCAAGGCATGGGCCGCGTATTTTATACCGCCTCGGGCCACGATCACCGCGTCTGGGATCAGCCCAATTTCCAGGATCTTCTCAAGCGCGCGATCTATTGGAGCGTCGGCGACGACGCCCGGGCGAAGCTGACCGCGCTCAAGCTTCCCAAGTTTGAGATGATGGATGTGGAACTGCCCGGTTATCGCAAGCGCAAACTCGTCACCAGCGTTCCGAAACCGTTTGCGCCGGCAGAGTCGCTCAAGCTTGCCCAGATACCGCCGGGATTCGAACTCTCCCTCTTTGCCGCCGATCCCGACATCATCAACCCGATCTTCATCAACTGGGACGAGCGCGGACGCGCCTTCGTGATCGAGACCATCGACTACCCCAACAACCTGCAGGCCGACAACATCGGCCACGACCGGATCAAGATCTGCGAAGACACCGATGGTGATGGCCGCGCCGACAAGTTCACGGTCTTCGCGGACAAGCTCTCCATTCCCACCACCCTGGTCTTCGCCCAGGGAGGGGTGATTTGCACCAATGGTTCCGATGTTCTCTTCCTCAAGGACACCAACGGCGATGATATCGCGGATGACCGCAGGGTCCTCTTCAGCGGGATTCGCACCGGTGACACCCACGCGGGCACTTCCAACTTCCGCTACGGGATCGACAACTGGATCTGGGCCACCACCGGCTATTCCGGGTTTGGGGGCAAGGTGGGCGGGATAACCCACAACTTCAGCAGCGGAGTCTTCCGCTTCAAGCCCGATGGAAGCGCGATGGAGTTTCTTCAAAACACCACCAACAACACCTGGGGACTTGGATTCACGGAAGAATTCGACATCCATGGCTCGACCGCCAATGCAAATCCCAGTTGGTATCTCAGCTTTCCGCGCCGCTACTACGAGCAGGCGGGCCTGAGTCAGCCCCGCACTCCGCGCGCTGACAAGAACCCGGATTTCTATCCCTCTTCGACCGACATTCGACAAGTCGACGCCCACGACAAATACACCGCGGGTGCCGGTCACGCCTTCTACACCGCTCGTCGATTCCCCGAATCCTACTGGAACAAGATCGCCTTCATTTGCGCCCCGACCGGCAAGTTGGTCGGGCAATGGGAACGTCACGCCAAGGGCGCGGGCTTCGAACTGAGGCAGAGCCCGAACAATATCTACAACTCAGCCGACACCTGGTCCGGCCCCGTCTGCGCTGAGGTGGGCCCCGATGGCGCGGTCTGGATTTGCGATTGGTACAACCTCGTCATTCAGCACAACCCGACCCCGAGCAAGGGGTCCTCGGGACTCGATGCCAAGCGCGGCAAAGGCAACGCCTACGTGACGCCGCACCGCGACAAGCAGCATGGACGAATCTACCGCGTCTATCCGAAAGGATCCCCGAACGACCCCTACCAGGCGAACTTTGCGAGCAAGAATCTCTTCTGGCGTCTTCAGGCTCAGCGCAACGCCGTCGAGAGCGGAGCAGCGGTTGCCTTCAAGTCCGACATTCACACCTTCTATGCCAAGGCGGGCACAGGATCCCTCGATCTCGACACCATCAAAGCTGCGCTCGCCTCGGAGGATGCCGGCCTGAAACGCGCAGCTCTTCGCAATGCCCCGCTCGATGATACCCTCGCGAAGTTGTTCATCAGGAAGGGCCAGATCTCGGAGAGCGAACCTCGCATTCTCCTCGATCTCCTCCTCGCCTTCTCCCGCCTCGGACCGTCGGACCAGGTGGGCGCCGCCCTCGTGAACCTCATCACCGACAACGGCAACGTGATCCTGAACGATCCAGTCCTCCACGACGCCTTCCAGGTGGGCGCCCGTCGCCACGGAGGCGGCTTTGTGAAGGGCGCGATCACCAAGATCAAACCGCAGGAATCATCCGCACCGAGAAATGTTTTGCACAACGGCGATCTCAGCAAGGCTAAGGGCAACCATCCGGAAGGCTGGTCGCCCAAACTCCACGGCGGCCCCGGAGCGAAAAGTGCGAAGTTCACTGTCTCGCCGGAAGGTCGCACCGGCGCCTGCCTCAAGATCTCGGCGACCACAACCGCAGACATCGGTTGGGGCGCCAACGTGAAACTGAAGCGCAACACGCGCTATCGCCTCGGCGGATGGATCAAGACCAAGGATGTCAAAGGTAGTGGCACCATGATCAATGTGCACCTCACCGGGCACCGCACCAAAGCGGTGAGAGGCACCACCGACTGGACCGAGTATGCGATCGATTTCGATTCCGGCAACTCCACTCAAATCACCATCCATGCTCTCTTCGGCGGTTACGGCGGACAAACCGGCACAGCCTGGTTTGATGACCTCTACCTCCAGGAGACCGGCGAGTCGGGTCTGGGCGGCACTGTTCTTGCGATCGCCGCCCACTTCGGCAAGACCGCTTCGGCTGCCGAGAGGAAAAAGCTCGTGACCTTCCTCAGTGCACGCGCTGCCACGGGCGACTCCTTTGCCAAGTCGCTGCAGAACTCAGTGCAATCGCAGTCCACCGCCAAGGTTGCCGAGCGCAAGCACAAGCCTGACCCAAGCATCCACGCCCGCGGTGACGCGATCTA
>Ga0310120_10003465_pt1 | contig 11284 bp, 12 predicted proteins | sample CB27_AW_983_MG_FD_203506 | JGI IMG/M metagenome (GOLD analysis project Ga0310120, IMG submission 203506) | Marine microbial communities from Western Arctic Ocean, Canada - CB27_AW_983 | ecosystem: Environmental > Aquatic > Marine > Oceanic | place: Canada: Western Arctic Ocean | collected... | reverse complement strand
AAAGCCCCCCCGTTTTCTTTGTCCGGCAAATTGAATCGGAAAAACCCTTGGCTTCGTGAAGCGCGTCGTGTCCTCCTCCACCAAGAGGTCCACCATGACTCCCGCTGGTGTCTAGCTGCTATGCACGAAATCCCACCCAGCCGATCACACGATCGTCCAGTTCAGCGCGGCCGGGCTATTCTTGGGGAGAAGAGTTGGGATTGTTGCGGGTGGATCCTACGGAGACGCCCAAGCGAGGATGCTCGCGCGCTGCACCGAGACTCTAGCGACGCCGTGTGGTTCACACTTGCCAAGTAAAGGAGAACCGCCCCATGGCAAACACCTTCCAGCGCACCCGCCGGACCGGGCTGCTCCATCATGACCGGGATCAGGCGTACACAGGCTACGTCTGTTACTCGTCCGTCTATTCCGAAGGCGAGGTCTACCTTATCGACCTCGACGGAAACGCGGTACACGGCTGGGAAACCGGGTACCCCGCCGGACTCTGGGGCTACCTGTTGCCGAACGGGAACCTTTTCTATGGCGGCCAAGACCCTAACCAGCCTGAGCTCAACCGTTTCCCTGCTTGGCAGCTGTTCCGCGGCGGGGTCATGCTCGAGATCGATCCCCAAGGCAAGGTGGTCTGGGAGCACCATGACGACCATCATCACCATGACGCCCGCCGCATAGACGGCGGTGGGGCGATCTATCTGACGGTCGAGCCGATGCGCGCGGACCTAGTATCCCAGGTGGGCGGTGGCGTCCCGAACGGCGACGAGACGATGTGGGCCGACGTGATCGTGGAGGTCGATTCCAACGGCGACCGCGTCTAGGAGTGGCATGTCGTGGACCACCTTGATCCCGCCAATCACCCGCTGACTTTCAACGACCTCCGCCACGAATGGAGCCACGGGAACACGGTCGTCCCGGTGCCCGGTAAGGGCGCCGCAGGGGCCAAGGTGCTGGTATCCTTCCGCAACATTTCCACGGTCCTCCTCATTGACAAGGCCAGCGGCCGGATCGATTGGGAGCTAGGCCCCCCGCTCCTTGCCCAGCAGCACGACCCCAACCTACTGGACAACGGCAACCTCCTGGTCTTCGACAACGGATGCCACCGTTCGAACATCTCCCTCGCCTTCTCCCGGGTGTTAGAGATCGTTCCTGAGAGCGGGAAGATCGAGTGGGTATACCAAGATCTACCCTGGACGGATTTTTTCAGCCCGTTTATATCAGGCGCGCGTCGTCTTCCCAACGGCAACACGCTCATCACCGAGGGCTGTACAGGTCGGATGTTCCAAGTCACCTCGGTCGGTGAGGTCGTCTGGGAGTTTGTGAACCCACATGTGGGCCCCGACCCGAGGGGGGCTGTACGTGATTGGCCAAAACGCGGTGTTCCGAGCGAGCCACTACGCCCCCGGAGAAATCCCCTGGCTCTAGGATCGCTGCTGTTCCAGGCGTTTGGGGGATTGCCTGGCTGGCCGCAGCCCAAGACCCGCGAGGTGAGTAGAATGCTCGCCTGAGCCTGTCGTGCAATCCGAGTCGAATTGGCGTCATCCGTCGTTGACCGCAACGGACAGGCTGCCGACGATCATGCAGGCAGCACTCTAGGGATGAGCCAGAATGTTCGTCAGGAGCTTGCGTCAGACGACATTGCGAGCCGGATTCGCTCTGATCGTCGCTTCCTCAAGCTTGCTCCTGCTCAGTACTTCGTTGCTGGCGGAGATGCCCGCAAACCCCGGCGATCTCCCTCCGATCGTGCACATTGACAAGCCGCTGCGAGGGATTGTTCTGGCCCGAGACGGCGACGTGGTCCGCCGGATCGAAGGGGCCCACATCGGCACAGGGGAGATCTCGATCCTGACCGATGCGGCTGGACTCTTTCATATCCCCGCCGGGATTCGCACGAACCGGCTCAGCATTGTCGCACCTGGTTATGAAGTCGTCCGTCGCGTCACGACAGCTGATTACGCTGTCGTGTTCATGCACCCGCTGGACGTGCGGGCTATCTACCTGGCGTACGACCACCTGCGAACCCAGTCCGTCCTGGACTGGGTGATCGAGCTCGCACGCAGTGGCGCGATCACCGCGCTCGTCGTGGACGTCAAGGACGAAGCTGGCTCAGTCCTCCCGCTGGCTGCGACTGACCAGGTGCGCACCATGGGTGCGGTACGCGACACTGGCACCGATGTCGAAGGTTTCCTCGAAGAACTGGGCAACCTCGGCCTCTACCGCATCGCTCGCATCGTCACCTTCCTCGATGGCCGCTATGCCTTCGCCTTCCCTACTGGAGCACACCGCAGCTACGACGGCGCCATCTTCCGCGACAGCGGCAACGGCGCTTGGAGTAACGCCTTCGACGAGGGCGCCCGTCGGCACAACATCGATATCGGCGTTCGCGCCGCGCGGTGGTTCGAGGAGATTCAGTACGACTACGTGCGCTTCCCCACTGACCCGGGCGTTGTCGCCCGCAACAACGCGAACCCGCAGGCCCGCTCCAACGCAATCGCCAGCTTCGCGCGCGACGCTGCGCTCGCCATCCATGCCGTCGGCGGCGCCATCTCGATCGACACCTTCGGCCAGACGACCGTCATCCCCGGAGACGGCGGTATCGGCCAGATCCTTGAGGACCTCGCCCCCTTCCTCGATTACTACTCTCCCATGATCTACCCCAGCACCTGGGCGACGGGCTGGTTTGGGCTCGATTACCCGCCGGCCGATCCCTTCACCGTCGTCAAATCGTCGATCGAGCTCGCCGTGGCCCGATTGGAACCCTTCGGCAACATCCAGGTCCGCCCCTGGCTGCAGGACTTCCCCGACTATCAGTCGCAGAAGCTCTCCTACGGTGCCGATCGTGTCCGCGCTCAGATCGACGCCAGCCACCAGGCCGGTGGGATCGGATTCATGCTACTGGGATCGCCAGCTCTCCTATCAGATCGATTTGCTCAGGTCGCTCGACGACTCGCGCTATCTGTCAACGGCGAGCGTCGCTGCCGCCCACCGCCTCCTCAACTTCGGCTACAGTCGGGCTCTCGGACAGATGCTGATGCCTTGACTGCTGACCTAAGCCAATGGTCGAGGCCGAGTCTCTCCGTCGTCAGGACCAGCCGTGCTGATAGCCGATCATGCCCTTACATTCCGGGTGCCCACCTAGCTCTCGCAGCCGAACCCGTCGCGATCCCCGTCAAACCGATGGGGATCGGACCCTGGGACGGGGAACCGCCGGAACGGGATCTCTCCACAGTCGAGGTCGGGTGGTGGCGGACCAACGGACTCGGTCTCAGTGAGGCGCCCCCTGCTGTTCCGGTCGTGGGGCGGAGTGCCCGGAAATGGAACCTAACCCTGCATCCGCTTGCCTTCACGGATGTCGATGCGCCCGATCACGGTGGTCCCGTCGGGTTCGCCGAGGCAGAGGGGGCGCGGTAATTCCGTCCCGATACCCCCCCCGTTGAAGCCGCTAATCTCGCGGAGGATGTGAGCGGGCGGCCGGAGGCGGTCATGGCTGGTCAGTCGAACCCGGTCCCTGCTCGCAGCCCACGCACGGCGCGCGTGCCCACGATCCTGGGGATCATCACCGTGCTGGCGGCTGTACTGGCGCTGAGCGGCGCAGGCCGAAGCGCGTCGTCGGATGGCCTCACCTCCGATGTCGCCTTCCCATTGGCGCCAGGCTTCACCGAGCTGCGGTGGGTGGGACCGACTGCTGACGCGAGGCCGTCGGTGGCGTCGCTGAACGCGGCACAGCCAGCGGGCGATCGGATCGTCGCAGTGTTTGCATGGGTGAACGCGACCGACGAGTGGCTGATCCTGCGGCCGGATGCACCGGCGTTCCTCAGCAGCCTGACCGAGCTGCGCACGCACAACGTCTATTGGTTCCTCGTCGAAGTGCTCCCGACTCCGGCGTCCGCCGTCTCGGAGCTCGACGCCTGGAGCCCGCCGAATCAACTCCAGCAGCCGATGGTCGCGCCGCACTCGACCGGCATCGCAGCCTATGACCGCGACGATTGGGGTGACTGGATCGACGCCGACGGTGACTGCGAGGACACGCGCGCCGAAGTACTGATCGCGGAATCCCAGATCGGCGTGGCGTTTCGCGCGAGCGATCCGTGTGCGGTCGACACTGGCCTCTGGTTCGGGGAGCTGACCGGGCTCACCTTCACGCTCGCGAGCGATGTGGACGTCGATCACCACGTCCCGCTGGCCAACGCGCATCTCTCAGGTGGGTGGGCATGGAGCGCAGCTGAGCGGGAGGCCTACACGAACAATCTCGGCAACCCCGACCATCTGATCGCGGTGGACGACAGCACCAATCAGTCGAAGGGCTCGCGCGGGCCCGATGCCTGGAGGCCCCCGCGCATGGACTACTGGTGCAAGTACGCGGTCGACTGGACGGTGGTCAAGAACAACTATGAGCTTACCGCCACCGCGGACGAGTGGGCTGCGTTGCAGGAGATGCTCAACACCTGCCCCGGCGGATCGCCGACGGTCCTACCCTCTGCGCCGACCTCGCCGACGGTCTTACCCTCGGTGCCGACCTTCTGTGGAAGGGCGTCGGCCAAGATCGTCAGCCTGTCCAAGGCGACGACGCCGGAAGTGGTTGTGATCTCAGGTTCCGGCGACGCCACCGGCTGGTATCTGATCAGCGTGACGGGGAACCAGCGCTTTGATTTCCCCACCGGCTTTCAGTTCGCTGCTCACGTCGAGATCCATTCGGCGAGCAGCGCGGCAGGACGCGGGACCTTCCTGATCTGGACGGTGGCGAACATCTGGAACAACGCGGCGGAGGACGACGCCGAGCTCTTCGACTGTGATGACGTGCTGGTGGATCACTTCGACGGGTAGCGGCGACCTGCGCCACTTCAGGACGGGCCGCGGATCGCGGAAACCCCCTATCCTGCGGCTCCAATGCCGACCCCTGCGGATCGTGACGCAGCAGCCCACCTCTTTGGCCTCGCGATTGATGCTGATCGCGACACGATCTTGCGGCGCTTTCGCCTACTCAGTGAGGCCTATCACCCAGACGTGGCAGGGAGCGACCCCACCGCCGCCCGCCGCCGAACACTGGGGCTTCGGAACCCGCACAACCGATGAACACGGCTCGACAATTACCAGACTGACCTGCCCCCCAGCTTTGTACCACGTTTCAAGTTAGGGCTCGGAGAGGCAGCAGCTCCGGCAAGCGTGCTGCCGGGCGCGCCTCGATCGTGGGTGGCGCGGGGGGCCGGTAGCCGAGGGCACTGTGGGGCCGCTGTTCGTTGTATTCCCGGCGCCAGCGTGCGATCAGCACCTGCGCTTCCGCGAGTGTGGTGAAGATCTCCCCGTTGAGACACTCGTCACGCAGTTTGCCGTTGAAGGACTCGACATAGCCATTCTCCCAGGGGACTGCCCGGCTGGATGAAGAGGGTGGTGACGCCGACGTGGGGCAGCCAGGATCGGACCGCATGGGCGGTGAACTCCGGGCCGTTGTCGGAGCGCAGATAGGTCGGCGGCCAGCACTCGACGAAAAGTCGGGTGAGGCAGGCCAGCACGTCGTCGGCCCGCAAGCGGCGCGCGACCACGATCGCGAGGCATTCGCGTGTGTATTCATCGACGACGCAGAGCAGCCGGAGGGGGCGCCCGTCGTGGGTCCGATCCTGCACGAAGTCGTAGGACCAGACGTGATTTGGGCGGGTGGCCCGGCGCCGCGTGGTCGTGCCGTCCGCCAAACACAACCGCCGGCGGCGCGGCGGCTTCGCGGGCACACGCAGCCCCTCGCGGCGCCACAGCCGCTCGACCCGTTTGTGGTTCACGCGCCACCCTTCGGCCCGCAGCAGCGCCGTGATACGACGGTAGCCGTAACGTCCGAAGCGCTCCGCCAAGGCGATGATGCGCGCCACCAGGGCGGGCTCATCCGGGGCCGCGCGGGTCGGATAGCGTTGCGTGCTCCGCGCTTGCCGCAGGACGCGACACGCCCGACACTCCGAGACGGCCAGCGCGGTCTGCACGTGGCGGACCGCCTGGCGCCGGTGCGCCGGGCTTAGAAGTTTCCCGAGGCCACTTCCTTCAGGATCGCGTTGTCCAACGCCTGATCCGCCACCACCCGCCGCAGGCGCTGGTTCTCCTTCTCCAGCTCCTTGAGCCGCTTCGCCTGGTCGACTTGCAGCCCGCCGTACTCGCGTCGCCAGCGGTAGTAGGTCTGTTCCGCGACCCCCAGTTGGCGGACCACCGTCGCCACGCTGTCGCCCTGGGCGAGGGCGACCTCCGCCTCGCGCAGCTTCGCGATGATCTGTTCCGTCGTATAACGCTTCCGTGCCATGCCGGCTCCCTTCGCGACCCCGATCCTCGCATTGGATCTGGATCAGTTCTCGGGGGGGCAGGTCAGGTGAGAAGCTCCGGTCATCAGACCGTGGCCTGTGTCTAAGCACCACCTACCGCATGACCGCTGGTACGAAACTGCATTTCCTCTGGACCGCCAACGGGGGCACTCTTTGCAACGGCGCAGTCACTCTCGATGAAGAGATAATTGCTGATGAGATGTTCTATCCATGCAACTCCTGGAGAACCCCAGGGATCTCGACTTACACGATCACGCAATACGCGAAAACCCCTGTGCCTCATAGCCAAGACATTGCCGTGGATTGATCGAACTGTCCGGCCGCATCTCGCCGCGGGCAGAGTCGTCATCGCCATCGCGATATGTGCGGAGGAGGAAATGCGGAGCCGGGCACGCCCGAGACGACAGGCTACTTTGAGGGCACAAACCTCATCGACAGAGAATTGACGCAGTGACGCGTACTTTTCGCCGTGAGCCTTTCGCCAAGGAACACGTGGCCGAGGTGGCCGCCGCAGTTAGCGCACTCAATCTCGACGCGGTCGCCGTCCGGGTCGGACAGACGCTTCACGGCACCGGCGACCTCGTCATCGAAGGCTGGCCACCCGCAGTGAGCGTCGAACTTGTCCTCGGAGCGGTAGAGTAGGGCGTTGCAGCGGCGGCAAACGTAGGTGCCAGCCTCGTAGAAGTCATCGTACTCGCCGCTGAAGGGCGGTTCGGTGTTCTTGGCCTCGATGACGTGACTCTCGCGCCGCGTGAGCTCATTGTATTTCGTGCCTTCCATGGTTGGGGCGACGCCTTTCTGTAATTCGCAAGTCCGACCCGACGCCACGATCATCGAGTCCAAGCGCCTCGGATCGAGTGTAGCGCTGCGGAGGCTATGCCCGTCTGCCAGGCGCCGGGCGCGATCGAGATCGAGCGCGTGCGGGAGATCGATCGCATGGAGGATAGAGACGGGCTGTATTCGCAGAGCGGCTAGGTGGCAACGCGCCTAGGCTGCTTCGCGAGCGTGAATTCATATCCAGCTTGAAATCCTTGGAGGTGCAGAATGAGCGGGCGATTAGAAGGTCGCGTCGCGATCGTGACCGGTGCAGGACGCGGCATTGGCCGGGGCGAGGCCCACGCCCTCTCCGCAGAGGGTGCCGCTGTCGTCGTTAACGATTTGGGCGGCTCCACGGGAGGCGAAGGCGCCGATCGCACCCCCGCTGAAGCCGTCGTCCAGGAGATCACGGAGGCTGGCGGCCGCGCCGTCGCCAACTACGCCGACGTCTCCGACTTCGTCGCCTGTGAGGCCATGGTGCAGCAGGCCATCGATGAGTTCGGGCAGCTCGATATCCTCGTCAACAATGCTGGCATCCTGCGCGATCGCATGGTCTTCAACATGACCGAGGACGAGTGGGACATCGTCGTCGACGTCCATATGAAGGGTACCTTCAACACGATCAAGCACGCCGCCGTGCTCTTCCGCCAGCAGCGTTCCGGCCGCATCATCAACACTAGCTCTAGTTCCGGGCTGGGCAATGCTGGCCAGACCAACTACGCCGCCGCCAAGGAAGGCATCGTGGGTATCACCCGCACCGTCGCGCGCGACCTCGGTCGCTACGGAGTCACCTGCAACGCGCTGCGGCCTGGGGCGGCCACTCGCCTGGTCGTCTCGCCTGAGATGGAGGCCGCCCGCAAGGCCGCGATCGAGCGCGGCGAGACTCGCGGCACGCCCGGCGGCGAGATGGATCCCGACGCGATCGGTCCCCTGGTCGCCTATCTCGCCTCCGATGAGGCCCAGAACGTTAACGGGCGTGACTTCATGATTCGCGCCGGTGCTATCGGCCTCTACACGATCCCCACGATCGAGGCGCAAGCGTTTTCGCCCGCGGCAGGCTGGACCAACGACGACATGTTCGAGGTCTTCCCGAAGACGCTCGGGCTCCTGCTCAAGAACGAGTTTGAAGGCAGATAGGGTCCGAGGTCGGCGACGGGTGCAACGCGCGTCAGGCTGCGGCAATGTCCTGGCTGCCGCGCGCTGCCCCCCGTGTCGCGTCCCAGCCGAACCCCCTCAAGGGGGGAGATGCCCTCGCACCACAAACACGTAGTGGCCGCTTGTCGACCGCGGTTGCGCACGCTGGAGAAGAGAGATGTCGGTCAAGGCGACCCGCGCCACTTCAGGATGGGCGCGTGCGGATCACCGCCGGCTCTCCGCGAGACAGGTGGCAGTCGGGGAACGCTGATCGGGGCGCGTTAGGGGGACCAAGCGGGGTCCGATTCAGTCAAATCGTTCACCGTCAGCTGGCGCACGTCGCTCCCACCATCCTGCCATCGTGTGGGACGCGGCCTCTTACTCGGCAGCTAGTCGCGGGGTTTGGGCATCTCGACCAGGGGAGCCTCCGGCAGCCGCAATTTGAAGCTGAGCGAATCCGGAGTGAGACATTCGGTGGCCGTGCACGCCTGCAATGTGATGCGTCCACCCACGTCCAGCGTGCCTGCGTCCACGCTCATGAATGTGACCGGCATGGAGACGCGGATTTCGCCACTGAACACTTGAAACTGCTCATCAAGCCCATCGACGCGGAACGGTTCAGGCGTCGGGAAGTATGGCGTACCGATTGTCACCCGCTCCGGCAGGTCTATCTCGATCTCCAGCGGCACGTAACCGGCGGGGATCGGATGACCATACACATGGTATCCCTCGGCGATCGTCAGGTTGACGGTCAGCCAGAGTCGCTGGCCCCAGGCATAGCTGGACGCGTCAAGTTCGGCCTGGACCTGGACCACATCGGAGGCTACTTGCGCCCGAGGCCCATGGTGCGCGGCAGCGATGCCGAAGACGTGTTCGAGGAGTCCCGCGCCTGTGTCGCGCTCGCGGTAGCTCTCGTAGAAGTGTTTCTCGGTCACCATGCCGTCCGTGTCGAGAACCATCACGCCCGGATGCGGAATCCCCGCGATACCCTCCGCGGCCTCCTCATTGAGGATGCCGAGCTCCCGAATCAGTCCACTCCCCACGTCGGCCAGCAGGGGATACGTGATGCGATGCCGCTGCGCGAAATCCGCGAGAACGTCCGGGGGGTCGTAGCTGATCGCGTACAGGGCGATCCCCTCGGCCTCCAGATCTGCCGCCACCTTTTGCAGCTCCACGAGCTGCGTTTTGCAGAACGGTCACCAGGCGGCACTGCGATGAAACACCACCAACGCGCGCCGTCCCGCCCGATCCTCCAAGAGATCGACCGGCTTTCCAGCCTGATCATGAAGTTCCCAGGATGGGAAGCGCGTTCCCACCGGGGGGCCAATTGCCATCTCCACTTGAACGGCCGCCATGCCAGAGCCTCCAGAATTCTGCTGCATCGATGGGTTCGGAGGCTAACGGATCGCGGTGCCGAGCGAACGTTCCACACCATCGTGTCCGACGGTTCGCGAGCGGTGAACGCCACCGCTCAGCAAATCGCCTTCGGTGGCCCCGGAATACCGGTCCGGCGTCCCCCAGGTGACCAAGTCGGTCTGCCCCACCCAAGTCTCAGGCTGCTCAATCCAACTCGAAGTACAAGTGATGGTGCGTTTGGCAGCCTGGGTTGAACGCCGTTCGGCAGTGAGGGCACTGAAAGTCACTGCGGAGGTAGGCTGCGATGCTCAGGACCACACCACATATCCCACAGAGCACCGCAGGCTGGTCGTGCTGGTCAAGCGGCCAGGCTTGTGGTGGATGCTCGGCCAGTGCCATATGGCAGTCATAACACGGGTACCACTTGTGACAACACTTCATCCGCAGCGCGATGACGTCGGTGGGGCTATGCCAGTGCCCGCAGCGGGTCGCGGCGTCCACGTCGTGCACGACCTCACCGTGAATCTTACGATCGCCCTGGCGCGACCGCGTTGCCATCGGGACTCTATCCTTGCGTCGCAAGCACCGCCGTGGTGCCTGGACAACGGAGCAGAGGATAACGGATGGCTGGGCGATTCGAGAACAAGGTTGTGGTTATTACGGGCGCGGCTGGTGGGATCGGTCGCGCGACTGCCATACGGTTCGCGTCGGAAGGCGCCCGAATCGTGGCGGTGGACCTCGAGGATTCCGAACTAAATCAGACGAAGGAATCGGTCGAACGAGCGGGGGGGGAAGTCGCAGTCCAATCAGCGGACGTGACCGTGGCGGCGGATGTCCAACGGTATGTGGCGACCGCGCTCGATCGATTCGGGCAGATCGATGTTTTTTTCAACAACGCGGGCATCGAAGGGTGGATCGGATCATTGCTGGACTATCCGGAGGAGGTCTTCGATCGCGTGTTTGCGGTGAACGTGAAGGGCGTTTGGCTGGGCGTGAAGTACGTCGCGCCTGTAATGCGCGAAGCGGGCGGTGGGGTAATCATAAACACAGCGTCTACCGCAGGACTCACGGCGACGCCGAGCGCGGTGGCGTACGGAGCGAGCAAGCACGCGGTGGTCGGAATCACGAAGTCTGCGGCATTGGAACTCGCCCCCGATCAGGTCCGGGTGAACGCGATCTGCCCTGGCCCGATCGAGACTCGGATGATGCGGGCCATCGAGCGGGGGAGCAATCCGGATAACCCCGAAGAGGCATACCACCGCATGACCGCCCGCGTGCCGATGAATCGGTATGGCAAGCCAGAAGAGATCGCTGCGATGGTCGCCTTTCTCGCCAGCGACGATGCTTCCTATACCACGGGAGGCATCTACCCGGTCGATGGCGGCAGCCTGGCCCGCTAGGATCGAGTTTTGGTGGCCTCTCGGTCTTGCTGCGGCAATGCGTGCTTGCCGGGGTCCGGCGTGCTACGTGGATAGTCGTCAAATCGACCTCGGGCTAGGGTCCGGGAAACTTGATGGGGCCCACGGCGACGAGCGTCCCCGTGACGGTGACCTGCGAATCCGTGGCGGTGCAGTTGTTCGTTTGGGTGATCTCTCCAACCGTGCTCGGATCATCGGCGCAGGCGATCAGGTAGTACGCCCCCGGCGCCATGCCATCGGGAATGCTCAGCAGGTCCAAGTTGGGGTGGGATG
>Ga0310120_10003463_pt1 | contig 11288 bp, 3 predicted proteins | sample CB27_AW_983_MG_FD_203506 | JGI IMG/M metagenome (GOLD analysis project Ga0310120, IMG submission 203506) | Marine microbial communities from Western Arctic Ocean, Canada - CB27_AW_983 | ecosystem: Environmental > Aquatic > Marine > Oceanic | place: Canada: Western Arctic Ocean | collected... | reverse complement strand
TGATCGTATCGTGGCCGTCGCCGCCGTTGACCACGTCGTTGCCCGAGTTACCGTCGATCCGGTCGTTGCCGTGGCGTCCGGCGATCACGTCGTTGCCGCCCTGTCCGGCCAGCGAATCGTCGTCGACGCCACCATCGAGGGTGTCGTCACCGATGCCGCCCCGCAGGGTATCGCGGCCGTCGGCACCTTCGAGCAGGTCGTCGCCGGCTGAGCCATTGAGCACGTCGTTGCCACTGTTGCCGTACAGCGAGTCGTCGCCGAGTTCACCGGTCAGGCGGTCGTGGCCGTCATCGCCGCGGAGCACGTCGTCGCCGTCGCCACCGCTGATCGTGTCGTTGTCGATGCCGCCGCTGATCACGTCGTTGCCGCTTCCACCGGCCAGCACGTCGTGGTTGGCTCCGCCGTCGATCGTGTCGTCACCGGCTCCGCCGTCGATCAGGTCGTTGCCATCGTCGCCTCGCAGCAGGTCATCGCCGATGCTGCCGGTGATGGTGTCGTTGCCGTCACCGCCCTGGACCAGCAGCCGGACATCTCCGAGATCCGCGCCGGTGGCGTCGATGGTATCGCTGCCATTCTGGCCGTTGACGACCAGCAGCACTCCGGCGGCCCCGTTGACGTCCTCGATCGTGACCCGGTCATTGCCCGAGGCGGCGTCGATCGTGACCCGGGAGACGCTGGATGCGACGGTGATCTGGTAGGTGGTGTCTGAGACCTGGATATTGCCGGCGAGGCTGGCGCTGACGGTCAACTTGTTGTTGGCCGAGTTGCCCTGGACGATCAGTTCGTCGAAGCCCTGGGTGCCAAAGAAGTTGTCGGAGCTGGCTCCGACCTGCCAGATCAGCGTGTCGTCGTCATCGTCACCATCGACGGTGTCGACGCCACCCTGTCCGTTGAGCGTATCGTTGCCCGAGCCGCCGCTGAGTGTATCTCGGCCGCCGCCGCCCAAGAGCAGGTCGTTGCCACCGCTGGCGTCGAGCAGGTCGTTGCCGCCGCCTCCGTTGAGCAGATCGGCACCCAGGGCACCTCGCAGCGTGTCCTGCCCCGCGTTGCCGATCAGGGTGTCCCCGATGTAGTCGGGATTCTGGGGTGTGGAGGGAGTCGGTGGCGGGCCCGGAGTCGGGGGTACGACCGTACAGGAGTGTGAGTCTCCGGGATCGACGAGGCCGGGGGGTATGTCGAATCCGTCGACGACCGTGTCATTGTTGTTCGCCCCGTCGTCGGCACTGAAGCCCATTCCGCGACCGGCGAAGGCCGTCCAGATGTCGAATGCGTTCTCACCGCCGGTCAGGTTGACGTCGGCCTGCAGGATGGCATCACGAGCCTGCAGGAACGTCGGGTCCGTCGGACTCAACTTCATGCTGTCTATGGTGAGTTGCAGGAGCGTGTTGTTGCCGCCGGAACCCGCATGCAGATCGGCATCGAATCCACAACGAGCGACCATTTGCCAGTTCAGATCCCACAGCGCAGAGGCCCAGATTTCTCCTGCATCGTGTATTTGACTTGAGGTGTTGTAGCTTTCGTAGGTCAGGGGGTTGACGGTCATGTCAGTCGTGTAGGGGAATCTCCGTACGCCGGCCGGATCCTGCAGGAAGTAGTCTCCATTGACCTCCTGCGTTACCGGAGTGTCGGTTGCCTTCTGATGCAGCATCAGCGCCAGCCAGTCGCCCCAGCCTTCGCCCATTCCCCCCCCCTGTGAATTCGTGAGCACCGAGACATTCGACGGGCCGCCGATCAGCCTCTTGGTCACTCCATGCCCATACTCGTGCACAAAGATCTCGTTGGACAACGACGCCATCGTGTCCGGGTCTGGCCCGGTGTTGGGACCGAGCGTGATTCTCGGTGAGCTGCCGTCGGCAGGGGTAGAAATATTGGGGCTGCCGGGAAGCCCGCCGTCGGGATCGAGAGTGTCGACGATGAGGGGGTCACCACCGGTTCCCTGGCCCGTGAGGTTCGTCTCCTGGAAGTTCCCGGCGGCTTCGTCGAAGCCGTACCGGTAGAAGATGTCGTGGACGATGTTTGCCCAGTAGAACATGTTGGTCGTGGCCGCATCCTCGTTGGCGCTCGGTGCCTGGGTCAGGTCCAACGGGAAAGTGAAGTCTCCACTGGTACCGCCATCGGGCCGGTTTCCGCCCACGTTGTCGGAGTTGGCATCTTCCTGCACGACAGCGTTGTTGCCACGTGTGTCGGTGTAGACGGTCGTGCCGTCGTCGTGCCATCCGCTGGGCGAACTGACCGGATCCTGGGGATCCACGGCGAGGGTTCGGGCGGCGTCATCCGGATTGGCGACCGGCAACTCGAAGACCTCGTAGCTGTACCGAAGCACCAGGTCGGATTGCGACAGGATGTCTCCGGAAGTCGCGCTCGCGGAAATCTCGTAGAGATGAGGACCCTCGGTCGTCTGGATGGTCATGCTCCAGGCCAATTCGACTTCGCCGACTTCGACCGGCACCCAGCGCAGGTGAACCGGGATGGGTTCCTGGGAGATCCCGAAGGATCGCAACACCTGAGCCTGGTCGACTGGAGCATCCTGGTTGGGGATGTCATCGGCTCCTTCGAGCGTGATGATCGTTTCGGCACTCGTCTGCCAGTCAAACTCTTCGGCGACGCGGAGCAGTACCTCGGGGGCACCCAGTTGAGGAGTCAGGTCGTTTACGGTTGGGACCTGGCTTCCCAGCCCCTGTACGAATTGGCTGTTGACTGCAACCAATTCGCCGGTGTCGGACATGTGAACCCCGATCGTGCCGCCTTGGACGTCGAGTCCTCCATAAGTCTGCTGCATATAGACGTGTGAGAGGCCCGACCGCTGGCTCACGTATTGATCGGTCACGCGGGCGTTTTCGAGGTCTGCCGGGTCGACACCGATGTCGTCGGAGCGTTCGACCAGGAAACTGTTGGCCAGTGCGATGGCGCTGGCGGCGTCATCGTCGGTGATCGTGCCAATTGCCTGCGCGTCCCCGATTGCGCCGTTTTGCGGGTTGGAGAGGATCACCTCGAAGGTCTCACTTCCCTCGGCAGCCAAGTCACCCAGCACGGTGATGCCAACGGTCTGATGGGTTTGGCCGGACTCGAAGGAAACCGTGCCACTTTGGGCAACGTAGTCGGTCCCGGCCTGGGCCGTGTTGTCGAAGGTGGAGTAGTCGACGGTGACAGTGTCGCTGGACGTGTGGGACAGCGTGACGTTGAAGATAGCGGTTGTCTGGACGGCGACTCCGTTGAGAGTCACCTCGACGTTGTCGATCCCCCACGACTCGTTCGCACCACCTTCCCATCCCGTCTGGGCATACCACTCGACGGTCAAAGTCGAAGCGGTGTGGGGGATGGCGTCGAAGGCCGGGTCGAGGCCCATGTTGTAGGCGCTGTCGTTCTTTTCGAATGTGTCGGAGGGGCCTGGGAATCCGAGGTCACTCAGGGGTGCGGGGGTCAGGGCGACTCCGGGTGGAGGCTGGTAGCCCTGGGTTGAGCCGTCGATGTTGCGGAAGTTCTCATTGAAGATCTCGAACCCGTCGAGGGTGACGACGAATTCGTCCGGGCCCCAGATACTCGAGTCGTTGGCGTCGTTCCACGAGTTGATGATCGCGAGCAGGAAGTCGATATCGACGCTCTCGTGGGCCGGCAGGTCGGTGAGTGTCAGCCGAGTGGGGGTCTGGGGTGTAGTGGGCTGACCGGGTCCGTAGCCGCTGTCGTTCTGGAGGAAGTCGCCGGCGAAGACGTTCGAGTTGGTGCCGAGTCCGGCGAAGCCCTGGACGGGGGTGGTCGAAGTGAACCCGCTCAACTCGGCCGGGACGGTGCCCTCGAAGCCGGTGCTGAAGGCTGGCAGTGATGCGGTGTCGCCCTCGGCGGTGATGATCACATCGTCGATCAGGATCAGTGTCAGTTGAGGTAGGAAACTGTCGATCAGGTCGTTTCCGCCGCCACCTTCGAGCCGGTCGGCTCCGCCACCGCCGTACAAGGTGTCGTTGCCGCCCTGACCGCGGAGGTTGTCGTTGCCGTCGCCGGTGATGCTGGGATCGGAGCTATCTCCGTAGAGCACGTCGCTGCCGGCTCCTCCGTAGAGGTTGTCGTCACCGATGTCGCCGACAAGCAGGTCGTTGCCGCCGGATCCGCTGAGGCGATCATCGCCGTTGTTTCCCAGCAGGGTGTCCCGGCCGCCGCCGCCGATCAGGCGATCGTTGCCGTTACCGCCATCGATCAGGTCGTCGCCGCCCTGGCCGTTGAGATTGTCGTTGTCGTCACCGCCCTCGATCACATCAGCTCCGCCACCGCCACGGATCGAGTCGTTGCCGCTGTCGCCTCGTAACGTGTCGGTTCCGGATTCGCCGTTGAGAGTATCATCGCCGCCGTTGCCGTTGATCTGGTCGGCGTAGTCACCACCAGAGACGAGATCGTCGCCGTTGCCGCCGGAGAGCGTGTCGGAGCCGTCGCCGCCGTCGATTACGTCCCGGCCATCGAGTCCGAAGATCAGGTCCTTGCCGTCACCACCATCGATTGTGTCGTTTCCGTCGTTTCCGTAGATCCGGTCGGCACCATCGTTGCCATCAATCAGGTCATCACCCTCGCGGCCGTAGATGAAATCGTCACCGTCACCGCCGGAAAGCGTGTCGCCGAAACCGGGAGTGCCGTAGATCGTGTCGTCTCCATTGTGGCCGCTGACAAGCACGCTCATCGGGTCCCCGGTGACCGCGTCGACGTAGCTGAATGCGGTGGCATTGACTGCGCTGAGGTCGATATCGTTGGCCAGATCGCCACCCTCGACGATGATCGAACGGACATCCGAGGCGGCAATCTGGGGGACGCTGGTGTCCTCGATCCCGTTGACCCTGACCACAACCTCGAGGTTGCTGTCGGCCTCGATCGCGATACTGTCGCCGGAATCCGAGCGGACCGAGAGTTCGCCATCGAGCCACAACGAGGTGACTGACAACATCGTCCGGTCTTCCAGACGCTCGCTCAACGCCGACACCGGGGCCGGGCGACGAACCAACTGTCGGGAGTGGTGGCGAGTTTTCAGGGATCCCAAACGGACCCTCACGGAGTCCAGCCATGATGTGAGGTGCACGTTCTCAGCTCCTGGTGAAGACAGCGCAAGCAATCGGACGAAGCCGTAGAATCGTCCTTGTGGTCTTCATCAGCACGACCGGGCTACAGGATTCAGCACAATCGGAGCAAACGGTGCTGCCGGAGGTCGTTGGTTTGGCACGACCGGCAAGGTTTGACTGACCGCACCTGTCACGGGCAGGCGGGGTAAGCTGGGTTGAGTTTGCGGGCGGAGTGGTTGAGGGCTGTCCGCCGGCGGAACCTACGCCAGGATCTCGGTGACCACGTTTCCGAAGACGTCGGTCAGCCGGAAATCGCGACCGGCGTAGCGGTAGGTCAGCTGTTTGTGGTTGAGTCCCAGCAGGTGCAGCATGGTGGCGTGCAGGTCGTGGAAGTGCACCTTTCCGCCAACGGCCTCGATGCCGTATTCATCGGTCGTGCCGTGAGCCATGCCACCCCGGACTCCTGCACCGGCCATCCAGAAGGTGAACCCGCTGGAGTTGTGGTCTCGGCCGTCGGCCTTCTTGACATGCGGCGTCCGCCCGAATTCTCCGCCCCAGACGACCAGCGTATCGTTTAGCATGCCGCGTTGCTTGAGGTCATCCAGCAGAGCGGCGATCGGGCGGTCGACGGCCCGGCAGTTGGCTGTGAGCCGTTTTTGCAGTCCACCGTGCTGGTCCCAGTTCGCGTGAGACAACTCGATGAACCTCACGCCCGATTCGGCCAGTCGGCGGGCCAGCAGGCACTGTCGCCCGAAGTTGTCGGTGGCCCCGGCATCGATGCCGTAGGCTTTCTGGGTTGCGGCGGTTTCCTGCGAGAGGCTGAGCACCCTGGGCAATTCCGACTGCATCCGGAACGCCAGTTCATAGGACTCGATCACGCTCTCGAGCTGCTCATCGGACTGGCGTTTTTCGACGAGTCCGCGGTTGAGCGACTGCACGAAGTCGATCTGGCGTCGTTGCTGCGCGCGGTCGAGCCTGGGGTTCTTGAGGTTGCCGACGGTGGCGGACTTGAGTGACTGGCCGAGCTGCCCGATGCGGGTCCCCTGGTAGAGGGCTGGCAGGAACGAGCTGCCGTAGTTCTGGGCACCGCCTACGCGGCTGGGCGGGTTGAGCGTGATGAAGCCGGGCATGTTGGCGTTTTCGGTGCCCAGTCCGTAAAGCACCCAGGCTCCCATCGAGGGCCGTACGAACTGAAAGCTGCCGGTGTGCAGTTGCACGAAGCACTCGGGGTGGCTGGGCACGTCGGCGTGCATGCCGTTGAGCATGCAGAGGTCGTCGGCGTGGCGGGCGACGTGGGGAAAGAGGCTGGAAATCCACTGGCCGCTGTCGCCGTGCTGCTGGAATTTCCACGGCGAATGCATCAACTTGCGGTTTTTTTGCCCGGGAGCCGGCTTGCCGGTATCGACGGCCAATTGCGGCTTGTAGTCGAAGGTATCGACGTGCGACGGCCCGCCTCTCATGCACAGGAAGATCACCCGCTTGGCCCTGGCCGGGAAGTGAGGCTGCAGGGGCGCCAACGGGTTTTGTCGTCCAGCCCCGGCGGCGGCCTCCTCGGCTGCCAGGCTGGCCAATGCGGCATAGCCGAAGCCACACGAGAGTCCCTTGAGCAGATCGCGGCGGGTGGGATGGGCGCTGATCATGATTCGAAATCCGGTCTTGGGATTGAATGTCTTGAGCAGATTTACTGGAGGTATCGGAACTCGGCACAGGCCAGCAGTGACTGGCAGAGTCCGGACCAGGCCCGGAGTTGTTTGCCGGCCTCGTCACCGTCGGGCAGGCTGGCGATGGTGGCGTCGACGAATCCCCTGGCGGCGGCGATCTCGGCCTCGGACGGAGTTCGGCTCAGGGCGAGCCGATACGCCTGCCTCACGCGGGCCGACTCGTCGTTCTCGGAGGCCAGGAGCTTCCTGGCCATTTGATCGGAGAGTGTCAGGACGAATTTGCTGTTGAGCAGGAACAGGGCCTGGGTCGGCACGGTGGTCACATCGCGGCAACCGACGATGATCGATGGCTCGGCAAAGTCGAACAGCCGCAGCATTTCGGGCAGTCGGTTGCGAACAATCGGCAGGTAGACGCTGCGGTTGCGGCTGAATTCGTGAAGGCGGCGGTTGACGTTGGCATTTCTGCCGATGTTGACGTCTCCGATTGCGGCAACCGCTGACTTCTGGCGGGGTTTTTGGTCGAGTTGTCCGCTGGCGGCCAGCATCGCGTCGCGGATCGCCTCGGCATCGAGTCGGCGGTGGTTCATCCGCCACAGCAGCGAGTTGTCGGGATCAGCGGCGGTGCCGGCGGCGGTGAGGTTGCTCGAGAGCTGATAGGTTCGGCTGAGCACGATCGAGCGGACCAGCGACTTGACCGACCAGCCGTTTTCGCGGAACTGAACCGCGAGATGATCGAGCAATTCGGGGTGCGAGGGGCGTTGTCCCATGGCTCCGAAGTTGTCCAGCGTGGTGACCAGGCCCCGGCCGGTCAGGTGGTACCAGACCCGATTGGCCATCACGCGGGCGGTGAGCGGGTTGTCGCGATGGGTCAGCCAGGCGGCGAGTTCGAGTCGACCGCTGTTGGTGGAGTTGATCGCCTGAGCTCCGTCGATCTCCACGACCTGCAGGTAGCCTCGGGAGACACTGTTGCCCAGCGTGCGGACATTGCCGCGGATGTGGACCCTGCAATCGGCGGGTGACCCTTCGCGGACCCCCATCGCCACGGGTCCGGTCGGTTTTTCCGGTCCACGGCCCTTGCGTTTGCCTCCAGAGTTCCTCGCCTGCAGCAGTTGTCTGTTGAGCTGCTTGATGCGGACCCGGAAGGACCTCAGGGCCTGGTTGGTCTTCTTCTTGTTCTTCAGCTGGGCCTGGGTGAGTTTGCTGCGGGCGGCCTTGAGTTCCTTGCGGGTGGTGTTGAGTTGGGCGGTGAGTTGCTTGATCCGCTTGGCGTTGCCGGCTGAGGGTTTCTTGGGTGGTTTCGGGGAGGTGGTCTTCTTGGCGGTGGCCTGTTGGGGCGTGCTGGCCGCTGCGGCGACGGGTTCGAGCGCGGCGAGCTTGCCTGGCTGGCGATTGCCCTGTCCCGCGGCGGTTCCGTAGAGCGTTTCGGTGCTGCGAAAGATCCCTGCCAGCGCGTAGTAATCTTCGGTCGGGAACGGGTCGAACTTATGGTCGTGACACCGTGCACAGCTGACGGTGAGTCCCATGACGGCCCGGGTGGTGATGTCGATCTGTTCGTCGACGATGTCCATCCGAAAGATGGCCTTGTTGCGTTCATTGAGCGACTTGGGCCCCATGGCGAGGAAGGCGGTGGCGATTTTCAGGCGGTTGCGTTCTCGGGGGGACTTGGCCTTCATCAAATCGCCGGCCACCTGTTCGCGGACGAATTGATCAAAGGGCAGGTCGTTGTTGAAGGCCTCGATCACGTAGTCGCGGTACCGCCAGGCGTGGGGGAACGTGTAGTTGCGTTCCATGCCGGTCGACTCGGCAAACCGTGCGATGTCGAGCCAGTGTCGGGCCCAGCGCTGTCCGAAGTGGGGTGATTCGAGCAACTGGTCGACGAGGGCTGGGATGGCCTGGGGTCTTTGGTCGGCGAGAAACCTGTCGAGTTGCCCGGGCGTGGGGGGAAGTCCGATGAGGTCGAAGTAGAGTCGTCGGGCGAGGGTGGCCTTGTCGGCGTCGGCGACCGGGGTGATCCCCGCGGCTTCGATGCGGGCCAGGATGAAGTGGTCGATCGGCGAGGCGGGCCACTTGCGGTTTTCGATGTCCGGCAACAGGTCGGCCCTGGGTGGCTGAAAGGCCCAGAACCTGCGGCCCTCCTCGATGTTGATTTCACGGCGGATCAACGACGCGGTGTCACCCTCTCGAGGATCGGGTGCTCCCATTTCGACCCACCGCACCAGGTCGGTGACCTGGTTGGCGGTGAGTTTCTCCTTGGGAGGCATCTCGAGGCCCTCGTACTTGACCGCTTCAATCAGCAGGCTCTCGCCAGGCTTCCCCGGCACCACCGCGGTACCGCTCTCGCCACCGGTGACCCAGCCGTTTCGGCTGTCCAGCAGCAGGCCTCCCTTGACCGCCTTGGCCTTGGCCGAGTGACAGCCGTAGCACTTGGCGACCAGCAACGGCCGGATCTTCTTTTCAAAAAATGCCAGTTGAGTGGAGGTCGGCTTCGCGGCCTGCTTTGTGGCCTGTTTTGTGGCGGGCGTGTCGGCGGCAGGGATACCGGCGACCAGCCAGAGGGCGAGGAGCACGGCGGTTGTTGGGACGGGGACGCGTGGCATCGCGAATCACTCTGTGTGCTGGAAAGGCTGCCTGAACGGGTACCGGGTCGGCTGGACCGAGACAACCCGTGTTTTCCGTGTTTTGGACCTGTCTTGATGCGCCCCGGAGGCTGGTTATTTGCCCGCAGGGCTCCCAGCGACTCTCGGCATCGGGCCCGATTCGACCATCGTACAGTCTCGACGGTTGATTCTGTTATCATGCCCGGTCGCATCGGGCGGAGTTCGGCCCAGGGAGTGCAACGGATGAGCGAATCGGGTGAGGCACCAGGTGCGGGGTCAGAGAGTGATGCTCGGGTCGAGAACCCCTACGCGCGGTCGGCCGATTCGTTCCAGGATCCTCCCAAGACCTTCCTGGGCACGCTGAAGCACCTGGGTCCGGGGATGATCCTGGTCGGTTCGATTGTCGGCTCGGGCGAGCTGATCATGACGACCAAGTTGGGGGCTGAGGTCGGTTTCCTGCTGCTGTGGTTCATTCTCGCGTCGTGTTTCCTGAAAGTGGTCGTCCAGGCCGAGCTGGTTCGCCACACGATTTCCAGCGGGAAGACGTTTCTGGACGTCTACAACAGCCTGCCGGGTCCCGGTCACCGTCGGCCGCTGTGGTTGACACGCGGCTGGATGGTGCTGGTGCTGGTGGCGTTCATCGTCGGGGTGGCCTGTTACAGCAACCTGTCGTTTGGAGGCAACGAGGCCTCGATCCTGGGTGTCAGCAGTGGAGTTTGGATCGGGGTGTTGATCGTCGGCTTCGTGGTCGCTGCGGCAGCTCAGATTCACAAGGTGCAACTGAAGAAACGCGAAGCGGTCGAGCGGCCTCGGGTCAACTGGTTCATGTGGGTCTACCTGGTCAGCGTGCTGTTGATGTACATCAACGGCGGTGCGATCGTGGGCGGAGCGGGGCAGGCGGTCGAGTTGATCTGGCCCGAGAGGCTGGGGAACAACGGTTCGATCATCTGGACCATCGTGGTGGCCATCGGCGCGGCGGCCATCCTGCTCTCGGGTGGCTACAACGTGCTCGAACGCGTGTCGATCGGGCTGGTGTTCACCTTCACCCTGATCACGATCGGCTGCACGGTTCTGCTGCAATGGACCGGGTATGCGGTCAGCTGGGATGACATCCGCAGCGGTCTCGAGTTCCGCGTCTTCCCCGACAAGCTGATGACCGGGCTGTTGGCTTCGACCATCGTGATGACCGCCCTGGCCGCCTATGCCGGCACGGGGATCGGGCACTACGAGATGATCACCTACACGTACTGGTGCGTCGAGAAGGGGTACGCACGCAATGCCGGTGAGTGTGTACCGGGGGAGGACTGGCCGCGGCGGGCTCGGGGCTGGGTCAAGGTGATGTACACCGACGTGTTCCTGACGATGATCGTCTACACGGTCAGCACGATCTGCTTCTATTTCCTCGGCGCCGCGATCCTGAACGAGAAGCAGATCGATCCGGACGCCAAGCAGACGCTTTCGACGTTGCAGGAAATGTACACGTCGGTGATCCGCGATTTTTCCGAGGGGGCCCTGGCGAGTTGGGCGGCGACGGGGTTCATTGTCGGGGCCTTCTTTGTGCTGTTTTCCACGGTACTGGCCGGAGCCGCCGGAGGGGCTCGCTTGCTGACCGACGCGATGTGCGTGATGCGGCTGATCGATCCGGCCGACTACCCGGCGCGGCAGAAGTCGGTTCGCGTGCTGATCTGCGTGTCGCTGGGGACCGGGACCCTGATGTACTCGCTGTTCACCAACCCGCCATTGATGTTGATGATCGCCAGTTTGGTCTCGGTTGTGTTTTATCCGGCATTGGCACTGGGGACGATCTGGCTGCGGCATCGGGGGGTGGACGAGAGAATCCGGCCATCGCGGGCGACCACGGTGTTTCTGTGGTTCTGCGGGATTCTGCTGGCTTTGATTTCGCCGTTGGTGGTGGTTTATGCGCTGGCTTTGAAGAACGGGTGGGTTGACTCGCCGGTTTAGATGGGGGTGGGGGCTTGGGACAGGCACCCTCG
>Ga0310120_10003455_pt1 | contig 11304 bp, 15 predicted proteins | sample CB27_AW_983_MG_FD_203506 | JGI IMG/M metagenome (GOLD analysis project Ga0310120, IMG submission 203506) | Marine microbial communities from Western Arctic Ocean, Canada - CB27_AW_983 | ecosystem: Environmental > Aquatic > Marine > Oceanic | place: Canada: Western Arctic Ocean | collected... | reverse complement strand
CCATGGCAATTGTTGGCGATTGAAATCTCGCAGACATTCAAATGTATTCCCTCGTAACAGTTGCCGTTCGGCCTCGGGCCATTGGTCTGGGCTGAATACAAATTCTGGTTGATTCGTCGTGCCAATAGGATTCGTCTTGTCATAGACATAGACATCATTACAGTCAGTATTCACAAACAAAAGTTTACCCTCGACATGAGCCTTCAACGCCCAGAGCATGTGCGTAAAGTCATCTGGAATATTAGGAATTTCTAAATGTTCCAAATCGCATTCAACGGCCCTCGAAGAGATGGCCAAAGTCACTTCGCCTCCGGTACAATTATGCCCGTCCCAATAGACATAAGAAGGAATTGGAGACCGAAAATTGAAATCCGAATGAAGCCAAACACCAGGAATCACTTCTTTATGTGGCTGCTGTGTTTCATGGCATCTTACCGAATCGGTTATTTGCATATTGCTCAGGTAATCGAAATAGACAATCTGGTCAAGGTCACCAATAGATTCAAATGCACATGGATAATAAAAGTCATCCCCATCAATCATAATCAAATGAGTATAGTTCTCTTTCTTGTACAGACTCTTGTATAGGTCAAGGACCGAGTTATGCCCCATCCCATTGCCGCCATTGCTCTTGGTCTTGACAACTTCAAAGTCTTTTACAGCCGATTTAATTCCGTTGTAATAATCATCGTCGTTTGTATTACAGACAACTTTCAAATCCCAATCAAATGGATGGTACTCTTGGTTTACAACAGAATCGACACAACGAAGCAACTCTTCTTCTGAAACAGTTGTGCTACAAAGTGGGACTACTAAGGCTTTCATGAAACAACTCCATCCTATAAAGGAAAATATAAATGTCTCTCTATCAATCTTTGTTGAATATACGAAAAAACTTCTTTCGTATAATGCGGAGACGCACCAATAAAAAAGACTCTATCTAAAACCTGATTGGCATTCGGATATTTTTTATAATCATCTAAATGACAGTACCCAGGGTGTAATAAAATATTTCCGGCAAAATAATTTCTCGTCTGAACCTTAATATTCTCAAGATACTTTACCAAATGAGTCTTTGTTAATTTATGATTGCATACAATTGGAGTACCAAACCAAGAGGTTTCTGCATGTTCTAATTCTTTAGGAACATATAACTCGTATGCTTCCGGGTCTTCCTCTAAAATTTTCTCCAATTCATATTTACTCGTTCTGCGCTTTTCATATATCTCATCAAACTTTTTCAATTGCATTAAACCAATTGCCCCCTGTAAATCTAAAGGCTTCAGATTGTATCCCATATTATTGAAAACATATTTATGGTCTACCGGGTCATCATAATGGTCCAACCATTTACTAAATCTTTTTCCACAAGTACCATTTGGTAAAAGATTAGCTGCGCCCACACAATAACAGTCTCTTCCCCATGAAGCTAAACTTCTTGCGGCTGTAATAATTTCTTCATTATCCGAAGACACCATTCCACCTTCACCCGTAGAAATATGATGTGCCGGATAAAACGAGCAAGACGATGCAACCGTATACTCAGGCAAAAACTTACCGCGCCACTTACTTCCAAGAGAATCGCAATTGTCCATAATTAACTCTATACCGTACTTGTTCTTTATCTCAAGCAAACGGTCAAAGTCTGGGGGATTTCCAAGAACGGGAGATACAAATATCGCTCGCGTTCTTTCTGTTATTTTATCCTCAATCAAATTCAAATCAAAGTTCAAAGTATCAAATTCAATATCAACAAACACCGGTGTAAGCCCATGCTGAACAACCGGAGCAATTGTGGTTGGGAATCCAACAGGAGACAATATAATTTCATCACCATCATCCCAACCCAGAACCTTCTTAATTGCCCCAATCATTACTAGATTAGCAGAACTTCCACTATTTACCATAGTAGAATATTTCTGATTAAACTTCTTTGAAAAACGACATTCAAATTTATGTACATTTTCTCCAGACGAAATCCACTTACCCGAAGTCAATGCAGTAATCGCAGCATCAATTTCTCGATTATCCCAATACGGACCAGAATAATATATAGGAGTTTCAGATGGAACAAAAGTTTTAAAGTCATTAATATAATTCACTCGGAAAAAACCTCCACACAAAGAACATTTTTATCATTAATCATAACCATTTTACCATCACTACACATAAACTTTGTCATCTGACCCTGAGTAATAGTTTCTGACAAAACACCGGTAAAGGTTTTCTTTTCACCCCCAACAAAATGAATAATTTGAGTAACAGTTTTACCCAAACTATTCACCGACGAGTTTAAATTTATCATATCACACCCCATCACACAAATCATTCAAACCATCGTAAATATTAACATTAGGTAAAAACCCTAACGACATTAACTTTGAATTATCCATATACATATCTTTCACCTGAACAATCTTATGAAAATCAGAGGGTTCAATATATTGAATATCCGAAGTTGATTCAATTCTATTTTTAACATGGCCAATTAAATTTCCAAAAAGATAAGGCTCCCCGCAACCAACATTATAAATTTCATTAACTGGAGCCCGATCAATGATTAATTTAATAGCAGAACAAATATCATCAACATGGGTATACTCTCGGGTAAATTCTCCCCCATAATACAATCCAATATCTTCGTTCGTCTTCAATTTATAAATGATAAATTGTAGTGCATTTTTTTCTTTGGAAAATTTAGTATCCTCCGACCCATATACATTACTCAACCTCAAAATTCGGTATGGAATATTAAAGGTTTTGCAATATGACACCAATAAATCTTCGGCACATTTTTTTGTTATTGAATAAAATCCCTTAGGGCTGCAATGGTCAGTTTCTTTAGCAGGAAGATTAACGTCCCCATACACAAACCAAGAACTAATAAAATTGAAAATTGGTTTCTTATCTTGACCAGAAGACAATACATCCATTAAAATATTTAAATTTGTATCTATATCTATATGTAAATCTCGGTATACATTATAATTTGTATTTGTACTTAAAAAATAAAGAACCTCAGGAGAAACAATTTCTCGTTCTTCCCTAAACATTTTATTAATTCCATCTGAATACAAATCACAATATCGAGAACCAATAAATCCTGTATGACCAAAAATATCAATCATCCAATTACCTGTTCGTTAATCCACTCATATGTTTTTTCCATACCAACGCGAAGAGATTGGCTTGGAGCCCAACCCAACTTTTCTTGAATTAGCTTATTGTCCGAGTTACGCCCCCGCACTCCGAGCGGTCCTTCAATGTTTTTAATAGACAGATTCTTTCCCGAAATATCAATAGCCATTTGAGCAAAATCATTAATCGAAATCATTTCTTCCGAACCAATATTTACGGGTCCAGTGAAATCTGAATCCATTAATTTGCGAGTCGCTTCGACACACTCATCAATATACAAAAACGAACGAGTTTGTTTTCCATCACCCCAAACTTCGATTGCATCACCCTCTTTTGCTTCTACTGATTTTCGGCACATTGCAGCAGGAGCTTTTTCTTTTCCACCTTTCCATGTTCCTTCTGGGCCAAAAATATTATGATAGCGAGCGATGCGAACATCTAACCCATAGTTACGCGCATATGCAAGATAGAGTCTTTCACTAAACAACTTTTCCCAACCATATTCAGAATCAGGAGCAGCGGGATATGCAGAGTCTTCTGAACAATTCGGATTGTCTGGGTCTAACTGATTGTATTCTGGATACATGCACGCCGAAGAAGAATAGAAAATCTTGTTCACACCAATTATTCGACATTGTTCCGCAATGTTCAAATTAATCTGAGCAGAATTATGCATCACATGGGCATCATTGTCACCAGTAAAGATATATCCTGCACCACCCATATCAGCGGCCAATTGATAAACTTCATCGAAAGTCTGCCAAGGCGGTGTTGCACCAATTTCAAAAATTTTACGACAAACCTGTTGTGAACGAAGGTCGCCTGTTACAAAATCATTTGCATTAGATTCACTAAACTCTGGTCGCTTTAAATCAACGCCGCGAACCCAATGACCCTCTTCTCTTAATCGGTTCACAAGATGGCTTCCAATAAACCCACCGGCACCACATACTAATATTTTTTTCATAATATTATCCTAAAACGTCCATTACATAATCTACTATTTTTTCAGTAGTATGATGCTCAAGAGCATAATCAAAAAGTTCAGTTGAATAATTTTCACACTGACCATAAAACGCATCATCGCCTATTAAATTATTTTGATGCTTTTCATACAAATCAATAAACGCAATATACAAATCCTTCCTATGATTCCATAAAATGTTTTTTGGACAATTTTTAATATTATGAAAATATGGAAAAGATTTGTTAAAAATAATCTCATAATGCCTCATACAATCCCAGCCAGCTTTCGCTGTTGTTAAGGCAAAATGCGATTGTTGTAAGGTCTTATAATAAAGCGTTTCATTATTCATCACATAACTATCAATTTTTCCGGGAATAATAGGACACATTGAATGGGTTTTTTGTACAGGATTAAAACAAATTTTTTCTTTAGGAAAACCAAATGTTATAGGATGCACATCAACATCTTCATATTTTTCTGAACACTCTCGCATAAAAAAAGTAGTGGTCTTTTTATACTTATCAATTAAATCCCCAAACCCAACATTATCTGGTAAAGTATCTTCTCCTTCCAATAACACAATACGATTTTTTGGATATTGCTTTATAATATCATCCAAAATTTCCATCGTATTAAACATCGAACCATTTGGATTATTTTTCCAAGACGGCGAAGGAAATACATTAAAAATACTACCAATAACAACTAAATCATAATAGTTATCTGATATTTTTTGATTAACTTCATCTACTGTCGGAACTAATGGAAGTGGACCATCAATCAACTTATATAAAGTATATCCACCACCATAAATCTGACTATTGGCCAGGGGGCTGTTCTTAAACATAAAACTTGTAGTCGTATTAACCCTAGCTTCGGGCCACCACTCATTTACGGCCCGAGTAGATGAGGTTGGATATTCCTCCAAATTAAAAGAGTCGTTACTTAACACTCCATGTAAAAATGTGTCATTCAAATAATCAGCATGGGGTCTTCCGAAGTATAAAATATTAAACATTGGCAGCTTTTGTATCGGACGGTGAAGAGCATACACTGCCAATTTGCGAATTAAAAACAAAAATAGAAATACCATTATGCCAATCATTTAGAGGATTATTACTCGGTGTAAAAATTTCTTTTTGATATAAAATTTTCAATTTATTATCCTTTATAGATTTTAATGTGCCTTCTCTTACGGGTAGATGATTCCAGTCATCAACCAGATAAATAAATTCATCATCTAAACAAGGTAAATAATAATTTAATGCTTGGTAATGACTAGTTTCTGTATGGTTTCCATCATACATATAAATATTAAAATTGGCCAATGTAGTAACATCAACATCCCAACAATTTTTTTCAATAAAAGTGGCGTTATTTTCTCCTTTATATTTATTAAAATTTCCCAAAAACTCCTTTTTAGGACCACCAAATTCGCTCCAATTATCAATTGCTACACAAGTCATCTTATTATTGCACATAGCTGAACATATAGAAGAACCTTTCCAAGTCCCAATTTCTAAATATCTAGCACCATTCATAGAACATAAATTGTTATAAAAATGTCTTGTTTTTGGACCAGACATTCCAGTCATACTTAATATATCATCTGTTATTTTAGAACTATAGTTATCGGTGTTATATAGACTATTTTCGATGTTTTCAATTAATACATTGGTCATTATAATTCACAATCCCCTATAAAATAGCTAAAGATCTTTTCAATATTATGTTCGCGCCATTTATGATTAAAGTATGGTTCATTTTCTTGTTTTGCCCGAGAAGAACTATACATCAAATTTCCCCAATGTTGGCATGTATTTAAAATATAATTATCGACATGGCCACGGGTCATGCACCACATCCAAAGGTCAGAATCTTCGTAATTTGCACCAGTAAATGCCGTATCCATAAAATACCCACACTCATCATACCGTTGCATCCATATACGAGGCAGTATAGAAAAACAATGTGCATTCAGCCCTTTATGAAAAAAGGCTTGCTCATCCAAATTCGGCTGTTGCCGGAATTGCATATAATCTAAATCCATAGGAGACACATTAAATTCTCGACGGTTCCAGTATAATATTTCACCTATACAATTAGTATCTATAATAATATCATTGCAAATAACAATAACAAAATCAGACTTCAAATCTAATATGGCCCTTTGGATTCCTGTGTTCCATGCATTACTACAACCCAAATTAGTATCATGAGACAATACCTCAGAACTACCCCATTTAAAATGTCCAATCTCATATGGAACATCAGATCCATCATCAACAACAATTAGACTAGCATCAAAATCATCAGGTAAGTTTTGGTCATTCAACTGATTAATCATTCGATCTGTCAGATGATTTCCATTCCACATAGCAACCACGATAGAGATTTTATCGTTATTCATTAATCAATTATCCAATGTTCAGACTTGTTCCAAAGATACCCTGGAGTTCTATATAAAAGGTGTAAGGGGCAGTCAAGTTCATATACAATACCATCTACAAAACAATTAAATCCGGACTCAATTGCAAATATAGAAGAAGCGTTGATTATGATAGGATACCAATCGAAAATTGTATATCCCTCTCTTTTGTCCATTTCAATTAATTTAAATTGACTATTAACCGCCTCAGTTGGCCAGTCAACCTTCCCATTAGAAAACTGTAATGCGCCAAGAATATATTCGTCTATTTTTATTGAATCCGCAAAATTATCAGCCAAAGTAATACCAAAAATATCAATCTGTAATTGACATTCTTTTTCTAAATTTCTAGACCATTCAAGATTATATCTCTGATCGAAAGGAACATCGGCTAACCTATACTTACATACATCAACTTTTTCATGGGAAAGTTGGGCGGTAGGGTGGGGACCGCGATCAGCTAAGTTCAAAACATAATCAAAATCTGATTGAATCTCTAAACACTTCATTACATCAGATTTCAACCAATCCGAATCAAGAACTCGATCATCCAACTCAATAGGAATAACATAATCCAAATACTTCAATAGAGGCAAAAAATGGGATCTAACTGGCCAATAAATTTCATATCCATTAACAGCATACCATTTAGCAATAGGCATACACATCAATAAATCACCAAAAGCGCCAGGCTGAATCATAAGTACAGACTTCATATCAATTTTGAATCTTATCAATATCAGAATTTATATTTAAAATTATATCAGCCCGTTCATTTATTAGACATTCACATTTTACGGCCGCAAGGCGCCGTTCCTTATTAGACAGCGACGTATTTATAGAGACTTCGTGATACAATGTCCACTCATTCCACATTTTAGTCAACGCTTCTATTCTATCAACTAACATACGTTTTAACCTGCCTGAAAACTTGATTAGGTTCCTTACCCGACAACACCTTATCAATTTTATCATTTAAAAATTCAATCAAAACCGCTCGATTTGAATTGATAATATTCATTTTTTCATTGAGGGTTAAATATTCCTTATCACTAAGTTCTTCGTTATGCAACCGACCTCTCAAATTGAATATCTTAATATTCTCTATAACCAATTTGTCGATAAGTTCTCCTATACTATACACAAATACTCCTTACCAAACGCACCAGGCTGAATCATCATAAGTTTTTTCATAATTTATCCTTCAGGTAAATACGCAATACAAGTGCCGCGGGACAACAATAACCCCTTAGGTATATCAAACTCAATACAATAATTTGAATTAATTTCTAACAAAGCATCTTCAACTTGTTCCCTAGATGGATAATTCATTGTTCCTAAATCATCACAATCATCTATCAATATAATATGATTATTTAATCTACTTTCCTTTTTTATTGAAAGCAATTCATCTAATACAGGAGTACCATATCTACCATACCTTTCATCATAAACAGTCTCTCCTCCAGAACCATGGGCGTCTAGATAAATAATACAACGCTCCTTCATAGTAGATAAAATATCACCCAAAAATTCAGGAGATGAATTATTATAAAAATAAATGTTTTTTAAATGATTATATTTTTTCTTTGTGTCATTATACAAGTCTTCTGAAAGTTCTACTGTATGAACATTCTCAAAAAATGTTGCGAAACGAACCGCACCATGACCATGAAGAGTTCCAGTCTCGATAATAGTATGGGGTATTGGGTGAACAAGAAAATCCAACCAAACCATTAATTGAAAAAACCATTCTGCACCTTTAAATTCTTCGATAGAAATGTCATTCCTGGTTACCAGTTTCATTTCAAATACTCCTCACCAAACGTAATCAATTCATCAACCCCATGCTCTTTTATATAGTCAATGTATTTACGTTCTTCTATGATTTTATCAAAGACCGATGCATCAAATTTCCAATCACCCACAATATTCTTGGGCGTGTCGATTTCACAAAAGTCCAATCCATTCACAACCTTGTCATAGGCTGCATTAATCTCGTCTACACTCTTACCATATTCCTTATATTCATAAACCTTATACCACAACTGCTTCAATGCATAGAACTTCACATTGAGAGCCTGAAGGTGAATGAAGCCACATTCTTTTATAGGAGAATCTGGAAGATTAATAGGAGGGGTTCGGGGAGTATGATACCGGTCTTGTGATTCATCGAACTTACCCGTATGCTTCATTGGGAAAATGAAGTCACGATAGTTGTGTTCATACTCAGGGTCTTGGCGAATCTTATTCATCGAGCCGACTACATTATACTGATATAGAAAGACATGTATATCTAAAGCCTGTTCGACCAACCAATCAAAGTTCATCAAAAAAGAATGCGACAGTAGCTCATCTGTGTCAATCGAAATCACAATATCAGCATCTTTACTTCTGCTATATTCGAGCATCATAGAACGATTCTTTGCTTCATGGAATGTATCAGTAACAGGCGAAAGGATTGTCGCCTCTTCACCGAGAAAATCGCCGATCACTTCTGAAGTATTGTCGGTCGAGTTATCATCAAGGAAAACAAATTCGTCTATAGGATATTCCTGCCAGAAAGGCAGAACATGTTCCAAAAGAATAGCCTCGTCTTTCACTTGACAGTTGGCATGAACCTTCATAATTCTAAATCGAAATTCTTCGCCTTTCGTTCATGGAACAATCGTTCATCAAAGTCGCGGTCTTCTGGCTTATCGTTCTCAATATATAGCTGATCGTAACCACGCTTCTGACCATCATATCCCTGTGACTGCATCCAATCAGGATGCTGATGTTCAAACAAAACGTCTGGGCTAAACGAAAGTCGGTCTAGTAAATCAGCCACAGCAGTAAATTCTGTATCTGCCCAGAAGGTGATATATTCAGGATAGTAGATATAGTTGAATCTTTCGTAATAAGGCTTACCCATAATACAAAGTGTATCAGTCTCTCGATTATGACCATCAAAAAACCAGACAACACCATCACCATCATCAAAAGATACATCCATTTCTTCGACAACTCTATCGTCCCATCCATTCACTAATGCCAGCCAATCATCTGCGGGCTGCATGAGAATATCATAGTCTGATGGAGCCTTGTCCATATCACGATTTACAGAACCAATCTTACCTGCGCGATCATCAAAGTAATATGAAAGATTATCATATGACTCAAGGCGCTTAATGACATCCGGATTGTTCATCGTCTCATCGTCAGTATCACAAGAAACTAGATAATGACAATTATGGTCGCCTGACTGTTTTTCCACGAACGAATCCAACACCGTAAAGAACTTCTCACATCTACCACGGGTCGGAAACTTAACTAGCAAGTCCATTATAATTCTCCCTAGTATGGATAATTTTGTCGCTTAGGGCGAGCATCAAACTCAGCCTTCAAGCCAGTGAGTAATGTAGTCCATTGTGATGCTCGCATATCCCAGCTATAGAAATAATTATAATATATTGCTTGTAGTTTTAGAATTTGCTGGAGAGCAGGTTCCCAATAAGAATCAAGTGCGCTGTTCAGAATTCCTGCATACCTCTTGGCATGAACAGACGGATCTGATTCCCAATTATACATCCATGCATAGTCAGTGCAGGTTTCAGTCAATGCACCATAATTAGGAACAACAGTCAAAAGCCCTGCGGCCATTGCTTCAATTGCAACGCAACATGAGCTTTCAATATAGGTAGAAGGATATGCAAGAATGTGACTCTTGGTAAGAGCCCCACGAATTGTTTCATTTGAAACTGTGCCATAATAATTAACCGACTTGAGTTCACCCAATCGGTCAAACAATTCTTGAAATTGCTTGTCTTGTTCTTCCCAACCATAAATCTTGAAGCTGGAATAGATGTCCACTTCAAAATCATCGCGCTGGGTTTCTAGATGCCGAATGGCTGATTCTAGAACATGAAGCCCACGATGGGGAGTAGAAAAATACACAAGGCGAAGTTTATCGTCCTTGGGTTTTTCATGCGGCTCAAAACGCTCGCAGCAATTCTTTAGTACCACACCATCTTCGTATGGAACACCCAACTTCATATAATATTGCTGTTGTTGCCAATTGCTATTGAATACAATCTTGGCAAATCGTTCTCGGGAAGATGCGTCTTTAAGGTGTTGTGACTCTGGGTCTTCTGGTAAGTCTTGAAGCCAAAGAATGTTGGGCTTGTCAGGATCAATAAATTCGTCACGCACACGCGACATGATAAAATTGAAATTATCCCAAAGCTCAGGATCGAGTCGCTTCTTCAAACCCTCAAGCATTAACTCGGTGCCACCTTTAGCCTCTTTATGAACTGCGTTTTTCTTTAATTCATCCTCGTCAATCATAACCCCAGAAGTATCGCCAGAAGTAAATTCAAGCTCAAATGGACTGTCACTCATCTAACTTTTCTCCAAAAAAATAGGGGCGACAGCAACAATGCCGCCGCCCCCGATTCATGCCCTAAACGAGAACAAAAATGTTATGATTCAGACTAGTTGTACGAGTCCATACCATAACGGGACGTGCTAGTTTTCGTCGGCTCCGACCATACTTCATGGTTACCATAAGCCTCAACCGTGCCCTTGATATGTGAAATCAAAGCGCGGAAGTTCTGCACGCCAAAGCGTGATCGGGCTTCAGCAGCCGTGAGGGTCTTTCCCTCGGAGAAGTAATCGGTTACCCGACGTGCCTGACTATTTGTACGAAATGCCATTATATAGGCTCCTTGTAATCTCGGTGGTCAAATCAAAAATTTAAAGCAATCACCGAAACTTGCAATAAAAATGTCTA
>Ga0310120_10003451_pt1 | contig 11308 bp, 9 predicted proteins | sample CB27_AW_983_MG_FD_203506 | JGI IMG/M metagenome (GOLD analysis project Ga0310120, IMG submission 203506) | Marine microbial communities from Western Arctic Ocean, Canada - CB27_AW_983 | ecosystem: Environmental > Aquatic > Marine > Oceanic | place: Canada: Western Arctic Ocean | collected... | reverse complement strand
GACGGTCGGGCAATGGTGGAAGCGGCCGCCGACAGCGGCCTGACCACCATGGTGTGCCCGCCACCGCACGGAATGTACGTGGAAGCGACGGTGCTGCGGATGGTGGGTGAGGGCGTATTGGGAGAGCTACGGCACGTCATTGTGCGGGGCCTGACCCCGGCGCATATCGATCCCGAGGTCCCCCTGCATTGGCGGCAGAGCGCGGAGTATTCGGGCCTGCACACCCAGCAGCTGGGAATAATGATGGAGGTGGCCGGGCGCTGGTTTGGCTACCCGGTCAGCGTGCAGGCAAGGCAGGCGACGTTCGTCACCGAGCGGCCTCTGCAGGATGGATCGGGGTTGGCCAGGGTGGAACGTCCGGACGTTATCAGCGTGCTGGGCGAGATGGAAAACGGCGCCCAGCTCAGTTTGAACCTGAGCGGCGTGGCCGGTGGTGGCGGGCCCACAACGATCGAGGCTTTCGGCACCCGAGGCAGCCTGCGCTTCGCGATGGCACCGGGGATGGAAACGGGCACCGTGTCGCTGGCCACGGCGCCTGAGTGGGAGCCGGCGGAGGTTGAAATCGACGCCAAAAAAGCGGGTGGCTGGCGAGTCGAGGAGGAGTTTGCCCAGGCGATTCGTGAAGGCCGCAACGGAAACCCATCGTGGAGGGAAGCACAGCGATATATGGAATTCGTGGAAGCCGTTGATATCGCCGCGCGGATCGGACAAGTGGTCGCGCTAAAAGACGTTTGATCCGTGGCGGCTCTGTGACCGAGGTGGAGGGCCGTTGGGTCGATCCGGATGTGCCGTGGACGCCGCTACTGGGATGTCGGCTCGGGGCCGCCGGTGGTGTTGTTACATGGTATCGGCGCGCACGCCGGATTCTGGCGAGCGGCGATTCCCGGTCTCGCCGACTGGGTAATTAGTCGTTGCTGGTCCAGATCGTTTGGGGGTGGGACGATCCGGCGTTTCCGCTGAAGGATGCCGAGAATACGATTTCGTTTATTCGCGACGTGAGGCTGGATGTCATCGACAACTGTGGTCATATGTCTCGCCTGGAGTAGCCGGAGGAACTCATCTGGCTGGTCGCTGAGTTCCTGTTGGCGAGACGCGGTCCACCGCTCCGTTAGCTGAAGGCCTCGTGGCCGGCGCGGGCGGCGACCGGCGCCAAATCGCGACCGCTCCCGCCGGCGGTGAAAAAGCTGACGCCGTCGGCTCCGGCGGCTTTCACTCCGGCCACGGTGTCCGCCGGAGCTTCGTATTCGGTCCAAACGATGGGAATTAACCGGGTAGTGTCGCCGAGGGTAGCGCGGGCGCGGGCGGTCTCTGAGGCGATAGCGCCGGGCGAAAAGCCACGGGCAAGTTCTTCGCGAGAGGTAGCGGTGGACTCCGCTGCGAGTCCGCAGAATTCGAGAACGGCTTTTACCAGGCGAGCCTCTTCCGAGTTGTTTGTGGTCGCGACGCGACTGACGAGAGAGCAAATTTTGGTGGCCAGCACCGACTCCCAGCCTTCGATGCGATAGATCATCGGTGAGATGACGGCCAGATGCTCTTGCAGGGCAGAGTAGTCCTGACCGACCAGCCGGGAAAATACTGGCGAGTAGAGATAGGCGCCGAGCAACTTACCGGCTTCGCGAGCTACAACGGTGTTTTCGGCGACGAAGTCAGCGATGAACCGGCTCCGGAATTCAAGCCAATCGGCGGCGCCTGGGTACTCGTCCCACACGGACTCACGGGATGATTCGTCGGCCAGCCGTTCCCAACCCGTCAACGTGCCCAGGATTTCGTGGCCGAATCCGCGCACGTCGGATCGCATCCGCTCGAAATCGAAACTCAGCTGCCGGGCTTCTTGCCCCGTCTTGTCGCGGAAACAAGTAAGAAAAGTCTCGATACCGGAAGACGGGGCAAGAAGCAGATGTCGTCCAGGTCAAAGCCGTCGACCTCGGGCCACGGGAGGGCTGTGCGGACGGTTTCAAGATGATTGTCGCGAAGCGAACGCAGACCCGGGAAGCCGGACCGAAACCACATGCGTGGCACCCCGTAGACGCCCCGGGCCAGCACGTCCCCGGCGCCAGGCGGAACCAGAAAGGTGGCGGTGCAGATCCATACGTTGAGACCGGCTGATTTCGAAACTCGGGCAAGTTCACGGTCCATTGGAATTACGACGGTGTCGAAGCCCATCTCGAAGAGCTCGGCAGCGCGGGCCGCCGGGTCTTCGGATGACTGGTCAAATAGGGGGAGGTGGGGCAGATCCATGGCGCAACTTCCGGTTGTGGGCCACGCAACTGGTAGAGGGTAGACCTGAAGGACCTGACGGCCAACCGCCACGCGTATGGAGGTGCCTGACGGTCAACGTGCATCCATCCAGATCGGCAAGGGAGCAGCGATAGGATCAACGGGGCCGGTGAAGGTCGTCGTCGTGGGGGCGATGGGTTCCCGGAAATGGAAGACGAATACGGGTACGGCCAGGATTGGCCTGCGGACCTCGGCCGTATGCTCGACTATATAGAGATAAACGCGATAGCGGCCGGGGGCCAGTTGGGTGAGGGAGCGACGGTACCGGGTCTGGCCCGTGTCCGGGTCCAGGTAGGCAGGGGTCAGCGTGGCTGGATTGAAAATTTCCTGGACGAGATCGGTCCTGGCGCGGACGTTCAGGGCCGATTCCCAACGCACCAGATTCGGTCGATCGGGGCGCGGCGGGTCGGCGACCACGCCGGTCTCCCGGACCAACACCCACTCGGCGCCTAGAGTGGAGGCGTCGGCACCGGCACTGTCCCACAGCAGGTTGGTGACAAAGCGACTTCCGTCCCAGCCCGCGTCGACGACGAGGCCAGGCATCGTTTCGCCGGTGCTGGTGGCGGCGACATGCCGGTAAAAGACGTACGGCGACGCGACGCCACCGCGGGGCTGTAGGCGGACCGAATCACCGGAGACTGCAAGCCGGGTCACACCACCCGTAACCAGGTGCTTACCCGCGTCGCTGTCGACGCTGAGGGTGCCGTCACTCAACACGAAGATCAGCAGCTCGGCCTGTCCCGAGGGAAGGTTTAGCACCATCTGGTCACCGCCGGGCCGCAGCGGACCGCGCCAGCCGGATGCGGTGCCCGGTCTGAAAAGGCCGGCGCCAGCACCGTTCCAGAGGGCATCGTTCTGTCCGAGTCGTAAATCGGCGGGAAGGTACCAATCAGGGTAGAGGGCGAAGGCGGGCGTCGATCGCGGATCGCCCAGTCGGTAAGGGGCGCGGAGGTGTCCGGGTATCTCAGCCTCGCGCAAAATGACCTGCGGCATAAGCGCTGCGGCCAGGGCGGCGGTGGAGGGATCGGACAAACCGTCGCTGAGCAAGATGAGATTGCCGGGGCCGAGAACCGAGGCGAGGTGCGACGAGCCACGTCGTTCGTAAGCGGCATTCTGAATCTTATACAAGCGTTGACCGGTGTTGGGAGAACGGGCGTCGTATGAGACGAATACGAGCCGAAATTGGTCCGGGTCGGTGAGCGCATCGAGGGCCGCAGCCGGGAGTCGCGTCAAATCCTCGTCGCGGACGTGCAGATGGGTGACGCCCATCTCCCGCAAGGCCGGCCCGTCCAGAGCTGACCAGGCATAGATAAACTCGATTCCGGGGTAGGGCTCGTTCTGATTATGACCGGCCGCTGTGAACACTCCGTAACGCCCGGTGGCTATGGTCAGGGCGACGGGGACGGGGGAAAGGATGCGCGTTTCGGGCGGCAAGTTGGTCGAAATCCAATCGAAGAACTGGCGGTTCTCGGCGAAATCGGCGGCGTACCGGCTTCGCTGCCGTAGCAGGTCGGACTGGACGCTTGCAGGTAGCGGATAGTTCCAGTCGACGCCTGCGAACGAATTGCGGAGGGCAGGCGCGAGGCGTGGAAGCACGGTCGGGACGGCGACGAAAATGAGCAGGAAAGTGAGCGCCGCGGCCGCCGGCCAGCGTGGAAGGTGTCGCAACGCCAGGTACGAACCTGCGGCCACTGCCAGCGCCAGGAAAAAGCCGGAATACTGAACCAAACGGTCGGCGTCGTCATGCACGGTGTAGACCAGCAATTGGATAAGGATTCCGCCGGTCGCTCCGGCGACGGTGAGCGCGAGCAACGTACGCTGACGGTGGAGAAGCCAAAGGGCCGTCGCGCCTATGAGCAGATGCGGCCAGGCGAGTCCCACGGCGGCGGCGTAAAGACCGGGATGGAGCGGTTCGGCGAACCGGCGCAGGTCTACCAACACTGTCTCAAGGTGGGGGTTGATACCGACGGTGTCGCGGCCGCTGCCGCGCAGGACGGCATCAGTAAGCGGTCCGCCGATCACGACCGCAGCGATCAATGCGGACAGGAGCACGATCGTCAGTCGAACGGCGGCCTGAATCCGGTGGCCGGGTGTGGCGCGGAGCGCGTCGACCAAGAGCAGAGCGGCGATGGCTGCACCGGTCACGGCGAACACTCCGATTTCGGTCAGGGCGAGAAATCCCAGGCCGGCTCCGACCAGCAGGGCGCCGCGCCGGGTCGAATGAATTCGTACGATCCACGCTTGCAGAATGACTGCCCCGAAGGTGAGGCCGAGAAGGCGCTGGGGAAAAAAGATGTTGGCGGGCCCGGCCAGCAGGTCGGCGTGTCGAAATTGATCCTCCCCGAACCAGCCGAGTGCCGCCTGCAGCCCGGTTGGGAAGGCGATGTTGTCCGGGCCGAGGGCGGGCCAGCCGAGCCACAGCGAGCCGGGTGCGAACGCCGCCAGTACGGCGATCGCAATTGACGCCGGGATCGATTCCGTCGCGTGCCGGACGATGGCGAATACCACGAGGATGAGGGCCACGGCGAGCCAGGCATGTTGGAATTCGGCAGCGATGCCGACCGGCAGGCCGCTGATGCCCGACAGCAGGGCCACGTGCAGATCGGCGGCGTAATGGTACGAGGCGGGGGAGTCGGGCGCCCACGGAAGCACGACCGGGAAATTGCCGGCGGCGATGGTGGCGGAGAGGCTGAGGTGGATGGGTTCGTCAGGAAAGAGAACCGAGAGGCGATTGGCGACGAAACCAAAGAGGAGCGCCGCGGTGGCCAAGAGCCCGGACGCGAGCTGCCGGGCGTCGCGGGACAGGCCGGCGATCCTCCCGGCCGAGCGCCACCACAGAATCCCACCCAGCGTGAGGGTCACGACCAGGGACATCCAGGCGGCGGCTGTCGGCGGCAGGGCGTAGTAGAGCCCGGCGGCCACGGCTGATAGGAGGACGACTCCCAGTACCGGAGTGAGCGCCAGGGCACGGCCAATTCCACGAAATTCCGTCAGACGGGCCGCCAGCGGGAAGGTTGCGAGCGAGGCTGCCAGAGTTAGGGCTAGCGTCCCGATTAGGCCGGATATGTATAGGCTGTCGATCGACATTCAGAGATTTGCCCGAATAAGTAGGCCCGACGAGCCGGACATCAGCGCCGAAAGATGATAGCGGTGGGTGCCAGGAGATGGCTGGAGGTGATCGGGTGGCGGGCGGAGTCTACGAATCCGAGGCCGGGGCGTGAAATTTTCGTCCCCGACCGTCCTGGCCGGCTGTTCTCATTCCTGGCTTGCCCGGCGCGGGTCGCCGGCAACATCGAGGGTGGCGGCGTGGGGTTCCAGGTGGACGACAACGTCCTTGACACCGGGAATTTCTGATCTCATCAAGTTCCCTACCTCGTGAGACACGCGATGGCCCTCACGAACAGTCAACTCTGGATCGACCATGACGTGCAGGTCCATAAACATCTCGCTGGGACGGCCACGGGTGCGGACGGCGTGACAATCTCTGACCTCCGGAATGGATTTGGCTATGTACTCGATGAGTTTGGGATCGACGGAGGTTGAATCGAGAAGAACCCATGAGGCGGTTCGGATGACCTTGATGCCACCGGCGACTACGACTCCAGCGACGACCAATCCAAGAACCGCGTCGACCCAGACAAACCCGGCGGTTGTGGCGATCAGACCCACGATGACGGCGGCGGCGACCAGCACGTCGTTGCGGGTCTGCATGAAGTCGGCCAGGAGCAGATCGCTGTCCAGATCGCGGGCCTGGACGCGCTGCCACATCACGAGACCTGCCTTGGCCAGGAGAGCCACTCCCATAACCGCGAAACTCAGCCAACCGATTTCAGGGCCGGTGCCTTCTACAAGCGCAACCACCCCGTTGCGCACAATTAAGGCGGCGGCCACAAACATGAGGATGGCGATGCTGAGAGTTCCCAGGGTCTCGGCCTTGCGGTGACCGTAGGGATGGTCCAAATCGGCCGGCTGGGCGGTGAAAAAGACGGCGATTAGACCGATTATTTCGGACAGGGCGTCGAGAAGGGAGTCGAAGCCGTCGGCCAGGATGCTCACCGAACTGGAGAGCAAGCCCATGACAATCTTGGCGATGGCGATTACAGAGTTGACGGATAGCGCGACCGCCAGTGTTTTGGCGGCGCGCCGATCACGTCTTTTAATGTGTGCGGTTGGTTCCACCGAATCCATCGTGATCTCAGGGACAACGATTCAGTGTAGTGGACTTACCGGGCAGGCTCAGGTCACCCGGCTGACGCAGTGGACGGAGGTACTCGGGCCGGTCGTGCTACGTAATCATGCGGCTCAGGGAGAACGTCGGCTACGCGCTACCAAAGGAAAGGTCGGAGCACTTTTCGCATGCTTCTTCCGATACGAGACCAACTCGCAATAGCTGCCCGAACACAAAACAGCCGGCGCAGAAACCGAAGACCGCTTCCAGTGTCGCGAACGCCACCAACACACCCAGAACGCTGTAGGCAAACAGAGCCGATCCGAATCCGAAATACAAAATGGTGGCCGAGACGGTGAAAATCAGGCCGACCGCCTGAGCGAACTGCTTCGGGGGGCCGGCGACATTTTTTTCAGGCAGGTTCAGCACAGGCACGAGAACCCGGGTGGCCAGTGATCCCAGCGGGCTCAAGGTAGGTCCGGTCAGAACGCGGGCGGCAAAGCCATACGCCAGGACCGGGAGCATCCAGCCAAGGTCAAGACTAATTGTGAGAATCGACAATACGGCCACCATGCTGGCCACCGTCCGGGCGGCATATTCGTTGACTGGATGTGGGAAGGTGAACACTTCGCGCAGGGAACCCATGTAAATCGTTTACCTCGTAGCTGTCGTGGCAGCCATGCCGCCAAATTGTTAAGTAAGCATACCAATTAGTTTAGTAGCAAAACAACGATCATGTGTGATCGCACTCACAAATTTGAGTGGGACTAGTCGATCGCCTGGAAAATGACCCGTTTCCTGGCTCCGACGGCAACCAGGATCGTCCCTCCCTGAGCAAAATCAGCCTCGTTGAGGTAGCGATCGTCCGCAGTGAGCCGCCGCCCGTCGACTGAAACCCCACCCTGACGCAGCAGGCGCTTCGCCTCGGCGTTCGAGGCGGCCAGTCCGGCGCTAACCAGCGCCTGGATCACGGGCAGGCCGTCACGTAGATCGGCGCGACTTATGGTCGTTACTGGAGTTTCTTCACCGGGACGAGATTGGCCTCGGTCCTGGCCGAAGAGCTCCTCGCTGGCTTGCCGCGTCTTCTCCGCTGATTCCTCACCATGCACCAGGTGGGTGAGCTCGAACGCCAGCGTGCGTTGGGCGAGGCGGCCGGCCGGTTCGCCCAGCATGCGCTGTTCGACTTCAGCAATTTCGTCGAGTCCAAGCAGTGTCATCATGCGCAGGTAGGTCATGACGTCGGCGTCGTCTGTGTTGAACCAGTACTGGTACCAGTCAAAAGGAGATGTCTGTTTCGGATCAAGCCAGATAGCTCCTCGAGCGGTCTTGCCCATTTTCTGGCCGGTGGCGGTTGTGAGGAGTGGGAAGACGAGCCCAGACGCCCGTTCTTCGGCTCCGTGCATGCGGCGGATGAAGTCGACTCCGGCGAGGATGTTGCCGTATTGATCCGAAGCGCCGACCTGAAGGCGGCAGTCGTGGTGGGTATAGAGATGGTAAAAATCGTAGGCCTGCATGACCTGGTAAGTGAACTCGGTGAAACTGAGGCCGGCGGCGCTGTCGAGACGGCTGCGGACGGACTCGCGGGAGAGCATGACCGACATCGGAAAATGTTTGCCTACATCCCGCAGGAAGGCGATGAGATCCAGCTCTGAAAGCCAGTCGAAATTGTTGAGCATCAGAGCGGGATTTTCTGAGTTGTCGAAGTCGAGGATGTTGGCGAACTGCGAGCGCTGAGCGTCCAGATTGTCCTGCAGGGTGGAAAGGTCCAGCAGATTGCGTTCTTCGCTCTTTCCGGAGGGATCCCCGATCATGCCAGTACCGCCTCCCATGACCACGATTGGGACGTGCCCGTGCCGCTGGAATCGGGCCAGGGTCAGCAGCGGGATCAAATGTCCCGCGTGCAGGCTATCGGCGGTCGGATCGAATCCGCAGTAGAGGGTGATCGGTTCACGATCAAGCCATTCGCCCAGGTCCGGCTGCGACTGGGAATGAACGAGACCGCGTGCCTCCAGGTCTGCCAGCAGACCGGGGACGACTCCGGAAGTTGTCTTGCTCACTGGTTTGGCGCTCTTCTGATGCTCAAGTAATTCGGCGAATCATGATAATAGGTGGTTGAAGTTTGGTCTCGCCGGACCCGGTTTCAGGTCGGGAGCCGGGCAAATCATGGAAGGGCAGGGAGAGTGGAATTGGGTGATTGCTGCTCGGTAAACGGTTTACCCCAGATGTTTGGCGGAAGAACGGCGCGTCGCGAGGCCAGACAGTATCGGGAGAACGGACTTTCCAAGAGGATCGGGGTGCTCGTGGCTAAACTTCCGACGGATGGGATGGAAGGGGCGCGAGTACTCGACATAGGAGGGGGTGTGGGCGGAGCGCACCTCGAACTCTTGCACCGGGGGGCGGCCGCGGCCGTCCTGGTGGAGGTTGCCCCGGCATACGAGAGTGCCGCCAGGGATTTGGCGAGCGAGCTTGGCCACGTTGATGCGGTGGAATATCGACTCGGAGACTTCGTTGCGCTGAGCGATGGAATCGATCCGAGTGACATCGTCGTGCTTGACCGAGTTGTCTGCTGTTACCCCGACATGCCGGCGCTGGTGGAGGCGTCGGCGGCACGTGCGCGCCGCTTCTACCTTCTGGTCGCACCGCGGGAGAATTGGCTCTGGCAGGTTTTCAAGCAGATGTTCAAAGTGAGGATGTGGCTGACGCGACGCGAGTTCAGATTTTTTTTACACTCACTCTCGGAAATCGATCGGCGGCTGGAGGGTGCGGGCTTTCAGAAGACGTTCGAAACGGAGAGCCGCCTCTGGCGGTCGACACTTTTCGCCCACGAATAGGGTGCCCGGGGCGTCCGGGAAACCCTTGCTGAGCGGTACGGCTCGGATCGTTACTACGTTTGCGCTGATACCTGTACGCTATTGGCCCTTTCTGATTTCGACAGGTCCCGAATACGGGCGATCTGGGGTCAGTGGATGATTGATGTAAACGACTTGCACGCCATGGTCCGGGCGGAGATTCGAGCTCGAGCGGAAGAGGGCTGCGATGTCAGCGCTGTGATAGAGCGAATGGAGGAGCTGGGGGAGACGCGCGCCGCATCCTCAAATCTGGAGGGGTTGCTCGAGAGCCTTGGAGAGTTGGAGCCAGGTTCGAATTATCCGTTTGATGAGCCGGGTGATCTTGATGCTATTCAGGCCGCCCGTCCCGCCGACGTTCCCGGTCGGTTCGCGGTAACCGGCGACCTGCAGGATCGGATACTGGGAGCCTGGCTGGGCAGGTGTGCCGGTTGCCTGCTGGGTAAGCCGGTGGAGCTGTTGAGTCGTGCCGAGATAGTCACATATCTGAAGGCCGCCGGCGAGTATCCGCTGGCTCGGTACTTTCCGCTGCTGGAGGTGAATCCGCTGGAGCGGCCGTTGCACCGTTTCGCGGGGGAGTCCACGCGCGGAAACTTCGACTGCATGCCGCGTGACGATGATGTCGATTACATGATCATCGCCTTGCACATTTTGGAACAGTACGGACGAGATTACGTGGCGGAGGATGTGGGCCGGGAATGGCTGTTGCTGTTGCCGATCCATATGGTGTTCACCGCCGAGCGAGCTGCCTACAGGAATTTGGTGAACGGTCTTCAGCCGCCGGACACGGCAACATTTCGGAATCCTTACCGGGAATGGATCGGGGCGCAAATCCGGGCCGATGTGTTCGGCTACGTGTGCGCGGGCGATCCTGAGTCGGCGGCGGCGCTGAGTTATGAAGATGCGGTGCTTTCGCACGTGAAAAACGGGATCTACGGCGAAATGTTTGCCGCGGCGATGGTGGCTGCCGCCTTTGGAGCGGGCGATCCTGAATCAGCTTTGCTGGCCGGGATGGCCCAAATCCCGAGGACAAGCCGCCTGTACGAGGCGCTCTCAAATACTCTTGCCTGGAGCGCAGATCACGAAAATTGGGAGGACGCGCTGGAGCTCGTGATGACCAATTACGGCGAGTATCACGCGGTTCATACAATCAACAACGCCTGTTTTGTTGCCCTGGGGCTCCTGTATGGCGATGGAGATTTCGGGAAGTCGATTGCGATCGCGGTGGAATGTGGGATGGACACCGATTGCAATGGCGCCACTGTTGGCTCGGTACTGGGAGCGATGTTGGGGGCCAGGCAGCTGCCTACCCAATGGACTGATCCCCTGCAAAATCGGGTGCGCAGCATGGTCGCCGGATTCGACAACAGCCGCATCACTGATCTGGCAGACAGGACGCTTCGGCTAACGGAATAGCCAGATCGGGTTGGGAGGGTGGCAGGACGTGGAAGCTCCGGAACGTTTCACGCTTAATGTCAATCGAGGAAGGTCGCTCGGGGTTCGGACGGGCCTCAGGGCTGCGGTCCCGGGCAACCAGGTCAAACTCCGAAAGTCGCCATCTCGATTACTTGATGCTCGCGGGCCGACTCGTAAATCGCGTGCAGAAGCCGGATGGTGTTCAGATTGTCCTCCGCGGAAGGATCGGGCGTGCCGTCGTCCTCTACGGCACACATCAGAGATGCCATGGGGCCGATAAAAGCATCCGGCACGCGACGTTCGGGGATGAACACTTCCGTCCACTCCTTGGTCGGCAGGTGGCTCGACCACAGGGACAGGGTCTCCGGATTGCCCTCGACGTCGCCGGTGAAGAGATCGTAGTCGCCAGAGATCACCCCGTCCGTTCCCTCAAAACGAAACCGGGCGAAGTTCTTGCCGGAAGGATTGTCGGTGGATGAGTGCACCAGCACCGTATGGTCAGCGTCGTATTCCAGCACGGTGGTGGAGCGAGTCTCCTTGGTCGAATCTGATTCTGGGGGGGCGCCGGTGGAACAGTAAACGCGGTCGGGCTCGCCGAAGA
>Ga0310120_10003450_pt1 | contig 11308 bp, 10 predicted proteins | sample CB27_AW_983_MG_FD_203506 | JGI IMG/M metagenome (GOLD analysis project Ga0310120, IMG submission 203506) | Marine microbial communities from Western Arctic Ocean, Canada - CB27_AW_983 | ecosystem: Environmental > Aquatic > Marine > Oceanic | place: Canada: Western Arctic Ocean | collected... | reverse complement strand
TCAGCACCGTCTCGGCTGCGCTCCGACTCCAACAGGCGGGCGTTGGCGTACAACTCCACATCGCCCAACCGCCACCGGCTGTTCCAGGTCTCGAGCGGGAATCCACCGACCCCGTAACCCGGCGTCGTGACGAGGCCCTTGTAGTCATCTTGCGAGAGGGTCGCGGTAGCGAGGGGAATGCCGATGGGGAAAGAAGTCACCCCTGCGGACTGGTGGGCGGCGAGCAGCGCCGCGAGCCGTGACTGGAGGGCCACCCCCGTCTGTGACCCGTCGAGTGGGAACACACCGTGAGACGAGTACGCGTCCCGGAGAGCGTCCTGAAACTCCTGGCTCTCCGTAACCAGATCGGACGCCGCCGTGCACTCGGGGCTCGTGGGCCCCGCTGAGCACAGCGCTTGGACACGGCCAGTGAGATCCAACTGGGCGACCTGGAGTGCACCCAGAAAATCTCCAGCCAGCCCACTCGGGGTCAGCCCCATGTTGGCTCCGGCGTCCCCGAAGGAGGCCGCGACCTCCTTCCCCCGCTGTGAAAGGGGCACCAACCCCCCGACCGTGAGCCACTCGAGAACCCCTACATCCAGGCGAATCGGCACCCATACGGTGTTCTCGGTGATCACCATGCCGGCCACACCGATCACCGAGGGCGTGACGGGTGCACCAATCGCCGTCGCCAGACTCGCCTCCAGAGCCTCCAACGTGGGGAACATGCGCGTGCCCACGGCTGCGTCGACGAAGTCGAATCCGAGAGCCTCCTCCTCCTGGACGAGTGTTCCTCCCTCGAGGCGCTCACCGAAACGGTAGTCCGCGAAGTTGAAGATGGGATTGATTTCGAGTCGAAAGCGGCCGACCGGAACGAGCGGATTCCCGATTCCTTGGGCCTCGATCCCCGGGGGTATCCCCACCGCAATCAACGCCACGAGGGTGATTCTCGGAAGCAGGCCCGAGAATAAAGGGAGGAGGCGTGTCATTCGGATGTTGGACACCTCGCCGTGCGATCTTCGAATTTGATCCTCTGTCTGTGATGGGGGATGATGGCGCGGGAAGATAATGGGGAAGCCGCGCGCTGGAAACTTGACATTTTTTGGGCCCTTTCTAGGTTTCAGCGCACGAACGAGGGGTGTTTCGGAAACGTTTTCCGGAAGCTTGGGTAGGGGTCCAGAGCACCTTGTTTTTCTCGCGGGAATAGCTCAGTTGGTAGAGCACCACCTTGCCAAGGTGGGGGTCGCCGGTTCGAGTCCGGTTTCCCGCTCTGCAAAAGAGGGGAGCCGTCATGTTCAGACGCGCAGCCCCTCTTTGCTTTTGGCGCCGTAGCCAAGCGGTAAGGCAGAGGCCTGCAAAGCCTTTATTCCCCGGTTCGAATCCGGGCGGCGCCTCTAGGGTTTCGGGAGTTTTCCACATCGGCCGAAATGCGATCCTGGCCATAAATTTATGGCCAGGGCCAAAAAGAGGGCTCGCATCCTTCGGGTTTGTCAGGAAGAATGAAAGAAGATTCCCACGGAGCCGCGGTCCCCGATTTGGCGGATGGTCATCTGGACCTCGTGAGAATCGCAGCGAGGACTTGGATGGCGTCGGATGTCGTAGCCGTAGACGATCAAGGCTACGCTAGGACCCCCTGGCGAAGATTCACTGAGATTTCTGCCAATTCTGGCCTATCGCCGAGTCGCGAGGAAACACCCTTTTCGTTGGAGTCGTTTGACGAGCCAACGCACCCGGAGATGTCGTTTGATCTCTGGGACCCAGGAGCGGATCCGCAGGTGACCCCCGAGAGTGCTCAACTGTCCGTCTACCAAGGGAACGGGGAGTCCGCAGACGGCGGTACGCTCCGCTTTATTATGCGCCTGACCATCCGACCTGACGAGTCTCGCGGGAGGTTTTGGATTCGTTTCGACATCGACGCGGCGATGATTTACGCCTCTTAGCTCCCCTCCATAGGCCACGTCACATTCCCTCGTGTAAAATGCAGCCTCACATCCACGTCCCCCCGCACCCCCGCCGCGTCCCGATAGACTGTTGCCTGCACCCGAGAAGCCTCCGCAGCCTTCTCCACCTCCCCCACCTCATGCGTCTTGAAGTCCACAATAACCGCATTCGGGGTATCGGGCCGGTACAGATCGAGCGCTCCCACCCGCCACTCCCGTTGAGCCGCAAGGTGGACGAACTCCAACTCCCTGTAGTGTTCCCCCTCCACGTACCAGGTCCATTCTGAACTCCGAACCACGCTACGAATCTCCTCTTCGAGAGCAGTCCGATAGTTCGAGCCGAGGCGAAAATCAGTGCTCCGCAAGTGTGGCCCACCAAGCCGACCGCCGAGACGAGCGAGGATTGCCACAGGCAACCGCAACTCAGCCGAGGAGCACATGGTCCTCGAAGACCTTCACGTTGACCGACGAGACCACCGACCGGAGGGAGGTGAATCCGGGCCCGCTTTGGTCCCACCCTCGCGCCTCCGGATCGCTTCCAGCCCCGTTCTCACTCTGACAGCCATGTACCGACTCGTCGGTGGCGAACATCATGGTGGTGAACTCGACCCTCCAGCCGACCCAGGGGGATACGGTATAAACCCCGAAGGCGCTCAGGACGCGAATACAAGCGTCCGACGGGCTCTGCTTGCGCCTACCGGCCCGCTCTCGGATGTTGCCCTCGGTCTGATCCTCCGATACCGAGGACCGCTGGACGTTCCGTATGAACGGCTTCCAGGGGTGGAACGGGGAACAGTGCGGCATGCCGGATGTCTCGAGCGTACAGAAATGGGACGAGCCGGTGCGCAGGCCGATCAGCCGATGACGAATCACATCAAGCGCGAGGAACCGCTCATGTCACTGCCCCGATCCGCCCTTTTGGGCATGCCTGTCATCGTTGCGCTTCTATGGTCCGCCCCTCCAGTGTCGGCGCAGTGGACGGCCATGAACCGTGGCAGCGAGAACATCGAAGTGCTGGGGCACCTCCCGCTCGGCGCACACCTGAACGTGTCCGACATGGACGTCGAGCAGGAGCTTTCGCGCCCGTATGTTTACGTTTCCCGGATGGTTTGGGGGCCGACGGGCACCAAGGGGATGGACATCATCAGCATCGAAGACCCCTCGCATCCCGAGCGCATTTACGAGTGGCGCATCCAAGATCCGGACCTGCACGTCGGGACGGGTGGGATGGACGTGAAACACTTCAAGATCAACGGCCGCTACTACGTGGTGCAGTCGCTGCAATTCCGCCAAGGCGGTCCGGACCCGGACCTGGGTGCCGTCGTGCTCGATGTGACAGGCCTTCCGGACGTGTCGACCGTGCGGGAGGTCGGCGAGATCCGTGAGCCCCTGCTTCCCGGTGGCTTTCACAACATCTTCGTCTACAAGCACTCCGACGGTAGGGTCCTCCTCTTCACCACGGTTTCGGGGCCCTACGCACACGTCTACGACCTGGGTCGGGTAGTGGACGGCGCGAGCGCCGAAGAGGCCCTCGTGGGACGGGTCCCTGTCGGGCTGACCGAAGGCAGCCAGGGCGGCTACCACGACATGTACGTGGCCTATCACCCGGATACTGACCAGGACCGGTTCTACGGGGGCGGAACGGGGGGCTACTACGTGTACAACGTTACCGACCCGGCCAATCCGGAGCTGGAGATCTCGCTCACTGGGATTCGCGGCATCGAGTACGGACACACGTTCACGCCGAGCCCGGACGGTCGTTACGTCGTGGCGGAGGTGGAGTACCGGTACGCCCCGCTCCGCATCTTCGATCTGCAGCCGGCGCTGGACGGCAGGGTTACCAACATCAACCGGCCGGTATCGGGCTGGACCGCTGACTATCAGAACCTGGTGCACAACCACGAGGTCCGGTGGCCGCTCGTATTCGCTTCGTCGTACCTGGACGGGCTGACCATCTTCAACCTCCAGGACCCTGCGAACCCACAGACCGTGGGCTACTACGACACGTACATCGGCGTGCGTACCCAAGACCGTTGCCCGGAGTGTAACGGCGCGTTCGGAGTGGACGTCCGCAACGCGGACGGGCTGATCCTCATAAGCGACATGAGCACCGGTCTGTGGACGTTCAAGATGGAGGGCTTCAACGGGTGGAACGGGGAGCAGTGGGGTATGCCCGACATCTCCAGCGCCCAGAAGTGGGACGAGCCGGCACGCAGGCCTGTCAGCGATCAACCGTAAGACCACTGAATGTCCGATCCCGTCATCCGCCTGAACGCAGCCCTCGAAGGCCGCTACGCCATCGAGCGTGAGCTGGGCGAGGGCGGTATGGCGACGGTGTATCTCGCCAAGGACCTGAAGCACAACCGCAACGTCGCCTTGAAGGTGATGAAGCCCGAGTTGACCGCCGTCGTCGGCGCGGAGCGGTTCCTAGCCGAGATCGAGACGACAGCCAACCTCACGCAGCTCTTCCCCGCGCACAACACACCGGCCGTCGACCCGTCTCGGTTGATTGAGCTCCAGGAAGCGTTCGCGGGCGTGCGCGACGGAACGTTGCAGGGGACCCCCGAGGGCGACGATGGGGACATGGTGCGCTATGAAGCGGGGGCGTTCAGCCTCCTCTTGCGTGCGGGTGGCTGAGAGGGAGGTTGACGGGAGCAACGCAGGGGAGGGACAGGCTTCCGCTTGCGCCTGCCAGCTCACTCTCAGATGTTGAGCGCAGTGGTCCGATCCCAGGCCTGCCGAGGAGGTGATGTCCGCCCGATGCCGAGTTGCCGTCGTTCGTTGATCACCTCCGCGCCTCCGGCGTTGGTACTCGCGCTGGTGCTCGTCGTCGCACCCTTGGCCGCTCAGGCCAACCCGGCACATCAAGAGGGCCGCTCACTGAGGATCGGCATCATCGGGTCGGGAGCGATGGGGGGTCCGATCGGGCTCCTTTGGGCCGAAGCGGGGCATCAGGTCATGTTCTCCTCGCGCAATCCGGACCAACTCATGGACCTCGTGCGGAGCGCCGCGCCTCGGGCCAGCGCGGGCTACGCGGATGCAGCCGCCTTCTTCGGCGAGGTCATCCTGCTCGCAGTGCCCCCCAGTGCAATCCCGCAGCTAGGCGAGGACCTCGTCGAACTGATGCAGGGCAAGGTCGTCATCGACCTGACGAACCCACGCATGGACCGAGACGGACCCATCTCGAACGAATGGCTTGAGATGGGGACAGGCTTGGCAATGGCCCAGTACCTGCCGGGCGTTCGATTGGTGAAGGCGCTCAACACGGTCAACCCGCGCAGTTTCAGCGACCCAGTCCGTGACGGCGAGAGAATAGGAGTTCCCATTGCGGGCGACGACGACGAGGCCGTCGCCATCACGGCTTCCCTCGTAAGAGACGTGGGGCTCGACCCTGTCATCGTAGGTCCGCTCGCCCGAGCGAAGGAGTTTGACCGGGGAAGCCCCGTGTGGGAGACGGGTGCGTCCGCGCGGGAGATACAGGAACTCCTGAATATCCCCTGAGCTACTCCTGGCGTCTTCGCTACCTGTACACCAGGGCCAGGCCGTAAGGATCGTTGCCCACGCCCGTCACCGTGGCCACTACGCGGCGTGATCGAAGATCGATCACATAAACGTGGCCGAGTTCCTGTGAGAACGGTCGCGATGAGGGTCCCGCGCTGATCACGGCATACCTGCCATCGGAGGTGATCGCCGAACCCTTCGGGCGTGCGGGCCGCTCGTCGGCCCGAACGAGCGGGATGCGCGCGACCTCGGCGTTGGGATCGCCGGAGAGCGCCAACTCGAGGTCCACGATCGACACGTTGTTCGTGCGGATATTGGGGACGATCACTTCGCGGCCGTCGGGGGTAACGGCGGAAGCTACTCACGAGCTGAGTCCGCTCACGGTCCATATCTTGAGCAGATTCACGGGACGTTAGAGTACGGGTGGATGGGGCGCTGACATGCGGGGATCGGACGCCGCCTTGGCCGTGAGGGGCGCTGGGTTGCTTGCTTGCGCCTCCGGGCTCGCTCTTGGATGTTGAAAGCGGTTTGATACGGACTGCACCACGTCCGATCCCCTCGCCCGTCTCAACGCTGCCCTGGTGAACGATTCATGAATCAAAAAGCCCACTATCTCGGGTCCGCCGCCGTCCTCGTGGCATTGTCTACGGGCTTCGCTACTCCGGCTGCATCACAGACTCCGTCCGACACCCGTTTCGAAATCGTGGTGCCCGAAGCCCTGCGACCGGATGCGCTCACGGGGCGCGTGTACGTAATGATCGCCCGCACCGACTCACGCGAGCCTCGGCTCCAGATCGGTCGCACGGGGGAGCCCTTCTTCGGCAGGGACGTGGAGGGCCTCGGCCCCGGACAGTCCGCCGTAATCGACGGAACCGATCTGGGGTGGCCGGTGGAAAAGCTCGCTGACCTCCCCGCGGGTGACTACTACGTTCAGGGCTTCGTAAACGTCTATTCAGAGTTCAACAGGGCCGACGGTCACGTCGTCTGGATGCACGACGACCAGTGGGAGGGCCAGCACTTCAACCGGTCGCCTGGCAACCTCTACAGTGACGTTCAGCGGATTCACCTCGACGCCAACGCGGGATACTCGATCCGCCTGGTAGCCGACAACGTCATCCCTCCCGTCGAGCTGGTCGAGAACACGGAGTGGGTCGAGAGCTTCCGTTTCGAGAGCCCCATGCTCACCGCCTTCTGGGGCCGTCCCATCTATCTCGGGGCCACCGTCCTACTCCCGCGGGATTACCACGGTTCGACCATCGAGTATCCGGTGTTGTACCGACAAGGGCACTTCTCTCTGGGTGAGCCACTTGGCGGGCAGGTCCGGGAGGAGTGGGTGGAGGACAATTTTCCACGAATGCTGGTCGTCACCTTCCAGCACCCGACCCCGTACTTCGATGACTCGTACGCGGTGAACTCGGTGAACGTGGGCCCGTACGGCGACGCCATCCTGGAGGAGTTGATCCCGGAGATCGAGCGCCGCTATCGGATCCTCAAAGAGCCCTGGGCGCGGCTCCTGGACGGAGGCTCCACGGGCGGTTGGGAGTCGCTGGCGCTCCAGCTCTTCCACCCCGACTTCTTCGGCGGCGTGTGGTCCTACTGCCCCGACCCGGTGACGTTCACGAACGTCGAGGGCGTGAACATCTACGAGGACGAGAACGCCTTCTACAAGGATCGCGGCTGGTTCACGGTGCCCACGATCAACACGAGGGAAGTGAACGGCGACGTACGGCTCACCTCCGCCCAGCGAAACCGCTTCGAGCTCGTGAGTGGCACGCGTGGGCGTTCTGGACAGCAGCTGGACATCTGGGCGGCAGTGCACGGGCCCGTGGGGGAAGATGGCTTCTTCTCACCCCTCTATGACAAGAGCACTGGAGTCCTGCACCGTGACGTGGCTGAATACTGGAGAGAGAATTTCGACCTGCTTCATTACATGAAAACGAACTGGAGTTGGCTCGGTCCCAAGCTCATTGGCAAGCTTCACATATATACCGGGGACATGGACAACTTCTATCTCAACAACGCGGTGGTGGAGATGGATGCGTGGATGAAGACGACCGTGAACCCTCACTATCCCGGTTACTTCTCCTACGGCCGGGGAGCGGGTCACTGTTACTCCGGACCCGTGTCCATGGGCGAACGGCTGAAGGAGATGGCCCAGCATATCATGCAGAACCAGCCGGATGTGCTCGATACCCCTTGGTGGAATTACGAATGATCACTACCATGAACCGCATCTATGTGGCACCGGAGTACGCCGAGCAGCTCGAAGAACGCTTCCGAACACGGGCGGGCCTGGTGGACGGCATGCCCGGATTCGTCTGGAATAGGGTGCTTCGCCCAGTGAATCCGGGAGACCCGTACATCGTCATGACCTTATGGGAGTCACGGGCCGCCTTCGACGCGTGGGTAAAGTCGGACGAGTTCGTGAAGGGGCATGCACGCTCCGGCACGCTTCCGGAAGAAGCGTTCATGCAACCGAGTAAGCTCGAGCTGCATGAGGTCTTCACGGACTCGAGCCAACCGGATCTGAAGCCGGAGCCACGCGGTAGGCCGGCGGCGTTTCACGGGCCCTAGTCCGACCGCTCACTCCAAGACGTGTTGAGTCGTGGCTCCAAGGCGGGCTCCAGCCCGTGACGCGCAATACGAACCTAGGACTGGGGCCGGAGCGATCCTCCTTGTCTAGAACCCGGCAGGGAGCCCATTTTGGTAACGTGCCTCCCTCGTCGATAATCTCCATATAAGTCGTTCGACGCTGGCCTCGCCCTAGCACCGGGTCGTAGACTCGAGCGTGTCCGGCCCTCCGCCCCGTAGGAGCTTCATGTTCCCTTTCCTTGACGCGTCCCTGCCAAACCCATCATCGAGGTACGATTTCGCATGAGTTCGAACGGCGAAACGTTCCAAGCAAACGAGCCCGTGTTCGCTCGGACGCTCGGCCTCTTCGACGCGACCATGCTCGGTGTGGGCGCCATGATCGGCGCTGGGATCTTCGTGCTCACCGGCATCGCGGCCGGTGAGGCGGGACCGGCCTCGATCCTGGCCTTTGCGCTCAACGGCGCCGTGACCCTCCTCACGGCCTTCGCCTACGCTGAGCTCGCCACGGCGATCCCCGAGGCGGGGGGCGGCTATGCCTATGTGCGGCGTGCGTTCCCCGGGGCGGTTGGCTTCACGGCAGGATGGATGCTCTGGTTTGCCTACACCGTGGCATGCAGTCTCTACGCCCTTGGCTTCGCCGGCTACTTCTGGGAGTTCTTCCTGAAGTACCTACCCGCCGTTACAGAGAGTGCGTTCGGTGTTGTGGGTGAGCACGGGGCGATCCTGTTGATCACGCTGGCCGTGGGCGTCCTCTTCGTCCGCCTCAACGCTCGCGGATCAGAAGTGACGGGAAAGGCGGAAAACGTGCTCACCGTCACCAAGCTCTTCGTGCTCGGCATCTTCATCGTATACGGCCTGCGTCGAGTCTTCGAGGATCCCGATCAGGCTGTCCAGAGCTTCTCGCCGTTCTTTCCCCAAGGAGGAGGGGGCGTGATCGTGGCGATGGGCCTAACTTTTATCGCGTTCGAAGGATACGATCTGATCGCCACGGTGGCCGAGGAGATCAAGGAGCCCGAGAAGAACATCCCCCGGGCCACTTTTATCTCCCTGGGGATCACGATGGTCATGTATCTTCTGATCCTTTTCGTATCGTTGGCTGCGGTGAGCCCGCCGGATGGTCGCCCTTCATGGCGATTCTTGGGGGATTTCGGCGAAACGGCAATCGTACGCGCCGCCGAGGGCTTCATGCCGGCGTTCGGTGTAGCGGTGATCGTCTTCGGGGGATTGCTCTCCACGATGTCGGCCCTGAACGCCACGGTCATGGCTTCCTCGCGTGTCGCCTTTTCCATGGGCCGGGATCGACTGTTGCCGGTGAGCATGGCGACGATTCACCCCGAACGGCGCACGCCACACATAGCGATCATGGTGACGGGCGTAATCCTGTTGGCCATGGCTCTTACCCTGCCGATCGAAGCGATAGGATCCGCCGCCAGCCTGATTTTTCTTCTGACGTTCGCCATGGTGAACCTCTCGGTGATCACCCTCCGAAGAAAGGCGCCGGAGCTGAAGCGGCGGTACAAGGTCCCGTTCTATCCCGTCGTCCCGATCCTCGGCATTGGCCTGAACGTTTTCCTGGCCGTCTACCAATTCAAGTTCCAACCGATCGCGTGGTACGTCACAGGTGGGTGGGTCCTGCTTGGCCTCTTGCTCTACTACGGGTACTTCCAAAAGCAGGCGGTCGGTGTCCAGCCTCAGGTGCTGGAGCCGTTCCGACCCACCGAACCACACGCGCGCGACGCAGTGGTCGTGCCGCTCCACAACCCCGATCACGTACTGATGCTGTTGGACTATGCGCGACCCATTGCAGAAGCCCGGGGTCTCAGAACCGTGGCCATGTCCGTGGTCCAGGTGCCCCAGCAGCTCCCGATCCACGAGGGCCTTCGCTTCGCACACCATAGAGAGGCGCTGGTCAAGAAGGGGCGTGAGCACGCGGCCGAGCAGGGCATAGATTTGGATACCGAGCTAGTGATCGCGCACCGCGCACACGAGGGCATAGTCGCCGGGGCACGCCGAAGCGGGGGCGACTTGATGGTGATGGGCTGGAAGGGGTACACGGACACACATGAGCGGATGTTCGGAGAGGTGGCCGACCAGGTGATCCGCAACGCTCCGTGCGATCTGGCGCTGTTGAAGATCGAGAGCACGGATATTCCCAAACGGTGCCTTTTCCCGACCGCGGGTGGGGCGCACGCGCTGCTTGCGGCGGAGCTTCTCAGCGTGCTGGCGCCGGCGTTCGGGATGACGGTCACAGCGTGCAAAGTTGTGGATCCCGACGCGTCACCGGAGGCCCGGGCCGAGGCGCATCATTGGATCGACAAGACGCTCGCCCGTATGGGCCCCGACGTAAAGGTCGACCGCATGCTGATCGAGAGCGACTCCATCCCCGGGGGCATCGCAAAGGCAAGCAAGGACTTCGATCTGGTAGTGCTCGGCGCGGCCAGGGAGCCCATGTTCAGGCAGGTGCTGTTCGGAGAGATCCCCGAAAAGGTCGCCCGCTACTCGCCGGCTTCGGTGCTCGTGGTCAAGCAGTACGAGGGTCGTGTCCGCTCGGTCTTCAAACGCGTCTTCGGATAGACGAACCATCCGACCGTGACGGGCGCACTCAAGACGGATCCGGTGGAGCTCAAGACGGAGCTCGAGCGGAAGGCCGTTCACATCGGCATGGGCGCCTTCGCGTTGCTCCTCAGGTGGATGATGCCCTGGCAGGCCACGCTCATGGCGCTGTCGGCCGTCGTACTCAACTTCTTTTTCCTGCACAGGCTCACGGGTAATCGCCTCTTGCGCCCACATGAGCGCGCGCGTGGCTTCTCGTTGGGTATCGTCACCTACCCGGCAATGCTCCTCCTCGTGTTCGTGCTCTTCCGCTCACGCCTGGAGTTGGCTGCGGGCGTGTGGGGTCTCCTAGCGGTGGGCGACGGACTGGCTACCGTGGCAGGGCTCGTTCTGGGGGGCCCCACCCTTCGGTGGAACCGGAGGAAGCGGTGGACGGGACTCCTCACTTTCGTCGTCTTTGGTACGGCGGCTTCGGCGTTCCTGGTACGGTGGACTCAGCGCGCTCTGCTCGGAGGTGCCAGTGGGGATGCAGTCACCTGGATCGGCGCTTCCTTCATGCCGGCCGGAGTCTTGGACTTATCGGTGTCGTCGAGCCTCCTCGTTGGCTGCTTTGCGGCGGCTTTGGTGGCGGCCCTCGCAGAATCTCTCGATACGAAGTTAGATGATAATTTTCTCGTGCCTGTCGCGGGGGGAGCCGTACTCCTCGGTGCCACTCTGGTCGAGCCATTTCGACTCCTGGAAGT
>Ga0310120_10003448_pt1 | contig 11313 bp, 7 predicted proteins | sample CB27_AW_983_MG_FD_203506 | JGI IMG/M metagenome (GOLD analysis project Ga0310120, IMG submission 203506) | Marine microbial communities from Western Arctic Ocean, Canada - CB27_AW_983 | ecosystem: Environmental > Aquatic > Marine > Oceanic | place: Canada: Western Arctic Ocean | collected... | reverse complement strand
CACTGGACCAAAGATCTCTTCCTGAGCGATGGTCGAATCGGGATCGACGTCGACGAAGAGTGTCGGTTCGACGAAATAGCCCTTCTCGCCGAGCTTTCCGGTCGGCGCACCTCCGCCGACCAGACATCGCGCACCCTCCGCTTTGCCCTTTTCGATGTAGGCGAGAACGCGTTCCCGCTGACGATGGCTGATCTGCGGACCTTGAAGGTTGGCCGCGTCGGTCGGGTCGCCGTAGCTCCAATTTTCGAAGGCCGTCTTCAAGGTTCCCAATGCCTCGTCATAGCGCGAGCGGGGAATCAGGATGCGCGTCGTGATGGCGCAGCCCTGGCCTCCGTGCACACAGGTCATGGCCGCCATCGGGAGGACGGCCGCAAAGTCCGCGTCGTCGAGCACGATATTGGCCGACTTGCCGCCGAGTTCGAGGAAGACCTTCTTGAGCGTCGGCGCGGCACATTCCATGATGCGTCGACCCGTCGCCGTCGAGCCGGTAAACGTCACCACATCCACTCGCGGGTCCGTGGAGAGAATCTCGCCGAGGAGATGGTCGGAGGAGGCGACGATATTCAGGACGCCGGCCGGGATGTCGGTGCTTTCGCGAACGATCTTGCCCAGATGCGTCGCGGACCAGGGCGTATCGGGAGCCGGCTTCAGGACGAGCGCGCAACCGGAGGCCAGGGCGGGACCGATCTTGGCGATATTCAGATAGAGCGGCACATTCCACGGCGTGATCGCCCCGACGACGCCGGCGGCTTCGCGACGCAGGATCCGTCCATGTTGTTGACCGAGGAAGGGCATGTCCGGCATTCGCGTTTCATAGGAGTAGGAGGCCGCAAGATCCGCCCAATAGCTCATCATGTCGATGGGACCATCGACGTGCATGAAGGACCCGAGCGAGATCGGTGCACCCGCTTCGCGAACGACGATGGCCCGTAGCTGTTCCCTTTCTTCGAGCATTCCTTCATGAAGCTGGCGAATGCATTTCTTTCGAAAATAGTGATCTACGGACCAGTCGCTTTCGTCGAAGGCACGACGCGCCGCCTCGATTGCGCGGAGCATGTCTTCCCGCGTGCCATCGGCGCAGGTACCCAAGACCTCGCCGGTCGCGGGATTCGAATTCTCGAAGCTCTGGCCCGTGCTCGCTTCACAGAGTGAGCCGTCGATCAGATTGCGTGTTTCAGGGGCAAGCGGCGCTAGGGACAAAATGAAAACCCTTCCATGCGATGGCTCAAGGACGTCGTATCTGTCCACCATCGACGTTGATGACCTGGCCTGTGATCCATGAGGCCGCGTCGGAAAGCAGGAATAGACAGGTCTCGACCATATCTTCCGGCCGCCCGATCCGCTGGATCGGCAGTCCCGCCACGATCTGGTCTGCCACCGGTCCCGCCGTCTTTTTCAAGGCGTCGGTATCGGTCGGGCCGGGGGCGATCGCGTTGATTCGGATCCCAAGTGGACCGAGTTCACCGGCAAGACAACCCGTCAGTCCATTCATGCCCAGCTTGGCGAGCCCGTAGAAGCTGACGCCCATCCAGGCGGCCGTCGACGATTGCATGACGATCGAGCCGCCGCCGCGTTCGCGCATGGCCGGCGCACAGGCGCGCACGCATAACAAAGCGCCGTCCATGTTCACGTTCATGAACTTCTTGTAGTAGTCCCAATCGATCGTCATCAGCCCGGCGAGCTTCATGTCGCCGAAGATCGCCGCATTGTTCACGAGGAAATCGATGCCGCCGAACTCGGCTACAACGGCCTCGGCCATGGAGACAGTTGATTCTTCCGACCCGACATCCGACTGCACGGCGATGGCCTCACCGCCGGAATTTCGAATCTCCGAGGCGACCGCCTCACCGGCGTCCTTCTGGATCTCGGCGACTGCGACCCTTGCGCCTTGAGCCGCAAGTCCCATTGCGTAGGCCCTGCCAATGCCGCGGCCCGCACCGGTGACGATCGCGACCTTGTCCTTGATTCCGTCATATTGCATCGCGGAACTCCTCTCTGGCGAAGCCAGACTAACGCAAGCGCGCACCTGCACGTGCATCGACTTCGAATGCTTGACGGCAGACTGGCGAAGCCACGCAGCCAAGAACTCTAAATTCTTTACAATTCGGATGCAATGTAAATTGTGATAGCGTTTGCAGATTGGTTCAATTGTCCAGGGAGTGCCCATGTCGATTCGTGCCGGCTTCATTGGTCTTGGCAATCAGGGCCAGCCCATCGCAATTCAGCTCGCGACCGCGGGGATCGAAACGACGGTCTTCGACATCGAACCGGAGCCAATCGCGCGGCTCGTCGCAGTCGGAGCCAAGGCCGCCGCGTCCCCGTGTGAGCTGGGGACCCAATCCGACATAGTTGGCATCTGCGTTCCCGAAGATGAACACGTTCTGTCTGTGACACTGGGCGCAGAAGGCCTGATTGCGGGCATGCAACCGGGCGGCGTCATCCTGATCCACAGCACCATCCTGCCCGAGACGGTTACGCAAGTGGCTGCGGCGGCGGCCGTGCGAGACATCTCGGTCCTGGATGCGTGTGTGACTGGAGGCGCGGCTCGCGCCGAGAATAGAGAGATCACGTACCTGATCGGAGGCGCGCAGGACGCTCTCGATCGCGCACGCCCGTATTTCGAGGCGACCTCGGCGGTCGAAATCGTCCATGCGGGCGAGTTGGGAAACGGCGCCAAGCTCAAGCTCTGTCTCAACCTGATGACCTATATCCAGTGGGCGGCCGCCTTCGAGCCGATGGCGCTGGCACGGGCGATCGGATTGCCATTCGAAGTACTCGAAAGTGCAGGGCGCGCGAATGGTCAACTCACAGATCTGATGTCCAGCTACCTGGTCGCTCATCAACTGCCGGAGGAGGCGCGCAAGAGCGAAGACTTCCAGAAGTTGATGCGCGGCCACATGAAAATCGCCGAAAAGGACCTGGCGTGGGCGCTTCAGCTTGCACGGGAGGCCGGAGTGGCTCTGCCGGTCGGTTCCCTCGTTTCACAATCGATGGCGCGGCTCTATGGGGTCGAGGACGTTCTACGAAGATGAGTGCGTCGAGGTCTTCACGATCGCCTTCGCGCTAATGAGTGGGCATTCTTGAAGCGGACCCTGAAAGGGGAACTCGCGCGTTTCGAGTCTTGATCGCAAGGGCGCCTCTCGACATCCTGCACGCCCTGCGTCGTGAGCCGGATGGGTGAGCAATTTTATGCACGCGAAAGACCGGCCTCACGCAGTCGCCTTCGGCATCGGGGAAAACGATGTTGATTCGGCGACGAAGTCTTCGGGAGTTTCCCCTACTCACAGGTGTCTTGAGTGCTCATCCTACACAGAAGTGTTGCGTCGAGTGCGATTATTCGGCTAGTTCATCGAACTCAAGGATTGGTCTCAGCTGGAACCCGCGAGCGGCTTGCCGCTACAGGAAACCTACCCTCATAGATCGGCTTTCACTGTCTCGCAGGTTTCGCATGTTATGCAGGCGGTATCGGTAGTCATGACACCTCGGTGGGCAGCTACCATGAGAGCTATGCGCGACTTCGAGCGCCCGGCGACCACCACAAACCTTTCGCGGACGACGAGGGCCCCGATCTGCGATCCAGGACCTCGCGCGAGGTGGCGACGGCCCGCTAGCGGATGCTTCGAGGTCCGCGCCATTCGAGAGCCCGCGGTCGGGCCGGGTAGAGCCGCGCCCTTGAGATCGAGATAGAGTCTGCACCGGGTACGGGCGCGAAGGCCGATTTGCTCGCGTCTCCATTTCTTGTTCATTTGAGAGGGCATCATGAAACGAAGCGACGTGGTGAGCGTGTGGATCGGGTCTGGGCTGCTCACGCTGGTCATGCTGGTCGCTTGCGCGGTCGATCAAATGTCCGGCACGGACGATCCATCGGAGTCGCCTCGGACTGCCGCCGTGGACGCGGAACGCCTGATCAACGCGGACGCAGAGCCCGGAAGCTGGATGTCCTATGGCCGGACCTACAGTGAGCAGCGCTTCAGTCCGCTCGAGAAGATCGATACCGATAACGTGAGCGGCCTTGGTTTGGCCTGGTCCTTCGATCTCAAAACGCAGCGGGGCGTCGAAGCCACCTCGATCGTCGTCGATGGCGTCATGTATTTGACATCGTCTTGGAGCATCGTCGTCGCGCTCGATGCGCGGACGGGCTCTCATCTCTGGACCTTCGATCCGAAAGTCGCGAAAGAGAAGTCGAAACATACCTGCTGTGACGTCGTCAACCGAGGCGTCGCGGTCTGGAAGGGGCAGGTATTCGTCGGTGCCCTCGACGGCCGACTGATCGCCCTCGATGCGGCCACCGGCGACGTGAATTGGGAAACGGCGACCGTCGACCCGAAACTTCCGTATACCATCACGGGCGCGCCCCGTGTCATCAAGGGCAAGGTCATGATTGGCAATGGCGGAGCGGAGTTCGGGGTTCGCGGATTCATCGCCGCCTACGATGTCGATGATGGACATCTCGTCTGGCGCTTCTATACGGTCCCCGGAGATCCGGCACTCGGGTTCGAAAACGACACGATGGAGATGGCGGCCGAGACCTGGAACGGTCAATGGTGGAAGCTCGGCGGTGGGGGTGGAACGGTGTGGGATGCCATGGCCTACGACCCGGAACTCGACCTTCTCTATATAGGCGTTGGCAATGGAACGCCCTGGAATCAGAAGATCCGGTCGCCGGGCGGCGGCGACAATCTCTTCCTCTCCTCGATCGTCGCTCTGCGTCCGGACTCTGGAGATTACGTCTGGCATTACCAGACGACACCCGGGGAGTCCTGGGACTACACGGCGACTCAACACATCATCCTGGCCGATATGGAGATCGACGGACAGCCGCGCAAGGTGCTCATGCAGGCGCCCAAGAATGGTTTCTTCTACGTGATCGATCGCACCGATGGAACCTTGCTCTCGGCGAACAACTACATCGACATCACATGGGCGACACACGTCGACATGAAAACGGGCCGGCCAGTCGAAGTCGCCGGGGCGCGCTATGAGACCGAAACGTTCTTGCTCTTTCCCTCTTATCTGGGCGGCCACAATTGGCATCCGATGTCCTACAACCCGAAGACCGGTCTCGTCTACATCCCGGTTCTCGACATTCCTGCGAATTATGCCCAGGACGAGGGCTTCAAATATCTTCCGGACGTGACCAACCTGGGCATCGATGGAATCATCGCCGGACTCCCGGATACGCAGGCGGAACGCGACGCGCTACGACCCTTGATCGCGGGACGCCTCGTGGCATGGGATCCCAGGGAGCAGAAGGAAGTCTGGCGCGTCCAGCATTCCGGCTCCTGGAATGGCGGCACGCTGACGACGGCTGGCAACCTGGTCTTTCAGGGAACCGCGGACGCCAAGTTCAAGGCCTATAGCGCAGACCGAGGAGAGGCTCTCTGGGAGTTTCCGACCCAGACAGGCGTCGTCGCTCCGGCGATGACCTATGAGATCGATGGCGAGCAATTTGTTTCGATCAATGTCGGATGGGGTGGTGCTTTCGCCCTCGTTTTCGGTGAATTCATCCAAGCGGAGAGCCTGCCCAACGTCAGTCGGGTGCTGACCTTCAAGCTGGGCGCGAGCAAGACGCTGCCGGAACCGGACTGGCGTCCGACCGTAGTCTTCGATCCTCCGATCCAGACGGGGACGGCCGAGGCGATTTCACGAGGCCATCGTCTCTATCAGGATATCTGTATGGGATGTCACGGTCTGAATGCGGTTTCGGGTTTGCTGATTTCCGACTTGCGCGGTTCGGCCTACATCCACGACCCGACGGGTTGGGACAGCGTCGTCCGTGACGGCGCGCTGCGCGCTAGGGGAATGGCGTCGTTCGCCTCCGAACTCGATCGCGAAGAGAGTGCGTCGATTCGCGCCTTCATCATCGACGAAGCGCAGAAGGCGAAGGCGAGACAGGCGAGTCGCTAGAGCGAGCGGCGGCGCGTCGCCAGGCCGATCGGGCCCGGGGGACCCCGGGTGCTCGAAGACTCACTGCTCCCCGCACGTGGTGTGCGCCAGTGAATCAGCGGAGCGCGAAACTCATCGCCACCGCGGAGAGCGCGGGAAGCCCTACGTCAACTCCTTCTTCCGAAAGTCGGACGTTTTTGAATTGGACGGCGCTCACCCGTTCCGGCTCCTCGAAGGAGTTCTCGGCTTTGGGGTCATCGCCGGTCACGATCTCGCAGGCCAGAATTTCGCCGATCGAGCGGTCTGCCAACGAGATACGCAAGGGCGCATCGCTCTCGAGGCTCCGATTGGTGGCGAAGACATGAAGCGTGTCGCCGTCGAGGATGGCGCTCGAATCGACGGTGTGAACGCGTCCGTTTGTGGATCCTGCATAGCTGGGACCCCGGACGGCGCAGCGCAGTGAGCGTCCGGTCTTCCGCTTCGTATACATCTCGAAGACGTGAAAGATGGACTGCAAGAGAATTTCGTCGCCTCGCGTCAGGATCGGGGCGATGACATTCACGATCTGCGCGATGTTGGCGATCTTCACGACGTCGGCATGTCGCAGGAAGCTGTTGAAGAAGCCGGCGACGACGAGTGCGTCTTCCAGGTTGTAGCGCTCCTCGATCAGATGTGGCGCGTGCTTTCCAGCGCCATCGATTTCCATGTTCTTGTACCAGACGTTCCACTCGTCGAAGCAGAGGTAGGCTCTCTTGCGGCTTCGCCGCTTCGCCTGCACGAAGCGGCAGACGGCATCCATCTCTTCGATCTGCTTGTCGATTGCATTGGTGCTGGCCAGAAAATCAGCGGTGTCATTGGCTCGGTTGTCGACATAGCGATGCATACTGATGTAGTCGACGATCCCGCCGACATGCTCGAGCACCTCTCGATCCCATTGCATATACGAGCCGAGCGTCACGGCCGCGGAACCACACAGCACGAGTTCGATCGACGGATCGACGTCTTTCATCATCTTCGCCGCTTGTTGAGCTCGAATCGCGTATTGCGCGGCCGGAACATGTCCCAATTGCCAGGGGCCGTCCATTTCATTTCCCAGACACCAGAGCGGGACGGCATGACTTTCGAGCGAACCATTGGCTTCGCGTAGGCTCGAGTAACGAGTGCCAGTGGGCGCATTGCAATACTCCACCCAGTTGCGAGCTTCCTCCGGTGTCCCTGTTCCCAGGTTCACCGTCAGCATGGGCGTCCAGTCGAGCTTTCGACACAGGGTCATGAACTCTTCGGTGCCGAATCGATTCGTCTCGATGCTCTGCCATGCCAACTCGCGGACGGTTGGGCGCTGTTCGGGCGGACCGATGCCATCGATCCAGTGATAGCCCGAGGCGAAATTCCCGCCCGGGTAACGGATGACGGGCATGGCGAGGCGGGCGAGGGCGGTCAGCACGTCGCTGCGACAACCGTCTTCGTCGGCGTGGGCCGAAGTCGGCTCGAAGACACCTTCGTAGACACATCTTCCCATATGCTCGAGGAATCCGCCGAAGAGGCGTGGATCGACTGCTCCGATTTCGAAGTCGCTGTGCAGACTCAGGGTCGTTTTGTCCATGGACTCCTCGATGCGACGCCGGAACCGACAGGTGGGACGTTAGCGATTTGCGCGCTAGAGCACGAATGGGCGATTGCGCGCCGGGTCTTTCCGTGATTCGATAGCAGCGTGCGGCTGCTCTATATCGACATCGACACCCTTCGTCCCGACCACCTCGGTTGCTACGGCTATCATCGCCGAACCAGCCCTAACATTGACGCTCTCGCCGAGACGGCCGTCCGCTTCGAGGGTGTTCATGCTTCGGATGTGCCCTGCTTGCCGAGTCGAACGGCGCTGCTGACCGGGCGCTTCGGAATCCACAACGGAGTCGTGAATCACGGCGGTACAGACGCGGATCCCGCCTTCGACGGCGCTGATCGGAAGTTCTGGTCGCGCCTTCAGCTCGAGAGCTTTCCATCGCGCCTCAAGAACTCCGGCATGACGACGGTCAGCGTCAGCTCCTTTGCCCATCGGCACTCTGCGTTTCATTGGCATGCCGGCTTCGACGAGACCTACAACGTGGGGAAGTTCGGCCTGGAGACGGCGGACGAAGTCTTCGCCATCGCTTCCGACTGGCTGCGACGTCGCGGAACCGAAGAGGATTGGTTCCTACACGTACACATGTGGGATCCGCACACGCCGTATCGCACGCCCGCCAGCTATGGAGAGCCCTTCGCAGAAGAGGCCCTGCCCGAATGGCTGAGCGAAGAGGTGCGTCAGGCTCATTGGGAGGGGTGTGGTCCGCATTCCGCCCAGGAATCCGCGGGCTATGCGCCGAACCCGAAGGGCCTGTTGGCTTTTCCGCGCCAGCCACAGCAGATTCCAGACATGGCGGCTGTGCGCCAGATGTTCGACGGCTATGACACGGGTGTCTTGATGGCGGACGAGTATGCGGGTCGGTTGCTCGAGCTGCTCTGTGAGCTCGATGTCGACGGTGACACCGCGGTGATGATTTCCTCCGACCATGGCGAGACGCTCGGCGAACTGAACGTATACGGTGATCATCAGACGGCGGATGCGATCACCACGCGAGTGCCTGTGCTGCTGCGCTGGCCGGGTCTCGAGCCCGGGACGCGAAAAGCGCTGCACTATCAGATCGATATTGCCGCCACGATTCTCGAGCTGGTCGGCGAGAAGGTCCCGGGTCGCTGGCACGGGGAGAGCTTTGCGAATTCGCTTCGCAATGGAGTCGACGAGGGACGAGAGGCCCTGATTGTTTCGCAGGCCGCCTGGGCTTGCCAACGGGGCGTGCGCTTCGAGAACTGGATGTATCTGGAAACACAGCACGACGCCTATCACCTCTATGACGACCCGATGCTCTTCGATCTAGCGAGCGATCCACACCAGCAGGACAACCTCTCTGCCAGCCGGCCGGAAGTTGCCCAGCGTGCGGGGGAGATCCTGACCCGCTGGCGCGAACGACTGCTCCCGGGGGCCGCTCGCGGCCGCGATCCACACGAAAACGTCATGGCGGAAGGGGGGCCCTTTCACGTGCGCGGTCAGCTCCCTGACTACCTTCGGCGACTGCGAGATACCGGGCGAGAGGCACTTGCCATGCAGCTCGAACGACGCTGGTCGAGCTAGAGAATCAAGAGTTCTCGAACCAACCCGTGATCCGGCTGTACCGTTAGCTCTCGAGCGGCGCTCTCGGAATTCGAATCGCGAAGAAGAGAACCATCGGCACCGTGATCGGAAAGAGCGCGATCATGAAGATCGAACCGAGCCAGAAGGCGGCTTGTTCGAGGGGCGCTGCGGGTGAGGGCGCCTGCGAGTGCGGTTTGAAATGGACACCCGAATAGAGATGACGGTATCCGGCAAAGCGCTCTTGCATCGCTGCGATCCAGGCCCTCATCCGAGTGAGTCGTGGATCCTCTTGCAAGGCGGTGACGGGGGGAACCCGAATACTGCAATGACATTGAAGGATCCCGAATAACAAGATGTCGAGCGTGTCCGGCTTGTTTCCACCGAGGTAGGGCCCCGGTCTCTTCTCGAGCCGGTCTTCCCAAAAGAGGAACTGATCCCCGAAATTCTCGGGGTCCTGCCCCCTGCCGCTCAGGACCATGACGCGAATCAGTAGATAGAAGTAGAGGGTCGCGAAGCTACGCAAGAAATGATTACGAAGACGCGGCAGCAGAGAGGGGTGGGGGTCACGGCAGAGGCTGAATCCGTGCCAGAATCGGAATGCGCTATCGGGTCGGTGTCGAACGCCCTGCCACGCGTCGTAGACGGCGACGACGTCTTCGCGCGAAACAGGCGAGAAGCCGGCCTGCTGAAGAATCTCCGTCGACTCCAGCTGCCATGGGCGGCCGTCTACGCTCGCTGCAGGCATCAAGATGCCGGTCCGACGGAAGACCGAGAAGGGCGGAACGGTCGTCAGCGTATGGGATAGGCCCTTTTCGTAGAGCCCGAGCAGAACCGCCTGGACCCAGGGCGAATGATCCTGGCCATAGACATCGAAATGGGACAAGGATGGGGACCTCGGGCGGAGTGCGAGGTCCGTTTTGGCGGACGACCCCGGATTCGCCGATTCGCGTTTCCCAGAGCTTGGCTATCCGTGCCGCGATTGTCCACTGGCTGCTTGTGCATAGGTCGTGCGCTGCGTTCGGGTCCCGTGGAAGGGACCGTTAGGCAAGTAGTCTCAGGGCGACGCTTGCGTTGACGTTCGCCTGTGCGCGCAGCGAAATGTTGGCCTTCTTGAGGATCTGATTGCGCAGGAGCTCGGAGGATTCCTTCGCAAAGTCCGTATCGCGAATCTGCGAGTTCGCCCGCACGGTGTTTTCGATCGCGATACTCTGGCTGCGGATTTGTGATTCCAGTCGATTCTCGGTGGCCCCGAGCGCGGCGCGAGACGCCGAGACGCTCTGGGTCGCCTGGTCGATGGCATCGAGGGTGGCTGGATCCGATGCATCGAGTCCTTGTACCCCGAGAGCCGAAGCGGAGTGGTCACCGGCCGCGATCGTGGTCGGCTGGCCCGAGGTGCCATCGACGATGTCGATGCTCGAACTTCCGTCGAGCACATTCTGTCCGTTGAAGCTGGTGTTGGCGGCCACGCTATCGAGCTGCGCGGTCAGCTGGTCGAATTCCTGCTGGATGATCTGTCTCTGACCGCTGTTCAGCGTCCCGTTCTGGGACTGGACACTGAGCTCCCGAAGGCGGATCAGGACATTGGAGTCTTCCTGAAGTGCCCCCTCTGCGATCCGAGTCACGCTGATGCCATCGTTCAGATTTCGCACGCCTTGGCTCAGTGAGGCGGTCAGGGCTTTCAGCGTTTCGGAAATCGCGAGCCCGGCCGCATCGGCTGAAGCTCTGGGGATCCAGCTCCCTGAAGCCAACTTCTCGAAACTTCGATTCAGGCGATTCGTAATCCGGTTGAGCGCTCCAATGCCAGGCGGTCGCGCCCCGACAGATATCCCGATTCCCACGAATTTCTCCCAGCGACGGCCCATCATGAGGATTGCTGTTGTCCTCACGCAGGCAGGTCGCAGCGAATAGGCAAAGAGAGATCCAACGCAAATGAATGGGTGCGGAGTCATTCAAATTGCAATCTCCCTGGACTCTTCGGCGGATAGCGGAAGAAGTTTAGACCGATCTCGAATAGGGTGAACGATGGAGATCGAGGCCCAGGGGTCGCTGCCTGTCGGCTGTACTCGTCTCGAGTCAGTCGGTCGGCGGGTCGCGGCGATATTCCGTCTGCAGAGCGACGAAATCCGCGGTCGCCCTCCCGTAGCGCTCCTCGATCTCTTGGAGGGCCGAATCCAACGCGACAATAGGGGGTACGCCGGCGACCAGTTCGACTCGGCGGTCGAGGCCACCGGCGCGGGCTTCGGTCTTGTCCGGTAAGAGGG
>Ga0310120_10003445_pt1 | contig 11318 bp, 13 predicted proteins | sample CB27_AW_983_MG_FD_203506 | JGI IMG/M metagenome (GOLD analysis project Ga0310120, IMG submission 203506) | Marine microbial communities from Western Arctic Ocean, Canada - CB27_AW_983 | ecosystem: Environmental > Aquatic > Marine > Oceanic | place: Canada: Western Arctic Ocean | collected... | reverse complement strand
TGGACTCCAGTCACTCACTGGCGGCGGCAGAGTTGATCATCAAAGATGAGCTGGATTTCGCCATCGGTTATCAAGCGCAGGCAATGACAGGGGTGCACTTTGAGAAACTCTTTGATGAGGTCTTGGCGCTGGCAACCTCGGTTACACTCGACACGAACTGGCGGGATTATTACATTGCGATTGATTGGGATCTGGATTTACTGGCAGTCCAACAGCATCTATTTGGAGAGATTGAGATTCCGCAATCTGTGACAGCGCCGTTTGTCGATACGGCTCGAATGATCATGCCTCGCCAGCCTGCGAGTGCTTATGTCGTTGAGCGGGAGGCCCGGCAACAGATCGAGGATGGCCGCTTACGGCTTGTGGATGAAGCTCCAAGGCTCAAATGACCTGTGCATGTTATTTATCCAGATAAACCCCGCTATCCTGAGGTTCAGAATCTAGCTCTCCAGGGAATTCGGGATGCGACCTGTGAATTGTCTGACATGGGATCTTCATCATGAAGGTCCGCCAATTTTGGAAATACCATTTCTATCTACAGGCGATTTCCATGGCAAAATTTGACTCGCGCCGACTTGGAATTAGTCGATCCACTGCCAATGCATTTGCGTGTTGGCTGATGTAGGTTAAATTACACACCTCAGCACGTATGAATTTCAAGCATCGATCCTCGAATCTGAGACTCGCAGGAAAGATATACAGGAAATATTGTGTCGTCCTTGACTAAAGTCATATTGCAGCGCCTTGGGTTAGGAGTACTAACCCTTTTTGCGGTCTCTTTGATCATTGCATTTGCGGTTGAACTGTTGCCGGGTGATATCACTCAGGCCATGCTTGGCCAATCGGCGACGCCTGAAACGGTTGCGGCGTTTCGAGCTGAAATCGGGCTGGATCGTCCGGCGCATATCCGCTATCTACAATGGCTCAAGGGTATGCTTACCGGTGATATGGGCAGGTCTTTGGCCAGCAAACGAGAGATCACTGAGTTCATCGGGACTCGGCTCTCCAACACGCTCTTCCTAGGTGGTGTTGCCGCAGCCATTGCCGTGCCGCTGGCTTTGTTTCTTGGCCTGCTTGCCGCGTTGTATCGCAACAGCATTTACGACCGTATTGTGAATCTGACCACGCTGACATCTATTTCCTTTCCGGAGTTTTTTGTCGCTTATATCCTGATTCTCTTTTTGTCGGTCAAAAGCGGAATATTTCCAGGAATTTCTAATGTCAGTACAGACCTCGCCTTTGGCGACAAGCTTTTCCGCACCCTTTTGCCGGCCTTAACACTGACGTTGGTGGTGTTAGCTCATATGCTGCGCATGACTCGTGCGGCGATCATCAACCTGTTATCCAGCCCATATATTGAGATGGCGCACCTCAAAGGTGTACGACGATTTCGGGTGATCACCCACCATGCACTGCCAAACGCATGGGGTCCAATCGTTAATGTAATCGCACTCAACCTCGCTTATTTGGTAGTAGGAGTGGTTGTGGTCGAGGTCGTGTTTGTTTATCCCGGGCTGGGACAACTACTGGTTGACAGTGTTTCCAAGCGGGATCTGCCCGTGGTGCAAGCCTGCGCAATGATATTCGCGGCGGTATATATCCTGCTAAACCTGTTGTCGGATATTGTTTCTATCGTTTCCAACCCTCGTTTGCTGCATCCAAGATAGGCGGCTATACGGTCATGGGTAAATTGATTCTCGGGGCGCCACTTAGCGCAAAGATCGGACTACTGATCATTCTTTGCTATGTGTTCACTGCTGTGTTTGCGCCCTGGATAGCACCTTACAGTGAAACCGCGATCGTAGGCTCTTCTTACGAGCTATGGACGGAACAATTTATTTTTGGAACTGACAATATTGGTCGAGACATGCTCTCGCGTTTGATTTTTGGTGCACGCAATACTATCGGAATCGCTTTTGCTACGGTGATCATAGCCTTTCTGATCGGAGGGGTCACCGGGATGCTTGCCGCTATCCTGGGAGGTTGGTACGACATGGCGATCAGCCGCTTAGTCGATATTCTGATGGCCGTACCCAGTTTGATTTTTGCGCTGTTACTACTGACTATTTTCGGCACTTCAGTTCTTTCGTTGATACTGATCATCGCCGTGCTCGATAGTACCCGGGTGTTTCGAATTTCTCGCTCGGCCGCGATGAACGTTGTAGTGATGGAGTTTGTCGAAGCGGCACGGTTGCGGGGGGAGGGTATGTGGTGGGTGATTCGCAAGGAAGTGCTGCCCAATATCATGGCTCCGTTGCTGGCGGAATTCGGATTGCGTTTTTGCTTTGTGTTTCTTTTTATTGCCGCGCTCAGCTTTCTGGGGTTGGGAATTCAGCCTCCAACGGCAGATTGGGGCTCGATGGTGCGCGAGAATGCCCCGTTGATTAATTACAATGACATTACGCCGTTATTGCCGGCGGCAGCGATCGCAGGCCTTACGGTTGCAGTTAATTTTGTCGTTGACTGGATGCTGCATCTGTCCAGTGGTTTGCGCAGCGACTAATAAATCCGATAACGAGAATTTTCCATGGCCGACAACGATCATTCCCACGACCACGACCACGACCACACCGAACCGCCTGGAGATCTTGAGCTCAAGGTAAAGGCGCTGGAGTCCTTGCTTGTTGAAAAAGGCCTGGTAGATCCGGCTGCCTTGGATGTGCTGATAGAAACCTACGAACATAAAGTGGGGCCTCGTAACGGCGCACAGGTAGTGGCCCAGGCGTGGGCGCAACCCCAATTCAAGGAATGGCTACTGCGCGATGGTGCCGCAGCCATCGCCTCTTTGGGCTTCACCGGCCGACAAGGAGAGCATTTGCGGGTTGTAGAGAACACCACGACAGTGCACAACCTGGTCGTTTGCACTTTGTGCTCGTGTTACCCGTGGCCGGTGCTGGGGCTTCCTCCAGTGTGGTACAAGTCCGCTCCTTACCGCTCCAGAGCGGTGAGCGATCCTCGTGGAGTGCTGGCAGAATTCGGCACAACCCTAGACCACGATACTGAGATTCGGGTCTGGGATTCCACGTCCGAGATGCGCTATCTGGTATTGCCGCAGCGCCCGCAGGGGACACAAGACTGGACGCAGGCGCAACTTGCATCCCTGGTCAGTCGAAACGCCATGATCGGAGTTGAAAAAGCACAACAGCCTGAGGATGGCACGGCGGCATGAGTGGCGGCCACGACCTCGGCGGCTTGAGTGGTCTTGGACCGATTGCCCCCGAGCCCGAGTCAAATGAGCCCGTATTCCATGCCGAATGGGAAAAACGTGTTTTCGCATTAACCATGGCTAGCGGATCTTTGCGCCGCTGGAACCTGGACGAATCACGCCATGCCCGCGAACGCCAACACCCAGCGGACTATTTGCGCAACAGTTACTATGAAAACTGGCTGGCTGGCCTTGAGACCTTACTGGTTGAAAAAGGCTTGTTGTCGGCGAAGGAGTTAGCCACTGGAGTGAGTCAGGGCGAGGTTTCCGATAGCGAGGCTGCGCCCCTGCGCGCGAGCGATGTACCGCAAGTTCTGTCTCGCGGTGGGCCCGTTGAAATGGTGATTGAAGGTGCTCCGTGCTTTACCCCGGGAGATCGGGTGCGGGTGTGCAGCCAGGACCCAAGGGCGCATACCCGGGCGCCTGTCTATGTGCGCGGCAGGATCGGACGTATCAAGGCGCATCACGGCGCTCATGTCTTTGCTGATCAACATGCGCGCGGTCAACGTGAGGGGCGCCATTTATACAGCGTAGCGTTTTCTTCGAGCGAACTATGGGCTAGTTCAGAAAACCGTGACACCGAATTCAAAGTGATGGTTGATCTGTGGGAGCCACATCTGGAGTTAGCGTGAAACCCAATAAAGCTTCTCATATCGATAAACTTTCGGGTTTGACCTCTGATGGCGAAGGTCCCGTATTCGCGCAGCCTTGGGAGGCGCAACTATTCGCCATGGTGCTTGAATTGACTCGACAAGGTGTTTTTTCCTGGGCCGAGTGGACTAAGATGCTGGGAGTCGAGATAGCTGCGGTTCGGGACCGCGGCGAGTCAGATTCAGGGACCACCTACTACCGACACTGGCTGGTAACCCTGGAGCAGCTATTATCTGAGAAAGGCGTTGTGCAGGACTCTGACGTACAAAACCGTATGACACAGTGGCGCGAGGCTTACTTGAATACTCCACACGGCCGGCCTATTCAGCTGGTGTCGGGCGATTCCAGCCAGACCTGAGTATTTAGCCGGTTCGGTTGTACACTCAGTGGAAAATCTGAGTTGGGCAGACTTCAGACTTCGTCGATTATTATCGGTTAAGTAAAGAAGGGAGAGATATGGAGCGAAAACTCAGTACGATATTAGCGTCCGATGTGGTCGGCTTCAGTAAAATGATGGCGGCAAATGAAGAGGTCACATTAAAGGTTTTGGAAAAAAGACGTTAGGTTATTGATGGCGTTATTGCCGAACACGGTGGCACTATTTTCGGAAGCGCTGGCGATAGCGTTATTGCAGAATTTGCCAGCCCCTTAAAGGCTACCGAATGCGCAGTGAAAGTTCAGGGAAAGATGCAGGCAATGAATGAGGATGTCCCTGATGAACAGCGGATGATTTTTCGGGTAGGTATCAATATCGGTGACGTCATGGTCGCCAAAGATAATCTCTTTGGCGACGCTGTCAATATTGCGGCCCGCCTTGAGTCAGCAGCAAAGCCCGCTGGAATCTGTATTTCAAAACCTGTATTTGACATGATCAGCCAAAAAATTAAAGTTTCTTTCGAGGATGCAGGCCAACTGGAACTGAAAAATATTGAGCAACCTGTTCAGGCGTATTTTGTAATCGAGAGCAAGGGTGCGACCCGATATGTTCAGGACGATGAGGCGCCCAAGATCAAGGTCAGTAAGGCGGGCCCGGGCTCCCTTGCTGTTATGCTTTTTAAGAATCTGAGTAAAGACGAGGAACAGGCTTATTTCTGTGAAGGATTTTCAGAGGATCTGATTTCCGCACTAAGCAGATTCCGTAAATTGTTTGTGGTTGCAGGAAATGCGAGTTTTGCATATCAGGACAAATCAAAGAGCCCCAAGGAAATAGGGGAAGAACTCGGTGTTCGTTACATTCTCGAGGGGAGCGTACGAAAGTTAGGGCCGAAAATGCGGATCAGTACAAATCTAATTTCTGCCGAACGGGAAAATACAGTCTGGTCCAATAATTTCGATACCACGATTGATGAGATATTTAATATCCAAGATGAATTGGTCGAAACGATCGTCTCTACATTGGTTGGGCGGGTGGAGGCTGATGTGGTTCAGCAGCTGGCAAGTGCAAGGCCAGACAATCTTGGCGCCTATGATCTTGTACTCCAAGGCCTAGAACATCACAGGAGAAGCGGCGTAACAGGGCAGGATGCGCAGACAGCGTTCGAATTTTTTGGCAAAGCCATCGAGATGGACCCTGGTTATGCGCGCGCTTACGCTTGGCGGGCCTGCTCAATGGCTAACGTTGCAGAATGGTATCCGGACCGATTTGAAGACGACTGGATCGTGGATTGCACCGCTTCTGTTGCGAAAGCACTGGAGATTGACCCAAACGACCCAGAGGCGCATCGTATTATGGGTTCGATAAAACTGCACAAAGGTGATTTTGATCTAGCAGAGTATCATCATCAAAAAGCTTTGGAGCTTTGCCCCAGCGATGCCTATATACGGGCACGATATGCCACATTACTGATTTACCTCGGCCAGGCAGAAGAAGCATTGGAGCAGATTCATATTGCGATGCGAGTCGATCCTTTTTGTCCGGATCTGTTGTTTGAAGACGAGGGCATTAGTTACTATTGCCTTGAAAAATTTGACCAAGCGGTAAGTAGTCTAAAGAAGTTGAAAGTCCCAACAAAAAACAGTTTGTTCTATCTTGCAGCAGCTTTTTTCAGTTTAGGACAACTGGAGAAGGCGGGTGAAACTCTGAGTCAAGCGACTATGACTACGGGTTTTGATATAAACCGGTTTATCGAATCTCAGGTGTATCGGGAAGAAAGTCAAAAAAAACACCTCGAAGAAACCCTTCGGTCGATTTCCACATCAGTAAACTAAGCTGAACTTACTCCGAAGGACTCTAATAACCCAAGCGAAACGAAATCCCTTTCATATACACTAGCGCTACCCGCAAATATCGCTTTCGAGCGGTGAATTCGTAACTGATCAAGGAGAAACTAGTGGACGAAGAAGTCTTTAATATTCAACTACGAAAATTTTTGAAGAAGGTTGGAATACAATCCCAAAGAGAGATCGAAAAAGCCATTCGAGATGGCATTGCCCAAGGATCCCTTGAAGGCGTAGAAACCTTGAAGGCGTCAGCCAGACTTCAGGTCTCGGGTACCGACCTGGATGTCACCATCGAAGACGATATAAAACTTGCTTGAGCCGAGTCTCGCGTCAGGTGTCGCGGCACGTGTGAGCGACATGCCCACCCCCCTTATCGAGATTACAGCTGCTACGGTTTACCGGGGCAATACCCGGGTGTTTGATGATTTCAATCTGACGTTAGCCCAAAACGAAAGCACCGCTATCCTTGGGCCAAATGGGGCCGGGAAGACAACCCTTCTTAAGCTTTTGACTCGAGAGTTATATCCTTTGTGGCGTGAGTTTCCGGTGGTGCGTATCCTGGGGCAAGAGCGTGGGGATATCTGGTCGTTGCGCAAGCAGCTGGGGATTATCTCAAATGACCTGCACGAACAGTATTCGCCGACGGTTTGTGGCGAGGAGGTCGTGTTATCGGGGTTTTTCAGCAGCGTCGGGGTTTGGGGCCATCAGCAAGTGGAGCCCGAACAGCGTTTGCAGGCCAGAGAAATTCTCGCAAGGCTTGGTATCGAAGACCTTGCTCGGCGTGCGTTTGGCTCCCTGTCTACCGGTCAACAGCGGCGTTTATTGATGGCGCGGGCTTTGGCGAATGATCCGCCTAATCTAGTGCTTGACGAGCCAACCAGCGGCCTTGATCTTGCAGCGACTTTTCAGTATCTACAGGTGATGCGCCAGTTGATTGCGTCCGGCCATACGTTGATTTTAGTAACGCACCATATTCATGAAATACCGCCGGAAATCTCCAGGGTAGTTCTGCTTAACAAAGGTAGGGTGTGGGCTGACGGCCCCAAGCATGAAGTGCTCAGCGGGGAGAACCTATCGGAATTGTATGGGGTCGAGGTGTCCTTGGTCGATTCGGCCGGGTGGTACCAGGCGGTACCGGCCTGAACAGTTCAGGTCGTACTGGGGTTTTCGACGGGCATCTTCTGCTTGGGCTTCTGGTCGTATAGGACGGTGTCCTCGCCGTTATAGACCAAAAAGTGTTTTCCTTTTGCCCGGGCAATCATCGTAACGCCCAGGTCCTGCGCGAGTTCTAAACCCATGTAAGTGATACCCGACCGGGATATCAGTACTGGGATGCCCATGTGAGCGGCCTTCATCACGATCTCGGATGTCAGCCTGCCAGTAGTGTAAAAAAGCTTGTCGTTTCCAGATATGCCTTCAAGCCACATTTCTCCTGCGATCGTGTCAGTGGCGTTGTGCCGCCCCACATCCTCGACAAAGTATAGGATCTGGTCATCATCGCACAACGCGCAGCCATGCACAGCTCCTGCGGCACGGTAGATCTCGTTATAACTGTTGATCGCCTTTAGTAGAGCGTAAATCGTTGATTGGCGAATTTGTACCCGCGGCAGGCGTGTGTCATACAGTTTGTCCAGGGTGCAACTGAAAATGGTACCTTGCCCGCAGCCACTGGTAACGATCCGTTTGGAGATTTTTTCATGCAGATCGACAATGCCGTCACCATGTACGGTCGAAACATCAACCGTCTCGCGCTCCCAATCCACTTTTACTTGCGCTACCTCGTTGATATCTTCGAGCAATCTCTGGTTGCGTAGATAACCGAGGGTGAGTTTTTCTGGGTAAGTGCCCAAGGTCATCAGCGTGACGACTTCAGCGTTATCGACTTTTATCGTCAGTGGGAATTCCCCTGCGATGTTGAGATCCCGCGAGTTTCCAAATTCATCACGGGCGCTTACAGGATGTGTGGGATCAAGTCCCTCGTCAGACATGACAGGGCGATACATAGTGTCTGTGGTTTTCCTTGTGACGGTCATGGTTTTACGACGGATAAATTGAGTTAGGGCGGCGTGGGCAGTTATAGTGAACGGTTGTGACGCTACAGGCAACCCCCATTTCTTAATGACCACACGATACCCAGTTTCGATAATCATTGAGGTTAAGCATTATCCGGACAAGGCCTGGATGACAGAGAGTTGGTCAGCTATTGGTGTGATTCCTGCCGCGAAAAGTGAAGCCGGGGTCGAGCGTTCCAGTATCTATCAAAGTGACCAGGCCGAGCAATTTCTTTACACAGGCTAAGGTATTGAACTCTTTGCCGATGAAGCCGAGAGTTACTACGCTAACCTGTCCGGGGATCATCCGAGTGTTTTTGTGGTGTGCGAGCAAGAAGAAGACGATGAGTTGCACCCACTGCTGGTAACCCTAAGCTACGATGAGATGGCCTCGTATATTGAGGTAGATGCACCGGTGTTTGATCTGCCGATTCCACCTCCCGTCTATGAATGGGTCGAGGCCTGGGTGCTCGAAAACTATCAGCCCGAACAAAGGAAAAAACGAACAAGGCAAAAGTGGGCAGATGAAAGCTGGAAACCGTTACGCGACCCGGTGGGACGCTGAGCATGGCGATACAAGGGTATAGAAGAGTATGAGCGAGCCCCGCAGTGATTTTTTTAGCCGCTGGTCACGGCGCAGGGCCTTACAGCAAGAGGAAACGGACCAACTGACTATCAGTGAAGGTGCTGCGCAAGAGGATCAGTTGCCGGTAGTTATCGAAGAAGAGGAAGCGCCTGCGTTGACGGACGATGATATGCCGCCATTAGAGACTTTGGGCGAAGACGATAGCTACAGCGACTTTCTTTCACCCGAGGCAAGCGAAAAACTACGCAAGGTTGCGCTGCGCCAACTGTTTCACGGCGCTGGTTTTAATATCCGCGATGGCTTAGATGACTACGATGAGGATTTCACCATCTTTAAGCCTTTAGGCGACATCATTACAGCAGATATGCGCCATCGTGAAGAGATGCTCGAGCGCAAAGCCAAAGAGGCTTTGGCCCAGAAAAATAAAGATTCCGACGGTGCGCTAACAGCAATCTCTGAGAAAGATGAAGGCGATGAGGACGTGCCAAGCGATGAGAAAGCTCATGACACGGATACCACAGACAATGATTTGGTCGAACATTCCAGTGATGCTGAGTCAGAGCGTGCGCAACCTGACCTTGACGGGACTGATGAAAAAGTGGCATTAGTGGAACAGCCGATCGATGATGATTCGAGTCAGAACCCCAAGAACTCCAAGGACAACGAGAACCCCAAGAACAACGAGAACATTTCATGAGTGTTATTTCTGTAGAGCAGGTTGGCAGTTTTTTGGGATTTAGTTTGCCTGACGAATCTTCCCAACAAAAAGCCCGTTTGCGCGCCCTCACCACCGCATTACAGAGCGATGCTACGCCCACGTCACTGGTTTCTTTTAACTCCAGCGGCATTGTCGCTCTGATAGGTCCGCTACCCTCCGCACTGGCTGTAGTCGAGGAGTTACCTGATATCCCAGGCTGTTTAATCCTTGCAACCCAGGGCGGTGAATCGGGCGGCACCGAAACACGGGAAGTTGCTGGAAGGCCGGTACCCATCATTTATGGCCAGCCCAAAGCTGTCGCCGGATATTTAGGAAAGTTCAGTATTGTCGTGGCGCGGGAGGACGGCGAGGTGGATCTTGCAAAGGCTCTGGATTTGTCTGGCGGATATCTTGATATCGTTCTGGATCTTTCCCGCGAGCCAATGTTGGCAAACGAGATCCTGCCGCCCGGGTATTTTGCGCCGCGGGGCGACAGCGAAGCCCTCGATCAGGCCTGCCAGGAAATCGCGGGACTTACAGGCCAGTTTGAAAAGCCTCGGTACGTGTTATACGACCCGGATATTTGTGCCCACGGCTCACGGGGCATCACCGGCTGCCGGCGCTGTCTTGAGGTTTGTCCTGCAGATGCCATTATCACCATTGGCGAGAAGATCGAGGTAGAGCCACATCTATGTCACGGCATGGGTTCGTGTGCTGCGGCTTGCCCTACCGGAGCGCTGGCTTATGCCTACCCGGGCCGTACAGATACGCTCGACAGTATCCGTCGCGCTATTACCACTTATCGTAAAGAAACTGGAATAGACCCGGGGCTACTTTTTTTTGATGGTGAAAATGGTGGGCCAGAAGTGGCAGCCAGAGTGGCCCAGTTGCCCGACCATGTGATCCCCTGGAAGATCGAGGAAGCGGGTAGTACCGGTCCAGAGATCTGGTTGTCTGCTATGGCATATGGCGCAAGTTCGGTTACGGTGATGACTACAGCTAAGACCCCAGCGAGCGTTGTCTCTTCAATTACCGATCAAATAGGTCAGGTGAACGCATTTCTTTTTGGCCTTGGCTGGAATGAGCTGTTGGTTGATTCGGTGACTAATCAGAAACTGATTGGAAGACTATCCGATATCACTACCGAAGCATCACCCAACGCAAAATACGCAACCTTCGGCGGGATGGATGAAAAACGTGCGGTGGTGCGAGCCGCTATTGATCACCTGATTGGACAGGCTGCTGACCTGCCTACCGAGATCGCCATGCCGAGCGGCTCGCCGTTTGGCGAGATTCAAGTAGATGATGAAAAATGCACCATGTGTATGGGTTGCGTCTCCGTGTGCCCCACTGGCGCCATCCTGGATAACAAGGACCGACCTTGTCTTTCGTTTATCGAGTGGAATTGTGTTCAGTGTAGCCTTTGCGCGCAGGCGTGCCCGGAACAGGCTATAGAGTTGATACCTCGGTTGTTAACTGATTCCAACGCACGAATGGAACGTCGGGTGCTTAACGAAGAAGCCCCTTTTGAATGCCTGGACTGCAAGAAACCTTTTACAACCCTGAGCATGATTCGCAAGATGGAGGAAAAACTGGCCGGACATCGTATGTTTGTAGGAGAAGGACTGCGCCGGCTTAGGTTGTGCGAGGATTGCCGGATCAAGACTATGTTCTAGGAGTCATCAGCCATCTGGGAGCTTTGTGGGAAAAAATAAGAAAATTAACGACTTAGAGTGCATAGTTTTTATTTGGATTTAGTCAAGGGAGCGGGATTAGTTGCCCGGGCCGATAATTGATAAAACTGACCTGCACGGAAGGGTGACTAATTTTGTGCGCGCAGATGGCAGAAAAAGAAACGATCTGTTGTTCGGGGCCTACTCCGCCTGGCCAGTGGTAGGAACTGCCGTC
>Ga0310120_10003444_pt1 | contig 11319 bp, 15 predicted proteins | sample CB27_AW_983_MG_FD_203506 | JGI IMG/M metagenome (GOLD analysis project Ga0310120, IMG submission 203506) | Marine microbial communities from Western Arctic Ocean, Canada - CB27_AW_983 | ecosystem: Environmental > Aquatic > Marine > Oceanic | place: Canada: Western Arctic Ocean | collected... | reverse complement strand
CGATCTCGGAGTCACGGCTGTGTTCTCAACGATGATGAGTCCAACTCCCCCTCGGGCTCGCCGATTGTAGTATTCGTAGAGTTGGGATGACACACTCCCATCAGGTGCGCCGTACAACGTGGCCATGGGCGGCATCACAATCCGATTGCGAAGCGTCAGCGAACCGATGGTCGTACTCTGAAATATTGTCATGCGTTACGGCAGGTGCTGCTGACGACTGGCCATCGTTCAGTTACTGGAACTGACATTCAACTGTTGAAGTCCTGTACGCGTGATCTTGCCCGATGAAGTCTTGGGCAACTCGGCTAGAAACACAACGTCTTGGGGGCACTTGAATGTCGGCAGTCGATCGGCACAGTGGGCCAATAGCGCTTTATCGGATACCTGATAGCCCGCGCGCACCACGATGTAAGCCCGAGGGGTTTCGCCCCAGTCTGGATCAGCGATACCGCAGACAGCGGCTTCCAGCACCGCGGGGTGATCGAAAAGGATATCCTCGATCTCCTGAGGGTAGATTTTTTCGCCACCACGTTTGATCATGTCGTTCTTTCGACCGGCGATAAAAATGTATCTCTCCTCGTCCATATAAGCCATGTCCCCTGTACGCAGCCAACCGTCACGAATTGCCTTGGCGGTATTCTCCGGATCCCTCCAGTAACCGGCCATCACACTATCACTTCGAACGCAAATCTCACCGATTTCCCCATAGGGCACTTCAACACCATTGTCATTCATGATGGAAAGTTCATGGCCCGAATGAGCACGCCCACAGGATTTCAGGCGTTCCAGTTCTCGCACAGGCGCGCTGAGATCATGGATTTCGGGACCCAGTATGGCGATATTGGCTGTAGTTTCTGTCAGACCGTATCCCTGAAATAGGGTCGGCCCAAAAAGTGCAATGGCTCTCTTTAATCGGTCCAGTGGCATAGGTGCTGCGCCGTAACCGACTCGCTGCAGGCTGGACAGGTCGTAATGATCAGCATCGGGTACCTCCAACATTCGGAATAGCATCGTCGGCACAAGAAACAGATAGGTAATCTTTTCACGCTCTATGGTTTTCAACACCGTCACTGGATCGAATCGATCCAGAGTGACGCTGGTTCCGCCGAGGCAGTAGGTCGTGAGTGTCTGCAAAACAATGGCAGCAACGTGGTACAACGGACAGACGTTAAGATTCACCGTATCATCAGAGAGCGCAACACCACGGACGGAATCGATTACGTTTGTACAGACGTTTCGATGATTCAGCATCACGCCTTTTGGCCGCCCTGTGGTGCCGCTCGTGTACACCAATAACAGCAGATCGTCTCCATGAACTACCACCGACGACTCCTTGTTGGATGCGGCGGCAAGAAACGTGCTGTAGTCCCAAGCAAAATCGACCGGGTCGCCCAGAGAAATAAAGTACTTGAGCGCAGGACAACTCGACCTAATTGCTTCAACAACTTCTGCAAACTCCGGTTGAAAAAAAATAATCCGGGCATCCGAGTGCTGCAGAATGTAGGACAACTCATCAGGCTTAAGCAGGAAGTTCAGCGTGGTCAGCACAAAGCCGCCTCTGGCGGCTGCCAGGATACCCTCGATATAGAGGTGACTGTTGCGAGACAGGAAAGCGATTCGGTCACCTTTCGCAAGACCGACTTCACTCAGAGCATTGACAAATCTATTCAACCGTGGATTCAGCGCTCCATAAGTGACGACACTCCCGTCAAATCGGGATGCTATTCTGTCCGGAATCATCTGCGCGTTGTGCCGGATGATCTGATCGAACGTATTTATGGACTGCGCTGGCATTGTCGGCCTTATCGGATTCAGCCGGAAATATAGAAATCGATACCATTCACGTTAAACAAACCTCACAAAAGCCACATCAACATTCCAGAGTGGAACAATCCAACAAAGAATATAGAATTGTCGTTGGCAACACAAAACTCTGGAACTGGTTATGACTCATTCGGCTGAGTGGTATTTCGACTTCATCTCGCCATTTTCATATCTACAATTTAAGCACTTCGGTAGGCTACCCGATTCTCTGGAAATTCGACTGGTCCCTGTTCTGTTTGCAGGACTGCTGAACCATTGGGGCCAGAAAGGACCCGCAGAAATTCCGACCAAGCGGATCGAGATGTACCGCTATTGTCACTGGTACGCCCAGCAGAATGGCATTCCCTTTAAAACGCCACCAGCCCATCCATTTAATCCACTCAAGGTTCTACGGCTGGCGATCGCACTGAATGCCAACCGCAATTCAGTCGCTGTGATCTTCGACCATATCTGGGGCGATGGCAACGACATACATACAGATCACGGATTTCAGATGCTGGCTTCAAGTCTCGGGGTCAGCGACGCTGAAAACCTCGTCTCCTCAGATACCGTCAAGAAAACACTTCGGGACAACACTGAACGAGCGGTGTCAGTGGGTGTTTATGGTATTCCGACCTTTGTTATCAATGACGCGCTATTTTGGGGATTCGACCGCACAGATATGCTACTGGAGTACCTCAAGGATCCCTCTTTGCTGCAGACACCCGAAATGCTGCGTCTGACCGCAATACCATCAGCCGCTGAACGAAGTCGTTGACTCCAAACAGCATACCACCGTCAGCTGTCGTCGGCCTACCCTAAAGTTAGGTTTCAGCCTCCGCCCGCAACCGACTTTGAACGACTGAGATACCATCGTCTACAGGAATGTGCCTTGGATTCCAGAACCGGGGGTAGCAAAGATCACGCTACTCGATCTATCAGCTGATAAAAACAGCCGACTTGCCAAATAACATTTTTTTATTTCCACTGCAGTACGCAACTACGGATATTCTGGAGCGGACAGTTGTCATCATTACTGTCCTCCTGGAGTTGTCATTATGCCGCAGTAGAATCCAAATGTTCTACCGCGGTTTTGTTTGCATCAGCCTACAAAGATGGTTCTAAGTACTCGGAAAGATATACGCCATTGCGATCAGGATCGAAGCCCAGCAAGCCACCGCAAACATAAAACCTAAAAGAGTACCCATAGTTCTACCTCAATAGCTACTGCTCAAAAATGACCGGACCGGAAACCGGGTCTGTAACACCCAACTCCGGTGAGATCTCCTCCATCATATGACAGATAGAGTTGAGAAACTCTATCATCAGAGGTCGTGCTTTAATCAAATCACTCTCTGACTCCCATATAGCGACAAAACAATAGCTGTAATCACCCGTCTGGATCAAGAATTGGCTGAACAGTCCATCGTATTTTGAAAGCTTAGAATGGTGCTCAAGAAATTCATCGTGACAGTCTGCTTTTACAGTAGTTCGGACAACGTTCATGAACTTGGCCATAATTTCTACTCCCAGGTGGGAGCTATCGGTGAGATAGCGGCATATCAAATGCGAATGTCGATTTCCACATGGAAGTCTAACCCATAGACAATCGAGGTTCTCAGTTTAGTTGAGCTTTGATCATTGTTTAATTGAATGCTTTATGAACGGGTAGTACGAAATCTTCAAGAAGACGTATAGATTCTGTACACCAGATATAAGAGCCCTGCAGCGGCGCTGAACTCCATCAGGAGCACGCCCATGATCATCCACCGATTGAGTTTTCTTTTCGGCAAATACGTGTTGTTCTTCTGGGCAATCTGCCGCTCTTCTTCATAGCTCAACTCTTTTTCTAATCTACCGCGCATTACCATAGTGCCTATCAACGCATTTCCGACCAAAAGTCTGTTTGTCTTATTTTATCCTGATCCCAGTCCACTTCCATCACCCAGCATCCAAAATAAACTTCCCATATTTTAAACTTCTGATATCCTGTTGCCTGCGGTACACGGTATTGCAATTTATAGAAGTTTGGATTTTCACATCACTAAACACACAACCTAAGGACACCAATATGGCTTCGAAAAACGGACAACTGACCTTCAATTTCGCACTGCTTGTACCCGCTGAAAATACTGCAGCAGTCGAAGAAATCATCGCGGGGCATGCGGCTTGGATGAAAGAAAACCACTCGCTGGAGGCTGGTAGCGGGATCCATCTTGTCGACTATCACGTGGCCAAGGGTGAAGAAGCCAACGACCTGTTGGACCCAAGTAAAGGTACAACCGGTAATGTTCTGTATTGCATCAACGAAGTCTACGTCGAAGCAGATGGTATTGAACAGCACATGGGACAAGCCATGCAATGGGATGGCCTTGAAGCTTTCGCGGGTACCTTAATGCAATATGGGAAAGTGCTCATCGGTGGGGGATCAGTCATACATTCAATGAATGGATAGCTGACGGAGTGCTAATCTGATGCACTAATCTGTTGATTAGCCCCGCTAGTCGGGGCTTGACCAGATATCAATCAACAACTATTGCATTATCTATAGAAGGAGCATCGCATGAGTATCACGGTGGTGATATCGGCTCAAGTATCAGATTTTGATCTGTGGAAATCCAAGTTCGACGAGCTTGAAGATCAACGCATTGCAACTGGTATCAACGCGAGAGCTTATCGCAAGCCAGATGACCCGAACACCAGCTATGTCATTGGCACCGCACCGTCGAAAGACGTGTTTGTTGAGTTTTTTACTTCGCCGGATAGACAGGCGATCCAAGACAGCGGCGTGATAACGTCAGCGCCAGAGATTACCTTCCTGGAAGAATGTTGAGGTAACTGTTCTACCTGCCCCCAGTGAGGAGGGCAAAATCTACATCTGGGTGAGCGGGTATACCTTGGTATACCCCGTTTTCTCGATCGGGACGCTCAGGCTAACGTTCGGCAACGACTGGACCGGATACCAGGTCCGTAACACCAAGCACAGGCGAAATCTCTTCCAGCATGGGCCGAATGGTGTCAAGAAACTTGATCAGGTTCGGTCTGGCTGCAGCAATAGCATCTTCAGATTCCCATTCCGAGACTCCACAGAACTGGCAATCTCCCGTTTGAATTAGCCGCAAACTGATTCTTCCCGGAGCAGGCGGTCCATTTGACCAAGTGCTCACGAATTCCTCTGTCTGTTCTGATCTCACTTTGAACCGTACAACGCTCATAAACGTAACCATGGCACCCCCAGAATATATCCAGCCGCCAGTTATGCCCAACACCTCACCGACCGTGTAACTCTCTTTGCCTTATTTTCTGATCAACAACAATTGGCCTTTTGCTGGATTGGCGGACAAGGCACCGTGCCGTATGAACAGAATACACAACAATCCCCCAGTTTGGGTTTCAGCATCTCGTGGCAAGATTCACACTCGTAGAACCACAGACAGGCATCAGTCGGCATTTGCTCTTTTGCCTGATGATGGCATTCAGGACAAGTAACTACCGACTCGAGCGTTACTTTTGAATTCATGTCTGCTCTCTAGTCTCCACGTCGCACAGGAGTGATCCCGACACCTTAACCTGCCACCACACTCATCGACTCAACCAGCGTGGAAGAACATTTGGTACGTTTCCTATTGTCTTTGTTATGGCCATTACCCGAACTTTAAACACCTGACGATGGCTCATTATGATTGGTTAACCAAATATGATCGATTTGCAGTTTGTGGGGTATTGTCAAAAATTGTAATCTATACCGATTCAACCCTAGGAGGAAATAATTATGACAGTAGTAATTGCAGCAGCTGTGAAGCCAATCATTGGAAAGTCGCAGCTAGCAGAAGAGCGGGTACGCAAGGTGGCTGCTATTTATGACCATCATGGCGGAAAAGTTCGCGTGGCGAGGGTAATTATGGGTATGTATGCCGGAAGCATGTTACTCCAAACAGCGACACCAGATTTTACGACGGCAACATCTGTTATGTCCGGTGCAATGAACGATGATGCTTATCAACAAGTGATGCAAGAAAGAGAGGAAAATCCAGGTGCAGAGATGATGGGTCCGTTTATGTTTCGGACAATCTATGGTGATATTGCGTGGGATACACACCCTGTATCGCAGATGCGGATCTACCAGATAGCACGAAAGAATATTCCAGCCGCTGTATCTATTCTAGGAGAAGTCGACGCACTGACTGAAGACATTAAAGTCGTCGGTGTGGCTCCTGTTGTCTCGGACGATATGACCATCATACACGCAACTTATCAGTTCAAATCAATACCACACTGGGGCGAACAGATAGATAAGATCGGGATGTCTGAGGAGTTCCAGCAGCTTGTTAGTAAAGCCAACGAATTGGGTACGTTGGTTTCGTCAGGGGTATACATGACAATATAGTGTGTCCCATTCAGCACGTCTGCCGATGTACTGAACCAGCCATGACTTGGATAAAGATCTCGTTTCCGCGAGGCCTTTATTACAGGCTTTTCAAACTATTTTTTAATCTACCAACCACCATGACCAGGGCTGGTTCCATCTGATACAAATGCGCTATGCATATAAGATCAGAGGATTTAGCCAAGAGACCAGGGTAGATTTTGAACCATCAATAAGCACCCTACGGTGTAGGGCGCTAACAATAATCAGGTTCTCGGTGGCGTAAATTGAACATTCTTTGCGGCGCTGCGCACCTCCTCAATATCGACTGATTCTAAAGTGACCAACTTATCAATAGCGCCACTCCCTTTGGCTTTTAAGCCCATGGCAGCGATTACTGCAAACGAATCCGCATCGGCTATGACACAGAAGTCATATTGACCACGGGTAATGTGATAGTCCACTAACTTGGCTCCAACGCTACTATGTGCAACTTCCATCGCTGCCCTACGATCAGAATCACCATCAACGAGTCCCGCAGCACCTTGATTGGTATAGGTTCCTAAAGTTATATATCTAGACATCGTACTTCCTCCTTAAATTGAATTAACGTAGGTGTCATATCCTACGCCCAACATCTCAATAAACCGTAAACCTCTTTGCCACTATTTTGTCTCAATAAAGACTTCGGTCCACTTGTCGGTGATGGATAGATTGGAATAGTTACTGTCTAGCCAACCAATCCTCCCGAATAATCTGGAACCCCGGTAGGTCTTCTCCATAAGCAAGTCGAACTCCTGTGCTCATAAACCCAATCTTTTCGAGTACCCGCCTTGAACTATGGTTTCCAGGATCGATAACGGCCACGACTTCCCCAAGATGAGAATCCTCAAATGCAAATCGCAATATGCGCTCGACAGCTTCGGTTGCATAGCCGTTTCCCCAAGCGGATCGTTTTAAAAAATATCCAATCTCTATCTCACCCGCCGGTAACTGGCCTTCGACCAGCTGTTCCCAGTCCGTATCGTCCTTGTCAGTGGGTAGCGGTAGTAATGCGATACTTCCAAGACTCTCACCAGTAGTTCCATCGCAGATACACCATACCCCAACACAACCATTTCCACCACGACGGGTATACACCTGCATCTTCCCAACGATCTTCTCTTTTGGGATTGTGCCCCCGGCATATTGCATGACCTGCTCATCCGTAAACATCTCTATGACCAGACTCGCGTCGTTAATCGAAAGAGGCCGTAAGACCAGCCGTGTTGTCGTTAGTTGAAGTTCCACGCGCTGCCTATGTTGGTATTTGCCGGTTAGATCTGAATAGCCCCATCCCGCTATCTTAAACAGGGAGACACCACTATTCTGCCGTGCTAATTGCGGCGGAAATTTATTTCTGCCTCGAGTCCTTTAATCCCCTTGATAGATTTTAAACCCGATTGACTACCTCCTCGTGTTTGATGGGGCGAACTGTACTGGCGCCAGCTTTCAGCACATCAACCACGGCTTCTATGGTTATAACCACCATGCCAAGCACAGCAGACAAAACCGCAAACAACCATAAAGCATACAAGATTACTTTAGGCCGATCAGTCGAAGACGGTCTTTCTACTCCATCACGCCATTTTAGTTAGGAAATAAGGAGTGGCACGGGGGATGTGGCCGGCTTTTTGCGGGTTTCTCAAAGCTTTCAGGGGCATAAACAACTCTGCCTCACCACAAGGACCACATCCCACAACAGTGTTTCCCAACACTCCTTGCCCCCTTTAAATTCTTACTCAATAACAACATTTTGATTGCATCTGGGATCGCACTGATTGATATTACGCGCGCCTAACACTTTAAATTTTTCTAAGGTCCTTGGGCCGCGGTCAATCATATGGTGGAAAACAACCGGAAAGGCATATTTCTCATCATCATCGGGATGACAATATTTTCCGTCCACGATTCGTTGATCAAAGTATTGTCGACAGATATCTCCTTAATCCAACTACAGTTCGTTCGTTCATTAGTCGGTGTCTTGTCAATCATTGCCTACCTGAAATTAACGCACCAACCGTTAATTTTCCGAACAGGTTATCCCTTCTTGACCATCGTCCGAGGATTGTTGAGCTTTTTTGGTTACTCTGCTTTCTACCTTGCACAATCAAAAATGCCGATCGCCAATATTTCAGTCCTATTTCTTACAAGCCCATTCTTTATTACTATTATTTCAATATTTTTCTTCGACAGTCAGGTCGGTTGGCGCCGCTGGCTAGCAATGGCGATCGGTTTCTGTGGGGTAATCTTTATCTGTAGCCCGGGAGAAGGAAAGCTCAACCTTTATTATGTGATACCTGTACTTGTAGCAGTCGCTTATGCCGTATCGGTCATCCTTGCAAAAAAGACCGCGGACAAAGATACGCTGTATCAGACAATTATGTTTCAGTATCTTATTGTTGGATTAATATCAGCTGTACTTGGCCTAATATTTGGTGACGGTAAGTTTGATAATGAGAAATATTCTGAGATCGAATTTGTTGTTCGCGCATGGTCGCTTGACGATCTAAGCATTACTCTCTCCCTTGTTGGGCTCTCCGTAGTGGGTGTTGCTGGTTTCGGGTTACTGCTTCAGGCTTATCGAATAGCAGACCCAGCGGTAGTTAGCCCGTATGAGTACAGCTTTCTTATTTGGATGATCCTTTGGGGCTACCTATTTTGGGGTGACATACCTTCAGTGACCGAAGCTACCGGAATGCTCTTGATTGTAAGCGCGGGCATCTATACGTTTTATAGAGAGCAGATTAGAAATCAAGAACTGGCCATCGACACGACTTTGAGATAGTTCGTAATTGACCGACTGTGATATCTTGAGAAGTCTTCCATCCAATTATATCGGAATGCTCTGAACTAGCCATCGCCGTGTGGGCAGGGCATTATATAAACTTGAAATTGAAAATGAGGATGTTGAGTCGTAGTTATTATAGAATTCACATACTGAAGGCAAACATGACGAGGATTAACCTATGGGCCATAGAATCAAAAAGGGCAAAGTGATGAATAAAGTGAGACCTATCAACAAGCGCAATGTCGCTAAGCAACAAAAACGGATCCGGGAGAATGCAGAGGTCTTGAGATCTCTTGGATCAACATCTGTGTCAAATGCCTAGAACTCCCATTACCCTATCAAGGTGAGGGCCGCGGATGTACACCTACTGTCCACATTTGGTGGCCAGAAGACTGTTCAAAGTAACACCCGCAGGCCTCTCTTAAAGTTTAATTTACTACCTCAAAAACAGTAGCAAACAGGGCAGTACAAAGTCACTCGACTATTGCGGGTGAGCCTACCTTTGTGACGCAACAGTTGTATCCGATGTCACGAAGTTGCTCCATCATCTCAACTTCAACGATTTTGAACTTATCCCATTCAGATAGTCCTTCATACTCGGCCTGATTCCGGACTTTTGCTTGAAATGATTCGCCTGTTTCTCGATTTGTGATTGTCACGGTCTGCATTTTTATCTCCAATTCTCTGTGGTCTGAGTGATGCATAATGAAGACCATAGAGGCTCAAGGGATGAGCCTCAGAACGTAAACCGGGCAACTAAATGCGCTTATGTATCACTTTTTTGCCACCGACTATGAAAATAAATGAGCGCCCAAAGAACAATCCAATAGCCAAATCCCAGTTGAGTGTTGTGTATATGGAGACAGAATGATGACGGAGAGGTTCTCGGTTCTAGTCGGTTGTCTGGAGCAGAGGGTGGCAAAAAGGATGGGTAAATGATCCATTGTCCTTGTTCAGCAAGCCCACAGGACAGAAACGACCCTGTGGTTGTCTGTTGGTTAGACGCCTATACTGAGAGCGGCCAACTTGGGAGGGCAATTAATGGCTAAATTCATGAACGTTGTTCGATATGTCGTAAAAGCAGACTGCCACGACGAATTTATTGAGCTCCATGCTAGCTCTGTAAAAAGGGGCGATGGCTTATATGGACAATTAGATGGAATGCTCAGTCAATTCCTGATCAAGACCGGTGAATACAGCTATTGTTTTGTGGCCATTTGGGAGTCAGAAAGTGCTTTGGTTGAAGCACGGCCCCTGATGATAGAGAGCTTGAACTCAATGCGCCATACACTGGAGGAGATCACAACGGAGTTAGGTTTGACAGACCCAGTGTCAGGTCCAGTCGTTCTTGAACAATAGCTATTGAGGTAACGCACGTAAGGCGTTACATAACATATGAGCTCCCCAAATTTTGGGATGCTCAAATTTCCAAGATAATGAATGGGTTCGGGAAGGGTTCAGTCCTTCAGAACTTGTAGATCTACCCTGTCCATGTGATGCTACTTAAAATAGTCAGTACTGCTGTGTGGGTTTTAACGCTTTTCTTTTTTAGTAATCTTCTTCGTTACCGAAAACGGTACAACATTTTCCCGCGTGGCTTCTTCTTGTGTGTCTCTGTCCTTCCACTTGGCGATTAACTGAACCCTTTCCAGAAAGTCTTCATACCTGTTTTCGTTATTACTGTTAACGCTTTCATACTGTCCTTCCATTCTCAACAACATAAACCTAACCAACCAGGTTAATGCTTGGTTGTCTAAACTGTCGTGAAAATCCCAAATTTCTTCTTGCCTAAAACGTCCGTCTACAAGTCCTTTGTAGATTTCCCGTTCCAAGTCGTCGTAGAAATACTCAATATTAAATCCTCCTTGTTTAAGCTCATCAACTCCTTGTTCTGCCTCTGTTTCTGATATTTGTTCTTCTGGGAACCACACTTCTAATTGAAATTCTCTATACCGATCCCAAGCCAGTTCGCTAAAACTCATTTCATTTATTCCTTATGGATTCGCCCCACGCTTTCCGCTTGGCACAACAGTTGCCACGCTATTGGCACAAATTGCCACACGAAACCGTGGCGATCACTCTAACACTACGTTATCGTATGGTGCGCTCTAATAGAGAAACGTGGGACTATAAGATTCTGATCGATTGATCACGCTTTGACATTTTTTCCAAGGTATTCAATGGCTTTTTGTGTGCCACCTGAACCATGCGGAATATCCAAAGCAATCAGCCCCATCTCAATCACACCTAATGCACCGAGCATCATTGGCGCATTGACATGACCCATGTGAGCAATGCGCAGCGCTTTACCTCGCAAATC
>Ga0310120_10003443_pt1 | contig 11319 bp, 3 predicted proteins | sample CB27_AW_983_MG_FD_203506 | JGI IMG/M metagenome (GOLD analysis project Ga0310120, IMG submission 203506) | Marine microbial communities from Western Arctic Ocean, Canada - CB27_AW_983 | ecosystem: Environmental > Aquatic > Marine > Oceanic | place: Canada: Western Arctic Ocean | collected... | reverse complement strand
GCAATGCCGCGACGGCGGATTCCATCTCGTTGATGTCGGCAAACGCGAAGCTCTCGAGATTGCTCGCGGTGATGTAGACCATCACGGTCCAGGCATCGGAATCGACTGGCCCGGGACTCTCTTCGCCGCCGGCGGGCGGTTCGGCATGAGGCACATCGAACTCGATGTCGTAGGAATTCGTCTGGCCGTCCTGGCCGCTGACGCGGGCGTACCATGCGCCGGCCTCGATTTGATCGAGCGAGAGGTCGGCGTGGCCAGCGTGACCGGTGGTGGCGGCGACCAGGCCGCCGTTGGCATCGAGCAGTTCCAGCAGCAGGTCGCCGTCGCCTTGGCGGTACTCGATCGTCAGCCCGTGAGCGGCGGTGCCCGGGGCGACGGTGGTGAAGGAAAAGAGATCGACGTCGGTGTCTGAGTGGATCGAGAGGCCCGGCAGGGTGATGTCTCCGCTGAGCGTCCCGCTCTCGGCGTCGCTGCGGAGTGAGGTTGCCGTTTCCAGCGTATCGTTTTCCTCGAGCCGATCCGGGTCGGGGTCGTGATCCACCGGTGCGTCGATCGTCAGAGTGTACTCGGGGTTGGTCTCACCAGAGAATTCGAAGATCTCGATCCAGTAGGTCCCCGGGGCCAGTCCTTCGAGGCTGATGGCTTCGAAGTTGTCGACCGTATCGGACAACTCGAGTTCCCCGTCGGCGTCGTAGAGGGCCAGGTCGAGGTCACCGAGATGGTGTTCGAATTCGATCTGCACCGAGTGGCCTGCGGTGGCGGTGGCGGAGGTGGTGAACTGGAACCAGTCGGTATCTCCGGGTTCGTGGATCGAGAGTCCGCTGAGCGTGGTGCGTCCCTCGAGGGTCCGCAGGTCGACGGCCTCCTCGGCCGAGTCGTTGGGTTCGTGGGCGTCGGGTGGGAAGTGGCCTTCGAACTCGAGCTCGTTCCAGTCGGGCCCGTCGATCACCAGTTCGTACTCGGGGTTGCTGGCACCTTCGAAGCCACTGACCTGCAGCAGGTAGTTCCCGGCGGGCCAACCGGCCAGCGAGATCTCCTCGAAGTCGGCCGCCCCGGTCGATTCCTCGAGCAACACGCCATCGGAATCGAAGAGTGCCAGGTCGAGGTCACCTTCGTCGTCGTCGAAATCGATCCCCACGAAGTGGTGGGTGGTGCCTTCGGCGAGCAGTTCGAAGGCGAACCAGTCGAGGTCATTTTCGTCGTGGATCGAGAGTCCGTCCCAGGCCGAGTATCCGGCGATTTCTCTCAGTGGCGTGGCCTCACCCGCCGAGTCGTTCACCTCGGCCCAGTCCGGTTCAAACTCGCCCTCTTGCTCACCGTGATGTTCATGCGGGGCATCGATCCAGATCGAGTAGTCGGGCACCATCGCCCCCTGGTACCCGGTCACTTCCAGGAAGTAGGTTCCCTGTCCGAGTCCCTGCAGCGAGATTTCTTCGCTGTCGAGGACTCCGGACGAATCCGAAACGAGTTCCCCGGCGGAGTTGTAGAGTGCGAGGTCGAGGTCACCTGAGGCGTGGTAGAAGTCGATCCCGACGGCGTGAGCCCAGTTGGCTTCGGCGAGCAGTTCGAACTCGAACCAGTCCACATCGTCGGAGTCGTGAATCGAGAATCCGTGCCAGGCCGAGAATCCGCTGGCGTCTCTGAGTTCAAATGCGGTCTGACTGGTGTCGTTGTCTTCGGCGAAGTCGGGTTCGAGCGGTTTGGGTGCGGTGATGCCGAGCACGTACTCGGGGTGCACGGCTCCGTCGAAGCCGACGACCTGGGCCTGGTAGGTCCCAGCGGGCAGTCCTTCCAGGGAGATGTGTTCGAAGTCCCAGATGCTCTCGGATGTCCCCACCAACTCACCCTCGGAGTCGAACAGCGACAGGTCGAGGTCGCCGAGTTCGTGGTCGAATTCGATTCCGATGGCATCGAATGCGGTGCCCGAGGCGAGGGTAGTGAAGCTGAACCAGTCCTCGTCGTCGGGTTCGTGGATCGAGAGTTCATCCCAGAAGCTGTCGTGTTCGATGACCCGGAGGTCGTAGGCGGTTTCGGCGGTGTTGTTGGATTCGGCAAAGTCGGCTTCGCCCCCGCCCACGGGGTCGCCTTCTTCGGGCGCGATGATCGTCAGCACGTATTCGGGATTCGTGTCCTCTTCGAAGCCCCAGACCGCCGCGTAGTATTCGCCGGCGGGCAGTTCGTCGAGGCTGACGAATTCGAAGCCACCGACTCCCTCGGAACTGGCCAGCAGGTGACCGGTGTTGTCGTAGAGTGCGAGGTCGAGGTCACCGAGGTGGTCGAAGAATGCGATCGAGACGTTGTGCCAGTCGGTGGCGGTGCCCAGCGTCTGGAAACGGAACCAGTCGACGTCACCGGTGGCGTTGATCGAGAGCCCGTCGATGATCTCCAGACCCTCGACTTCCCGCAGGTCGTAGGCCTGTTCGAGCGTCTCGTTCGGTTCGGAAAAATCGGCCTCGGTCGCCTCGGGCGTATTTAGCGTCAGCCAGTAGTCGGGGTTGGTCGTGTCTTCGAACCCGCTGACTCTCAGGAAGTATTCCCCGGCGGCCAGGCCTTCCATTTCGACCCATTCCATGTCGTCGATGCCTTCGGAATCGGCGATGAGTTCGCCGTGGGCATCGAAGAGTTCCAGGTCGAGGTCTCCTTCTTCGTGCCAGAAGGCGATGGCTGCTCCGTCCCAGGATGTCGCGGTGGCGGAGGTCTCGAATCGGAACCAGTCCTCGTCACCGGGCTCGTGAATCGAGAGCGGTCCGAGTTCCTCGAAGCCTTCCAGCGTGCCCAGGTCCCAGGCGGTCGCCAGGGTCTCGTTGGCTTCGGCCAGGTCCGGTTCGAAGGTGCCGTCGTCGTGGTCGAACTCGTGAGGTGCCTCGATCATCATCGAGTAATCGGGGTTCTCGTCTCCCTCGAACCCGTAGACTTCCAGGTAGTAGGTCCCCGCAGCCAGGCCCCCGAGCCAGATCATCTCGAAGTCGTCGGTGCTCGATGAGTCATCCAACTCGTGACCGTCATCGTCGTAGAGCACCAGGTCCAGGTCACCCTGGTCGTGGTTGAAGAGGATGGCGGCGAAGTGGACCCACTCGGCGTCCTCGGCCAGGTCGAAGACGAACCAGTCGTCGTTTTCGGATTCGTGGATCGAGAGGTCATCCCAGTAGTGGAAGCCTTCGAGTTGGCCCAGGTCGTGTGCGTCGTCGATCGTGTTGTTGGATTCGGCAAAGTCGCCCTCGCCGCTGGGAAAGTTGTAGGAAACCGTGTATTCGGCGTTCCAGTCTCCCTCGTATCCGAAGACTCTCAGGACGTATTCCCCGGCGGCCAACCCCTCGCCGGGAATCTCTTCGACGTCGTCGACTCCGGCCGACCAGGCCAGCAGTTCGCCGTCGTGGTCGTAGAGTTCCAGCTCCAGGTCGCCCTCCTCGTGGTCGAACTCGATCGCGACGAAGTGACCCGGTCCGCCCTCGCCGGCCAATTCGAAGGCATACCAGTCCTCGTCGCCGGACTCGTGGATCGAGAGTCCCATGTCGTCAACGTCGCCGTGACCGGTGACGACTTCGAGCTGGGTGGCTGCCTCGAACGAGTCGTTCGGCTCGAACAGGTCCAGGGCACTGAGCAGCGTGCGGTCCTCGAGCTGTTCGACGGCCGGTGGGGTGTCACGGCGGTGGGACCGACGGCGGCTGGGGAGACCGCCTCGGCGGAGGCCTCGGGTTCGGCCCAGGGTGGTTCGGATCGCGCGACGCCAAAAGACCTGAGAATCAAGCAACATCGCCATCGACTCCTCGAATGTCAGACCGTGTGTGAGACTGCTGTGGTGCGGTGTGCTGAGAGACACCGGGTCGGGACGCAGCGGGATTGAGATTTCCGGGGGCGTCGTGGCGCGGCACGCCCGGATGCACCTCCGGCGAGCCAGCGACCCGGACGGGTCGCGGCGGGGAAAAAGAGCAATCGGCCATCGAAGCCTCCCGTCCTGGAGGACTCTCTGGGAGCGTCAGTCGTGTACTCGTCGATCGTTGGTGACCCCGAGCCTGTGACTCCCAATCCCAAGTGGCCCGCCTGTTCCCTGCAGCAGCACCCTGAGCGTACCCGGAACAATTGGAGTTGAGGAGTCCAGTTCCGGAGATTTCTTGTGAACTGGACATGTCGCGGCCGGGGGTCGGAACCGGTCGGGGTGCCACGATCGGAAAAGATCGGAAAAACCGTCACGGCTTGCCCTGGGGCGGTGCAGAAAAGTCGCTGGAGTTGTCATTCGGCTGGTAGGACCGCCCGAGGGGGACGGTTATACTGAACCGGTCCCAGCCACGACGGTTCCTTTATTGAGGGTGTCTGTTCCAGGACGCCCGGGTTGAGTGTCTCGCTGATGTCCCGATGCCCTCGCATCCTCGTCCTGTTCGTCGCTGCTGGGATCCTCGGTGCAGCGAACGGCCCGGCCTCGGCCCAACCTGCGGCGACGAAAAAGGCTGCAACTAAAAAGGCTGCAACTAAAAAGGCTGCCACCAAAAAGGCTGCCACCAAAAAGGCTGCCACCAAGAAGGCTGCGACCAAGAAGGCTGTGGCGAAGAAGGCTGTGGCGAAGAGCGCCGCGATCAAGAAGCAGGCGGCGGCCAAGCTCGAGGCGTCCCGAGCGGTTGAGCGGTTGTTGCGTGGGATTTTTGGCGGCGGTCCGGGAATCACGCCGGATCCGCTTGGTCCTATTGGGGTTCCGGCCAAGGGAAAGAAGCCGGTTGGCAACGGTGATCCGAATGCCCGGGACCGGATCGACCTGCTGGCCCCCCAGGATCCTCGCCAGGCGAAGTTACTGCGGCAGGCTCACGACTGGTTGAAAGCGGGCCGGCACGCGAAGGTGCTCGAAGCGGTCTCGGTGCTGCTGAATCCGCCCGAGGCGGCTCGGTTCGAGTCGGATTCGTTGTTCCGCAGCGAGGGGGGTCGCTGGATCACGGTCCGGGACGAGGCGAACCGGTTACTGGGGGGATTGCCCGAGCCGTTCCGCGAGACATTTCGGACCCGATTTGGTGCCGAGGCGACTCGGCGGTTGTCCGAGGCCCAGGCCAGCGGTGGCGAGTCAGCGATGGTTGAGGTGGCCGACCGGTTCTTTCACACTTCGGCGGGTCGCCAAGCGGCCAACCGCCTGGCCTCGCGTCACATCGACCGGGGTCGCCTGGGCCTGGCCGCGTTCTGGCTGAGCCGGCTGTTGGAGGCGGGTGATCCGGTGGCGGGTGCGGCGGCATGGCGCTTGAAGGCGGCCTGGGTCTTCCACCGCGTGGGTCAGCCCGAGCGGGTCAAGACCCTGCTGGCTGATCTCTTGGATGCCGGCCGACTGCGGATCCCGGGAGTGGGCGAGGTGGGCCGGGACCAGTGGCTGGGTGCGTCGCGACCGGCGATTCTGCCCGAGCCGGTCCTGGTCGACTGGCCGGTCTTTTATGGCAGTCCTGGGCGGCGTGGTCGAGCCCAGGGGGGTGCTCCGCTGTTGCTCTCGCGCTGGCACCGCCGGTTGACTCATCGTCACGCCGTGGCCGCCGTGGTCCGGGAACTGGTCGAAGACCTCGATGACCTGGGCCGGCCGATGATCCCGGCCTTCGTGCCGCTGGTGGTTGGCAACAAGGCGATCTTCCGCACGCTGCGGGGGATCGAGGTGGTCGATATCGACAGCGGGCGGGTGCTGTGGGAGACGCGACCGGAGGTGGCGGTGGAGAGCCTGATGGGTGGCCGGGGGAGCCGCACGTCTTCAAGTGTGTCACGCCTGGGCGGCGGGATCCAGCGGGCACAGATGGGCTTCCGTGGAGCCAACGTGATGAGTTTCGGAGCGGTCAACGGGGCCGCTCTGAGTCATCCTCTGACCGGTCTACTCTTCCAGCACTCACTGCACGGGGTCCCATCCAGCGACGGCTCGCAGGTCTTCCTGGTCCAGGCGCGGTCGCTGTTGCGAGGTGCCTTGCCGCCATCGCGGTTTGGAGGCATCAACCCCTTCGGCGGCTCCAGCACCAAGCAAGCCGGCCAGTGGAACACCCTGGCGGCGTTCGATCTCGCCAGCGGTCGTCCGACGTGGGAGGTAGGTGGAGCGAAGATGGACGAGCCGTTTGACTTGCCACTGGCCGGGACCCGGTTCCTGGGCGCCCCGGCTCCTCAGGACGGCCGCCTGTACGTGGTGGGCGAACAGAACAACGAGATCAGGCTGCACGTGCTGGAGGGGGCCACCGGCCAACCGGCCTGGTCTCAGCGGATCGCCTACGTGGATGCTCCAGCGTTGGCCAACCCGGCCCGCCGCTTTGCCTCATCGCACGTCGCAGTGGCCGACGGGGTGGCGGTCTGTCCGACGACGGTGGGCTGGCTGGTGGGCGTGGAATGTTCCAGCCGCCGGATTCTCTGGGCTCACCGCTACGCCCGACCTCAACCTCAAGACCCCTCGCGGCCGCGCATGCCGATGGGATTCCCCGGGGGATCATCACCCGGGGGACCGATGGCTTCGGCCTGGGCCGCCGCACCGCCGGTGATCTGTGGCGACCGGGTCGTGTTTACACCTCACGCGGAGCCGACCCTGCACTGCCTGGACCTTTATACAGGTCGGCTGCTGTGGAAGAAGAAGAAGGGCTCGTTCCTTTATGTCGCCGGGGGATTCGGGGACCGGCTGCTGCTGGTCGGGTCCGACTCGGTCGCGTCACTGGAACTCTCGGACGGAAGTCCCGCCTGGGTGCATCGGTTGAGTCCGGCCGAGGGTCGTCCGGCCGGCCGTGGCGTCGGCACACAGGGCCGCTACCACCTGCCACTCTCTTCGGGACAAATCTGCACTCTGGGTCTGGCCGACGGCAAGGTGAGCGGGCGGACCTACCTGCCCGAGACGGCCCGCGGCGCAGCGGTGCTGGGCAACCTGGTGATGTCCCGCGGCCTGGTGCTGGCACTGGGTCCGGAGGGCTTGACCGGATACGAGCAGCGTGAAGCGCTCGAGGCCCGGATCAAGACGGCCCTGGACAACGACCCCGCCGACGGCTGGGCCCTGCTCAAGCAATCGGAACTGGCGTTGTTGGGTCGCGACCATGCCCAGGCGATGAAACACCTGGGGCGGATCGAGGTCTCGAAGCTAGAACCGGGTCACGTCTCGCGTTTCCACGATGCTCGCAGAACGGCGTTGACCGGTCTGGTGCGGTCGGGCCTGGCTGAAGACGGGGCGGGGGTGGACGGTTGGATCGAACAGCTCTGGGGACTGGCCGATTCGCCGGACCGGAAGCGGGAAGTCGGGCGATTGAGAGTCGAGCGGGCCGTGGCCCGCAAGCAGTGGGCCTCTGCCCTCAAGGGCTTCCGCCAGTTGGCTCGCGACTTCGGCACGCACCGCGTGTCGTTTGCCCAGGACCAGTCGACCCGGGTTCGCCTGGACCGCTGGGTCAGCGGCCGCTTGGGCGATCTGTGGCCGAAGTTGCCTGCGACCCTGCGGGCGGGATGGGACAAGCAACTGGCACTCGAAGCGACGCAAGTGATGACCGGAGACGGCAAATCGCAGCGTGATTTTATCGAGGTCTTTGGTTTCCACCGGTCGACGTGGCCGGTTCGGTTCCAGCTGGCCGAGCGAGCTGCGCGAGCGGGGCGGGTGGGAGCGGCGGAGGTGATCTGGTTGCGATTGGCCGAGGAGGCCGAGCCGGCGGTTGCGTCGCGGGCGGTACGGGCCCTGGCCGATTTCCGCAAGAAGCGTGGCCTGGCAGGCCCCGCCCGGCGCGCGAAGTGGCCCCAGGATGTCGAGATCGTCCGGGCCGCGGGGTCGTCCCGTACCGTAAGACGGCAGGACCTGGAACTCAATCGCCAGAAACTCCCCTGGTTCGAATCTCACCGTACCGTCTTTGACAGCAGCCAGCAGCGACTGATCGTCGAGCGGGTCGAGGATGGTGGCGTGACCTGGTCGGTGCCGTTGCCGCGTTCCGGAGGAGGCAGCAGTGGGAAGTACCTGCCGGCGCGGGCGGTGGGGCATCAGCTGATCCTCTACCACCGCGGCATCGTGCAGGCGGTGTCTCCGACCACTCGACAGCTGATCTGGTCTCACCCCGTCGACGTCGCGGCCAACGTTTCGGGGTCGTCGCGTCCGCGTCAGCCGATCATGGTTCGAGGCGAGCAGGCGGGTCCGCAATTGAGCCTGATGATGCAGAACGCTCGTCGTGGTCCGTTGCGAGTGGTGAATCGTCGCGTCGTCTGCGTGTCGGGTCGCCGCAGGCTGACGGCACTCGATACCGGGACCGGCGAAGTGCTCTGGCAACGCGAACGCGTCGCCGCCGGATCCCCGGTGATGGGCAGCGACGAGATCATCTACCTGGCAGGCGGAGGCCCGATGATGGGTCGATCCTCGGTATTCCTTGCCATGGGGTTCGCCCCCGGGATGAGGCCCTCGAAGGATGTGCCCGCAGTACGCCAGCCGGTGGCCCTCCGCGTCCGGGACGGCAAGCGGCTGAAGATCGAAGGCCTGGCCGACAAGCTGCAGGGGGCGCTCAGGCTACAGGGAACCACGATCACCTGGATCCGCAACGGCGGCTCGGTGAAGCTGTTGGGCTTGAGCTGGACGCAGCTGTTCGTGCAGCGGGACGACGTGATCACCGGCAAGACACTGTGGCAGCACAAGCTCGAGTCCGGTTCGCGAATGACGACTCTCGGCGACGACCACCTGGTGCTGCTCGACGGCAGCGGACGACTCGGTCGCCTGGACCTCTCGAGCGGAACACTCGCGCCGGTGGGCCAGGTCGCCGCGTCGGACCTGAAGGGGTCCAGCAACATCTTTGCGTTCCAGGACGCGGTGAACCTGTACGTGGCGGTCAACAAGCCGCTGAAGGGCAGTTACTACTCGGTCAACATGCACTCGATCCGGGTCAACGGTCCGTTGCTGGCCTTTGCGCGGACGGCCCAGGGGGGGCCTCCGCGGTGGCGTCAGCAAGTCGACGGCCTGAACCTGGTGCTGGAAAAACTCGAGCATTCCCCTCTGCTGCTGCTGGCGTCGCGTCAGTACATGCGTGAGGGCAAGCTGCGGTACTACATGTTGAAGTTGCGAGCGTTGGACAAGGTGACCGGCCAGGCTCGCGCGAAGCTGGAGACTCCGTCGAACTACTGGAGTTTCAACGGGCTGAGGTTGAACCTGGCCGAGCGGTACCTGGAGTTGGGTTCGTACAACCAGCGGATCCGGCTGGTGGTGGGTGGTCAGCAGCGGGCCTCGGCGAAGCCCTAGCCTGCGTCGAGGAGTTTACGGGGCCGCCTGCGGTCACCTGCCCGGTGCGGTTGCTTGAAGCGCCCCGATCCCGCCGCTAACCTGTGGACGCTCTGAGGCCCGCGGCCCGAGTGGTTTCAGTTGGCGCTTTGCACCTTCCGACGGGACACCCGACGCGATGCGTGATTTTGAATACGAGGCTCCGACATCGTTGGACGACGCGGTGGCGCTGTTGTCGGAGAACCCCTCCGCGGCACGCCCCCTGGCCGGCGGGACCGACCTGATCGACCACATCCGCACCAGGCGACTCGAACCCGACCTGGTCGTCGACGTCAAGAAGATCCCCGATCTCAACGTGCTGGAACTCTCCGAAACGGGGCTGCGACTGGGTGCCGCGGTGCCGTGCTACCGGATCTACGGCGACGCAGGAATCGTCTCGGGCTATGCCGCCCTGGCCGACAGCTGCCAGATCATTGGCGGGACCCAGATCCAGAGCCGGGCCAGTGTCGGCGGAAATCTCTGCAACAGCGGCCCCGCCGCCGATTCCACCCCATCGCTGATCGCCCTGGGTGCGCGGATCGTGATCGCCGGACCCGGCGGTCGACGCGAGGTTGCGGCGGAAGACTTCTGCACCGGGCCGGGTCAAAACGTGCTCGAGCAAGGTGAGCTGGTTGTCGAGATCGCGTTTCCGGCCCGTCCGGCGGTCGCAGGATCGCACTACCGCCGCTTCATCCCTCGCAACGAAATGGACATCGCGGTGGTCGGAGTCGGTGCGGCCGTGGAACTCGATGCGTCGGCCGAGACGTTTGTTTCGGCCCGCGTCGCCCTGGCGGCGGTCGCCGCCACGCCGCTTTACGTCGAGGCGGCCGGAGCGGCACTGGCCGGGCAGCCGATCTCAGACGAATCAATCTCCGCCGCGGCAGCCGCGGCCCGCGAAGCGGCCACTCCGATTGATGACATGAGAGGCACAGTCGAATTTCGCAAGCACCTGTGCGGTGTGCTGACCGAGCGGGTGATCCGCGAGGCGGTGGCGCGGGCACGAGGAGAAGAGACGGGATACCGGATCGGGCAGTGAACCCGTACGAAACCAGGCGGAGACCGGACCTGCCGATCGAGGCCACCGACCACACAGCGACCACACAGCGACGACACAGACAACGGACGCCAAAACGGACCAGAAGCGATGGCAACAACCCGCATCATTTCCACCTCGATCAACGGCAACCCGGTCGAGTTCCTCGCCGCACCGCGGCAGACCCTGCTCGAGGTGCTCCGAGAGAATCTCGATCTGATCGGCACCAAGGAGGGGTGTTCCAACGGCAACTGCGGGGCCTGCACGGTGATTCTCGATGGCCGCCCCGTCGACAGTTGCCTGGTGCTGGCGGTGGAGGTTGAGGGGAGCGAGGTCGAGACGATCGAGGGCCTGGCTTCGACCGATGGTCTGCACGTGATCCAGGACGCCTTCCTGAGCCAGGCGGCGCTTCAGTGCGGCGTGTGCACGCCCGGCTTCATCATGTCGACCAAGGCGTTGCTCGAGGAGAACTCGTCGCCGAGCGAAGCGGAGATTCGTTTTCACCTGGCCGGCAACCTCTGTCGGTGTACCGGCTATGACAAGATCGTGCGTGCCGTCGAGCAGGCGGCCTCACTGGAGAAGAGCTGATGGCGAGTGTCGAAGAACGCCAGTTCCATATCGAGCCGTTTCCGGGCGGGACGCCGGGGAATCTGCGTCTGGTCGAGGAGGGTCGCTTGCCCGAGTACGACGTGGTGGGCACCCGGCCGATCCGTCACGACGGCACCGACAAGGTGACCGGTCGCGCCCGTTACGGCGCCGACATCAAGCTCTCGGGACTCCTGCAGGGCTACATCCTGCGGAGTCCTCACGCACACGCCCGGATTGTCTCGATCGACACGTCCAAGGCGGCAGAGGTGCCCGGCGTGCACGCGGTGTGCACCAACGCCGACATGCCCTCGGCCTCGCACCGTGCCGGGGACCTGGGCGAGGGGATGGTCGACTGGTACCACCTGAATCAGAACGTACTGGCCAGCGACAAGGTGCTTTATACCGGCCACGCGGTCGCCGCGGTGGCGGCCGATTCGGTTCACATCGCCGAGGAGGCGGCGATGCTGATCGAGGTCGAGTACGAGGTATTGCCTCCGGTGCT
>Ga0310120_10003442_pt1 | contig 11320 bp, 15 predicted proteins | sample CB27_AW_983_MG_FD_203506 | JGI IMG/M metagenome (GOLD analysis project Ga0310120, IMG submission 203506) | Marine microbial communities from Western Arctic Ocean, Canada - CB27_AW_983 | ecosystem: Environmental > Aquatic > Marine > Oceanic | place: Canada: Western Arctic Ocean | collected... | reverse complement strand
CACCATCCTCCACCTCTTGGGCATCGATCACAAACGCTTCACTCATCGCTTCGGCGGCCGCGACATTCGCCTCACCGACGTGGCCGGCCGCGTCGTGAAAGAGATCCTGGCCTAGCCGGATTGGCGCAAGGTTAACCTTGCGCCATTCGCACTCGCTCACCACTGATAAGAATGAAGGACCGGGCGGGCGCCGGAGGAACGGAGACACAGACCAGGCAGCGGATCCTACTCCGCCTTGCGAACCAAGGCCACTTCGCCCCCCTGGTCGTTCTCCACATTCTTCATGCCGATCTCCAACCTCTTGTTGTCGACAATCTTGTGGGTGATCTTGAGCTTGGTTTCCTTCTTCTCCGCATCGATCACGGTAAGGGTGAGAGTGGCCACTCCCTCTTCTTCTCCCCAGGTCCCCCGTCCGGCGCCCCCTTTGCTATCGAGCGTCGTATGGATCACTTCGCCGCTTTTGGGATCAATGCCAATCAGAGCGACCGAGGTGCGATTGGGCGTCCTCACACTCATCCCCAGAGCGTGATCCTTGACTTGCCAAGTATAGGTAATCGTGATGCCTTCGCCATTCGAATCCTCATCGACCCATGTTCCAATCAAGGATCCGAGTTCAGATTCTTCGAGGGTCTCGGCGAGGTTCCCGGCCCGGAGCGAGGGCGCGAATGCAGAGACAAGAAGAGCGCACAAGATGGCTAAGGAAAGCGACAATTTCATGGTAGAATCAGGTGGATGTTCGACTATTTTGACAAGTGCTTTTCACAGAACTTGAGCTGGCGGCCAAGCATTTCCTTCGCATCTTTCACCGCCGTAAGCTTGTTGCGGCCCAGGCTGATCGCTTCGCAGGGGATCTCCAGGTCCTTCGCCTTGTCGCGAATCTTGAGAGCCTCGGCGGGAGCATGAACGCGGTCGCTCTCCGGCGCATTGCTGAAGACAAAGAGCGGAGCTTCACCCTTTTCCATGTAGCGCAGGGCAAACTCCCTCGTTCCAATCGGCTGCATGTGACTGATGACCACCTTCGGCCGTGAACTCAGCTGAGCGACAGAATCCTTCGAGCCGGGATCCGCAAAATCGTCATGATATCCCAGCGCCTCGCTGATGAGTGCCCCTGCTGAAGCGCCCCCGCAACAAATCCGCTCCGGATCGATGTTCCACTCCTTCGCCTGGGAGCGCACGAACTGCACCGCCCGGGCGCAGTGGATCACGATGTCCATGTAATTGATGTTCTCCTCCTTGCTCAGAAAGGGATAGTTGCAACTCACCACCGCATAGCCGGCCTTCTGATAGGCTTCCCGCATACGCCCGCTCCCCCCTCGATCCATGTTCTTGTCACCCTGACGAAAGCCGCCACCGTGGAACCAGATGAAGACCGAGGCCGGCTTTTCCTTGGCGGTGGCAGGCCAGTAGTCGAGGACATTGCGTTCGTGCTTGGTGTCGTACTTGACGTTGCGCTGGGGCTCCGCACCGGGTGCCACGCCCGTGAACACGATAGCAGCCAAGGCGCCAACCCGAAGTTTCGCGAGGGGATTCATGCCCCGCAAATACAAGACCAACCCCTCCCCCCTCAAGTAGAATCTCAGGAGTCAGGAGCAGGGCCATCCTCCGCGGGCTCGCGGGCCCGCCAAATACTGGCGAGGATGCTCCCGATCAGACAGTGATAAACCGCCGAGATCGCGCACGTGGCGGCGGCTCCCAACTCGAGGGGAAAGTGAGTGCGCGCCAGCACCGTCCCGAGTCCCGAGTTCTGCATCCCCACCTCAATGGAAACAGTGCGGCACTCCAACTCGCCCAGTCGGAAGAGGCGCGCCCAAAGATAGCCAAAGAGGAATCCCGCCAAATGCAGAAGAAAAACCGCGAGCAAGAGCACTCCAAAGTGCTCGCTGATCCGCTCCTTGCTGACGCCCACAATCCCTCCCACGATAAGCACAATCACGGCAATGGAAACCAGGGGAGAAAACACACTCACCACCTGGCGAATGTCTGCGGGAAGGGTTCGATTCAGAAACACTCCGGCAAGGACCGGAACCAGCACGATGGTCACCATCGTGACGACCATTCCCACCGCGTCGACGTTCATCGGCACCGCAAGCGCGGCGTAGCCTTTGGTCAGGTAGGGTGTGAGCACAATGGCGAGCAGGGTCGAACACATCGTCATGAGGACACTGAGGGCAACATTGGCGCGCGCCAGATAGCTCACCACGTTGGAAGCCGTTCCACCCGGACAGCAACTCACCAGGATGAGTCCCAGTTTCAAGTCGTCCTCCAATCCAAACAGAGTCGCCAAGGACCAACCCAGAAAGGGCATGATCGCGAATTGCGCAACGATCCCGATCAGGGCCGCGCGGGGCATTCCAAGGGCACGCTTCAGGTCGTCCAAACTCAAGGTAAGCCCCATTCCCAACATGATGATGCCAAGGCCAACTGCGGTGAGCTTGATGCTGGTGAAGGGCACCGTCTCGGTAACAAACCAGGTAAAGGAACCGGGGATGAACCACGCCCAGAGGGTCCCGATGATGGTCCAGAGCCAGAAGAGGTTTGCGATCTTGCGGGACCAAGCCATGGCGGGTCCTAACAGCCCATCCGGAGCTTGACCAGCGGTTCCCGGCCGCGCCCCATCTGCACCCCGAGGGCGAAGCGTCCCCAGGAGGCGAACCACCCGACAAGGGTTAGCCCTCCAAAATAAGTGTGATCGATCCAGCCCCTGTTGCGTCTATTCCCAATAGATGCAGCTGTTTGCAGCTGTCTCCCCTCCCCCCTCTCCCGGTTCAATCAAAGTTCCCGCAGGCAATCCAACCCTGGGCCACCGGGAGGGAGGGACTCTTCACCCCCCATCCTGAGTCCGGCGCTCCCTCTTGCCACGGATCCAGCCTGCTCAATGCAATCCTTGCAACATCCCTAACGGTATGTAAATTCGTGCCATGCCCCGCGTTCGGGATCCAAAGCGCACCCGCCGGAAGGTGTTGCAAGCAAGTTACCGCGAATTTTATCGCAATGGATTTCAGGGAGGCAGTTTGAATCGCATTGTGGCCTCCGCCGGCATTACGAAAGGCGCCCTCTTTCATCACTTTTCGGGGAAGAACGAATTGGGCTATGCCGTGCTCGAGGAATTCCTTGCCCCCGCCGTTCATCATTGGTGGGTGGAGCCTCTTCTCGAGACCGAGGATCCCGTCCCCATCCTGCAAACCATCATGGAGCGCTTCCTGAAGAAAATCAAAGAGGAGGCTCCCGAACGGGGCTTTCTCTTCAATGGCTGCCCCATCTGTAATTTCGCGGTGGAAATGTCGCCCCTCGATGAAGGATTTCGCAGCCGCCTGGAAACGATTTACGACGGATGGCGCAAGGCCATCAAGGAGGCCCTCGCGCGCGGTCAGAAGGCCGGCACGGTGCGGGCGGACGCCATCCCCGAGGAGGAGGCTACGTTCATCGTGGCATCGGTGGCGGGAACCTCATCGACCGGAAAGGTCTCTCAGGAGATCAAACTCTTCCAAGACTGCATCCGGGTGGTGATGCGCCACCTTGCTCATCTCCTGCCAACCGAGTAGTCCCGGGATCGGAAATCTGGGCCGAGGTGACCCCCGACATCCGAGTCACGCAGAATTCCTTCCTGTTGCTTAAGAAAGCCCGCAATTCCGGAGTTTTGTAACCAATCCTGCGGGTTTCGCATCTGGTCTCTCATGGGCTCAGGATCTCCAAGCTTGGGATCTTGAAGAGCGTTTTGGTGAAGCGCCCATTCGGCGTGGAAGACAACTCGTCCTCCTGGTCGATGGCGATCCTGATGGAGCACCTCATCCTGACGGGTCTCGCCAGCTTCCAGATCCGCAGCGGAATGAATTCGGTGGATTCTCGAGGCGTCGCCAACGCGGCCAGCGCTCCGCTCCACCAGCGAGCATCCGTCAGATCTGAGTTGATGGACTCCTAGTCATCTTTCGGGTCCCATCCCCCGAGTTTGCACACCCGGCGAAAGTGCTTTCCTTCCACCGGAGAAATCGAAAGACGGTTCCCTTTGCCCACCACCACCATTCCTTCCAACTTGGGGTCTGCCTTCATGTCCGCCAGGCTCACGACCTTGGGGAACTCGCCGACATACTCAAAGTCCACCAGGATCCAACGCGGGTTATCCTCCTTGGACTTTTCATCGTAGTACTTCGACTTCTTGTCGAACTGGGTGTGATCGGGATGGGGTTCGCTCACCACCCGCGCCATGCCGACCACACCGAGTTCCGCGCAATTGGAGTGATAGTAAAGCACGAGATCCCCGATTTTCATGTCATCCCGCATCATGTTTCGCGCCTGGTAATTTCGGACCCCATCCCAAGGCGATCTCTTTTCCTTCTTCAGCAGCTTGATGCTATAGACATGGGGTTCGGACTTGATGAGCCAGTAGTTCATAGAGATTGCTTAGCGGGACAGATCGCATGCCGCAATCTGGATCTTGATCGGGGCCGTTCCTCCCTGCCCCAAGCCTGCCGGACTTCGTCCTCGCCGCTCGGCACTCCCGGGATGTTCTGATTGCGCGTGCCTCCATGAGATTCTCGAATCCTTGCCAAGGACTTCTCCTTGCCGTCCGGAAAGTGCCCCTCCAGCCAATCGCCAAAAATCGATTCCACCGCACCAGGCAAACGGACCAGGGAATAGAACCCAAAGGACGCTCCAGCCTCCGAGACCGTTTCGAGAATGCTGGGAAACTCGTAATCATTGAGTCCCGGGATCATGGGTGCCGCGCTCACCCCGACGGGCACCCCTGCCGCGGCAAGGGCTGCCATCGCCTCCATGCATTTCTCTACTTCAAGGCCTGGGCAGCGGCCTCCGCACACCTTCGACCATCCAGCGCGGCGGAGACGATTCCGCCGGCATAGCCCGCCCCCTCCCCACAGGGATACAATCCGGCCACCTCGGGGTGCTGCAAGGTCTCCTCTGATCGCGGCACGCGGACCGGAGAACTGCTCCGGGTCTCAAAGCCGATAAGGAGCGCATCCATGGTGTGATAGCCGCTCATGGAGCGCCCAAAGCGGCGAAGTCCTTTGCGAAGTCGCCTGCCGAGGAACTTGGGAAGGAGTTCTCCCAGGAGGACCGACTTGACCCCGGGATGATAGCTGGTCTTGGGAAGATCGCCCGATTCCTTGCCTTCCAGAAAATCGAGGAGGCGTTGCGCGGGGGCGACTTGTCCCCCTCCTCCCGCCCGTTTGGCCGCGGTTTCAAGTTGCTCTTGCAGGGCAATCCCTGCCAGAACTCCGTGTTCCTTCTGCCAGGGTTCGGTGTCTTCAGGCTCCACCCCGACCACCACTCCGCTGTTCGCGAAGGGCGAGTCACGACGCGAAAGCGACATGCCATTGATCACGATTTCATCGTTCGCGGTCGCACAGGGAACCACAAATCCTCCCGGGCACATGCAGAACGAATGCACGCTCCGCCCGTCGATGGTGGCCGCCAACCGATAGCGTGCGGCCGGCAAACCACTCGGTCGCTCGGTGCCTCGCGGATAATGGTACTGGATGCTGTCGATGAGTGCTTGCGGGTGCTCGATGCGCACCCCCATTGCAAAGGGCTTCTGCTCGAGGCGCAGCTTGTGCGCTTGCAGGAGGTGCAGGATGTCGCGGGCCGAGTGCCCGGTCGCAAGGATCACGGCCTCTCCATGAAATTCGCGGCCCTCGGCGGTGATGACCCCCTCGATCCGCGCACCTTCCCCGGCGAGCAGCAACTCCGCCACTCTGCTCTCAAAATGAACCTCCCCTCCCGCCGCGAGGATCGTGGTCCGCAGGGCTTTCACCACGTTGGGAAGCAAGTTCGAGCCGATGTGCGGATGGGCGTCGGTGAGAATATCGGTCGGAGCGCCGTGCGCGACCAGGATCTCGTAGATATCGCGCACGGGCCCGCGCTTGGTCGAACCGGTGTAAAGCTTTCCATCCGAGAAGGTCCCTGCCCCACCTTCTCCGAAGCAGTAATTGGAGTCTTCGATCACCGTTCCCTTCCGCAAAATGGGGGCCAGATCGAAGCGGCGGGCCGAGACGTCCTTCCCTCGTTCGAGAATCACGGGTTGATAGCCAAGTTGGAGGAAGCGCAATGCTGCAAACATGCCGGCCGGGCCACAGCCCACGATGATGACTCGTTTGGCCTGCGCCGAGACCGACGCAAACTCCGACTTGCCTGGCTCGCGGGGCACTTGCGGAGCATCGATTCCGACCGCCAGGCGCAGGCGGAATCGTACCGGTGCGCGGCGTGCATCAATCGATTTTTTCAAGAGCTCCAGACTCGCAATGCGGACCGGGGGCATCTTCAACTTTCGCGCCGCCGCACGCCGCCACGCATCTTGATCGTCAACTTTCTCGATCGCGAGCGTGATTTCAACTTCGGTTGGTGGTGGATCAGTCATGGGAGCGGCGCACCTGCGCGGGCCGGAATAAGTCTCTCTTGCTTATGGTGGGATAGGGAACTTCTTTCCTTTCCCAAATCACTCGCCGATCTCCACCTTTCCTCCTGCTTGGTCCACATTAACAAAGGTCACCCGCGTCGAAAAGAGGGACTCGCCATCAGCGACCTTGCCCCGTCGCACGCTCACTTCGTAAGTCACCGAAGAGAATCCCTTGCGGCATTGCTCGGAGCGAATCGAGAGAATCGTTCCCTCGCGGACGCTGTGACGAAACTCAACCTTGTCCATCGCAAGGGTGACAAAACGACAGGCGGGGTACTCGAGGCTGGCTGCGATCCAACTCGCTTCGTCGACCCAGCGTAGGAGGCGCCCCCCAAAGAGGAACCCATACTGGTTCAAGTCTTCGGGAAGGACCAAGTGGTGGGTCTCCATCGCACTACCCTCCGCTGACAATCAGGACTTGGGCTGGATCAAAATGCGCTTGAGCCGCTCGTCGCTCCGGGGCGAGATGGTTTCGATCTCGTCATCGTCGACCAGCGCATTGTGAACGATGCGTCGATGGTAGGCATTGAGAGGGTGCATCTTCATCGCCTTCCCAGATTCCTTCGCCTCTTCAGCGAGCTCTTTGGCGGTGGCAATCAAGCGCTCTTCCTCGCGCACTCGAAATTGATCACAATCGACCCGAATGCGCGGCGGATCCTCCATCTTTTTCTGGAGGATGCGATTGACGAGATACTGCAGATCGTCGAGACGGTCGCCATGCTTCCCGATCAGGAGCTGGCTGTCTTCGGTCGTGATCTGAAGAGAGGGACCTTCCTCGTTGTCTTCCTCTTCAATCGAAGCCGAGAACCCCAAGTGGGTGACCATGTTTTCAAGAATTTGGTGCGCTGCGGAGAGAGCTTCCATGTCTTGAGTCTAGGGCGCTCAATTGAGCCGTCAACGCATCTCGGAATGGAGCGCGAAATAGACAAAGAGCGCGAAGCCAGGTGGTTTGTTGATATCGAGTCCGCAGATCAGCGGGAACTGCTGCCACTCGCAGGGGAAGACCACGACAAGGCCTCCAAAAACCACCTCGTTCTCGTCCGGTCCGGCTCGAACGCAGCTAGCCCCCGGTGCGCGGACGGGGCTTCTTGGGCTTCTTGGGATCGGGGCCGCCCATCTGCTTTGCACGCTGGGCCTTTTGCGCCTTTTTGGCTTCCTCGGCCCGGGCTGCCATCTTCTGGAAGAATCCCGCTCCCCCGGCCTTCTTCTTTTTGAGCTCAGGCTCGGGAAGGCGTTTGGTGATGAGCATTTGCGCGATGGCAAAGATGTTCGATGTCGTCCAGTAGAGGGCGAGCGCGGAGGCGAAGTTGTAACAGAAGAAGAAAAAGATGATCGGCATCATCATGAAGAGCCGCCGCTGCATCTTGTCGCCGGTCTTGGGAGTGAGCGACATCTGCAAGACCATGGTGACCGCCATCACGGTGGGGAGCAGGTTCACGCCATTTCCAAGGAAGGGCAGCGAGAACGGAAGATGGGCAATGGTATCGGGCTGAGACAGATCCTCCACCCAGAGGAAGGACTGCTGCCGCAACTCCACCGCATACATCAGCATGGTGTAGAAGCCGAAGAAGATGGGGATCTGCACGATGAGCGGGAGACAACCGCCGAGCGGGTTGATCCCATACTCGCGGTACATCTTCATCGTCTCCTGGTTCATCCGCTGCGGATCGTCCGCATACTTCTCCTTGAGAGCCTTCATCTCCGGTTGCAGCTTCGACATGCGCTTCATGGCGCGCGTCGACTTGTTCTGGAGCGGCCACATCGCCCCCCGGATGATGATGGTCAGCGCAACGATCGCCCATCCCCAGCCCCACGCCGGAGCCATCGGCCCAAAGATCCACGAGTGCAGGACATTGAGGAGCCAGTTGAGGAACCAGCTGATGGGACCCAGCCAGCCATAGTTCATGACATCGCCCCGTCCCTCGCCCGTCTTGCGCAGCATGAGGTTACTCTTGGGCCCCATGAAGACTTCGAAGGAGACCGGAAATTCACTGTTCGCGGCCAAGGTCTCATCCGGCAGGCTCATCCCCATGCGGATTGCTTCCGCCGCTGCTCCCCCGGCTGGTTCAGGCAACCGAACGGAATCACGGTCACCCCAAATTTCCGCGAGGTAGGGAGTGTCCGGTTTAACGATGGTGGCGAAGAATTGGTTGTTCAACCCGGCGAAGCCGAGGCTCCCGGCATCATGTTCGTAGGTGCCCTTCTTGCCTTTCTTAAACTTGGCTACCGTGTATTTCTTGTAGTCGCCATCCTTGCGATAGAAGAGGGTGGTATGACGATCAGGCTCGCCTTTCCAGAGGGGAGTCGCGGAGCCGGCGAAGATTCCGTAGTCCTTGAGGTCAACCTTGTCGTTGCCCCCATTGATGAAAACGATCTTGAGATTCAGGCGGTAGGACTTGCCGGCCTCCGTGTCGTCGACCAGAGACCAGATCTTGCGAACAAACAGCTTGTCGTTGATCTGCCCAAAGAAGGTCACGCTCGTGGCGCTGCTCTTTTCTTCCTGGTACTTGTAAATGACATCGAGGTACTCGTCGGGGGCGGTGGTGAGTCGCCCCACGGGCTCCTCTCCGAAACGATTGAGGCGGACCTTGTTCTCGCTGTCGCCCACCGCAAACTGACCGATGAACTCGGCGTACTTCACCCCTCCTCCGTAGGTCGTGAAGGCAAAAATGGCGTCCTTGGTCCGAAGTTCGATGATCTGCTCTTCGGCCACCGTCTCTGGCGCCGGCACCGGGGGAGCATCGGGATTATCCGGATCGGGGACGGTGCCCACCACGGGATTGGCCTTCGCCTTCTTTGCTTCTTTCGCTTCCCGCTCCGCCTCCTGCTCCTGCTTCTGCTTCTGCAGCTCTTCACGGTTCTTCCCCATGAAGTGCCAGTTCACGGCAAGTCCTACGCAGCAGAGCGCTAATACAATCCAAGCCTTCCGGTCCAAAACAGTGTCAGTAAGTTGAGTTGCGGGCGCCGTCGGGCTTGTGTTCTGCGCAGGTCTCCTGCGAATCAAACTGAGCTCCCTTGACGGGCGGGACGGGGTCATAACCGCAGCTGCCCCATGGATGACAGCGTAAAATCCTACGAATGCCCATCCAGCTCCCCTTCAGCGACCCGTGCCGCTCCACCGCTTCGAGGGCATAGTTCGAGCACGTGGGGTCATAACGACAAATCCCCCCCCCGGACAAAGCCCGCAAAATTGGGCTAATCAGGCGCTGATAGCCTCGAATGCCAAGCCGAATCAAAATCTTCATCTCAGGAGGGATCGCGCAAAATTCCGAGCCGCTGCGCCAGACGTAGCCAGTCGGACTCAAGTTGAAGGAAGCTAGCCTCGCCCGCCCGGTGACGAGCGACCATTACAAGATAACGGCCCATTTGCAGTTTCTCACCGTGCTTGCTGATGATGGAGCGCAGGCGGCGGCGGATTTTGTTGCGCGTAACGGCATTGCCCACCCGGCGCGAGGTAATGAGCCCGATTTTCAGATCCTTGATGGCGGGATCGAGCAAAGTTGCCATTAAGAAATAACGACAGGCGGTCGAATGACCCTCTTTTCGCACGGAAGCGAATTCATGGCGCCGACTCATGCTCATTCGGCGCGGTAGCTGCATGGATCGATGGCGGTCCAGCCGCCGGAGCAGTTACTTCCCGTGCTGAACGGTGTGTCGCTTATAATGGAGCTCTGCGCCCTTGGGCAGGAGACGCTTACGGCCCTTCCGGCGACGATTCTTGAGGATCCCACGGCCAGCCTTAGTGGCCATGCGGGCCCGGAAGCCGTGTTGGCGCTTGCGGACTCGTTTGGAGGGTTGGTAAGTGCGCTTACTCATTATTCTAGGCTGTTTTGGGCCCGATCAAGGCCGCGGGGGGCGGGAGACTAGCCGGAGGTCGGTGGTTGTCAATGCGTCAGGGAGCATTCTGCGCTTAAAACCCCAAAAAACTGACTAGGCCCCCTTCGCCTGCTAGCCACAAAGGGATGCTCAAGTCTTCCCCAGCCCGGAATACCTTGAACCTGAGGTCCACCTCGAACCGGCGACCCTTGAGGATCTCCCGGATCTAACGGGCCTCGTGATGGAGCTCATGGAGTTGCAGCAGGACTTCACCCCGGACCGCGAGGCCCAGGAACGAGGAGTTCGCCTCATTCTCGAAGAACCAAGCTGAGGCCGGATTTTTGTGCTCCGCAGCGACGATCGAATCATCGGCATGGCGAACCTCCTCTTTACCATTTCCATCGCAGGGGGAGGATTAGTGATCCTCATGGAGGACCTCGTGGGTCACCCCGATCATCGGGGGCAAGGCTACGGCTCCCTCCTCCTCGAACCCGTGCTTCCTTCGCTGAAGCTAAGAATTTCCGGAGGATCACCTTCCTCCCCGATAAAATGCGCCCGCCGTCGCAGGAATTCTTCTCGAGACCCCAATTCGAATTCTCCCACCTGATCCCGATGAGGCGCTTGCTAGCTTAGGTTTTTCACATAGCATCCTTTACCCCATGACTGTGCTTCAACCCCTTGCTATCGCTGCTGCCGACTTGTTGGCGCTGTCGATGGTGGCGGTGCTCAGCTTCGCCCTTGGCATGATCGTGACCATCCTTTTCGTGATGGCTCGCAGCGGATCCAGGCCACCTGACATCGATATCGAGTTCCTCGAGGAGGAAGAAGAAGGGGAAAGGTCTCACAAACTGGAAGCCCGCGGCGAACAACCAGCCGAAGCGCCCCGCGAATTGTGGGAGCTCGATCCCGATTGGTGGAAGAAGTAGGAGCCCCCGGCTCCTCTCGATGAGCCCTCCTCTAACTCGGGCTTCCTGAAACGTGGGCTCCACCCGACGCCCTACTCCCCAAGCAGGAAGCGACAGGCCTGATCCACATCCTTGTCGCCCCGTCCCGAAAGGTTGGCGATGATCACGTCACTGGCGGGTAAGTTGGGCG
>Ga0310120_10003441_pt1 | contig 11320 bp, 12 predicted proteins | sample CB27_AW_983_MG_FD_203506 | JGI IMG/M metagenome (GOLD analysis project Ga0310120, IMG submission 203506) | Marine microbial communities from Western Arctic Ocean, Canada - CB27_AW_983 | ecosystem: Environmental > Aquatic > Marine > Oceanic | place: Canada: Western Arctic Ocean | collected... | reverse complement strand
GTTATGGATGACGAGTTGTATTACTTTCAGGTATGGGATGCCCCGTATGTGATGACGCAGCGCCTTGATAAGGCGATGGTAGTGCCGCGCGACAAGGTTCGCATTGTTCCCGCTGAAGGAGACACGAACATTATCAGACCGCTGCAGTCGATTACAAAGCAATTTGATCAGGATGAAGCGGCGCTTGGAGCTGGGCAGAATCAGAACCGTGCTGTCCTTATTGTTACAGATGCCGCGGTCGATGAATTTCCAGACTCAGAGTTTGCGGCTTTGAGTCAACGCAACATTGTGCCCTACATCATTTATATCAATACCAGTGATGCGCGAACAGCGATGATAGGACACCCGAGCACCCCACGTTTGATTGAGATGATAAGAGAGTACGGCGGAGACTATTTTGATGTAACGGACGAGGATAGTTTGACGAAGGCGTATCAAGCTATCGATGAACGTGAGGCGGTTCGCGTTGAGCTCAAACACCGTGCCCTAAAGGTGCCGATTTATTCGCGGTTTCTACTAGTTGCTATGGCGTTGCTTGCGGTCGGTATTCCGCTGGGTTTTGTGTCTGAACTTTTATGGGGTACCACACCGTAAGGTCGATCGTGTTTGTGTCCAGGTAACGTGTAACGGCAGGAAAACAGAGAGGCAGCTTGATGCGCTTAACAGACCTTCTAGATAAAGAGAATAGTTTTAGATTTCTTGTTGGATTTGTCTTGGCAGTCGTGTTCTTCGCTCTGGTGTTTATGCCATCTCGGACGTTAGCTGGGTTTTACACACATATGGATGGTCTCAGTGAAGCCGTCTACCGAGCTGACTTTGAGCAGGCAGATATTGAACTGGCTGAGGTGAACAGTTTTTATGAACGCAGTCGAGGCGTTGGTATGAGTTGGTTTTCTGACGCTTACCTTTTTACTGATGCGTTCCTTCAGCAGGCATCGTACAACTACCTAACTGGCGACTTTGAGGCGGTTGTACGAGACCTTGCTGACGAAATCGATGATCCCCGAGCATCGCACTTACTTGGGAGTGCAAAATTTCAGCTCGCGCGTCAGCGATATCGCGCGATTGCTGATGACGATCCTAACGGAGAAGCTCAGAAGCTGGTAATTATTCAGGAAGTGCTTGATGATGTGAATGCTGACTTTGAACGGGCACTGCGACGTGACGAGTTTGATCGATTCGACTACAAATGGAACTACGATCTTACAAGCGACCCAGATGCTGTTCGCCGTGCCCTTGAAGCACTTCGGGAGGCAGAGCCTCCGCAGCTTGAGCAAATGCGCGGAGAAGGCACCCCTGTTCGGCGTCGCCGAGGTTAGTTCGTTAATTTACTGGTGTCTCTTCGAGTATGAACGATTTCCAAGCGGCCCTACGTGAGAGTGTCGAGTTTCAGAACCCAGAGTTTCTTGCAGTTGTCCCGATCGCCGGTTTGCTGTTGCTGCTTGGTAGCGTTATTTTTGCTATTCGCTTAGCGCTACGACCCGCGAAGACACACGGGTCAACTTATCCGATACTGGGACACATTAAGTTTTGGTTTTTTGCCGGCATTGCGCTTGCGATCCTGTCCGTCGCTGCAGCGAGACCTTTTTGGGTTTATGGGGCGTCAAGCTTTAAGCGAGGCGACGTGGACGTTGCCGTGGCTATTGACGCGTCTGCTTCGATGTGGGCTCGTGATCTGGGACCATCACGTCTAGAAATTGCTGTTCGAGAGGCACTTACACTCTACACGGAAGAGGTTCTGACGCCAGGTGACCGTGTGGCGCTCTTTATTTTTGGGACGACGGCGCTCCGGCAAGTGCATCTCTCCTCTAACGCGGAGCGGTTTGTCGAACAGGTTGGTCAGATTGCACCACCAGATCAGTTGACTGGTGACGCATTTCCGTGGGATTCGGATGTAACTACCGCGTTTGAGCACGTATATCAATCGATTGATAATCAGGATCGTTTTGAGAGCGGAGACGAGAACTGGGAACCGGAGGAGCGAACTGATCGGGTCGTACTTCTTTTCACGGACGGTGACTTTGCGTCAGACAATGAGCAATTGGCACGACTCGACCAAGCCTTGGCTGAGTTTCGTAGGCGTGGTTTAGCTGTTTACCCTGTTGTGGTGGGATCGAGAGCAGGGGTTGATTTGGATTCAATACTCGTTAACTACGTTAGAGGCATTGATTATGATGCGACGCTTGAAGCTGACCTGGAAGGAATTCGTACACGTCTTAACCCTGATAGTGTCTCCAGTTTCGATCAGAGATCTGGTGGCCGGTCGTTTGTGATTGATAGTGCAGGGCTGTCGTCTTCTAATTTTTTGCGGAATTCCATTGACAGTCATCGGAGCATCACGTTTCAACTTATTCCGTCCGATGACAAACAAGAAGTCTGGCAGTGGGTGGTCATGCTAGCCGTGATGGTGCTTGTTGTGGCGATGCTTTTCTACTAGTCATCTCACGGACATTGTGTAGGTTGCTTTGTTCGAAACCGATTTTTTCTCCGAGTTATATTGCAGCCCGTCACCGATTTCGCGAGGCAGCTGTTGCGGCTCGCGCGCGCATTCATGCCTACGAAATAGGGGAATCGGCGCCGACTGGAGAACCTCTGTCGCTAGAGGTTGCGACGCTCGGTGCGAGGGAACCTGCGCACGTGTTACTACTTACCTCTGGTCTTCACGGAGTTGAAGGATTCTTTGGTTCGGCTGTGCAATTGGCTTGGCTCAGCTTGGTTGCGGCGGGTGAGATTGTTTTACCTCCAAGAGTTCCCGTTGTTCTGGCGCATGCTTTGAACCCTTATGGTTTCGCGTGGCGTCGTCGCGTAAATGAACACAATGTTGATTTGAATCGAAACTTTTTAGATGAAAAGGAAAATGAAGCCTATGCTGGGACACCAAGCCGCTACATGTCGGTACACGGATTGCTGAATCCTAAACGATTTGCCTCTGGGTTTGGTTCGCGACTGCTATTCGCATCAAGAGTCAGGTGGGCTGTTAAACGCCTCGGACTGGCAGTGTTTCGAACAGCTGTTGCTGCAGGTCAGTATGAGTACCCACGTGATCTGTTCTTTGGTGGGTTCAAAGCATCTTCGTCCAATGTATTTGTCAAAGACCAGTTTGACTTTTGGACGGGCAAGGCCGAAGGCGTTCTTCACCTTGATCTTCACACGGGTCTCGGTGAGTACGCGAGCTATCAATTATTGGTTGAGGTTGCAAATAAACCGCACCTCACTTGGTATCAAAAACACTTTGACCCACAGAATGTCGTGTCCGTCTCCGATGACGGTCTTTATGCTGCACGTGGTGTGATGGGAAATTGGCTTGGTCGGAACGCGGCAGCAACTAATTATCATTTTGCATGTGTTAAGTTCGGAACGTACTCGGCCATTCGAGTGCTTCATGCACTTCGTTCAGAAAACCATACTCATCATTATTCAAATATTGGTTCACTTGAGTACACCCGGTCAAAAAGTGGACTATTAGAATGTTTCTGTCCACGGAGCGAACTCTGGAGGACGAACGCCATGGCACGAGCGATCGAGCTGTTACGAAAAGCTCTTACAGCTGTGCAGCAAGTTGGCGACAACAGCGGTTAGAACGTTATCTCAGGCACGTCGCCGGATACGATGAGTTTGGCTTCCGTCGCGTCGCATATTTCGTTGACCGATACTCCAGGCGCACGCTCCAGTAATTTGAGGCCATCTGGCGTCACGTCAATTACGGCGAGCGAAGTGATAATCCGACTCACCACGCCAATACCAGTGAGGGGGAGCGTGCAGGCATTTAAGATTTTCTTATCGCCTCGTTTAGATAGATGGTCCATAACGATCAGGACGCGTTTTGCACCAGAAACCAGATCCATCGCGCCTCCAGGACCCTTAACCATTGAACCAGGGATCATCCAGTTCGCTAGGTCTCCATTGGCCGAGACCTGCATAGCCCCAAGGATCGCGAGGTCGATATGTCCGCCTCGAATCATAGCGAAACTTTGAGCACTACTGAAGAAGCTCGCACCGTCCACGGTTGTTACAGTTTCTTTTCCAGCATTAATGAGGTCGGCGTCAATTTCCGCTTCCGTGGGATAGGGACCAATGCCAAGCAGCCCATTTTCACTCTGCAGCATGATCCGGGCAGTCGAAGGGATAAAATTTGCGCAAAGCGTTGGAATGCCGATACCCAGATTGACGTAGTTGCCATCTTGCATTTCACATGCAGCGCGACGGGCCATTTGTTCTCTTTCGAGTCCCACGATTACTCCACCGTTTCGAGTTAAGGCGTTCGAACTTTTCGGCGTTCGATCACTTTTTCTTGGTTTTCACCAATAACGATACGATCAACGTATACGCCTGGTGTATGTATCGTGTGCGGGTCGAGGACTCCAGCAGGAACGATTTCTTCAACCTCGGCTACTGTCACCCGTCCGGCTTCAGCCATCGGAGGATTAAAGTTTCTCGCCGTCATGCGATAGACTAGGTTGCCCTCTTCGTCAGCTTTCCATGCTTTGACTAACGATACGTCCGCATGCAAAGCTGTTTCCAATACCTGCCAGCGGCCATTAAATTGGCGAGTTTCTTTACCTTCGGTTAACGGCGTCCCATAACCCGTTGGCGTAAAAAATGCACCGACGCCGGCGCCACCAGCACGTATGCGTTCAGCCAGTGTACCCTGAGGCGTTAACTCAACGTCTAAGATGCCATCGAGGTACTGACTTTCAAAGAGTTTGTTCTCTCCCACGTAACTCGCTACCATTTTTGTTACTTGTCTCGTTTCAAGTAGTAGGCCCAGACCAGCTCCGTCAACGCCAGCATTGTTGCTGATGCACGTCACGTCCCTTACTCCAGAGTCACGTAGCGCGACACATAGATTTTGCGGTACCCCGCACAGGCCGAAACCGCCGACCATCAACGTCATACCGTTTTGAAGAAGATCCTCGAGTGCTTCAGTCGAAGTTTCGAATATTTTCCCTGCCATTATGCTTTCATCGGTCCCTTTGGAACGCCAGCGCCTTCACGAACGAACCGTGCTAGATTTGACATATCCTCGTCGCCATAACCTTGGGCAATGAGTGCATCCTCTATCGTCGCCACGATGCTAGCAATCGGTACGGGAACTTTAAACTGACGGGCGGTATCCAATGCAATGCCTAGATCTTTTCGGTGTAGCCGAGTTCGAAAACCCAACGGATAATCATCATTCAACATCTTGTCAGAGCGGTTATTAAGAATCCACGATCCAGCAACTCCGCCGCCGATAGCTTCAACAACCCGTTCAGGATCTGCTCCGGCACGGTAAGCGAGGGTAAGTGCCTCGGCAAGTGCCATGAAAGTTCCGGCGATAGCGACTTGATTCGCAACTTTGGCAATTTGTCCGCAGCCAACCGGACCAATGCGTGTTACTTTGGCACCAATGATCTGGAGCACGGGTTCTGCGCGATGAAAGTCCTCTTCTGTGCCACCACACATGATAGTCAACGTGCCTTTGATTGCACCTTCAGATCCACCCGATACAGGAGCATCGACGTACCCGATATTCTTAGCGCGGACCGCTTCTGCGAATTGACGCGTTGATTCAGGCGAAATTGACGAACAGTCAATAATCAAGCTGCCATCTTGTAGTCCGTTAATGGCGCCAGTTTCTTGATCAAGCAGGACACGTTCAACGTCCGCCGTGTCCGACACACATGAGAGCAAAATCTCTGCATCTGCTGCTGCAGCCGAAGGTGTGTCAGCTCTCTTCGCGCCGAGCTTCTCAAGTGGCTCTTCACGACTCCGTGTTCGATTGTGAACTGTCACTTCGCAGCCAGCCTTGATGAGGTTGGTGGCCATAGGTGCACCCATCGTTCCCATACCCAGCACCGCAATTTTCATTCTGCGAATCTCCTTAAGTGTTTGGTTGGTTTGATCTACGCGCATGGACAATGCCTCGACCCGATTGAGGACGATTCGTCATAAGCGCCACAATTTTTTTCCAGTACCGAAATGACGGGGTATACATTGTTTCGACGTCGTTGAATCCGACGGATTGTAGCATTTGAGTTAGCCCGGCAAGTGTTGGCATAGCACACATTTCGTAGCGTGCCTCTACAGCGTGTTCATCCCCAGGGAAAAATGGTACGAGTGGGTATCGTTCATGTACAAAAGGTAGCAGTACGTGTGTTTCGCAGACTAAAAGTCGTTTTGTTACGCTGGCGATGTGTTCAAGGGCGGTGAGCGGGTTACGTAGGTGGTAGAAAACGCCGAGTAAAAGCACAAGATCATACTGGCCGATTTCGTCTGGTTGAAGCTCATGGACGTCTGCTCGCCTATATTCGACGGATGAACCGTGCCTTTTGTGTGCGCTTAGGAATTCCTTCATGCCGAACCGGTCCCAGGAAAAACTGTCAATGGCGAGCACGCGATCTGCACCACGCCGTTCGCACTCAAACGAAAAAAATCCATGCCAGGCTCCGATGTCGAGTACTGTCCAACCAGTCAGATCTTCAGGGATTTGTAGAAGATCGAGTCGTCTGTTGAATCGGCGTCTGATTTGACCTTCGCGTGACAGAACGGATGCACCGCTGTCAGGGCGACTAATAACTTCGTGCGGACGTTCTTTCATGTCTAAAGCTGTGTTGCTGCTGTAAACGTGCAGGATATCACGCGGCTGGCCGTGGCAGTGCAGGCCTAGACTGTTCTCAGATGTCCAGATGAAGTTGTTCCTTGATGTGTCGAATACGGTCGTCGATTGGTGGGTGTGTTGATAGGTAGGCGCCAAGCCCGAGTGGATCGGTGCTTTTGTCTAGGTCTCTAAAACGGTCTAGCATGCGAAACGCTCCAGCGGGATCAAACCCCGATACCTGCATAAGTCGGGCTCCGAGCGCATCTGCTTCGAATTCTTGTTCGCGAGAATAAGCTTTTTCGAGCCACTGAACGCCAACCGTTCGAATCCAAGGGGCTATCGTTCGCGCTGCCGGCGTGGCAAGCGATGCCATTGATAAGGCCTTTTGACTCAAGATACGGTCAATAGCGTGTCGCTTGATAACGTGTGCCATTTCGTGACCGATAACAAATGCTAGTTCGTCTCGGTCGTGCTCGGCTAGGGTCACCAATGCTGGTGCTACAAAAATGAACCCCCCCGGCAGCGCAAAAGCGGTGGGATGATTCCCGTTAACCGCCGTCACTTCGAAGTGGTGGGCGCGGTTCTTGACACGGTCCGCAAGCCGGGCCGTGATGTTTTCTAGCAAGCTTTGGACCGCCGGTTCTGCGGGTCCGTGTGCGTCTTCACGAACGACCTGAGCCATGTCACGCCCAACGGCTTGTTCGGCCTGAATCGCATCTTCCTCGTTGCCAGTAAAAGATTGCCACATCCATCTGGCTTTTTGGAACTGCTTACCTGCAAGTCGACCCAATAAATAGGGTGTGTTGTTTGACACAGAAATAAGTGTAGCGCCACTGGCCCTGGAAGTTAATCCAAGCGCTAATGGTTAGATGTAGTTGTGAGTTTTGGGTCTGAGACAGGTAGGATAGGAAATGTGTTGAGAAAACCAGTGTAGCAGTACCCAAATAAGCCAAAAATCCCCAGCGTGATTACTATTTCTAAGAGTCCCAACGGAACAGTGTCGCCATGCCAGAGTGATGGTGCAACCAGAATAAAGCGTTCAAGCCACATTCCGACAAGGACAACGGTGGCAATCGTTGTGAGGCCAACTGGCCGCATCTTAATTGCTCGACTGAGCAAAACCACAAATGGAACGACAAAGCACAACGCAAACACGAGCCACGCTATTGGGGCCCAGAGTCCATGCATCCGGTGGTAGATAAACTCTGTTTCTTCTGGGAGATCGCCGTACCAAATCACTAGGTATTGTGACCAGAACATATACGCCCACAGTATGCAGAAGCCGAAAAGCAATTTGCCGACATCATGAAGTTGTTGGGTGCCAACCCATGCCGAGATTCCGAGACGGTCACGGCCTACGGCCGCCACGCATGATAAGAATGCGAATCCGATAAAGAGGTTTCCGACAAAATAGTACCCGCCGAACAATGTGGAAAACCAATGCGGATCAAGAGACATGACGAAATCAAAGGCGACGAGCGAGAAAATCCAACCGTAGGCGATTAGGATGGAGACAGCCAGTTTATCTTGCGCGCGCTGACTCCTATCCCGTTCCGAAGCAGCGCCTTGCCACCCAGTGATTAGTCGTTTCGTAAATCCGTTCGCTACATGTTGCCCCGACTCATGTAGCAGTCCGACATCTGGTCGGAGCGATCGATAAACGTAGAGCAAGCTCAGTCCCGTAAGCACGATGAAAGCAACAAGTTGTCTCACTACGAAGAATGGGACGTTAAGCCAAGGAGTTTTTGCGTCGACTGGATGTTGGACCCATGGTGCCCAACTTGAAATTCCCATAAGTAAAATGCAGATGAGAACTAGTGACACAGGGAAAAATGCAGCGGTAGCTTCGGCGAGTCGCTTGAGTGGACGTCCCCATCGTGCTGACGTTACCTGGAGGATAGCCGACAAGACGACTCCGGCCTGAGCGAGTCCCGCAAAAAATAAGAAATTTACTAGCAGTGCTTGCCAGGCCCGGATGCTATCCCCGAGGAGGGTACCGTAGAGAAAGCCAAGACTGCCGAAGAAGCCGAGACCAAGCAGCACCTGACGAGTGAGCGGAGAGACAAGGCTACCGGATGGGACTTGCAGCGTGGTCACGGCCTGTTTGACTCCGGCATTGGTTTTAACGTGCCTAGATAATGGACGAGTGCCCAGCGTTCACGAACAGCTAAGGCATCGGCAAAACGAGGCATGTTACGGCCACCCTCACGAATAATTGTGTAGACGAAACCATCTGGATAATTCAAAACGTGCGGCAGAGTAAGGTTGGGCATCCGACGGTAGAAAGATGAGAGTTGTCCGTCGCCGTACCCGTTTCTTCCGTGGCAAACCGTGCAATAGGTCTCATACAACGCCGCACCTTCAGCTAGCACAGCACTAGTTTCTTGCAAGGGATTTGGGATGTCTCGTGCCTCGCGACGGTTCAAACGTCGTACCCCGTCTGTCGCCATTGACCGCTCAGGCGGTGTACGTACTTCCGTTTGAGGCTGGACGACGGGACCTGTCCACATGTCTCTGATCCAGGTAAGTGCGAACACGGTGCTTCCCGTGAAGATCATCACGGTCACGGCAGCTAGTAATTTACGCATCAGTTTCGATCTCCAAGGCGCCGGTCTCGTCCAATGCGGTACGAATCAATTCAACGTGTTGGCTGTCGGTGCACGCCACAAGCACCCCGAATCGATCAAGTGAAAACCGAGGGTCGACTGCAAGTTTGGTAGATGGTCTGGCAATGTTTGGAAGTCTAGACAGCGACAGAAATCCGAGCATTCCACCTATTGCACCGAATAAGATCGTCAATTCAAAGGCAATAACGACAAAAGGTGGAATTGAAATCAGTGGCTTACCACCTGTGATCAGTGGCCAGGCGTAGACCGTATAGATCGGAAGCGCGAAACCGCTAATACAACCAAGAAGGGCTCCAATGAGCGTAAACGTACGGACGGGGCTTGTCACTTGGTCGAGTGCGTGGTCGATATCATGGTTCGGCGACGGACTGTAAGCAGTGACCGTGCCGAGATCGGCATCCCGAATCGCTGTAATAGCGAGAGCAGCCGTGCGACCACTATCGAAGATGCCGCGGATATAAGTGGTTTCCATCTATGCCGACTCCGGTTCTGGTACGTCAGAGGCTTCCTTCATCTCGGTAATGGAGATAGCAGGAAAGTTTTTGATAAAGAGCAGGAACAACATAAAGAACATGCAAAAGCTGCCCAGTGTGATTGCCCCCTCGACCCACGTTGGCTGGTAGAGACCGACGGGCCAATTAGCTGGGTCAAAATCATGTGAGAGTGATGAGACAATAATGACAAACCGTTCTAGCCACATACCAATGTTGATGAATATCGAGATGACGAACAACCAAAGTAAATTCGTTCTGATTGTTTTTGAGAATAGGAAGAGAGGCACGATGGTGTTACAGAACAGCATGCCCCAGGCAAAGAATCGATATTGTCCAAAGACCCGATCGTAGAACGTCCCTTGCTCAAACATGCTACCGCTGTACCACGCAATGAAAAACTCCGTGATGTAGGCGTATCCAACGATAAGAGACGTCAGAATAATCATCTTGGCCAGGTTTTCGAAATGATGAATTGTGATGTACTCCTCGAGTTTTAATAACTTTCGTAAAGGAATAAGTAGTGTGATCACCATGGCCAGGCCAGAGAAGATAGCTCCCGCCACAAAATATGGCGCAAAAATTGTGCTGTGCCACCCTGGAAGAATGGTCATGGCAAAGTCCCACGAGACAACGCTATGCACCGACACTACCAACGGTGTTGCGAGTGCCGCAAAGAACGCATATAGGCTGTTGTAGTGTCTCCAGCGTTTACTTGAACCGTCCCATCCGAGTGCAAGAACGCGGTAAATAGGTTTTCGCCAATCGGTACAGCGGTCCCTGACAGCCGCAATGTCAGGGATCAGCCCAAGGAACAGAAACATCGCACTCACCGTGAGGTACGTCGTGATCGCGAACACGTCCCAAACAAGCGGCGACCGAAAATTTACCCACAGTTGACGCTCGTTCGGATAGGGGATCAACCAGTAAAAAAGCCACGGACGGCCGATGTGAATGATCGGAAATAGACCGGCGGTGCACACGGCAAAGACTGTCATAGCTTCTGCTGCGCGCGCGACGGCCGTTCGCCAGCGGGCTCTAAACAGAAATAGAACGGCTGAAATCAGCGTTCCTGAGTGTGCGATACCAACCCAAAAGACGAAATTGGTAATGTAGATGCCCCATAAAATGGGATGTTCGTATCCCGCGACACCAAGACCCGTCTGCCATTGTTGCGCAAACGCGTACGCCCCGAAACCAAAACCAATGCCAATAAGTCCAAGCGCACCGTAATACGTGAGTCGAGGCGGTTGTAGCGTCCGCAGAATGTCGGCATCAATTTTGGTATAGCTCATGCCGTCGACGATCGCTCCTGGACGACTTTCTTTAAGTAGGTAATGGCCGGTTTGGTATTGACGGCGCCGAGAACGTGATAGCCCCTATCGTCGTGTGATAACCGCGAAACCTTACTGTTCGGATCGTTGAGATTGCCGAAGACAATCGCTTGCGCAGGACAGGTTTGCGCGCAGGCTGGTGTGACTTCGCCATCTTGCACCATTCGACCAGCGTCACGTGCGGTGTCTTTGCCACCTGCAATGCGTTGAACACAGAAGCTGCATTTTTCCATCACGCCAGCACTTCTTGCTGTGACATCAGGATTAAGCTGCAAATTCAATGGCTCA
>Ga0310120_10003439_pt1 | contig 11323 bp, 4 predicted proteins | sample CB27_AW_983_MG_FD_203506 | JGI IMG/M metagenome (GOLD analysis project Ga0310120, IMG submission 203506) | Marine microbial communities from Western Arctic Ocean, Canada - CB27_AW_983 | ecosystem: Environmental > Aquatic > Marine > Oceanic | place: Canada: Western Arctic Ocean | collected... | reverse complement strand
CCCTCGTATCAATGTCCAGGGGTGTCGCTGCGCTCAACCCCTGGCTACACGCTGTGATCCCTCTGGGATCGAGAAGGCCGCTTATCCTTGTGCCATTCGCCCTAGCCCAGTGCCTTCAGGGAATGATCCCGGCAGGGATCAGAGCTTGTAGCGCGGGGTTGAGCGACTTGCCACGGCGTAGCGGAGCGTAGACGAGAGCGATACCCCGGGACGAAGTCGTCATTGGGGAGAGAAACCGATCCCGCAACGAGCGCCCTCACTCCCGGGTGATCACTTCATCGAGATTGAGAAGGAGACGCGCCGTGGCGGTCCAGGCCGCGAGTTCCTGGCGTGAATGCCCGGCAGGGGGCGGCGCCGATCCGCCGATGGCCTCGGCGTCGAGCTCGGTATTCTGCAAGCGGGTGAGTTGGGACTGGTAAAACGCGCGCAGCACCTCCAGTTCCGCCTGCTCGGGGGGACGCACCGCGCAAAGCCGGAACGCATGGGTCATGCGCGCCGACTCATCGTCCCCGCCTTCCTTCAGGACGCGTACCGCCAAGGCCCGGGCGGCTTCCATGATAACCTCGTCATTCAAGAGGGCCAGGGCCTGCAGGGGAGTATTCGAACTCGTCCTGGCCACCGTGCAGGCGCGGCCGGCCGGGGCGTCCAGCAGGGAGAAGGAAGCGTAGGGTGCGGTGCGCTTTCGAAAGGTGTAAAGCCCGCGGCGGTGACGGTCCGCTCCGCTGCTGGTTTGCCACTTGAACGAGCCGCCAAAGCCGCTCGCAGCGCCGGCAGGCTGGGGCGGGAAGACACTCGCACCCCCGATCCGGGGATCGAGCAATCCGCCGGCTGCCAGGGCGGTGTCCCGCACGGTCTCAGCCACGAGACGCGGCCGCGGGGCGCGGGCCAAAAGTATGTTGCCGGGGTCCCGCCGGGAGGCGTCTGGGTTGGCTCTTGCGCCCGACAACTGCCGGTACGTCGCGGAGGTGACGATCAATCGATGCAGCGCTTTCAAGCTCAACCCCTCGCGATGAAACTCGGTGGCCAGCCAGTCGAGCAACTGCGGGTGACTCGGCGGCGACCCCTGGGATCCGAGATCCTCCGGGGTGCCGGCCAGCCCGCGTCCGAAATACTGCCGCCAGACCTGGTTCACGATCGCGCGGGCGAAGAGCGGATTTTCCCGGCTCGTGATCCAACGCGCGAGTCCGAGGCGATTGCGGAGGGCGCCGTCGGGCAGGGGATTCAGGATGGCCGGCACGCTGGCGCTCACCACATCCCGCGGCTGGCGAAACTCCCCGCGGTGGTGCAGGCGAGTAATCCGGGGCGAGGTCCGTTCCCGCAACACGAGGGTCCTCGTCAACCGCGGGCGCTTGGCGCGCAGATCGGCAATCTCCCGGTTCACCTTCGCCAATTCCGGAGCAACCGAGAGAAAGTGATTCATGACGGTGTCCCGCTCGGCCCGGGTCCAGTCGTCTTCGCCCTTCAACAAAAGGGCATCGATCTCGACCGGACGGACGTCCGCGCGCAGCGGTCCCTCATCGCCCGTCGCGAAAAGACGGAAACGGCCCAGGGTCTGCTGGTGCACGAAATTGTGCAGGATCGTCACGGTGAGTTTCTCCGCACCCGGCGTCCCCAGTTCGACGGGCTCGGCAGTCTTGAACACCGCCACGTGACGGGTGCGGACGCTTCCCTGCGTGTGCCAGCTGGTCAGCTTGTTGCCGTCAATCGCGAGGCCGGCCTTCTTGTTGCCGGCTGCAAAGGTGGCCTCGGCCTCCGAGAACACAATGTCGGCGCCCGTCCCGGTGCGAACCCGGAACTCCGTCACGACGAAGCTTCCATCCTCCATCACGCTCCCGCGCCCCGGCCCGCCGGCCGGGAGTCGCGCATCGGGAATGGCCTCGAGCCGGAAGCCGGTGACGCGCCCAAGCTCCGTGGTGCTTTCGATCGTGTAGGAGTCGATCTCGGGCCGGTCGCCGGTGACCAGGAGCGAGCCGTCGTCCAAGGTGGTGAAGGTTGCGTTGCGCTCTGATCTCGCCGTTTGGGGTGCGAGCAGGGTCCAGTGCGTCGCCCTCTTCCTTTCTTCCTCGCACCAGGCGGCAAACTTCCCTTCCAGATGGCGCCGGCGCCGCTCTTCTTCGGGGAGGGATTCATTTGGGTCGACCGCCTTGCGGGTCCCGGCCGAGAGGCGAAAACGCCGCATGGTGAGGTGGCGGCCAATATTCTGGTCGATTTCGATCTCGAGGCGGGTGCCGCCTGCAAAGCCCGCCGGCGCATCCAGCCCAAAGCTGACGTCGCGGCCGGACTTCAGATCGGTCGAGGCTCGATCTCCCGCCCACCCGCTCTTGGGGTCGCCGTCGATCGCCTCCGCGATGGTGAGGTGATCCTGGGCGAAGGTGGCGCGCTCCTCGGTCGCGTCGGCGAGGCGGATCTCACGCCAGTCGTCCCCGCCCTTCGCTGCGACGCGCAGCCGAATTTCCGAAACCACAAAGTTTCCATCGTCGGCACGGCCGATGGCGCCGTCCCCGGGGAGCGCCTCCAGGCGGAGGGCCTCGATCTTTTCAAGGCCGGTCTCCATCACAAGCCGGTAACGGTCGGTTTCGGGACGTTCCCCGGACGCCACGATCACTCCGTCGTCGCCTACCGCCAATTTCGTCCCGTTGGTGGCGGTCGCGCTGCCGCCCTCGAGAACCGTCCATTCCATCGCGGACCTTCCGGCCGGAAAGCGGGCCGCGCGCCCTTCTTCCAACTCACTGATCTGCTTGTCGATCGCCTCCTGCCGGGCCAGGATCTCCGGATCGGGAACTTCCATCTCCGGCTCATCCGCATTGTTGAGAAAGGCGAATATTCCGTAGTACTCGCGCTGGCTGATTGGATCGTACTTGTGATCATGGCACTGCGCACAGGCCAGGGTGAGGCCCAGGAAGACGGTCGCGGTGGTGTGGACGCGGTCGACGATCGACTCGTAGCGAAACTGCTCCCAGTCGTGGCCGCCCTCCTCGTTCATGAAGCTGTTGCGGTGGAACCCGGTGGCGACGCGCTGTGAATCGGTCGCACCGGGCAGCAGGTCTCCCGCCATCTGCTCGATCGTAAACCGGTCAAACCGCATGTCCCGGTTGAAGGCCTCGATCACCCAGTCGCGGTAAGCCCACAGCGTGCGGGTGCGATCGATCTCGTAGCCGTTGGAGTCGGCGTAGCGGGCGCCGTCCAGCCACCACAGCGCCCAGCGTTCGCCGTAGTGCGGCGATTCTAACAATTTTTCGAGATACCTCTCGCAGGCCTCGGGCGAGGGGTCTGCGACGAAGCGGTCCACTTCGGCGGGGGACGGGGGCAGCCCGGTCAGGTCGAGGCTGAGGCGCCGGGCCAGGGTGTAGCGATCCGCTTCCGCGGCGGGGGCGAGCCCCTCCTTTTCGATCCGGTCCAGGATGAAATAATCGATCGGGCTGCGGCACCAGTCTGCGCGTGCCACGCGGGGGAGGTCCGGGCGAACCGGCCGCTTGAAGGCCCAGTGCTCCGCCGCTTTCCTGTGAATCTCCAGCGGGGCACCAGCCACGGGGCGGGCCGGAGCAATCAGCAGCGCGCACCCCGCCGCCAGCCACAAGGCGCGGCGAGATCCCACCCATCCGGAGATTGGCATGCGCGGCTCCCCGCGATTCCCGCCGCCGGATCCCTCAGCGACCGGGTGGCCTGACCGTATGGCAGCCGTTCTCATGCCAGCAATTTTTTCACGACTTTCCCGGCCACATCCGTGAGCCGGAAGTCCCGGCCCTGGTGGCGGAAGGTGAGGTTCTCGTGATCCATGCCCAGGAGGTGCAGGATCGTGGCCTGGAGGTCGTGGACGTGGACCGGGTCCTCCACCACGTGGTAGCCGAATTCATCGGTCTTGCCGAGGGTCTGGCCCGCCTTGATTCCGCCGCCCGCGATCCACATCGAAAATGCATTCGGGTGGTGGTCCCGGCCACGCGACCGGCCGAGGGCCGGATTGTTTTCCACCATCGGGGTGCGGCCGAACTCCCCACCCCAGACCACCAGGGTCTCCTCGAGGAGACCGCGCTGTTTCAGGTCCTTCAGCAAAGCAGCGACCGGGCGATCCGCCACCCCGCAGGTCTTGCGAATCCCGCCGAGCACGTCCGAGTGGTGATCCCACCCGGTGTAGAGCATTTCGACGAACCGCACTCCGCGCTCCACCAGGCGGCGGGCCAGCAAGCAGTTGTTCGCAAACGACGCTTTGCCGGGCTCGGCGCCATACAACTCCAGGGTCCCCTTGCTCTCGCTGGCCAGGTCGATCAGTTCCGGCGCGCTGGACTGAAGCCGAAAGGCCAGCTCGTAAGCGCTGATGCGCGTCGCGATTTCCGGGTCGCCGTTGATGGCGAACTTCCTGCGGTTCAGCTTCGCGAGGGCGTCGAGGGTCTCCCGCTGAAGTCGGCGGTCAATTCCCGGCGGGTTTCCGGCGAAGAGAATCGGGTCTCCCTGGGAACGGAACGGGACACCCTGGTGGACCGACGGCAAGAATCCCGAACCCCAACACGCCGCCCCGCCGCTGATCCCATTTCCGGAATCAAGAACCACGAACGCCGGCAGATCCCGGGAGCTGCTGCCAAGTCCATAGGTCACCCACGATCCAATGCTCGGCCTTCCCGGTTGGAGGTGCCCCGTGTGGGCAAAGATCTGGGCCGGCGCGTGGTTGAACGCATCCGTCTTCACACTCTTGATGATCGCGATATCATCGACCACCTCCCCGAGGTGGGGCAACGCTTCGGAGAGTTCCGCCCCGCACTCTCCGCGGCGCACAAACTTCATGGGCGACGCCATGAGGGCTGCATCGCGTTCGATAAACGGCAACTCCTGGTCCGCCAGCACCGAGTCCGGAACCTGCTGGCCCTCGTACTTCGCCAGGCTCGGTTTGTGATCGAAAAGATCGAGTTGGCTCGGACCGCCAGCCATGAACAGGAAGATGACCGATTTCACCCGCGGCGGGTAGTGTGGCTGGCCCGGTTGCACGGGGCCGTCCGATTCGGCCCGGGAAAGGGAAGAGACTGCCATCGCGCCCAACCCGAGCGAACAGGTCTCGAGAAAGTACCGGCGCCGGATGAGACTCCCAGATTTGTCCTCCCGAACCCACACAATGCCGATGATCCTGCCAGCTACCGGGCAGTTCACAAGCCGATATCGGTTCCCGCACCCATCCCGATCGCGTTAATCGTTCATTATTCCATGGCAGCGTGGCGCGATCGATGCGAGTAGTGACGGATGAATCGGGCTTGCCAGCCCGGCACCTGATCTCTATTTCCAGAACGTGGATTTCCCCCTCAATGATTCCCGTGCACTGGGAAGGATTCTTGGCGCCCGCCTCTCCTTCCTCCTCGGTCTCTGCGTTCTGAGCGCATCCGCCGATCCGTTCATATCCGAATTCGTGGCCGACAATGAGACCGGTCTCCGGGACCAGGATGGCGAGTACAGCGACTGGCTCGAGATCTACAACCCCGATCCCGATCCCGTCGACCTGAGCGGCTACTATCTCACCGACACTATCACAAATCCCATCAAGTGGGAGATCCCGGCCACCACCGTCCTCGGCCCCGGGGAGTTTCTCGTCATCTTCGCCTCCGGCAAAGACCGCGCCATCGCCGGCCAGCAGTTGCACGCCAATTTCAGACTCGACAAAACCGGCGAGTACCTCGCCCTCCTGGCGCCCGATGGCAGCACGGTCGTTTCCGAGTATGCCCCCGTCTTCCCGGTGCAGTTCCCCGATTCCTCCTACGGCATCGAGCAAATTCCCAACACCCTCGAAGAAGCGCTGGTCGACGTCGATTCCGCCTGCACCGCACTCGTCCCCACCGATGGGTCGCTGGGCGACACCTGGATCCAGCCCGTCTTCGACGACGCCACATGGTCGGCCGGCACCCTCGGGGCCGGTTACGAGCGCGGCGACGGCTATCAAGACCTGATCGGTCTCGACCTCGAACAGCAAATGTTCAATCAGCACAGCTCGGTCTACATCCGGGTCCCCTTCACGGTGGAGAACGTCGGCGAGATCCTCGCGATGGATCTCGAGATCCAATACGACGACGCCTTCACCCTCTACCTGAACGGCGAGCGCGTCGCGGGCGCCAATACCGTCATCACCCCGGCCTGGGACGCCACCGCTACCAGTGGTCGCGCGGACGCGAACGCGCTCGACTTCGCGATCTTCCCGCTGAACTCCCGGATCGGTCTGCTTCGGGAGGGCGACAACCTTCTCGCCGTCCACGGCCTGAACTCGAGCCCCGCGGATGAAGATCTGTTGATCCGCCCCCGGCTCACGATCACGCGGCTGACCAGCCTTACGCTCGGCGCCAACGCCTACTTCGTGAGCCCAAGCCCGGGCACTCCCAACGGCACCCAGGAGCGGCTCCCCACCAGCGAGGTGGTGATCTCCGAACCCAGCAAGACCTTTACCGGGTCCTTCCGCGTCACCCTGCGCAGCGCGTTCCCGGAAGAAACGATCCGCTACACCCTCGACGGGACCGTTCCGGGCAGCACCTCCCCCATCTACACCGGACAGATCCCGATCTCGAGATCCACCCAGCTTCGCGCCCGCGTCTTCGGCGCCAACAATGCCGCCGGGCCGGTCTCGATGGAATCCTATCTCCGCCTGACCAGCAATCTCGAGAACTTCAGCTCGAACCTGCCCATCGTGATCTTGGAAAACTGGGGCGTGGGGCCCCTCCCCCAGAATTCCAACAATCACACGAACGGATTCTGGGCGATCATCGAGCCCGACCCGGTCACCGGGCGGGCCAGCATGACGGACTCGTTTCAGATCGCAACCCGCTGCGGCTTGAAGCGCCGCGGCTCTTCCTCCCAGGGTTGGCCCAAGTACTCCATGACGGTGGAGGCCCGGGACGAAGAAGGATTTGACACCGGGATCAGGCCCCTCGGCCTTCCCAGGGAATCGGATTGGATCCTGAGCGGGCGCTACCAGTTCGACCGCGCCCTCATGCGCAATCCCCTCGTCTTTCGCCTCAGCAATGAAACCGGCGAGTACGCGGTGCGGACCCGCTTCGTGGAGGTTCTCCACAACACCGGCGGCGGCAGCCTCGACTACAACGATGATTACTTCGGGGTCTACACCTTCATGGAGAAGATCAAGCGCGACGACAGTCGCGTCAACGTCGCCGCGATCGATCGCCGCGATAGCCGCGAGCCGGACGTGACCGGGGGATACATCTTCAAGAAGGATCGTCTCGATCCCGGTGACAGCGGATTTTCCGTCTCGGGGATGGGCACTCTCGGCTGGGTCGAGCCCAAGGAAGTCGATGTCACCCGCAGCCAGGAAGAGTGGCTCAAGAACCACCTGAACCAACTCACCACCGCGCTCACGCAGCCGAACTATACCCACCCCACCACCCGCAAGCACTTCACCGAGTACCTCGACCAGTTCTCCTGGCTCCGCCATCACTGGTTGAACACCCTCGCAATGAATGTCGATGGCTTTCGCCTGAGCGGATTCTACTACAAGCACCGGGTCGACACCAACGGAGGAAAAGTCGGCGCCGGCCCGATCTGGGACTTCGACCGCAGCATGGGTTCCACCGATGGCCGCGATGACAACGCCTCTCAATGGGATGGCACCGGCGATTCCAGCCGGACCTGGAACGATTCGCGTTACCAGTGGTGGGAATGGGCGCTTGCGAATCCCGACTTCCGGCAGGCCCACACCGATCTCTGGCAGGAACTGCGCGAGACCACCTTTTCGGTGGGAAATATCTACGCCGTCATCGACGAGTTCGCCGCCGAACTCGATCCCGATCCCGATCCGGTGGGCATCAACCCCGGGCTGGAGCGCACTCCCGCCGCCCGCAACTTTCGCAAGTGGAATCCGGGCACGGTCCATAGCAATGAAGTGATCAACTTGAAGCGATGGCTGCGCACCCGGGTTGGCTGGATCGACCGGCAGTACACGTCCCGACCCCGCTTCAGCACCGGTTCCGGACTGGTCATTCCCGGCCTTGTCTCTCCCGGCGGGGAATTCGCCTTCACTGCCAGCGGCGTCTACTACACGACCGACGGCAGCGACCCGCGGCTCCGGGGCGGCGCCATTTCCTCCTCCGCCCTCCGGGCCTCCGGGAGTTCCGGCATCCCCGTCCACCAGACCACGGTCGTCACCGCCCGCGCCTACGACACGACACCCGTCCACCCCCTCACCAAGTGGAGCGGACCAGTCACGGGGACCTTCCTGGTCGGCCCCATCGCCGACGTCACCAATTTCATCATCACGGAAGTGCACTACGCCCCGCTCCCGCCTGTCACGCCCGACGAGATCGCTCTCACCGCCGACGCTTCCGATTTCGAATTCATGGAGATGCAGAACATCGGCGCCACCGATACGATCGATCTCACCGGGGTCCACTTCGAGGCGGGAATCGACTTCACTTTTACCGGCTCCGACCTCACCTCCCTCGCTCCCGGTGCGCGCGTCCTGGTCGTTCGCAACAACGCCGCCTTCGAGGCCCGCTACGGCACCGGTCACAGCAACCGCATTGCCGGAGAGTACGCCCCGACCCGCCTCGACAACGCCGGCGAACGCATCCACCTCGTCGATGGCCTCGGAAACACCCTCGCCGACTTTACCTACAACGACAAGCATCCCTGGCCCTCCCAGGCCGGATTCGCAGGCTACAGCCTGGTCCTCAACGGTTTCGCCATTCCCGGGCCCGACTACACCCTCGCCGGCAACTGGCGCAGCAGCGGCCTGATCGGCGGCAATCCAAACTCCTCCGATCGCACCCCCCTGGCCGGCGATCCCTTCGAAGACAACGACGGTGATGGCCTCGAAGCTGTTCTCGAACACGCCCTCGGCACCAGCGACGCCGACCCCACCGACACCGCCGGCAGTTACTTCGTGGCGATCCGGGCCCTCGTGGTGGGCAACGTGCTCGATGATTACCTCACTCTCACCTTTCGCCGTGACCTCTCCGCGGATGACGTCGAGCTGATTCCCGAAATCAGCTTCGACTTCATCGACTGGTGGAATGGCGATTCCGTGCTCGTTCTCGCCTCGGAAGAAAACCAGGGCGACGGGACAGCCTTTGTCACCTACCGGACCGCCGCCCCGCTCGACCCCGCCGCACACCCGCAGGCCTTCGTCCGCCTGAGAGCCACCATGCCATAGCGATCTGAACCGATCCAAAGCTCGAACCCACAATTCCCAAATAAATCTCGATCCCAACGCCCAAATCCCAAAAGGGAATCGTTCATCGGGCCACGGTGTTTTGGCCCCTGGGATTTGTCACCTGAAGTATATTTGGAAATTGTGGGTTCGAGTTTTCGCCGAACAAGACTGACCTAGCGGCCCGCCCTCCGCGCCGCACGCCTTCCCCTTCTTCGCTCGCCCTACTTCTTCTTCAATCTCCCCGCATACTCGGGCCGCTTCCGCCATTCCTGGAAGTAGGGCCGGTAAGCTTCCACCTCGGTCCAGAAGATTCGCGGCGGTTGCGGTGACTTCACCGCTCCTTCCGAATAATTCCTTCCCGCCACGCTTCTCTCTACGGCCTCGTTCCACGCTGTAAAGCTTGCCCGCAGGCGCTTCGCCACGCCGGGAAATCTGGCGGACACGTCAGCGCTCTCGGCCGGATCTTCCTTCAGATTGTAGAGCTCGAACTTTCCCTTCGCGAGGCCACTCGTGTAGATCTTGAAATCGTTGTCCACCATCGCTCCCTTGCCCCCGTAGCGGAACCCGATCGGCTTCTCGCGATTCCCGAGCTCCTCGTCCAGCAAGCGTTTCAGGCTCATGCCGTCCTGCGGCTGCAGCATCGCCTCCGCGGGCAGGCCCACGATCTCGGCGAGAGTGGGAAAGATGTCCATCGTGGCGGCTGGAAACGAAGTCACGCGCGGTTTGGAAATCCCCGCCGGCCACTCGATGACCGCCGGGACGCGCAGGCCCCCTTCGTAGAGCGATCCCTTGTAACCCCGCAAGCCGCCCACCGTGTCCGGCTTGAAGCCGGGGAGCCCGCCATTGTCACTGCAGAACCAGACCAGGGTATTTTTCGCGATGCCGAGTTCGCGCAATGCCTTCCGAAGATACCCTATACTTCGATCCATTGCCACCAGCTCGGCATAGTGACGCCGCGATTTCTCATTCAGCTTCGCAAAGTGCGCCTGGTCCGCTTCGAGTGCCATCCAGGGACTGTGCGGTGTCCCGTACCAGATGACGCTGAACGACGGCTTTTCCGACTTGGCATGAACCGCCATGAACTTCAGCGCCTCCGCCACAATGATCTCCGAGGAATCGCCTTCGAATTCTTCAAAAACGCCTCGCCGGCTCATGACCGGATTCAGGTCGAAGAAATTCGTCACTGACAACCAGTGGTCGAATCCAAAGCCGCCCGGTCCGTGGCTGTCTTCCTTCAGAATCGGCACCCCGGGACCGCGCAGACCGTTCAGGTGCCACTTCCCGAAATGCCCGGTGGCGTAGCCCGCCTGACGCATCGCCACCGTCAGCGTCTTCTCCTGCTTCCGCAGGGCAAAGCCATGACTGAACACACCGCACCGGTCGTGGGTCCTCCCGGTCAGGACCGTGGCGCGGGTCGGCGAACACACCGGACCGCCCGCGTAGAACCGATCGAATCGCAAGCCGTTTACCGCCATCGCATCGAGGTTCGGCGTCTCGAGCACCGGCTGATTGTAGTAGCCGGTCTGTCCCCACCCCATGTCATCCGCCATGACGAGGACGATGTTGGGGCGGCCAGCGGAGAGCACAGCAACCGGAACTACGAGCAAAAACAGTAGACGAGTTACCACAGACGATCTTTACGACTCGCACGGGTATCCCTTGCAGAAATGGCGCACTCTCCTACTTGCCGGGAGAAACTATCAGAATTCCACCTGACCGGTTGCGCAGCGGCACATCGACGCAAATCCGCTACCATGGTGAGCTCGAACACATTAGATTCTGTGCATCCATTGTCCTTGTAACAAAAACTCATTCCGTTCACCGTACGGATGCCCTGCCCCTGCGGTGTAGTTCAATGAACTCAACAGGGTGGATCATGGCCCCACCTCCCTATCGCCGCCACCGGAAAATGTTGACCGCTCCGCAGCATTCTGGTTACCGGTCTCCTGGATGTCCATGCCGTCCGGCGCCTTCACACCCGCCAGCTCCAGGATGGTCGGCGCGAAGTCCACATTACCGGTCAGGGCCTTACACCGCAGCTTCTTCCCGCTATTCGGGTGGCGCGGATCGTAAATGATGAGTGGAACGCGGGAGGCTTCCTCGTAGGGCAACACCTTCGATCCATAGCCGTGCGAACCGCACAAAAACCCGTTGTCCGAAGTGAAAATAGCCACCGTGTTCCCGGCCACGCCG
>Ga0310120_10003438_pt1 | contig 11325 bp, 10 predicted proteins | sample CB27_AW_983_MG_FD_203506 | JGI IMG/M metagenome (GOLD analysis project Ga0310120, IMG submission 203506) | Marine microbial communities from Western Arctic Ocean, Canada - CB27_AW_983 | ecosystem: Environmental > Aquatic > Marine > Oceanic | place: Canada: Western Arctic Ocean | collected... | reverse complement strand
AGAGCGGTCCAACGTCGAATCATGGAAGGACTCTTCCAACGCTTGACGTTTCTCGAGACTCTGCGGATGGTTCCGTTGAGATTCTCGATGGCGTTCGTCGTGGCAAGGGACTTGCGAAGTAACTCGGGCAGAGCGAGCTTCAGAACGGTGAGGGACTCTTCCATCCCTTCGCTAAGGTTTTCGGCAGCTTCGTCGTAGCCATTTCGCTCGAGCCACGACACCAATGCCTGAAGACGCTTGCGCGCCTTTTTGGCACTCTTGCTCTTGTAGGCGTGTACCGCACATCCTTGGAGGTTTCGAGCGCTGGGGAATTCTATCCACTCGACGAGTACCGCTCGACGTGGAACGTTCCGCTATTAAGCTGAAATTCAGCGTCCCGGAATCGGCCGTCGACATGGACGACATGACGGGATTCAACGACAAACCCGTGAAGATCGAGAACCTTCCTTCGTCCACGATGCAGAGCTACACGCAATACAAGTCCGTCGAGACGAGTCACCGAGGCGACGACAAGGAGTTTCGGTACTCGGGCACGACCGGGTTTACGTCGAAGTTGGGCGTCAGCGGCACGAAGAAGTAGTCTCGCTCCACGAGAACGCGAGCCTCATTTGGAGGGACTGCGCGAAAAACCCATCCGATTGCCGCTCGGGAACTCGATCGTGATCCGGTCGTCGCCCACCTCGAGACGACAGACCTCGATGACCGGCTCCGTGATACCGGGCACGTCGAATCGCAGCGGAATCTCCGAGAGGCTTCCTATCTCGGTTCCCGCGATAACGAGATAGTCGCGTGTCAGGACGAGACGATCCCCGTCGAGCGTGTAGGGACCACCCTCGCCCGCGCCACGTTGCGGCTGGCCATCGTCGTCCTTGACGAAGTAGACAACCGCCCAATCGGTCTCGCCGCAGAGCATCAGGCCCTCGACATGATGTTTCGATCCATTCTTCAAACGTAGCTGTCCGCGTGCCAGGCTCCACGAATATCCGCTTCCTGCGCGCGGGCCGACGGCAACACCCAAAGAAACGCCAAGAGCACGACGCTCATCATTTCGACTCGAGCTCGCATCGTTTATCCTCCGAGCTCACGCGAACATACCGCATAGGTCGTTTGATTTCAGCCACTAGATTTAGGTGTCAAGAGCTCTTTCTTAGTTCGAAGGTGGAAGTGCGGGCGCAGGTTTTCCTTTTAGGCCTGCATCGACCAATCCTGCCAGCAAATCAGCGAAAGGCTCGATATTCTGGCCAACGCTGGCGTGTTCCAGTACGGCCATATAGGTGTCACGTTCGCCCAATGGGATAACTGTCCACGGATAGCCACCACTCGCCAACATTACATTCATCAGGTACCGCCCCATGCACCCGTTGCCGTCCACATAGGGATGAATGTACACAAAGATGAAATGCCCTAGCACGACGCGAATAGACGCCTCCTTCTCTTCATGCAGCAAATCAAAAAAGGCCGGCATGGCGTCGCGCACGGCTTCAGGACGAGGCGGAACATGCATCGACTGCCGTATGTGAACCGGCGCATTGCGATATCCGGCAAGGTCGGCGGGGCGCAGCAGGCCTGCCGTCACGCCCGGGGCGAACAACTCCTGATACCAGGTGCGGTGATGGTCATCAGCCACTGCGCCCGAACCATTACCGCGGAGGACCGCATCGATGCTTTTCCGCACAGCTTGATAGGCCTGCCAGTAACCACGTGCTGCCAAGGCATTACGGTGTTCGCGGTCACCTTTCTCTTCGTCCGGGTTCCAACTGCCGCTGCGCACGCGCTCGATTAGTGCGGGACTCACGCGATAGCCTTCCAATCGACAAGGAGTGATAGGCATCAGTGACATAAACATCCTCGACACGTTTGAGATACGCCTTTGTATCTTTTGGCGAGCCTGGCGCTCCTGGAAATCGCGCGAGAATCGGTTTTCGCATTTCCTGCCACATCAATCGGATGCGGTTGACGTAAGGGGACTTTTCCCGTACCTGGAGGATCGCCGGAATCTGTGTCTCGAACAGATCGCTCTCCCTGACGTCGTAGCCAGCCATACGCATGGTCTTCACGATGTCGTCGGCGATCCGGTCGCTTCCAATATTACGGAATGCGCCAGCCAACCGCCCGGCGATGGTGCTGTGTCCGCCTTCCAAAAGCCGGTCGAGCACTTCAGAGGCATCGCGCACCATCGACAGCGCGGCACGCATATCAGTCGCACTGCGCTTGAAAGACCCCGGCGCGCACGCAATCAAGGCTGCCGGAAGCGAGAAAATACGTAGCTTGTCTTTCACTTCGATATCCTTGTCTTCCGGTATCGAAGCACGAACATCTAACAGCGATGTGTCGTGTGGTAACGCCGTGACGTTATTGCGCGCCTTGCTGGCCCGGACCAGCAATTGACGCGGCACGGTCCAGTTCTCTGCATGCAGAGATAGGGATTGCTCCGGCGACAAACACCAGTCTTTGCCTTTGAGATGCTGGAGATAGGCGGCGCAGGAGCCCCAAAAGAAGGCATCCAGGCCGTACTTTCCCCGGGATTCTCGTCTGGGCGGGTAGGTATATGCCAGCCCTTGAGCACTTCTTGCAGGAAACCGTTTTGGCGCAGGCGTTCCCGATGAGTTCGCGTCAGGTGCTGAGAGCGTATGGCGACCACACCACGCTGCTGAAGCGCACGCAGTACCTCGAGAGATTCAGCCAGTTTGTCGGAAGGCGTTGCCATAGACCTTGTTCTATCGTTCGCTTATTAAGCTGTACGTTCATTCGCTTATTCGGTCATATCATAATTCGCTTATTGCGTCGAATGACCATTCGCTTCATCGTGCGGCGAATCCGCTTCAGATCGCCCGATATAGGCAGTTGGCTCCGCCCGCTGGTATAGTGTGCGGCCATGCGCAAGAAGGTCACGCTCGTCACCGGCGCGGCGGGTGAAGTGGGCACTTCGCTCGTTCAGCGCCTCTTGGAAAATTCGCCACGTCCGCTTCTCACCCTCGACCTGACTCCGCTCCCGAACGCGCTCGGGGAGGGTCACGCACACATCGTCGGGGACATCCTCGACGCCAGCCTTCTGTCGCGCCTCGTCGCGGAATACGAGATCGAGGCGATTTTTCATCTGGCAGCGCTCTTGTCCACCAAAGCAGAATTCACGCCTGAAACAGCGCATCGTGTGAACGTCGAAGGGACGCTCGCGCTTCTCCATCTCGCTTCGGAGCAATCGACGTGGCGCGGCAAACCGGTGCAGTTCATTTTTCCAAGCTCCATCGCGGTCTACGGGCTCCCGACGCCGGAGGCCAAAAACCGATATAGCCGCGTCCGTGAATGGGAGTGGAACAACCCGACGACCATGTACGGATGCAACAAGCTCTATTGCGAGCTTCTCGGCCGCTATTTGAGCCGGCACTACAAGCAGCTCTCTGCCGAGGAGCCGATCATGATCGACTTCCGGAGCGTGCGCTTTCCAGGGCTCATCAGCGCCATAACCATGCCGAGCAGCGGCACGAGCGACTACGCGCCCGACATGATCCACGCCGCAACCAAAGGCGAGCCGTATCACTGTTTCGTCGGGCCCGACGTGCGCATTCCGTTCATGGCCATGCCCGACGCAGCTCATGCGCTCGTGCAGCTCGCGGCGGCGCCCGCGGAGTCCCTCACGCAGCCCGTCTATAACGTCACGAGCTTTAGCCTCTCAGCAGCCGAGATCCGCGAGCGCGTCTTGAAAGCCTTTCCCGGCGCCGAGATTGATTTCGAGCCCAACCTCAAGCGGCAAGCCATCGTGGACACGTGGCCCGCGGATCTCGACGACACCGCCGCCGCGAAGGACTGGAAGTGGCAGCCCAAATACGACCAGGTTCGTGCGTTCGACGAATATCTCGTGCCCAACATCAAGAAGCGGTATAGCCAATGAAATCCACAACGAGCTATTTCAAGGGGATGTCCCGCGGGATGTTGAATTTGGGTTAGCGGCGGCTCCTTGGCCGGCCTAAGACTGCAAGCCGATAGCACCAATCCGGCTCCGCTGCTCGGCAGTTCCGCGCCGCTTTTCCCGTCGGGAGGCCTGTCTCAAAAACTCGGCTGTTTCGAGGTCCAACACGTTCTCGGCCGTGGCTCGATGGGAGCGGTCCTTCTCGCTCAAGATCCGGCGATCGACCGCATTGTCGCTATCAAGCTCATCCAAACGGCGGCCCATTTACCCGCGGCACAGCAAGAGAAATACAAAGAGCGCTTCTATCGTGAGGCGAGCTCCGCGGGCCAGCTCATCCACCCGAACATCGTGACCGTTTACGATATCGGCCACGCAGATGACGGCACGCCTTTTATCGTGATGGAACACGTCGAGGGCCGAACGCTCGAAGATATCCTCGAGAAAGACGTCCTCCGTTTGGACCACGCTTTCCAAATCGCCTACGACGTTCTTGCGGGGCTGAGCTACGCGCACGCCCAAAACATCGTCCATCGGGACATCAAGCCCAGCAATATCATGGTCACGGCCGACTTCCACGCAAAGATCATGGATTTCGGTATCGCCCATTTCGTCGGTTCGGAGCTCACCGCCGACGGGGACGTTCTCGGCATCCCGTACTACATGGCCCCGGAGCAGTTGAGCAAAGGCGTCATCGAACAGAGGACGGACCTTTTCTCATTCGCGATCGTACTGTACCGGATGCTTACCGGACAGCTCCCCTTCACCGGCGACTCCTTCGCGGCGATTGCTCAGGCAATTCTCAACACGGCGCCTATCCCGCCAGACCGCGTACATGGCAATGTGAACATGTCGCTGCGCACCGTCATTCTGCGCTGCCTCGAGAAGAATCCTTCGGACAGATATGACAGCGCAGAGGACGTGGTCGCCGCACTGGAATCTGCTCGCGATGCGACACATCTCGAGACCGGCATCATGCTCAAGGTGCGCCGGAAGGTCAAGGCGCGCCGGAACCGATGGTTTCCCGCTGCTGCCGCGGTCGTGCTCGGGGCATTCCTCATTATTGCGCTCATCATCCCCGATCACGGGAAGCCCGACGCGGAAGTGGGCGAGCCCATACCGCCGTCGACCGCGGCCGCGATCTCGATAGCTCCCGATGGGCTGGGCGAAGAAGCACTCGACCCGGAACCGGAACCCGCATCGGAGGCGGCACCGGAAGTGCCTCCCCCTGCCCCAAAACCCAGACCCAAGCCCAAACCCAAACCGAAACCGAGAGTCGCACGCCCGAAGCCCGCGCCGAAAGCGGAGGCTCCTACGCTCGCCGATCTCTTCGACGAAGCCCGGATGGCGCTCGAGCGCGGCGATCTGGAACAGAGCCAAGCAGCGCTCGACGAGGTCTTGCTCAAAGACCCCGGTTTCGAAGGCGCCCGCGAGCTACACGTCGAGGTCACCGATCAAATCTGGGGACGGAAGCTACCTCTGTCCTACGCCGTCCGCCACAAGCATCGCCTCGGAGGATACAACGGCAAGCTCACGATAACGAGGCTCGGTATCCAATACAAATCGAACGCGCACGATTGGGCTTTCAGCCACGAAGATATTCAAAAACTCGAACGCCCCGACCAGAGCACGGTTTCCTTCGAAACGTCCGAGAGGAACGTCCTTGCTCTCGGCAAGAACAAGCGCTATCGGTTCGAGCTTGGCGAAGAGCTCACCGACGAGGACTGGTCGCGCTACATGCGAATCACGCGATAGCGAAAGACACCCGCCTCCTTCACGGGCACGGTTACCCGTATGAGCTGCCCTGAATCGTGTCGCGTGTCCCGTAGCGAGGGCGCCGTGACCTCTATGGATTACAACGGATGTCGCCTAACCGCGCTCCTTCGCTGGCCTCGTTCTTGCAGTTCTTTGCATTTGACGACCTAGTTGTATGAGAGACTCACTGATGGCCGGCTCGAAAAACCCCGTCCTCCGAGCGGTGGTCTGCGCATCGTCCTCAATTTTCTTGTGCGCTTCCATGGCTCTCGCTGCCAAAAAGCCCGTCCAACTGATTCGAGCGAGCGTCCCACCGCCCGAGGCGAGCTTGCTCAATGTGCAAATCTCGGTTTTCGGTGTGGAGAAGAAGCGCCCTTTCCCGGAAATCCGGGACGCAGAGGCGCGTTACATGCCCGTGCGTTTGAAAGATGGGCTGCAGTCGTCGAGATTCTGGGGGGTCGTCCACGTCGTCCCAAAATCCTCCATCCCCGAGCTTTCGATTTCCGGCTTCATTATCTCTTCGACCAGTCGCGAATTGCAGTTACGGCTTCGAGCTGTCGACGCCACTGGCAAAGTCTGGATCGACAAGAGATACAAACAAAAAGCCGACGCTACGTCCTATCTGGGGAAGGACCCGAACGACGAGCCGTTTCAGGATCTTTACCACCGCATCGCCAACGAGCTCGCGAAGAAGTACCGCAAGCTCGATCACAAGGATCTCGCTCGCATTCGCACCATGTCCCGCCTTCGCTTCGCCGCCTACCTGGCGCCCGAAACATTCGACGACTATGTCACGTCGAAGAAGAAATCCCGTTACGAAGTCGCGCGGTTGCCTTCGCGCGAGGATCCCATGCTGCTACGGGTGGACCGGATCCGCCAGCGGAACGGCATGTTCCTCGACGCGGTGGATACCCATTATGCGAATTTTCACGCGCGGATGATCGACGCGTACCATGGTTGGCGCTCCACCGATTACTGGGAGCGGGAAGCCATGAAGAGCCGTTCCTCGCGTATTGTCGACGGCGCCGGCTGGACGTTTGGCGGCGTGACTCGAGGCCCGCTATGTGGCACGTCGGGCATTTTCGGCAGCCCGACTGTCGACGACCAGAAGCGCTACGCCGCGTCTCAGGAGAGGGACCACGTTCATATTCTCAGCGAGCTCGGCGCCTCTCTCGCCTCGGATGTCGCCCCCCTCGTCCTCGAAGTGGACGGCAAAATATTGAGGCTCGAAGGATCGGTCGCGACCCAATATGCCCGTTGGCGGGAGCTACTCCGCGAAATCTTCGCAGCTGAAACGGGCACGGTCTCACGAGATTAGTTTCCAGATTTTCTCGGGCGTGACGGGCGTGTCTACGTGCTTTACGCCGAGATGGGAGAGCGCGTCCACGACCGCATTCACGACCGCGGGTGTCGAGCCGATGGTCGCTGCTTCGCCAATGCCCTTCACGCCGAGGGCGTTGAGCAGCGTGGGGGTCTCGGTTCGGTAGTTTTCGTAAGACGGCAATAGGTCCGCTCGAGGCACTGCATATTCCATCAAATTACCGGTCACGAGATTCCCGCCATCGTCATAGACAGCACCTTCCCAAAGCGCTTGACCGATGCCCTGGGCGAGACCACCATGTACCTGCCCGGTTACGAGAAGCGGATTGATCACCTTCCCGCAATCGTCCACGGAGATGAAACGGAGGATGGAGATCTCTCCCGTGGCGGGATCGATCTCGACGACGCTTGCATGCGCGCCGAACGGAAAGGTATCGCCTGTGGGCTTGAACTGAGTGCTCGCGCTCAACTTTCCGCTCAACTCCTCGGGAAGATCCTTCGCGTAGGCCGCCGCGGCGACGTCGCTCCAACTCACGCGACGTCCGGGTGAGCCGACGACGTGAAAGGTACCGTTTTGGAGCCGGATGTCCGCGGGCGCCGCCTCAAGCAAGTGAGCCGCGATGGCCGCAGCCCCTTCACGCACCGTCTCGGAGCTCTCGTGCACCGCGGCGCCGCCGACCGGCGCGCTGCGGCTTCCGAAAGTGCCAATTCCCTTGGGAACGATCTTGGTATCGCCATGGATGACTTCGATGTCTTCGAGCGGCACTTGAAGCGTATCGGCCGTGATTTGAGCCCAGCTCGTCGCGTGACCTTGCCCGTGCGGGGATGTGCCGGAGAGCACGGTGACTTTACCGTCCGCGGCAACCCGCACGCTTCCGAGCTCCCATGGCCCGAAACCGCAAATCTCCACGTAGCACGCGATTCCGACCCCGAGAAGCTTCGCTGAAGGATCTTGGCGGCGCTTCGCCTGCTCCTTTCGAACCTGGTCCAAGTCGACATGCTTCAAGAGCTCGTCGAGCGCGCCGCCGTAGTCGCCGCTGTCATAAGTGAGCCCTGTCGCGGTCTCGTAGGGGAAGCGATCGGGAGCGATGAAGTTGCGGCGGCGAAGCTCGACCGGATCGAGCTCGAGCTCGTCCGCGAGCAGATCCATCGCTCGTTCGAGAAAATAGGCGGCCTCCGGACGGCCTGCGCCACGATAAGGCTCGCTCATGACTTTGTTGGTGAACACGCCCGTCGCGCGCGCGCGCACGTTCCGGATGTCATAGACACCCGTCATCATCAAGCCCGTTAGCGCGGGAATGATTGGCGTGACGCGGCTGAAATAGGCACCGCAATCCATCGTGAGAGTGAGATCAGCCCCGAGGACGTGCCCGTTCTCGTCGGCCGCGAGGCGCAAGACGCCCTCCTGGTCACGGCCGTGGCTCGTGACGAGATAATCTTCCGTTCTCGACGCCGTCCAGCGGACGGCCCGCCGCAGGCGGTGTGCGAGCAAAACGGCAAGCACCTCTTCGCCGTAGACGTTGCATTTTGCGCCGAAGCCACCGCCGACTTCTGGGGCGATAACGCGGAAACGCTTCGGGTCGACCTCGAGCATGCCCGCGAGGAAATCACGGATTTGATGTGGAATTTGCGTGGTCGTCCATAGCGTGTAGCCACTGTCGTCGTCGAAGCTCGCAGCCACGGCTCGAGGCTCCATCGCGTTCGGCACGAGTCGTTGGATGTCGGCTCGAAGCTCCACGCTCGTATGCGCTTTTGCAAAAGCCCCGTCAATGTCGCCGTCGCCGCCGTCGAGGCTCCAATCGAAAGCGCGGTTGCCGGCACAGTCCTCGTGAATCCGTGTAGCGCCTGCGGACAACGCCTGATCGGTCTCGGTGACCACGCCGAGCGGCTCGTAGTCGACCGAGACCGCTTCAACGGCATCAACCGCAACGTAGGGATCGTCGGCAATCACTACGGCCACTGGATCTCCGACGTGGCGTACTTTGTCGGAGGCGAGCGGAAAGCGCTTTTGCTCGTAGACGTTCGTGAGGTAGCCGCCATCGCCGCTTGTGAGAAATGGGAACGGCTTCGAGACGAGCGGATTCAGATCCGCCGCGGTGTAAACGGTCAAGACGCCCGGGATGGCGAGTGCTTCGGACGTATCGATTTTCTTTACCTTCGCATGAGCGTAGGGGCTTCGGACGAAGGTCATCGTCACCGCGGCGGCGAGCTCGATGTCCGCGACAAACTTTCCTTCTCCAGTAATCAGCGCTGGGTCTTCGCGGCGCTTTACTCGAGCGCCGATGAACTGCGGAACGGTCTTGCGCATGGGTACTCTATTTCTCCAAGAGGTTGTACCAGGTCCACCCGTTCATGTTCTTCGCGAACGGATAGAAAGGGTGATTCTCGTAAATGCCGTGGGTCGCCGGCGAGACCCCGGTTAGCATGGTCGTGTGGCTCGGATTGGTGAGCGTCGGAAAAATCCCGAGCATGCCGGTGGCGGAGACGCCGTCCGCGACGAGGCGTCGAAGATGGGGGATGGGAAGGCCGTGCTTGTCGGCCTCGAGCACATAGTCCAGCTTGAGACCGTCAATCGAGAGAAGCACAACGGTCGCGGCGAGCAGCGTAAGCATCTTTCCTTCCTGATCCGACGCGATTATGCCAGATCCATCGGAAGGGATGCGCATCCAAAGAGTGTAAGTGGCGTCGCGCTTGCGCGTCCAACGTCAGAGTTGCGATACTCCGCCCCGTGCATATCGGGCTCGTCGTTTACGGCCAATTGGACAAGATTTCTGGCGGTAATCTCTACGATCGAAAACTGGTGGAGCACTTGCGCGCCCATGGACATGACGTCGATATCCTCTCGCTCCCACATGGAAGCTACGCTCGGCATCTGGTGCATAATTTTTCACCGTCGCTGAAAGAGCAATTGCAAGAACGCTACGATGTTTTACTGCAAGACGAGCTCGCGCACCCGTCATTGCTCCGTTCGAATCGGGCCGCGACGGCTCCGATCGTCAGCATCGTGCACCACTTGCTCTCGAGCGAAAAGCACGCGGCCTGGCGGACCAACCTCTATCGGCGCATCGAGAAACGCTACCTACGGACGGTCGACGCGTTCGTTTTCAACAGCCACACGACACGGGAGTCGGTCGAAGAGCTTTTGAGCAAGAAGACGCAAAACGTGGTCGCGACGCCGGGCGGCGATCGTTTGGGGGCCAAGCTCACCGGCCCGGAAGTCTATCGACGTGCGTTCGCCGAGGGCCCCCTGCGCCTGCTCTTCGTAGGAAACCTGATCGAGAGAAAGGGCCTCCACATTCTTCTCGAAGCACTCGCCGAGCTCCGGCGTCAGGCGTGGCATCTTGACATCGTGGGTAGTGAGGAGATGGACCCTAGCTACGCAGGCCGCATGCAGCAACAGATCGACACGCTCGATCTGCGCTCGCGTCTCACCCTGCACGGCGTGCTCGACGGCGAGCTTCTCGCCACGCTCTACCGGGCGAGCCAGCTTCTCGTCGTGCCTTCGAGCTACGAGGGGTTTGGCATCGTCTATTTAGAAGCACTCAGCTTCGGCGTCGCGGTCATCGCAAGTGCGGCCGGCGCCAGCGACGAGATCGTGCATCACGAGTCCAACGGCTTTCTCATCCAGCCAGGACATACGCTCAGCTTGAGCCGTCAGCTCGAGCGCCTCATTAAGGATCGGGAACTACTCGGTCGGCTGAGCCTCGCCGCACTCGAAAGCTTTTACGCGCATCCTACGTGGGAGCAGTCGATGGACAGAATTGAAGAATTTCTCAAGACGATCGCTCGAGACTCGTCGTAACGGCGCGCATCCCCCACCACAACCCGACCGCGGCGACGAGAACGTCGCGAAAACGGATCACGAGACTCAAGCTGACGCCGAGCGCCACGGGAAGCCCCAGCGAACGGACCGCCATGACTTGGCCGGCTTCCAGAACGCCAAGGGCCGCGGGCAGAAACAGAAAGTAAGCGATGCGGGCCGCGGCGAGGCCAATGACTAGCTGGCGGAAGCTTAGCGGCGTCCCGAGGTAGAAGCTCATGAGCCAATATTCAGCGAGCATCATCGAGAGGCTGGCCAAACCCGCGAGCACCGCGAACATCAAGTGGCCGGTGCGCTCGCGGCAAAAGCGCCCGGCCAGATGCTCGCTCGAGCGAACAACTTCGCGGTGGACGAGTGCCGCGAGCGGGCGATAGCCGCGCGCGAGGGCAAGCATATATCCGATTGGCACGGCGAGCAGGATGCCTACAAAAAGAGCCCCTACCCCTTCGAGCAGATAAAGAGCCGCGGCCAAGAGAAAGCCGAGATTCATGGACGCGTCGAGCATGCGGTCGAGCGCCACCGAAGC
>Ga0310120_10003437_pt1 | contig 11327 bp, 9 predicted proteins | sample CB27_AW_983_MG_FD_203506 | JGI IMG/M metagenome (GOLD analysis project Ga0310120, IMG submission 203506) | Marine microbial communities from Western Arctic Ocean, Canada - CB27_AW_983 | ecosystem: Environmental > Aquatic > Marine > Oceanic | place: Canada: Western Arctic Ocean | collected... | reverse complement strand
GCTCGAGCTCGAAGAACTTCAGATAGGCAGACATGAGCTGGGATCGACCGAGGCGAAGAGGAGGCAACATTCGGGAATTTCTAGGGAAATCGGAGATTCAATCGCTTGCCGTGAGCGCTGGGGCGAAATCGCTCGGCGAGATTCAGTGAGGTCATCCTTTTGGGTCTATGTTGGCTCGCCGCGACGCAGCGCTGTGAATCGCCTCGGACCCAGGGACCTGGGAGCCTACTGTGGCCCCGCGGACGTTGGCGTAGACTGCTTCGAGAAGCGCTTCTGGGGGAATGGAATCGGGTGGCGATGACCGCAACGCTGACCATCATGGGAGGACTCCCCGATCAGGCCGGGCAGGTCTTCGAGGTTGGCTCCGGCACGACGACTCTCGGGCGCGGCCTGAACTGCGACATCCAACTCGCAGACCAGAATCTCTCCCGCTCCACGCGGAACTCGTCTGGGAAGAGGATGTGCTCGTTCTGGTTCACAAGAGTGAGGTGAACCGAACCGTCGTCAACAGCACAGAGGTCACCGACCGCTGCCCACTCGTTGGTGGCGAAGAAATTCAATTCGCCGATCGCGTCTTTCTTTGAATCAAGATCGAATCGGAATCCGCCGCGGTCACGGAGGTCCGGGGCGAACTGAAGTCCGCAGCCGTCGTGCCCGAAGCGGTGGCCTCGGACGAGTCGGAGCCATCCGATCCCGAAGCGGAGCGACCGCGCGCACCTTCACCGCAGGCGAAGCCGACGCCCGCGGCAGAGTCTGCTGCGAGGCCGGCTTGCGAATCGAAATCGTCGGTCGACTCGTCGGATATTCGGCTTGCAATCATTGGTGCGGGGCCAGCCAGAATCGCGGCCGCCGTTCGCGCAGCCGAGCGCGGGATGTCACATGTGCTCTATGAGCCGTCGGCACTCGCGAATACGGTCGTCAAGTATCAGAAGGGCAAGCTGGTCATGGCCGAGCCCGCGCAGCTTCCGCTGCAAGCCGATCTCAAGGTCGTCTTTCAGGAAGCGGTGCGAGAGCAGATTCTCGAGTGGTGGTCCGACGCGATGGCGGGGGTCGGAGCGGAACTGGTCGAGGGTTGCGAAATTCTCTCCATCGAGGGAGAGAAAGGCGCGTTCAAGATTCAGGCCCGGGACGGCGGTGGTGCGCGGACGATCGAAGCGACCCATATCGTCTTGGCGATCGGGGTGCAGGGTGATTTACGAAAATTCGGTGTGTCCGGCGACGAACAACCCTGGGTGACCTATCAGCTCGATGATCCGCGAGACCACGAGGACAAACGAGTGATCGTGGTCGGTGTTGGGGACGCGGGCATCGAAAACGCGCTGGCACTCGCCGAGAACGGCAATGAGGTCACGATCGTCAATCGGCGTGACGAGATCGACCGGGCGAAGCCGATGAACAAGGCGGCGGTCGAAGCCAAGATCAAGACGGGCGAAATCAACTACCTCACGAACGCCAGTGTCGATCGCTTCGAATCGAATTGCGCCGTCTTCCAAACCAAGGATGGGGCGGAAGCGCGTGTCGAATGTGATCTGGTGATCGGGCGATTCGGCGCGACACCGCCCCGAACTTTTCTTGAGAACGTCGGCGTCGAATTTCCGAGTTCGGATCGAGAAGCGATTCCCGATGTGTCAGAGAGTTATGAGTCGAACGTGCCGGGTCTCTATATGGTGGGCGCGATCGTCGGCTATCCGCTGATCAAGAATTGCTTGAACCAGGGCTTCGAGGTCGTCGAACATATTCTGGGCGAACCGGTCAAGCCGGAGGATGAGCCCGTTCTGGAGGAGAAATTCGGGGAAGTCGGCGGCTCCGTCAGTGAGGTGCTGGCCCAGATTCAGGAGACGGTCCCGACCTTCGGGCCGCTCACATCGGTTCAGCTTCGGAGTCTGATGTTTGAGTCGAAACTTCGCGTCGAAGCGCCGGGAACCGTGATCTATCGCCGCGCCGACTTCGACAACACCTTCTTTTCGATTCTCGAAGGCGAGGTCGAACTGATTCTTCTCGACAACTCGGACCCGACGATCCCGGAAAATCTTCGCGAGGAGAGGCGAAGCTCACGAGGTTCGGGGCAGTTTTTCGGAGAGGATGCGGATGTCTTCGCCGGGTTCGGGTGTCTGCAGACGAAGGTCCCAGGCACCAATCCGAATTTTGTCGTCGACCGCGAGTCGCTCGCCCGGCGTTGGCAGCCCGCCGACCAGAATCTCTTGTCCCTGGGCGGCCTCGATGTAGACGTTCCCGTCTCCCATCCGGATCGTGGCGTGATGGAGTGAGGTCGTGAGGCCCTGCAGGCACAGGTCGTTGTCGGGGCCTCGTCCTATATAGGGTGACTCGACCTCGACGATCTGTTCGAGTCGAACGCGCTTGCCACCAGGGCGCAACTTGATCTGGACAAGGTTGACGCGCATCGAGTTAGAGATACCGGTGGGCGAGGGCCATCGAGCGCTCAGCATCGTACGACGCCGATGATTGCGCGAGGCCGCAGAATCTCGCCGGTGGCCGTGGAACGTCTTCGGACGGCGTTCCTGCGAAGAGGCCGCTCCGGATATCCTTTTTCGGGCAAAGGCTCCTCCGGGGCCATGGAGAATCGAACCGCGAGTCACGCGGCCAGGTGTGGGAAAAGTCGACGGGAGGGCCCCCAACCCGCATCGCAGAGGCAATTGCTCGTGAGATTTGGCGGCGTCCGGGCGAAAGAGGGTACCCCAACGGCCTTCGGGGCTATTTTCTTAGTGGCGGTAGAATGGCCGTCAATCCTCGTGGATGACTGTCGCGCGGTCGGTCGATCGCGATATCGTTCGGGTCAACCTGGCCCCCTTACCGGGGGCGTAGAAATGCCGGGAGACCTGCATGGCTGTTGAAGCGCCTACCACCGCAACCGCGGTACCTGCACCGACGAAGAACGCGAAGCTGCTCGCCTGGGTCGACGACGCCGCGAAAATGACACAACCCGATCAGATCCAGTGGTGCGACGGCTCGCAGAACGAATACGATCGCATGTTCGAAATCATGCTCCAGACCGGCACTGCCGAACGTCTGAACGAGTCGATTCGTCCCAACAGCTTTCTCGTGAAGTCCGATCCCGCCGACGTGGCGCGCGTCGAAGACCGCACGTTCATCTGCAGTGAAAAGGAAGTGGACGCCGGTCCCACCAATAACTGGTGCGACCCCAGCGAAATGCGGGAGCGCCTCTCGGGTCTCTTCAGCGGTTCGATGCGCGGACGCACGATGTATGTGATCCCCTTCAGCATGGGTCCGATTGGATCGCATATCGCGCATATCGGTGTGCAGATTTCCGATAGTCCCTACGTCGTTGCCAACATGCGCACGATGACGCGAATGGGTCAGGGTGTGCTCGATACCCTCGGAGACGACGGCGTCTTCGTGCCGTGTCTGCATTCGGTCGGTCACCCCCTCGAGCCCGGACAGAATGACGTCGCATGGCCCTGCAACGGTGAGAACAAGTACATCGTCCATTTCCCTGAGTCGCGCGAGATCATGAGCTACGGCTCGGGGTATGGCGGCAACGCGCTTCTCGGCAAGAAGTGCTTCGCGCTGCGCATCGCCTCCTCGATGGCGCGTGACGAAGGTTGGCTCGCCGAACACATGCTGATCTTGAAGTTGACCTCGCCCAGTGGCGATTCGAAATACGTCGCGGCGGCCTTTCCCAGTGCTTGCGGGAAGACCAACCTCGCAATGCTCAGACCGACGCTCAAGGGTTGGGGAATCGAGACCGTTGGCGATGACATCTGCTGGATGAAATTCGGTGAGGACGGGCAGCTCTACGCGATCAACCCCGAAGCCGGCTTCTTCGGCGTCGCACCCGGAACCAGTGACCACTCGAATCCGAACGCCATGACCGGCCTGAAAGAGAATTGCATCTTCACGAACGTTGCGAAGACGGATGACGGAGACGTCTGGTGGGAGGGCATGGGCGAAAAGCCGGACCATCTCATCGATTGGCGTGGCAACGATTGGACGCCGGATAGCAAGGATGCGGCTGCACATCCGAACGCTCGATTTACTGCGCCGGCCAGCCAATGCCCGGTGATCGCACGGGAATGGGAAAACCCGGATGGAGTTCCGATCAGCGCGATTCTCTTTGGGGGTCGGCGAGCGACGGTTGTGCCGCTCGTCCACGAGGCGCGCGATTGGGCACACGGCACCTTTCTGGGCTCGATCATCTCGAGTGAGAAGACGGCTGCTGCCGCTGGGACGGTCGGCGAGCTACGACGCGATCCGATGGCCATGCTGCCCTTCTGTGGATACAACATGGGCGACTACTGGAACCATTGGTTGGAGATGGGTCGAAAGAAGGGCGCCCAGCTGCCCCGAATCTTCTACGTGAATTGGTTCCGCAAGGGCGACGAGGGACAATTCCTCTGGCCCGGATTTGGCGAGAACGGTCGCGTCCTCAAGTGGGTCCACGAGCGATGCGAAGAGAAGGTTTGCGGCGTCGAGACACCGATCGGTGTTCTCCCCGGACCGCGCGAACTCGATCTCGAGGGTCTCGACATCGACGACGCGGCACTCGAAATCCTGACCAGTGTCGACGTCGATGGCTGGCTCTCCGAGATTCCGAAGGTTCGAGAATTCTACGCGCGCTTCGGCGATCACCTGCCGAAGGATCTCGTCGCCGAACTCGACAAGCTCGAAGAGCGGTTGCGCGCGGCGAAATAGCCTGGCCGCCGATCGAGTCCAGCGACTCTCTCATGAAACGACCCCTAACCAGCCATCGTGCTAGTTGGGGCTCGCTCGTTTCGCGGACCCGATCTTGCGAGTTTCCGGAGTGGGCTCAATCCTCCCAGACGGGTGCTTTGATCTGGCCGGCTCGTGCGAGGGCGACCGCTTCGACGCTCAGAACTTCCACATAGCCCTGGCTGCTCGTGGGGTCGAGGCCGTCGCTGGCCTCCATCGAGGCGTCTGCCGGGTTGTAGAGCGAAGCTTCACAGTCGGTGAGCTGCTGGAAGAAGAGGTTGCCCTTGTAGAGTCCCAGCTCGATCCGGCCGCTGGCCCTTTCGGCCAGCGAATTGATCGCCGCCAGCGCCGCCCTCGGCGCGGGGTCGAAAAGGCGACCGTCATAGATCTGGTCCGAGACGAGCTTCGAGAGCTGCTGGAAGAGCATGTTTGCGCGCCGATCGAGCACGGCCTGATAAATGGCGCCGAGCCCGGTGCCCAGCAATTCCATTCCAGGAGCCTCGTAGACGCCGCGCCCCTTGGTTCCAATGATGCGATTTTCCAGCGCATTGGCGATTCCGACGCCGCTTCGCCCCGCGACCGTATTGGCTTCGGTCAGCATGTCGAGCGCGTTCAGCGACTTGCCGTTCAATTCGACGCAGATGCCCTTCTCGTAACGCAACGAAACGGTCTCGACCCGATCCGGCGCGTCCTGCGGCCAGACACCCATCGTCGGTTCGACGATCGTGGCCGGGGTCTCGAGACTCTCGAGGTCCTCCGCTTCGTGGGAGAGGCCGGCGATATTCGCGTCCGTCGAATAGCGTTTGGCGGGCCCCGTCGAGGCTTCGATGCCCTTGCCCTGGAGATAGCGGACCATTTCCTTTCGGCCGGGAAATTGCTCAAGCAGGTCGGGATCGCGCCAGGCGGCGTAGACCATCATGTCGGGCGCCAGGACATTCGTGTATCGCTCGAAGCGGAGCTGATCGTTTCCTCGGCCCGTCGCGCCGTGCGCAAGGACCGTACAGCCCTCGCTTTGCATCGATTCGAGCAGGCCGTGAACCGTGACCGCGCGCGCGATGCCCGTGGTATTCCAATAGCCCCCGTCGTATCGGGCCTGGGCCTTCACGACGAGCATTGCCGCCTTGGCCATGGCGGAGCGCAGGTCGACGACTCGTGTCGACACGCCGGTCGCCGCCATTCGCCGCGGGATATCCTCGATGTCCTCCTCGTCGGGCTGGGCGAGATCCGCCGTGAAACCGACGACATCGAGCCCATCATCGAGCAAGCGTGCGGTGACCGACTTGCTGTCGAGGCCTCCAGAAACGCAAATTCCAATCTTCTCACCCGTGAGATCACCGATCCGCATACTGACTCCAATTACTTCGATTCGAGCGCCGCACTGGGCTCCGGATGGGGAGACGGCGAAGTCCACGCCTGCGGCGTCTTGGCCTCGATCCTGGCGGCGTGCGTCCACCATAGCAAGCCGATGAGGCCCGCCGCCCCTCTGCGCAGGTGGACCTGATTCGAGCGGTCTCGCCGGCCGATGACTGCGTTGGATGGTGTCTTCGGATTCGGCTCGCGGTAGAGTTTCGGAACCACAGGACAGCAACCATGGATCGGCGAGAGTCGATCGGGAAGGGGATCAAATCGTGGAGCGTCCATTCATTGGTTTCGGAGCGAAGGGTCGAGTCGGCGGTTGGTTCTGCTTTGGCGTGTCGTTGCTGATCGCGACGGGTTTGAGCATCGCAAATGCCGAGATACCCAAGAGCTCGCGACCCGACGAGGCGCAGGTCTATTTCATTACGCCCCAAGACGGTGAGACCGTCTCCTCACCCCTGGTGATCCGTTTCGGTCTTGCGGGCATGGGGGTGGCACCAGCCGGCATCGCAAAACAAGACACGGGCCATCATCATTTGATCATCGACGCCGAACTCCCTCCTTCCAATCTGCCGGTTCCCGCGAGCGATCATTATCGTCATTTCGGAAAGGGTCAGACGGAGGTGACTCTGGAACTCTCGGCGGGGCCGCACACGCTTCAACTCCTTCTCGGCGACCACTTGCACATTCCTCATGATCCTCCGCTCGCTTCCGAGCGAATCTCGATTACGGTCGGGGACTAGCTCGACGGCGCTGCGCGGGGTCGCTTCATCCGTCCGGCCGTCCTCGGCGCCCGCGTCTCGCATGGCCTGAGCGCGGCGCATCGAAAGGGTGTCATCCATCGAGACGTCTCGCCTGACAATATCGTCCTGCCCAACGGGCGCGTTCAGGAAGCCAAGCTCATCGATTTCGGCATCGCAAAAATCCTCCAGGAGGGAGAGGGCACGATCGTCGATGGCTTCAAGGGCAAGCTCTCCTATGCCTCTCCGGAGCAGACGCGACTTTTTGCAGGGATTGCTGCGGGGGCTCTTTTCGTGATCGGCGGCGGGCTCTATCTCGGGCTGGGCGGCGACTCGACCCTGGGAACCGTCGGCGTCACCCCCGGTACTTCGCGAAGCGCGCTGATCGAAGAGCCGCCGGTCGCGCCGGTTCCGAATCCGGTTGTGCGGGTCGAGCCTGCCGCAGTCGTGGCGGAGGTCAAGCCGGCGAAGCCGAGGCCGAGAAAACTAACAGCAAGCGATTTGAACAAGATCAGCGGCAAGTTGATCAACGCCAGACTCGCCCTGGCGGACAACCGGTTGATGTCTCCCGCCAACGACAACGCCTATGACCGCTATCGGCAAGTGCTTGCTCTGGATCCAGGAAATACAAAAGCGAAGGATGGGCTTCGAGCGATCGCGGATCGATACCTTCGTCTGACCGATTCTGCTGCCGGCCAAGGCAATCTGACCGAAGCACGAACTTATCTGGCCCGCTCGAAGAAGGCGGACCCGACCCATCCGGGGATTGCGGCGACTGAGTCAGGCCTTTCGCGCTGACGCGCGCCCGCGTTAGAGGGCTGGACTCTCCATCGCGTAGTGCTTCAGTTCTTCCCGCAGCGTGCCAAGCTCCTTCGACTTGATCTCGCGCAGGACGATCGCGTAGGCGACTTGTTGTGCCGCGCCGATGAAGTCGCCTTCGTCTACGAAGCGCTTTGCGTTTTCCGCGTATTCATCTTCGGGATTCTCGAGAAAGTTGACGAGCTTCTCGCCGATTTCGTCTGAGATCTTGTCGGACAGTCCGCCTTCGCCCGACAGGATTTCGATGTCCGGCGGAAGTTCGACGAAGTCGGTCTCCTGCTTGAAGTTGCCGAGAACGATACCCTGGCGTCCTTCGTCCTGAAAAGTCTGCTTGGTCTGGATCGAGTCGGTAAAGAGATAGTCGCCGGTACTGGCTTCGATCACGCTATAGGCGACTGCGATGATGCCGACCTTGCGCACGCTCGTGACCTCGATCGTCACGTCTTCGGTGACATCACGCGTAATCGTGCGCGAGGGCTCCGGGTTGTTCTGTCGTTCCTTCTCGCGGAGCTGTGACCACTGTGTGTGCTCGGGATTCGTGATCGTCTCGCTTCCCGTCACGACGCGATGGGTCTCGCTGCCGTTCTTCTCGGAGGTCTCGACCTTTGCATCGAGGATGGTCCCCTGGATGATGAAATCAGCCGCACCAAGGGTGTCACGGGCTCCACTGCGCTTGCTCTCGGCCAGGATACGTTCGAGCTGTTCCCTTTCGACGATGCGAACGTCGCCGGGAATGGTTCGAAAGAGATACTGTTTGACGTTCGAAGCCACGGCGACTCCGACCTTGGCGGTCGAGGTCTTCGTGTCTTCGAAGGGAAAGACCGTGAGTCCGCGCACTGCGCGTCGACGAACTTCGTTCTTGGTCTTGCGCAGGCTCTGTCGAATCTTCGGCGTTGTCGGGCCCTGTGCTGCCGCCACATCCCGCCACGAAGAGCGCGAGATATAGAAAGGACGAAGAGGGAATAAACGGGCTTGCAGTTTTTTAGGGTTCTTGACTGGCTCCGGAAGTGAACGCCACGCGTCCCGACACCATGGCAGAATGCGTAGCGATGGGCGATGTGCAGATTGCGCAACCTTCCTCGTGGTCACTGTGAACCATTTCGCAGATGAGGCATCCATTCTGCCGATGGCAATTCAACGGATCGCTCTGAAGCTCTTGATTGGGGTGGTTTGGACGCATACGGTGATTTTCTGGCTCGAACGAATCGCTTCGGCCATCATGCCGCCGTTCTGATCTCAAAGTAACAGAGGAGAGTTGGCTTGAGTCGTTTCGTGATTCATGGGGGGAGGCCGCTTCAGGGCGAGATTCGGGCCAGCGGTAGCAAGAACGCGGTCCTGCCGATGATCGCGGCCGCATTGCTCAGCGACGAAGAAGTCGTGCTCGAAAACGTCCCATCGATTCGCGATGTCGATGTGATGCTCGAGATCGCCGGTCGGCTCGGAGCGGACGTCTCGCGGGTCGGGGATCGGATCGCGATTCGTGCCGCGAATCTGAACGAGCAGGAATTGCCCGCCGAATTGTGTGAGCGCGTGCGCACTTCCGTGCTCTTCGTTGCACCGCTGTTGCATCGGCTGGGCCGAGTCAAACTCCATCCACCGGGCGGCGACGGAATCGGGCGCCGCCGGCTGGATCCGCATTTCTACGGACTTCGGCTCATGGGCGCTGAAGTCGACGACACCGATTTTGAGTTCACGGCACGCGACGGACTCGAGGGAGCGACGATCTTCTTCGATGAGGCGAGCGTGACCGCAACCGAACATATCCTGATGGCAGCGACTCTCGCCAAAGGAACGACGACGATCCGGAATGCGGCGAGTGAGCCACATGTGATGGACCTGGCGAGCATGCTCGCTTCGATGGGCGCCCAGATCGAAGGGCTCTATACCAATACGCTGACCATTACGGGCGTCGAACGCCTTGGCGGCGCGACCCATCGCGTCGTTTCCGACCACATCGAGGTCGGCTCCTATCTCGCGCTGGCAGCGGCCACCGGCGGCGGCATCACGATTCACGACACGGTTCGCGGTCATTACTGGATGATGAACCGCGTCTTCGAACGATTCGGCATCGAACTCGAGATCAAGGCCGATCGCATCGTGATGCCAAGCGGGCAGACTCCACGAATTCAACCCGATGCCGGCGGCGCGGTGCCCCACGTGGACGACGGCCCGTGGCCTCAATTTCCGACCGACATGATGAGCCCGTTTCTCGTTCTCGCGACGCAGAGTGAAGGGACGATTCTCTTCTTCGAGAAGATGTTCGAAGGGCGCATGTATTTCGTGGATCCGTTGGTTCAAATGGGGGCGAACGCGATCATCTGCGATCCGCATCGAGTGATCATCACAGGCCCGTCGAAGCTTCGAGGACAGACCGTGCGCAGTCCCGACATTCGGGCCGGGATGGCGATGATCATCGCGGCCTGCTGTGCGACTGGCCGTCCTTGCATCGTCCAGAACGCGGAGATCGTCGACCGGGGATATGACTGCGTCGACGAGAAGCTGCGCGCACTCGGCGCCGACGTCGTTCGCGAAGCGGACTGAAGCGTCGAGGTCCGCCGAGCTTGACCGCGACCCAGGGCGTCGACGTCCACCGACGACGGCTGCTTCGATTGTTCTCGCTCTTGGCGGGTTCCGCGTGTCGAGTCGCTTGATGATGTTCAGGGGTGAGGGGTCGTCGGCTGCGGGACGCGCAGTCGGCTGATCGTGCGCCCCTGGCTGACTCTCTCCAACCGAAGTCGGCCACCAAGAGCGCTCGCGGCATCCCGAGCCGTCTCGAATGCGAGGTTCGAGAGCGCCTTTTGTGCATCGTCGGACGTTTCGGATTCGTCCAAACCCACGCTCGAAGCCTCGTTGGTCATTCGAGCGAGCACGGAAAACTCGACCATCTGAATCTTGGCCCGAGGATCGTTGACGACCCCGAGCTTCAACTCGATCCCGCATTCGGGCGCCGCATGCTCGGCCGTCCAGTCGAGCAAACTTCCCAATCCAACCCCCAGAAGCCCATCTTCGGCCCACACGACCGCCGGTGCGTTCGCGCTATCGATCGTCAGCGCGTGCTCCGCGCTGGCAGCGCTGGATCCGAACCTGGCCCCGATTCGCTCCAGAGCCACACGGGCTCAGGAGGTAGGGTGGCATATCCACGGCATCTATCTCGGTGTGTGAACTTTGACCAGATCTGTCGTACGACTCGGATTCGCGACCGCTTTGGGGATGGATTGCTGGGTCGTGAGACCGCGTTCCTGCTCGGTGAGAAGCCCGACCGACCGGATTCGAGGTCCGCGCTATCCTGCCGGCGATCGAAACCAACCCCCAGCCGCGATCGCGAATCGATCTTCTCGAAGACCCTCGAAGTCATCGTGCGGAGCGGATGGATGTGGAGGCGGCGTGCGGCCGACCCACCCAGTGCAGTTCCAATCTGATTTCAAGATTCCGCAGGGCGCTCCCCGGGTGCCCGCATCACGATTTCACTCACGGCTGCCGCGAACTCTCCTCTTCCGGCTGCGGGCAGGTCGACGGCTGCCCCTGCTTTCACTTGTCTTCTTTCTCTTGTTCCAGAGCTTGCTCGTGGTCGCAACATTCGAGTCGGCGCTAGCGGCTGCCCCTGCGGACGGACAACCCATGGAAGTCCTGCGCGGACCGTGGCGCTGGGTCGAGCCGGATCTAGAGAGTCTGCGCATGACTCCGAAGCTGGCGCTCGGTCCATGGCGAGAGACCGCGGTGACT
>Ga0310120_10003431_pt1 | contig 11339 bp, 8 predicted proteins | sample CB27_AW_983_MG_FD_203506 | JGI IMG/M metagenome (GOLD analysis project Ga0310120, IMG submission 203506) | Marine microbial communities from Western Arctic Ocean, Canada - CB27_AW_983 | ecosystem: Environmental > Aquatic > Marine > Oceanic | place: Canada: Western Arctic Ocean | collected... | reverse complement strand
TTTCAAACTCTCCGAGCACGCTGACTGGCTGAAGGAGGCCGTCACCTCAGGAAAGTTCGGCATCCTTCCTGAGTTTCGTCGCACAGAGGTTCTCAATGCCATCGAGCGCGCCGAGGATACCGACCTCTGTATATCACGCCCCAAGGAACGTCTTCACTGGGGAATCGAACTGCCCTTCGATTCCAACTTCGTGACCTACGTCTGGTTCGATGCTCTCATCAACTACATCTCCTTCGCTGGTTATGGCAACGAGGGCGGCGATTCCCTCCCGGATTTTGCAGCCCTCTGGCCTGCCAATGTCCAGATCATCGGCAAGGACATCCTGGTTCCGGCGCATGCCATCTACTGGCCCTGCATGCTTCACGCCATGGGCTTCAGTGGGGACCAGATGCCCACCCTCCTCGTCCACGGATGGTGGAACATTAAGAAGAAAAAAGAGGAACTGGGAGAAGGCGAAGAAGATCAGGTGAAGATGTCCAAGTCCCTCAACAACGTGGTCGACCCTGCCGAACTGGCGGAGCACTTCAGCGTTGATGCCGTGCGCTACTACGTCGTGCGCGATATCATCACGGGCAAGGACAGCACCTTCGATGTCCAGCGCCTCATCTCGCTCTTCAACTCCGAACTCGCCAATGACCTCGGGAACCTGCTCAACCGATCCTTGAACATGACCAAGCGTTTCATCGGTGGAGAACTCCGGGAATCATCCTACACCGACGATGACTGCGAGGCCGTTCGCTCCTCACTCCAGCAATCGACTGCCGCTTATCTCGCGGCCATGGATCTTTACGATGTGCCAGCCGCGCTCAAGGCCATCAATAGCCATGTGGTCCACTGCAACCAATTCATTGAACGGAACCCGCCCTTCGAATTGAGGAAGGACGAGAGCCAGTCTGACCGGGTGGCCACCATTCTTCACCACCTCTGTGAGTCCTGCGCCCACTTGGGGGTCCTCCTCTCCCCGGCCTTGCCGGCCGCTTCGACCAAGATCCTCGGTCAACTCCGCGCGGTGGAATTGGTCCCCGCCAAAATCGACGACCTCGCCTGGGGACTGCTTCCGGTCGGGCATGAGATTGGAAAACAAAATCCGGTCTTCCCTCGAATCGTGAGTCCGTCGTGAGTCCGGACTCCGCTCCCGGATAGGTACTCATTCTTCCCCACAAGCTCCACGCCGCGGTTACGGTCGCGGCAAAATCCCGCCCCCAGCTCCCTGCCGGAGGGAGAGGCCAGGGAGAAAAACGGTGCCCAAGCCCATGGAGACCATGGCGTCACCTCGGGCTGCGGGCTCAACTGAGGTCGCTGCGCTATCGCCCGCTGAGGCTCGAGATCGTCTGGAAGATCGCGGTGATCATGAGATAGGCCATCGTGCCAATCAGCAAGGCCATCACGATAAGCACCGACGGCATGATGAGAGCCATGACACGTTGCAACGCATTACTGAGCTCCTTGTCATAACGCACCGCCGCTCGTTGCAGAGCTTGGTCAATCTTACCGGTCTGCTCTCCCACCGCGACCATGTCGATCAGAAGCGAGGGAAAGATGCCCGATTTGACCATCGTTTTTGAAAGCGAACGACCATCGCCCACCATCTCAATCATCTCCTTGAGATGCTCCTGATGATGAATATTCTGCGTCGCATCCTTGGTCAGTTCCAATGAACGTAGCAGCGGGAGGCCGTTCGCCACCAGGTTGGCCATTGTTTCGAGGTATTGGACAAAGAAGCGTTGCTCAACCACGCGCCCATATAGGGGAATCTTGAGTTTCGCCCGGTCCCATTGCGGCTTGTTTGCTTCGGAGTCTGTCCATGCCTTGAAGAGCACTCCGAATGCCGCCAGCAAAAGGAGCATGACCATCCACCACTTGGTGATGAAGTCGCTCACATTGATGAGGATCACCGCGCCCATTGGCATCTCAGCACCCGGCGTCGACTCCAGCAGGGTGGTAAGCTGCGGGATGAGCTTGGTGACAAAGATGATCGAAACGAGAATCCCTGAAACCATCAGGAAGGCGGGATAAATCAGCGCCAAGGTGACGCGCCCCTGCAACTCCTGCAGGGTCTTCAGGTAGTGAGCCTGGCGTTGCAAAATGGTATCGAGGGCGCCACTGGCCTCTCCCGCTGCGGCCAGCGAACAGTAAAGCGGACCAAAGCTGGGACTCACTCGTCGCAGCGCATTGGAAAAGCTGTTTCCATCCCGCACAATCTGACGCAACTTCACCGAAACCACCTTGAGATTTCCAAGTTCCTGACGATTCTCCATCGCTCGCAGGGCCGGTTCCAACTGCAATCCAGCGGCCAGCATATCGCTGAGTTCCTCGGTGAAGAGAACGACCTCTGCTCTTCTGAGCTTGATCGGCCCCTCCGGAATTTCGGGCCCCTTGGCGGCCGCGGCCGCGGCCGCAGTCGGGGTCTTGGCTTTCGGCTTCGGAATCGGCGGGGCCGCTTTCCCGCCGGAGGACCGGGGAGACACCTGCTTGGCCTTGGGCTCAGCAACTTTGGCCTCCGTGAGCTTCACAGGCTGCAGGCCCTTTTTGTCGAGCATGCGCAGAGCTTCGCGGCGATCGCTCGCGTCGAGCTCTCCAGTCGTGATCGAACTGCCCGAAAGGGCTTTGTAAGTGAAAACAGCCATCGTCTCGTTGTCGCAATGCTCTCTTACTGAACGGCCAAGTCTGAACTCGTCACCGAAATCACTTCTTCGATCGTGGTTTCGCCCTGCATCACCTTGTGCCAGCCATACTCGCGCATGGGAAGATATCCCTCCTTGATGGCCTGGGCTAGGACATCGCGAGCGGGCGCGGAATGCGCGATGAGGTCCTGCATTGGAGTTGTTAAGAGAACAATCTCGAAGATGGCGAGCCGTCCGTTGAATCCGGTGTTGCGACAATGATCACAACCAACCGCTTCGTAGGGCGTGCCGGGAATCTCGGAAGGAATACCAAACTCGGCCTTTTCAGTATCAGTCAGCGAAATCGGACGACGACAGCTATTGCAAAGATTCCGCACCAGTCGCTGAGCAAGAAAGGCACGCACCGCAGCAGAAAGAAGAAATGGTTCCACCCCCATGTCAATGAGGCGGCTGACTCCTCCGAGGGCATCGTTGGTGTGCAGGGTGCTGAATACCAAGTGACCCGTCAATGAGGCCCGGATCGCAATCTCCGCCGTCTCGAGGTCTCTAATCTCACCGATCATCACGATGTCTGGGTCAGCGCGAAGAATCGATCGGAGACCCGCCGCAAAGGTCAGCCCAATATCGGACTTCACGGCGATCTGCATCACGCCATCGAGCTTGTTCTCCACCGGATCCTCAATGGTCACGATCCTGGTATCGGGAGAATTCACTTCCGCGAGGAAGGAATACAAGCTGGTCGACTTTCCGGAACCGGTCGGGCCGGTGACGAGGATGATCCCGTTGGAAAGGGTCAGAAGGCGCTCGATTTTGTCCTGGATGGAACTTTCCATCGAGAGCATCCCGATGTTGAAACGCTGCTGGTTGAGAAGACGGAGGCTCACGCTTTCCCCTTCCACGGTAGGGACGGTGGCAACCCGGACGTCAATCCCGTTCCCCTCGAAGGAGAGGTTGATCCGACCATCCTGCGGGAGGCGACGCTCCGCAATGTCAAGACGCGACATGATCTTGAGACGGGCGATGACCGAACTCTGCAAGGCCTTGATGTTCTCAGGGACCGCGATATCCACCAGAACCCCGTCAATCCGGTAACGAATCCGGAGATTTTCTGCGAGAGGCTCCACGTGAATATCGGTCGCACGCTGTTCGAGCGCCTCCCGGATAATCTGGTTCACAAACTTGACCACGCTGGCCTCTTCGTCTTCGACATCGTCAATGATGTTGGCTTCATCCGCCGATTCCAGATTCTCAAAGTCGAGATCCCGACCTTCCAGGATTTGCTCGAAGGTATCCGCCCCCACGCCATAGAGTCGCCGTAATCCATCATGAATGCGCCGGCGCGAAGCCATGCGCCACATGATGGGCATTCCCACCGCCTGCACGGCGGCCTGCCGCGCCGCGATGTTGAAAGGATCGTAGGTCGCAATCACGAGGCGGCGGGTAGCCAACTCCTCACTCCCTTCGAACTCGACCGGAAGCAGCCGGTGCCGCAGCGCAACTTGCGGACCACAAACCTGCCGCAGGGGCAGGGACTCCTCAGAGGGCGGGATCTCCGCCAACCACTGCAGGCCCAAGCCGGCCGCCAAGTGCCGCATGTAAGGCTCCTCATCGACGATCTCCGCATCCAGAATATCGTCGACCGGAGAGCGTTGACTCGCAGTGGCGGCATCGATCACCTCGGACAATTCATTCAATGCCGGACAGCCGATATCTCGGGCCGGCTCGATCAGCAGTTCTGTCATATCAAAGCGTCTGGCTGAATAATGCCGCCCGACTCGGTTCCTGTCACCAATTTCGGAGGGTTATTCACAAAGGGTGTTTTGGCGGATCGCAGGCTGCGCTCCGCTCCTAAGGTGCGGGATTAGAGGCTGATCTCCGCAGATTATCTAGCCTTCTTGATCCGCAAGGAAGCGCTCGGCCTCCAAAGCGGCCGCACAGCCCTGCCCTGCAGCGGTGATCGCCTGCCGGTAAACGTGGTCCGCCACGTCTCCTGCCGCGTAGAGACCTTCGGTCTTGGTGGCAGTTTTCCCAGGGATCTGGAGGATGTAGCCCTCTGGGTCGAGATCGGCCAACCCGTTCAAAAATCCGCTATTCGGCACGTGACCAATCGCAATAAAGACCCCTTTGACCTCTAGGGGCGCCTCTTCACCCGTCTCCCGATTGCGGACCGTCACGGACTCCATTTTTCCGTCCTCTCCAGGATGATAGGATGTGATTTCCGCATTCCAGATGGGCTCGATCTTTTTGTGCGCCAGGGCACGTTCAGCCATGATCTTGGAAGCCCGCAACTCATCGCGGCGGTGCAGGAGATAGACCTTGCTGGCGAAACGCGTCAGGAAGGTAGCCTCTTCACAGGCGGAATCTCCCCCCCCGACGACCACCACGGGCATGTCGCGATAGAAGGCCCCATCGCAGGTCGCGCAGGTTGTAAGCCCATTCTTGCCGTAGATTTCCTGCTCCTTGGGCAACCCCAAGAGGCGAGCGGAAGCCCCGGTGGCCACGATGACGGTCTTGGCCTCCAGGATCACCTCAGAGCCGCAATGAACGGCAAAGCTACCATTGGCGCGTCTCTCGATCTTGGATACCATCTTGTAATCGATGCGCGCGCCGAATTTTTCGGCCTGCTGCTGCATGCTGAACATCAGGGTCGCGCCATCCACCCCTTCGGGGAATCCTGGGAAATTCTCCACTTCACTGGTGGTGGTGAGCTGCCCCCCTGGTTGTTCTCCCGCGAGAACGAGAGGATTCAAGTTCGCACGGCCGGTGTAGATTGCCGCAGTCCATCCAGCACAGCCGGTCCCGATAATAATGACGTTTTCCATACCTTTGAGAGTAACGAGAGCGGACATTATGCCCCCCAGCTTCAGCTGCCAAGACCGACCGACGGTTTTCCGCGAAAATCTCAGGTGGCGGGATTCAGGGCTGCCCCCGCTTGGCCTTCTCCGCCGCAATCCAGGCGCGGTCCGCCCCGGAGAGATTTTTCTCCTCGGCCTTCAGACGCTTGCCATCGGGCTCGATCAGGATCATCGCGCCACCGCTATAGCGCGCAAGTTTCGCATACACCGTCCGTCCCTTTTCATCCACCCACTCCCGGTAGCCCTTCCGCCCCATCTTGCTCTTCCACTTCTCGTGATAATCCTTGGTCCCCTGGGCATCATTCTTCAGGCGCGAAAAATAGAAGTCGTGGTAGGTCTTGTGGTAACCTCGATAGCGCGAAGTGACGGTGCCATCCGGCGCCATCAGGAGGACCATGGGCAACCCCAGGATCTTGTAGCGCTTCTTCAAGTCCTCGAGGTAGTTCTCCTTGCGCACTTGATCGTCCATCGCCGAGTGTCCAGGCCCACGACTCTCGCCCTTGACATTGAAATCGAGGCGCACCCGGATCACTTCCTCCGCCGCCCACTTTTCAAACTCAGCCTTGGAGAATACCTCCGCGCTCAGCGTCTTGCAGAGCGGACTACGAGCGGTATCGGTGAACCAGACCAAGATCGGCTTTCCTTTCCGCATCGCCAATCGGCGCGCTTCCGAATAGCTGATCAGCCACGGACCGCGCTTCGCGCTCTGCGCCATGATTTCCTCCATCCCTTCCAATCCGGATTCAGGGTTGTCCGGGTCGGTCCACATGAGATCCTTCTCGCGCTCGAGGAGCCTGCCCATATTCTGCTCCGTGACCGGCTGCGGAGTGACATCCTCAACCGTGACCCGGGCGATGGAATCCCCGCCGTAGCCAGCCCCCCGCAGTTGAGGTGGCACGGGGGGAGGGGTCAGGGTGGCCGTCTGTTTCTCTTGGGTCATCCGTTTGAGACGACTACAGGAGGAGAGCCCACCTCCAAGGCCGGCGCCCAGCAGCATCCAAATTGCGATTCGGAACACGCTGCGAGCCTAGCTGCTTTCCCTCCCCGCGCAAGCGCACCCAATTGTCATTGCCCCTCCTAGCGCCGCCACTAAAGTCCCCCCGCACGATGAACCCACCCCGCGCACTTCTCCTGATGATCGCGTTGTTCCTTTCTGGAGCATTGCCCTCCCTGGGCGGTTCGGACGAACCCACCTACCCCAAGGGGGGGGAATACCAACTGGTGGAGGCCCAGCACGCTGAGTTCCCCCTCCCCCTCCCCGCTTATTCGACCGAGGGATCCGAGCACCTCGACGCTCCCGATGACAGCCTCTGGGAGAAGTTGAAGGAACGGGCCTCCAAGCAACACTACTTCAATCTCATTTCCACCATCATCTTTGCCTGCGCGATCTTCCACACCTTCCTCTCCGGGGTGTTCAAGGGGAAGGCCCACCTCCTCGAGAAAAAACACCGTGAACAAATCGTGCGCGAAGGTCGCACTGCCGAGGCCAAGCCTCAGCAGGACGCCAAGGATGACGTCTCTTTCCGCGGTTGGGTTCTTCATACCCTCGGCGAGGTCGAAGCGGTCTTCGGAATCTGGGTGGTCGCCTTGGGCGCCGCGATCGTCTGGTGTCACGGAATTCTTCCCGGCGAAGGATTCTTGCACGGGGTTGGCCAGGTGCAGCAGTACCTCGGCCACGACGTGTCCTATACCGAACCCCTCTTTGTGATCATCATCATGGCCATCGCGGCCTCCCGACCAATCGTTCGACTCTCCGAGCATGCAGTCAATCGAGTGGCTCAAGTATTCGGAGGTTCTCCGGCCGCCTGGTGGTTCTCGACCCTGACTCTGACCCCCCTTCTTGGATCCATCATCACCGAACCGGCCGCCATGACGATCGCCGCCATGTTGCTGGCCAAGAGATTTTACGAACTCAATCCAAGCTCCACCTTTGCTTACGCCACCATCGGCCTCCTCTTCGTGAATGTATCCGTGGGCGGCACGCTCACTCATTTTGCGGCTCCTCCAGTCCTCATGGTTGCGCAAAAATGGGATTGGGATTTCGTGTTCATGCTCTCGAATTTCGGATGGAAAGCGGCGCTGGGCATACTCCTCTCGAACGCACTTTACTTCGCGATCTTCCGCAAGCAATTCGCCAACTTGCGATCGCCGCTCGAAAATCGCGATATGCACATGCCCCTCAGATGGGAAGAACGGGAAGACCCCATTCCTAATGTCATCACGGCGGTGCACGTCTTGTTTCTTGGTTGGACGATCTTCATGGCCCACTTCCCCCCTCTCTTCATCGGCGGCTTCCTCCTTCTGCTGGGCTTCACCGAGGCTACTGGTCATCACCAAAACGACGTTAAGATGCGCACTCCGCTTCTGGTCGGTTTCTTCCTCGCCGGTCTCGTCGTTCACGGGGGCTGCCAGGGATGGTGGATCGATCTCCTACTCAGATCCTTCGATGATCAATTGGTCATCATGATCGGCGCCGCGATCCTCACCGCCTTCAATGATAACGCCGCCGTGACTTATCTCGCCTCCCAAGCTCCTGATCTCGCCTCGAACCTGAAATTCGCGGTCGTTGCGGGAGCCGTCAGCGGGGGGGGGCTCACCGTGATCGCCAATGCACCAAACCCAGCCGGCCAGGCGATCCTCGCACGCTATTTCAAGGGCGGAGTATCCCCTCTCAAACTGGCTCTCAGCGCCCTCATTCCGACCGTGATCGTCGGGGCCGCCTTCTTGCTCCTCTAGCGCCATGTTCACTGGACTCATCGAAGCCACCGGCCGCGTGCTCAACTTGGAATCCCGTGGGGAGCAAGCGCAACTCACCATCGCCAACCCCTTTGTCGGGGAAATCACCCTCGGAGAAAGCATCGCGGTCAATGGATGCTGTCTAACTGTGAGTGCCTGCGATAAGTCCACGACCTCCTTCGACGTTCTGAACCAGACCCTCAAGGTGACCTCTCTGGGCGCACTCGAAACAGACAACCTGGTCAATCTTGAGCGCGCTCTGCCCCTGAATGGTCGACTCGGCGGTCACTTTGTGCAGGGGCACGTCGATGACACCGGCGAGATTCTCGAGCTCTCCAAATACGGTCAGGATCACCGCTACGAAATTTCTCTCTCTCTCGACATTCATCGCTATTGCATTCCCAAAGGCTCGCTCGCAGTGGACGGTATTTCCCTCACCATCGCCGAACTCAACAAGGACTCAGCAGTCTTCTGGATCACCCCGCACACCATTCAGGCCACCAACCTGCACTCAGCCCGAACGGGCCAACGGGTGAACCTCGAAGCCGACCTCCTCGCGAAACATGTGGAGTCCTTGATGTCGAAGTAGGACACCCTCCAAGTCGCAGAAACGCCGCAGTCGCCAAGGATCGAACCCAGAGGAAACTCTCCCCGGTAATCTGGACTCCTCAACACGTTCTGATCACCGCGGCGCCAAGAGTTCCAAGGGCCAGAGCGGTACGTTCCGAAGGATCCAATCCCGAAAATCACGATCGAGGCCAGCACCGCAACCACCAGCAAAATAGCAAGCCGCTCTTTCACATGTTGCTAAAAATGCTTGCGAGAATTAAGAGCCCGACAACGGGAAGCCAAAGTCCAAATGAGATCCACATCCAAAGCTTCGCCTTTTTGAATGCTTCCTCGGCAGCTCCAAGATCACCCCTCGACAAGACGCCATCTCCCTTGGCAGGGTAGACCACTGCTGGAATGCCAAGGGGTATGCAGCAAAAGATGGTGACCGGGACGGCGGGCAGCAAGTAGTTAGGAATCGGGCGGGGGGGCGGAGGAGCGCCCCCCAGGGGAGGCAAGCCGACCTGCGGTGTCTGCGACCCTACCGGCGGGGGCTCCGAGGGAACTCTCGGAGGACTTGGGAAGGGCGGATTTAAATCGGTTACCCTTTGGGCCGCAGTTCTTTCCACCATCCCGTCCGTCCAAACCAAATCCGTCGGCGCGATCTACCCAGATTGATACACCCGCTGCAATTCCGCAAAGGTGACAGACCCTTCCTGCTTATTGTATCTCGCGTAGTAGCGGTCCTCAGTGAGTTTCTCCTGACTCTCGTTGGGGGCGGGAAGCGTGGTCAGGCACCTTGCACAACGAAGAAACCCATGGCTCCAATGAAGATGATCTGAATCAAAATCGCGAGATATCCGGTCACCAGTCCAGCAATCGCCATCCCGCGGCCCTCCACCGGTGTCTCTGAGTTCTTGATCGTCTTGAGGGCCATGTGTCCGCAGATCACGGCCGGAATCCCGGCAACCGCCCAGATCCAGCAAAGCGGCAGTGAAATGATGCCGCAAACCATGCTCGCGATTGCCAAGCCCGAGGTCACTGGAGGGGTGATCTGATCGGGCATCCCGGGCACGGGCTGCTCCACCAGACTGACCCCCTGCTCCGCCGAACGCTCAGGCGGCGGGGAGGGAGAACTCGTCCCTTCGGGGCCTATTTCCTCCGTCCTCTCGCTCTGCGGTGCCTCTGTCCGGGGCGCCAATTCCGCGAGCTCCCCCGCCGGAGTCCAGACCCTCATGCCCTCCTTCCAAACCAAATCCTCCGGCATCACCTCGCCTCGGGCCAACATCTCGCAGAACACCTGCTCCGGGATCGGTCCCACTTGCTTCCCCTGTTTCGCGTAATACCAATTCATGAGCTTCGCTTAAGGAGTAGGAACCGGAGCCGGGACCGGCGTTGATGGGCTGGGAGGAACAAGGGGGCTTGACCCGCCGCCTGGAACACCGGAACTGGAAGTTTCGTTGGACACATAGAAAAGGAAGATGATCGCTCCCACGATGAAGAGCAAGGTCAGCAGCGTCACCAGGTAGCCGGTGATCAACCCCGTGAGCGCCATTCCGTCGCCACTCTGGGCGCCACCCGATTCACGAATCTGTTTGCGGGCAATGTGACCACAGATGATGGCTGGAACTGCGGTAAAAATAAACGCCACGAAGATTCCCAGGATCCCCAGAATCATGCTCGTCAGGGCCATCGAGTTGCTGGCCGGCGGACCACCCATGGGCAAGTAGCGAGTGGTCTGCGGCAGGTAGCCCCCCGACACTCCTGCCATCAACTCGGGCACTTGGTTGGCCGACATCCAGCCCGCCATTCCATCGCGCCACACATTGGAATCAAGCGGAAGGGACCGAGCCCGGAGAAATACCTGCAACTCTTCCTGAGAGACGGGTCCAACTTGCTGTCCGTTTTGAGAATAATACCACACGGGCAATTAGATTGGTTGAGTCGACGGGGCGAACAAGCAGGACTGTTCATCCACCGTCCCATAGCTCTCCCGGCGGAGTCCAACCAATTCGCCGCTCGTGATCCGGAGAGGTGCCCTCCCCCTACATTCCCATGATTTGGTAGCCCCCATCAACGTAGAGGACCTGACCAGTAATGCTTGCTGACCCCTCGCTTGCGAGGAACACCCCGGTGGCCCCAAGCTCGTTCGTAGTGCACGATCGTCCCAGTGGGGCTTTCGCCTTGTAGTGGTCCATCATGCTTGAGAAGCCAGAAATACCACGCGCCGCCAAGGTTTGAACTGGGCCCGCACTGATGCAATTCACGCGAATTCCTTTCGCCCCAAGATCATAGGCAAGGTATCGGGTCGAAGCCTCCAGGCTGGCTTTCGCCACCCCCATCACGTTGTAGTGCGGCACGACCTTCTCTGCTCCGAGATAGCTCATCGCCAGAATGCTTCCGCCTTCCGTCATCATGGGAGCTGCCCGCTGGGCGATCCCCACCAAGGAGTAGGCACTGATGTCGTGCGCCATTTGATAGGCCTCACGGGTGGTGCTGAGAAAATCACCCTCCAAGGCCTCGCGGGGCGCAAAGGCCACCGAGTGCAACACCATGTCGAGCTTCGGGGTGTCTG
>Ga0310120_10003429_pt1 | contig 11342 bp, 12 predicted proteins | sample CB27_AW_983_MG_FD_203506 | JGI IMG/M metagenome (GOLD analysis project Ga0310120, IMG submission 203506) | Marine microbial communities from Western Arctic Ocean, Canada - CB27_AW_983 | ecosystem: Environmental > Aquatic > Marine > Oceanic | place: Canada: Western Arctic Ocean | collected... | reverse complement strand
CGCTCTTGACCTTTTCTTCTTCTTCGGCTTCGTCGGCTTCCCAGACAAGCTGTGGTCTAATGCTTTTGAATGATTTGGCCATTGGTTTTATTCCTCTTCCTCTTCCTCATCGTCGTCGTCGTCGTCATCATCTTCGTCGTCATCGCCATTCTTTTTCTTTTTTGCAAACGGATTCTTCTTTTTCTTTTTGCCGTTCTCTTCTTCTTCGCCATTCTCATCTTCATCTTCATCATCATTCTTTTCTCCGAAGAATTCTCCAGCCAGTTCGATTTTCTTTAAGTTAATGGCATCAGTAATTTTATCGGTGAGTGCAGCACCAAGAAAATCCTGCATATCATTAGGATTATCTTCCTTGGCGCATTGAATTGCCTGAGCAATATATGATTCTGTTTCGTTCATGGTATATTCTCCTCTAATTCTTATTTATAAGAATTGGTAACTTATTATACTTCTTCTTCAGGTTCTTCTTCGCCTTCGGCCGGTGCTTCGCTACTGATTTGCTTGTCGATCATTGCAATATCTTCGTCGGATTGACGAAGAACATTCTTTCGTAACCATTCTTGAGAGTAATATACGCCTTTGAATTCTTCCATATCTCTAAGCATTTCAACTCGATTTCTCATTATTTCAGTCTCTTGAAGTTCGATAAAATGTGTATCCTTCTGCCAATCGAAATAGATATTAGGTCTAAAATCTTCCCAATCTTCTGCTGTTACTACACCCTTCAACCGAAGCTGTGTTTCTAAAAGATTTAAGAATAACTGAGTAAATTTGTTTCGCAGTCGAGTAATAAATTTCCCAAATTTAACTTCGTCACGGGTGATTTCAGCAGAACGACCGATGTTAAACCCACCCTCTGCCTCAAGTCTTGATGGCGGAACATTCAATGCCTTATAAAGTTTCTTGCGGAAATATAGAATATCTTCAATCTCACCAAGATTTTGCCCACCAGGAAGTGTCGTGATTTCAGTACCACGCCCGCCTTCGCGTCGAGGTAACCAATAATCTTCCAGCATGGTTCGATGTTCTCGCTCATCACTAACTTCACCTGTACTGGCATTATATACTAGACGATTCTTGAATTTAACCATAATGTCGCGCAGGTATTGTTCGGCCTTGATCTTAGGAAGATTTCCTACATCAACATAAAAAATTCTTCGTTCTGGAGCACGGGCAATGCGATAAATGACAACTGCATCTTCTAGCATTCTTAATTGATTATATGGTTTAATAGCCTTATGAAGATTAGAGACGACCATTGATTTTCGAGCGTCTAATAGACCAGAATGAGTATACGAAACACTATCCTTGGCTATTTTAATGCCTTGCCCGCCGCCCTTTTGGTCTAATCCTCGTTCATTATACATAAAATATTCTATTCCATTAGCAGTCACAGGAATAACTTGGCCGTCCTTAGTTTTTGCACCAACTTTTTTAATATGCTTTACTTTGCGTATTTTTCTGGGGTCAATGTAACGAAGTTCTTGAATACCTTTCTTAGGATTCTCAACATCAATAATAATATGATGATATAATCTACCGTCTACATACCATCTACGAAATATTTCATAGCATTGATTTCCGAAATCAAGAAGGGTTAAAATTTCATGAAATTCATTTTGAATTTTTGTTTTGATTGTAGAAGATTGTTTCAAGTGGTCTAGAATAATATCGACAGGGCCTTTTCCGATACCAGTGACAATAGCTTCATTAACAACATCGTCAACAGCATATTCGGTTTCGGGATACATTGCCATTTCACGATACCGAGTAACTAATTCAGCCTCATTTTTAACGGCGCCTTCAATATCAAGATAGGTGCCATACGCTCCCGCAAGCGGGGAGATTTGTAAGGCACCCTCTAAGTTTTCTTTTTCGGCAAATGATTGGAGCTGTGCGGGGCTTTCTTCATCTCCCCTGCTTATTGTAAAACCGAATAGTTTAACAGCCATAGTCTAGAATCCTATATTTACGAAGTAAAGGTACGCGATGTGGGCAGAAAACGTTCTACCCACACCCCAACCCTATTTATATATTCACTTAGGACGTAATTCCAGCAGCCTGCCAATAATCATATTGCCAAGTACAGGTAAATTCTTCAAGCGCATCATTTGTTTCCCAAGCCAAGTCAATTGGAGCAAGATCAGCTGGCCACATATTTACAATAGTTACCCTCTTAATTTCTTCTCCAGCCTTTCCATAATGAATAATATCGGCTGTGGACTGATAAGTAATTGGAGAATTTCCCGCCTCACGAATATTTCCTTGATGTGAATTAATTGCATTCATCCATGTTTGAATTGCGTTGTACACAGAAAAATCTTCGTCATTAATGACTGTCGTAGTCCACTCTGGGAATGATCGATTACCTGCAATCTTGATAGTTCTACCAAAATATGGCACTTCAATCATTCCAATAGTCGAACCGGGCATCTGAGCCCCTTTACATGTAAAGGTCATCTTGGTTCCGGCCGCACCTGGATTAGCAACTCCTGGGAATGGCATTCGCACTTCAAACAGGTTGGGGCGAGCCCCTCCACCTGTCAATTGCGCCCTAATATCGTTTACGTTAAAAGGCATTTAAGTCTCTCCTTGTTTAATACTCTTATTATTTAGTCAAATTACTTTTGTTTTTTGGCTTTCATATAGGCATTCCATGCCTTGAGTTCTTTCTGATAAGCCTTTTCAGCAGCTTTGCCAAAAGCAACCATTTGTTTTTCAAGTTCTTTATTGGCCGCAGTAACCTTCTTACTAAAAGCCTTAAGGCCCGAGTCATGTTTTGCTGCGCCGATCATCAGGTCTTTCATATCATCAATATTATCTTTATGGTCTGTAAGAAATGAATCTCTACTAGAAGCAGAACTACTAAAGGCAGTAGCCGCATCTTCTAATACACCCAATACCTTCTGCCAATCGAAATCTCCACGATTTTCTTGTTTCAATTCCTGAAGGTTGTGCTGTGACTCATAGAGTCTGTATTGAAGACTGGTCGGTTTTTTGCGGTCAGTCATTAACTATTCTCCCTATGCACCTTAAACATTTCTAGAACTTCCCAACAACCTCTTCAAAGTCAACACCCGTTCGGACTGCAATGAAGTTTAGTTGAATGAAGTTAATTGAACGAGCAGGCTTGATGTAAATATCACCAATAAACTCGTTTCGGTCAATTACTTCGCCTGTGTTATTTGTTTCATCGCAGACAACCTTGAAATCAAAGATGCCCCTTCGCCCCTGCACATCGCGGAGGAAAGGTTCTACCATGTTCACGAATTGTGAACGGGTAAATTCATCATTGAACTCAAAGAGCGTGAACTTGGATGCTATTGCAATGGCCTTTTCTAGTACAATAAAGAGTCTTCGTACATTGATTCGATCAAATGCGCTAGGCTTGGACTGGAGTGTCTTGTCACCAAACAGGATAGTACCTTGCCCAGGGATAGTAACAACAGGATTGATGCCATTCTTGTAAAGTTCGTCACGGTGCGCCTTCTGAGGATTCCATGCGAGCTTGACAAGATTCTTGATATGCCCACGATTGAATCCCGCTGGTGACCACCATGGGTCGCGAGACTCATCTGTTCGGACACAAAGCCCTGCAATATCAGCATTCAGAGGCACCCAACGATATTGGTCGTTGAACTTGTCATACTGATATTTCCAACCACTATCCATGACACCATATGAAGAACTAATTCCGGCAATACCCTCGTCACCTGAGGCAGTGAGTCGGAAGGCCTTAACTTTGTTTAATTTTTCTGTTAACGTATCATTTGAAACACAATCATCTCTTCGAGGTGAAATAAATGCAACACAGTCCTTGCGCTTTTCTGCAATATTTTCAATGATATATTGAGAATTTAGCCCAGTTGACGGTCCACCAAGAACCAGTGAAATATCAGTTTCTTCTGGATCGTTGAACATGTCATATCCAAGCTGAAACATACTATTATCAATACTATTTGGGTTAAATCCATCAACACCGCCTGAAAGGGTTTTTGAGTCAGGGAGCCAAGCTCGCTTATCACCATATCGGCCATCATTGCCGGCAATGGCTTTAAAGCTCTCAACTAGCCCTTCGGGTACTCCTGCAAAGAAGGCTGTATTTCCCCACGCCCGGTCATGTACGCCAGCAGTAGGATCTACATCTATTTGGTCACCACTGGCAGGATCATTCAACCAACGAATATATTTGGAACTTTCGTTGATAATATCTTTATAATAACTACTTCTCCCATCTTCTTGTCTTCCATCACCGGCTTTTGACGAATTGGGGAATGTTTCAAGAAGCTGCCCAGCAACTCCTGTAATCAAACCCGTTTGGTCTGAAACAGCAATGTGAATTTCATCGTTTGCAGAACTTCGGGCTGCTGCATAGGCAGATGTTCCTGGAGCTTGATTAAATCTACTATAATATTGCCATTTCCTGTCTATTTGTTTGTTTGTTACTCCCGATGGTATAGGTTTGTGTACTCTAATCGAAGCAGCACCTTTATTTTCATCTAATAAATCAGCGGCGGGGCCACTACCTACTGGGAATTCTTGAATTGTATATTCTCCAGAAACTCCTGTTATTGTAATAGTGTCGCCAATAATAAAATTAGTATTTGCTTTTGTTGCATCTGTTCCAACATAAATATAATTTGATGCCGCAATAGTATTTGCAGTAAAACCTGTTGCATCATTACTAAACGCCCCTGGATGTGAATCGCAAATAGAAACTCGAATATTGTTCCCTAATATTCCTGGGTAGTTTGCGGCCCATTGACCAACAGTACCTACGGCCGCAAATCCCGACGATTCTTGTTGTGCATAATCAGTATCGTTTGTAATGAGCAATGAACTTTGAGAGGTGGTAGATTGTCCAGAAGTGGCATTATTAGCGGCCACGTTCACGGCACCGGTTTTATCAACAACACGAACTAAATGAAGTTTATTTCCATAGTCTAGGAAGTTAGATGCAGTAAACCAAAAACTAGCAATGGCGTTGGTTGGCTTACCAAAAGTGCTAACCAGCACTTCTTGATTATTGACTAGGGTGATTTCGTCTACAGGACCCCAATTAAATGGACCAACAAATGCTGCATCTGTAGTAGCTACGGCAGGAACAATTGTGGTCAGGTCAATTTCTGAAACATTTACACCTGGTGATAGTTGAAAAGGCATTTTAACACTCCTCGTTTAGAATATAATTTACAGGGGACCTTTATTTCGCACAAAAAAGGTCTTCCATTCTGCTGATATTTATAATACCGGGTATTTTAATGAAATTTAGGATCTGGAGTAGAATCTTTCTCGAAATCGTTTCCCCATAGCCACTTATCATCGCCTCGGTCTACAGTCACTTCTTCGACCACCGGACCAGAATCAATGAATCCAAAGGGTAACAATTCTTCTTCTTGGACCTTCGTTTTATCAGCCAAAATACGTTTTCTGGCATCCACGCTAGTCAGGTCTTTGAAATAAGGTTGTGTGGTGAGCCAAGAAAATAAAACAAGAGTCATTACAAGGTCGTCATTGTGACCAGATTCAGCTTCATAAGAATATCCTTTAGATACAAATGAGGTCAGTTCTGCAATAGTATCAAAGTCTTCGATAAGGAGCTTATCGCTCTCAATTAGACTCTTGAGATTAAGACAGCCTACTTGCTTTACTTTTCTCGTTGTTTTAATTCCGATTTGGGCCTGCCCTATACCAAATCCCCCGCCAAGAACTTGCCCTGCACGACCTCGTTGCGTGACCAAAAGCATATTGTCATATTCTAGGTCATGGTGCAAAATGTCAGCCACTTGCTGCCCAATATCATTAATTTCGACAAGGATAAATGCTTCATTGTATTTCAATGCAGCATTATGGACAACTGTGGGATATGTCAGAGGAGGAATTGTCGCATTACGATACTTTGCTACCTGTTTATAGGGGAATTCAGACGAATCAATGATTGAAAACGCAGAATAGTCCAACCCCTCGCCGTGAGATACATCGACAACTAGCGTATAGACATGCCCTTCTTGGGGTTCTTCATAGATATCCATGTCTCCCAAAACCTTTAATGGGTCTTTAAACGGCATGGTTTTTAATTTCATTGCATTAATCAGCGTATTGATTGACCCAATGAATTCACACTCAAATTCTTGTTGAAATTGTTCCTTGCTAGTGTTCTTGATTGTTTCTTCTTTCCACTTCTCGTCACGCCCCGGAACTTCATTCCAATAAACTTCAAGTGGCTTGTATAGATTCTTTTGGTCTTGTGCATCTGACCATAGCTTATAGAAATGATTCATCCCGCAAGGCGTACTGACAATAATCACTTTGGTTGTCTCGCCAGAAGAAATTGTGGGATAGACAGAACTAAAGAATTCGTCTGCAATGTTCTTAGGAACAAATGCAAACTCGTCAAGCAGAATCATGTTATATGTACCACCACGAATTGCACTAGATGAAGTCGCAGCAGCAACAATCTTAGAACCATTCTCTAGCTGCAAGTCCCCACGATTCCAAACCTTGATTCCTTGCTGTAGAAATGGAGGAAGATTCTCATAGGCTAATTGAAGTCTACCTAGAATTTCTCGGGCCAAAGACCCTTTGTTGGCCAGAATTGCAATCGTGACATCTTCATTGAAAAGAATATAATGCAAAAAATATGCAATAACAGTCGTGGTCTTACCAGACTGTCGTGGAAGTTTGGCGATTGTGAAACGATTATTATGAACCGTGTCTACAATTTTTTCTTGAAAGTCATACATGTTAAAAGGAACAAGCCCCTGGTCTACATTGACAATTTTCATATGATTTCTAATAAAATAAACTGGGTCGCCAGAACACTTGATGTATTCTGCAATCTGGTCTTCTGTAAATTCTTCGGATGTTCCGGCCTTCTTGAGAAGAGGATTCCCAAGATAGCCTGATTGCTGGGTAGCCATGATTATTCCTCGCTGTTGCCATTATTTAGGTCTAGCTTACCTTTTAGTAACTTCTGGAGGTCATGCGTACTCCCAACAAACAGCGCATTTGTGACATTCTTGGGACCAGAATCGGTTTTTTTTAATCCCTTGATGTCTTTTTGTAAGTCAATAAGCTGACGATTGACATCGGCCACATTCTTGATAATTTGCCCGACGACCTCATAGGCTCTAGGATGCTCGCTCTCTTTAGCCAATTCAAGAATGCCGTCAAGTGCTTCAGCCCCCTTTTCAATAATTGCCTTTAGATTGTCTCGGGTGTATTCGTAATCGGTGTCAAGGTCTTTTGCAATTTCAATTTCACTAGTAGGAAGAAGTTCTGCCGGCAGAACTTCCACAGGGTTTTTATCATTCATTATAATTCATCATCTCCTGTACTCAAGTTTCGTCTGGATCCAGCCAACACATTATTAGACGGGAAGAATGTTCTGGTTTGAATTAAACCAAAATCTTCGCCTGCATCAATTTCACCCAATTCTTCGCTTAGAGTGGAATCGAGCGGATAGCCAGCGCCAGATCCAGCACTTGTCGGATCCCCCAAAGCTGTCAGGCCTGGTTGTGTATAGATTCTGGACGCAGTAGGAATTCCAGACAACTGTTCGGCAGACAAAAAATTAGAGCGGTCTTTTGTCAAATACTGTATTTCATAAGACCATGTAGCCTGAGGCGTATCTAAAAATGCAGGAATAACTGTCGCTATTTGTGTCGAGCCATCATAAGAAGTAATTGTTCGCGTATTGCCGGCAATACTAGTTATTCCACTAGGACCTTCGGCTGTTATTGTAATTGTTCCACTATTATATGTATTATTAATTCTACTAGCCGTATTGGCGTATAAATAAATTTCCGAATCTATAGTCGAATTTATTGCAAGATTTCCTGAATGATATACAGTCCGTGAATCTGTCGGAGGAATAAAGAAATCCACATAAGCTCTTTTAACAACACTAGAGTCACGAATTGGCCCAAATAAAAGCCCTTTCATTGTAAAATCTAGAGTCCAAGTCACAACTCTTCGCGATTCAAAATCTCCCTCATAGGTATCTTCTCGGTTAACACCATTCAACACAATTGGGCAGTCAATGTCAATGTTCAGGTCGGTTGCATCGTTAATTGTAACAGTAAATTCTGGTGTAAAGAAAGGAAGAATTTGTTCAATAATATTTGATGCGTCGGCTGCATTACGAGAATAAACAAACAACGAAAACTGAAAATCATAAGGAACAGGAGCAAACATAGTTCTTAACTTGTCTTGGTCTGTGGCCACAGCCACATGTCGATTCATTGTGTTCATTTTACGTTCAGAAGCATATGTGGCGGTCACCAATTCATAACTGATTCTAGGTAAAGAAATGGCAACTTGCTGCGTAATTCTGGGATCCGTCAGCCTTGCGTGCCACTTCTCTTTGGGAGCATAGGATAATGGAACAGAAATCCATTGAGTATCTGCGCCTGCTTCGATACGCTGGAGCTTGATATTATTAAAAAGTGTCCCGAATGATACAACATACTTCCGAATCATATCGTGCGTGAATGGAGTGCCTAACATTATCCAAAGTCTCCGAAGGGTGATGTCTCGCTCAGGTCAAGAATTGATGCGGCTTCAGCTTCAATAATTGCATTATCGGCTGTGGTGCTATCGGGCATAGTATTTCCTGTGGTGACATAAGACGAAATACTGTTGGCAAATGCAGCATCAATAAGATCAACACCCGTTGCAAAGGTTTCGTTGCTATAGGTAAATGTCTCGCATCGCAAGTCATATACTTGAAGTGCGCCCGTCTGATAGAAAATAGCCTCATGCTCTACAAACTGAACTTCAAAGAACATGCCCGCAGCCCCAGGATATTTGGGGTCGGGGCGAACGAAGTCCATGAAAATTAGGTCGCCTTCGCGGGGGCGAGTGAGCCCCATTGCAGACAACCCAGGGTTCCCGACTAACAGCTCCTCGAATCGTCGAATAGAAACAGTCAATGTGGTCTGGTCACGAATTTCTAAACCAAAACGACCCAACAGATCACCTTCGCCCTCAAACCCTTCAACATTCTTGATGTACATTTCAATGACATGGGCTTCCTCAAACGACTTTCTTGGGTCTTCGCCATAGAGTTGGTCAAAACTACCACTCTGTTTACGAGGAATATAATAGAAATCACGACCATAAAATTTAATAGATTCTATGATTAGATCTTCTATCAATCTATGTTCTGGCGAACTCTCGAAATTGTTTATGTATAAATTTGTGGGCATATTTAGTTCCCCACTACGCCATCATCATATCGACAGGAAGCTCATATTTGAGAGACATTTCTTCTCGGAGCTTTTCAATGTCTGTTCTAGCCTCTTCTAAAATTGCTCGACCATTGAGCGTGACACCACCAACCATTTGCACGCCCTCAAATTTAGACAGATTAAGCCCCCATTGCTCTTTGAATAGTGCAGTCACATATTGTTTTAGGAACATATCATTATAGACATCTAGATAATATTCCGGGTCGACAACCTTAAAGGCTTCAATGAGTATATACTCTCCGGCCACAGCATCAACTCCCCATTCCCAATCCAAATAAAGTTTATTGGCGTGTCTATTAAACCTAATAGGAATTTTACCTTGCAAAAGTTCTTGAATTAGAGATAGATTTTTCATTTTCATTTCATAAGTGAGCAGATCATAGCCCCCCAGGTATGTTCCAAAGGTGGTTAGGTCACTAAGGCGCATTTGATAACGAATATCCCACATTCCAATGCCTGTTCCTGTTACAGGAAAAATCTTTGTGATTCCAGTATAGACATTATTTCCGGTTTCGCTAGAAAATCCAGCAGAAGGTATTGAAATATACCGATTGGTTATATCGTCGGTTGTTATTTGATATTTTTCATAAACCTTCTCTGTACCATCAAAATGATATTCTTGATAGAATTGAAGGGCTTCGTCAATTCGGTCTTCCATTTGGTCATTATCTACATTAATTTCAATAACAGGTTTTCCTAATTTTCGTAGGCACCATTCTTTTAATGTATCTCTACTTTCTGGTATTGCCATAGTTTAATTCCAATCCCATTTAGTAGTTTGTGGTGCAATAGTAATGATGCCTTCACAAACTCTATAGATGTTATTATCCTCGGTACCATCACTAAACCCAGTAACAGTAGGGCCTCCAACCATTTCAACATCATACAAATATCGCCCGCCAGTTATAGCTCCGGTGATAGTATTGTTCATTGACAGCGTAATCACTCCTCCAGTATTTCCACTCCCCGCTGGGTGAATATCTACAGAAAGATTTGCTGTTTGAGTGGCCGAGGTGTAAGATTTTCGTATCTGCCCAGCACCATTGGCAAACTGATAAAGATTAGCTGTAAATGTGCCTGTCGAATTGCTCGTATAGGCAATGACATTGGTCGACCAGCTACTCCCTTGGTCTACGATTAAGTTTTTTTGCTGGGCCATTTGATATCCTCTTTCGGAACTGCGCCTCTTCTCTATTTATATGTAAATGGAAGCCTATTCTATAATAACGTCATCGGGTATCTCCTCGTCAAGAGAGATTTCCTCGGTTTCGTATGTATCTAAATCTTTCTTTTTTGTAAGATTATGGGCGCCAAGCTCTACAAATGATTCTCGGTTCATTTCTTCTACATCTACATTGATTAAATAATCTGGAGTAGGAGAAGACGATACTTTGGCTTTAGGTATGAATATTATATTCCCTAATGTTGGTGTTGTGGTTACGCTACCAAGAAGTATATTTGGTTTTCCAAAAACCCATGAAGGAGAATCAATTTCCCCTGCAAAATTCCAATCATCAGCAGAATTATTTTTTGTGAAATTGTTTGATGTTCCCTCTGTATAAAATACAGTTATTTTTTCTTGTAATTGTATTCCATCGCCACAGACAATATCATCTGATAATTCTGATGATTCGACAACATGAATTATATGGTCCTGAGTTGTAATAGTTTTTAATTTTCTCATGCCGAAAGCCCTCCAAGAACGGCCGCATCTAAATCCGTTAAGGTAAAGATTTTATTTCCCGAACCATATGTTAATAGTCCACTGTAATCAACTGCTGTTAAATCTGTGGTTGGGATTAAATAAGAAGTGCTAACCCGCAATGAAGTCAATGTGGATGTGGTCGGAAATAATTCATTCATTGTCACATCATCGCTCAAAAGAAATGGGCAGATAAAAATAGTTTGTTCTGTTGCAGTTACAGTTAAAGTTTCTCCAGGAGGAATTCGATGTAGACCAACTGCCATACAATCATGGGGTGTATTGGAAGGAGTCAAAAGAAGATTTGATTTTCCTTTTGCAGTAACCATAGTATATGATTTGGATAAATTCCAATTATATTGGATTTGGTCTCCGGCTTCTAACATATT
>Ga0310120_10003428_pt1 | contig 11343 bp, 5 predicted proteins | sample CB27_AW_983_MG_FD_203506 | JGI IMG/M metagenome (GOLD analysis project Ga0310120, IMG submission 203506) | Marine microbial communities from Western Arctic Ocean, Canada - CB27_AW_983 | ecosystem: Environmental > Aquatic > Marine > Oceanic | place: Canada: Western Arctic Ocean | collected... | reverse complement strand
CCTGTCAACCGAATCGTTTCATCCTCGACTTTCGCGATCCCGGCCAAACGCAGACTGTCCCTACGGATTTCGAAATCTTTCCTGTTTTTGAGGGGATAGAGTCCGTGGTAGGCCGCGATCGTCCAGTCGATGGCGAGTCGTCCCGTCTTCTTGGAATTGGTCAGGTAATCGATGGAGCCGGTGAGGGAGCCCTCTGGCCAGGTCGATTCGTCTCCCGTTGAGAGATAGGGGTCGAGAGTTTTGAGTTGGAATTCGCTCGAGGTAATCCGCGCGCGGTACTCGCCCGCACCATTGTTCTCGCCCAAGACCTGAACTGAATTTTCGTGCCCATCTCCATCGAGGAGGTTGCCCGAGAGTTTTAATTGCGCTTCGCCGGAGAGCCAGTGATGAATCAGGACCCCCTCGATCCCGTTCAGGCTAAGGACCACCGGTGCCTGGTCATTTTTGTCCCGCGATCTGCTTTCGTCCCGGAAGAGAACTCGCCCTCCCCTGAGTTCGATTCGGTCCGCCGCGATGGGAGCCGCCAAAAGGGTCCGGGTGACGCTTTCGAAGCTAGAAAAAATCTCGAGGGAGGCCTCGGGATTCATGGATCGACTTTGGGATCCGATATCGGCCAGGGCTTGGACTGGGTAGGGATACCAGGCACCGCCTTCATCTCTTCGGATATCCAGGGTGGCGTCCTCGAGGATCAATCCCGAGAGTCGAAATCGTCCGGTCGCCAGGGCAAACAGGTCGATCTCAGCGGTGACCCTCTTGGCATCGAGGCGAGAGCCCCGAATAGCCGTGGAGTCGGGATAAACGGTGACGGATTCACCCTGGACGAAGAGACCTCCTTCGATGGCGAGTCCCGCCCGGCCAATTCGAACCGGCCCGGCAAGGATCGAAGTGAGTTGCGTCTCCAATTCACGGGTCAGGAGTTCGATTCCAACCACACTGGAAATCCAGTAGCCGGCGGTGGTGGCAGCGAGAAACCCGACAAGCAGGATCCATGCACTTCGACGCCCCTGCACTTCGCCTCCTTCGGGTCATTTTCTACTCGAAACGGTGTCTAGCCTCGAGTAGGCATGTTTCGCGCACTCACCGGTTGGTCGAGACCCCAGACGGGACTCTCCCACTGCGTCTCGCTTGCTCGATTCGTGCTCCGCTCAGACTGTAGATCTTGAGCAGGGGATCTGTGACGCCCGGGCAGGGCAGTTCCCAAATCTTCCTTTTTACTAAAGAAATCATACCCATCCTTCCGATCCACTCTATGAGCCGTGAGATGGGCCCCGGGAACGAATCTCGGTCTGCCCGAACATCTACACAAGGAGAAGGTTATATGTACGAATCAGGCGAGCAAGAGGTAGTAGTAGAGGAAGAGTGGCCCGAGAAGAAGAATCGCGTCCGTGAGATTCGTGAGCACAAGCTGATGACCCAGCATCAGCTTGCCCGCAAGGCAAGAATAGCGCTTCGCACGATTCACAGTGTTGAGAAGGGTCTCAACTGCCGGATGGATACCAAGCGGAAGATTCTCTTGGCGCTTGGCTTGCGGTTTGAAGATAAGGATCTGGTGTTTCCCCCGCGGAAGCCGCTTGACTTTATTCTCCCCCAATAGACTCGATCCTGCTACGATGCGGTGACCTTGGGGGTGGGCCTTAGGGCCCCCCCACGGAGGCTCCCATTCCGGACCGCATCTCAATTCTTGCGGACGTCGCTGAGATCGTTTCCCGCTCCCACGATTTGCAGGAGACTCTCGCGAACGTCACGGATCTGGTCGCGAAGCGGCTCGATGCGGACGTCTGTTCGATTTATCTGATCGATACGGATCCCGAGATCCTGACCCTGATGGCCACCATAGGTCTGGCCCCAGCTGCGGTGAGTCGTGTTCAGTTGAGGGTGGGGGAAGGCCTGGTGGGTCTCGTCGCCCAGCAGCGCGAACCGATCGCCTTGGTTCATGCTCGCGAACATGAGGGCTTTCGCTATTTCCCCGAAACAGGGGAGGAGCGATTCGAATCTCTGCTCGCAGCGCCCCTGGTGATGCAGAACGCGACCATCGGCGTATTGGTGATCCAGACCGTGGATCCACGGGCTTTCGAGAAGTCCGATGTGGAGTTGATGCAGACTTGCGCCCAGCTGTTGGCGCCTGTGGTGGTCAATGCTCAACTCCTGGCCTTGATGAGCATCAGTGAAACACGGCGGGCCGAGATCACCTCGTCATTGACCAGCACAACGGGTCGGTTTCCCGATGTCAATCGGTCCCCATCCCGACCCGAGCAGAACGTCGAATTGCGCGGGATCGCCACGTCTCGCGGGGTTGCCATCGGTCCAGTCTATCGGGTCGACGACCCCGTTGATCTCGATCATGTGGAGTATCTGCCGAGGGAATCCCTTGACGAAGAACGTGAGGATTTGCTGAAGGCTCTGGCTGAGACCCGATCAGAAATCGAGGAAGCGCGAGAAGCCTCAGGAGTGCGATTCGGTCCGGAATTCGCCGCGGTCTTTCATACCCAGATCCAGATTCTCGAGGACAAGGGATTCGTTGACAATATCGACGAGGCGATCAACCTCAAGAAGAATGCTCTGCTCGCACTTCGATCGGTGCTGGATACTTATCGGGAGACGTTTGAGCGAATCGAGGATGAGTACTTTCGCGAGCGGGGTGCCGACATCATCGACATCGGGCACCGTATCATGGAAAAGCTTCTCGGCGTCCGCTCCCCGGTAGCCCCCATGCAGCCCGGTTCAGTTGTGGTTGTCGACCAGGTTCTCGCTGGGCTCTTTGCTCGGCTCGAGATGGATCAAGTATCGGCCATCGTTGCCGAGCACGGTGGTTCCACCTCCCATGGCGCCATTTTTGCCCGAACTCTAGAGATTCCGGCGGTTACAGGCGCGACTGGAATCATGAACGAGGCCCGGCAGGGAGAGGCTTGCATAGTCGACGGGGCAACCGGGCGGGTCTATCTCCAGCCCGACGAGACGCTGATCGACTACTACCGCGACGCACAGCGTCAGCATGAAGCGGCTATCGCGCACCTTGATGCTCTTTGCGGTCGACCCGCGGAGACTTTGGATGGAAATCCTGTGACCCTTTCGGCCAACGTGGGGCTCCTCAACGACTTGCGTCAGGTGGATCAGCATGGGGCTGAGGGGATAGGACTCTTCCGGACCGAGCTTCTGGCTCTGGCCCATCGGGGATTCCCAAGTCAGGAGGAGCAGGAGCAGTTGTATCGCCAGGTCGTCGAGCAGATGGCTCCAAGGCCCGTGACTATTCGCACCTTGGACCTGGGGGGCGATAAGGGCATCCCCAATGTGGGTATGCCGGGCGAAGAGAACCCACAACTCGGGCTTCGTTCCATACGCCTTACCCTTGAAAACAGGCGAGCATTTCGAGCCCAGCTTCGGGCGATCCTCAAAGCGAGCGCCTTCGGTCCGACGAAGTTGCTGTTTCCAATGATTTCAAATATCGAAGAATTGCGCGAGGCCAAGGCATTGCTCGAGCAGGTCCGAGCGGACTTCGAAAAGAAGGGCCAGGAATTCGATCGAGATATGCCAGTCGGCGTGATGATTGAAGTGCCGTCCACGGCGATTACTGCAGACATATTCGCCGCGGAGTGCGACTTCTTCAGTATCGGAACCAATGACTTGACCCAATACACCCTGGCGGTCGATCGTGGCAACGAACGAGTGGCCCACCTTTATGATGGTTTGCACCCGGCGGTTCTCTCGCTCATCGACCTCAGCGTGAAGGCGGCTGCCCGGGCAGGAATTCCGATTTCGGTCTGCGGTGAAATGGCCAGCAACCCGCTGTCTGTACCGATTCTTGTGGGCCTCGGTATTGGAGAACTCTCCCTAGTCCCCGCAGCAGTGCCATTCGCCAAAGAAATCGTGCGCGCACTCGACGGGCGAGAAGTCGCCGAAGACGCACGACGCGCTCTCAAGGCATCGTCAGCTCAGGATGTCCATAAAATCGCGGCCAGTCGACTACTCGGTGCTGGATTGCTCGATCATCCCGATATCGGTGCTTGGATCCGCAATTTCGTGGACGAGGCGTCGGGGTTCCCTTGAGCTAGGCCTGTACTCAGCTTGCCGCGGATGACCTCGGTGACCACGAGGAATGAAGCTGCTACGGCGATTACCGACGCCCAACGATATTCATCGTACTCCTGATAGAAAATCAGCCCATTGAGGTTCCACGCGGTGGCTGCGCCCAGAAGTACGAGGCCGACCGTGGGGCGACGACTGGCGAGTAGCGCAACGGCGATGAAGAAAGAGAAGTAGTAGTTGGTCGGTGCCGTGACGAGGGGAATCAGGCAGGCGCCGAGTGCTGCCGCTTCCCAATCCTCGGTCTCTCGCAGCGCGCGCCAGAAGAGAGCGAAGAAGGCGATCAGGATAGAGATGTGAATGGGCAGGGCCACCCAGGAAGCTTGAGGAGAGAGCCATTGGGTCAAAACCTGGATGCCTATCTGGTTGGTGATCGTCATTGAAGAAAATTCCAAAATCTTGATCACGAAATTCGAATAAGCGGAAGAGGGCAGGACCATCAGGCTTGCGAGACCGATACTGCCGAACGCAAGCGCGGCTCCGCCCACGAAGCGCTTGTGGCATACCTTCAGCTCTCGGTGGGCCAGGAGATGTTGGGCCGCCCGCAGCCCATAGCCGAGGCCCAGGGCGCCGGGAAATAGGCGAAGGAGAGTGGAGCAGGATAGTGCGGCCCCCCCGATCAAGGGCAGGCCTCTTTTTAAGGCCGCCACTCCACCTATGGCACTGATCCACCAGAGATGGCGGAGGAAAGCATCGCCCACCCATGCATACCGCCAAAGGCAACCGGTTCCCCAGATCAGCACGACCACGCAGGTGGTTTCCAGTCCAAAGATCCAAGCCACGGTGGCGAATGCTGAGATGATCAGAAGGCGATCGACCCGGGACAGCAGATATGCGGATTTCGGATTACTGACCGAGAAGCTATTCGCGACCCATCCGCCGACCAGGGTCCAACCCGGAGAAGGGTGATAGCCGTGGTCTTGCCATGTCCCTCGCCGAAGGTGATTCGGCCACTTCTGAACGAAGAAAGCAACGTCGTCTCCGAAGGCTCGCCATCGCTCGGCTCCAAATCGCAAGGGGCAGTTCCGCCCAGTTTCTTTGATGGTTTCGTAGGGTTGGAGTTCCATGGAGCGGAGGTTGCGAACTCGGTCACTTTGAGAATTCGGCAACTGCAAGCCACGCTCCGCCAGGACCACAAGGGAGCACGAGTAGAGATCAAAATAGCCAAGTTCGTCGAAATATTTTGAACCGACGTAATAGTGGAAGTTGTCCGTTGTCGCGAATCCCCGGACGTGGGAAAACTGGAAGAACTGGTAGTAGGAGGCGAACGCGGCACCCGCAGCGACGGTTAAGAGGAAGAGCCTTGCACGAACGATTTTTGCTGGGCGGTGCGCGGGGATAAAGAAACCCCATGCGAATATTCCAAAGCCGACCACGAGGATCGCGGTGCGAGCTTCGCTCATCCGGTAGTCGACGCTCTGGCTTCGGTCCTGGGCGAGGGTGGAATGGTGACGCCGGATATCAGCAGGGGCCTCGGGTGCGGGGGCAGAGACTCCATTCAGGGCCAAGTCCGTATCGGCGAGGGCGGTGCCCGCGATGCTCGCTAAAAGGCAAAAAAGGAAGAGGAGCTTGCGGGCTGTCCACCTCATTCCGCTTCCCCTCCCGGCCAGACTTGGGCTCATCCCTTCCGTCCCCCAGTTTGCGAGGGGGAAAGCGGCTAGCCCACAATGTTGACGAGACGGCCCGGAACCACAATGACCTTCTTGGGCTCTCGACCGGCCAAGTGGCTCTGCACCCGCGGTGAGGCCAGGGCCATGGCCTCAAGGTCCGCACCGCTCGTCTCTTTCGGAACTTCCAATTCGTCACGTTTCTTGCCGTTCACCTGAATCACGAGCCGAATCAGTTCTTGTTCAAGCATCAGACTCTCAACCTCGGGCCAGGGCTCGTAGGCGAGAGTTTTGCCATGACCCAGCCGGCTCCAAAGTTCCTCCCCAAGGTGGGGAGCCAAAGGCGCCAGCATGAGCACAAGTTTTTCGGCGGTGTCGTGAGTGAGTTCGCCTCCACTGCGGGTAACGTCCCGCACGAAGACCATCAGCTTGGAGATCGCCGTGTTGAAGCGCATGGCCTCAATGTCTTCGGTTACGCCAGAAATCGTTCGTGCCACGAGACGACGTTGTTCTTCGCTACCCGGTCCTCGGGCGAGATCTCGATTGATCGGCTCTTCGCCCGAATCGTCGACAATGAGGCGCCAGCAGCGCTGGAGGAATCGGTAAATGCCCTGTATTCCGTCGGTTGACCACGGTGCATCTTTTTCAAGGGGGCCGATAAACATCTCGTAGAGGCGCACGGAATCAGCGCCGAATTCGTCGATGACGTCGTCCGGGTTGACAACGTTCCCTCGGCTCTTGGACATCTTTTCCATGACACGTTCAAGGATCAACTCCGGGAAACGGGCGTGGCGCGCTTCTCCGGAAGCCTTGTTGTTGATGACTTCGTCCGAAGCTGCCCAGCGGGCCTTGACGGCTCGATCACCGTCGAGTGTTCGTGGGCCCTCGTCGGAGTTTCGGATGTCTTCCGACGAGTAGACTGTTGGGTCCACATCGGGATCATCGTCGAGGTTGTCATCGTAGTAGCGGAAGCTCTCGCCAAGAATCATTCCCTGATTGACAAGCTTCTGGAAAGGTTCTCGGGTGTGGACGAGGCCGATGTCGAAAAACACCTTGTGCCAGAAACGAGCGTAAAGCAGGTGAAGGACCGCATGTTCTGCCCCCCCGACGTACAGGTCCACCGGCATCCAGTATTGCTCGGCCTCTTCCGACCAAGGGACTTCCTGGTTGTCTGGGTCAATGAAGCGGAGGAAATACCAGCAGCTGCCGGCCCATTGGGGCATGGTGTTGGGGTCGCGATGAGCAGGTTGTCCCGTTTGGGGGTCGGTGACCTCGATCCAATCGGCGACTCGTGCCAGAGGAGCTTCGAAATTTTCCCCGGTCGGCTTGAAGTCGTCCATCTCAGGCAGGGTGAGAGGCAGGTCCTCCTCGGGAACTAGGCTGATACCCCCGTCTTGCCGATGGATCACCGGGAACGGCTCTCCCCAATAACGCTGCCGGCTGAATAGCCAATCGCGTAGCTTGTAGGTGATCGACGCTTCGCCGTGGCTCTCCGCTTCCAACCATTCGTTCATCTTCATCTTCGCCGATGCAGTCTCAAGGCCGTTCAGAAAAGCGGAATTGATGGCTTTCCCGGCGCCCGTATGGGCGGCTTCCTCGAGGTTCCCCCCCTCGACGACTTCGACAATGGGCAATTCAAAGGTCTTGGCGAAGAGATAGTCGCGTTCGTCATGGCCGGGTACGGCCATGATCGCGCCTGTCCCGTAGGCAGCCAGTACGTAGTCGGCAATCCAGATCGGTAGCGCGTTCCCATCGACGGGATTGGTCGCGAATGCACCGGTGAAAGCACCGGTGCATTCGCTGGAGTCGGTCATGCGGTCGCGTTCGCTTCGGCGCTGAGTTTGCTGGACGTACGCTTCAACCTTCTCGCGCTGAGCGGAAGTCGTAATTTTCGCCACCAGGGGGTGTTCCGGGGCCAGCACCATGTAGGTGGCGCCAAAGAGCGTGTCGGGTCGAGTGGTGAAAACTTCGATCTGCTGGGCGTTGGCCTCTTCGCCCGGCACGGGGAACCGGATCCGCGCACCTTCGGAGCGTCCGATCCATTCGCGCTGCATCTTTTTGATGGGCTCGGGCCAGTCCAGATCTTCCAGATCATCCAGCAAGCGCTCGGCGTACTGGGTAATTCGCAGCATCCACTGTTTGAGTGGGAGACGTGTGACCGGGTGTCCTCCGACTTCGCTCCGGCCGTCGATCACCTCCTCGTTTGCGAGGACAGTACCGAGCTCGGGGCACCAGTTGACAGGGACCTCCGCCTGATAGGCGAGGCCCCGCTCGTGGAGTTTCAAGAAGATCCACTGGGTCCAGCGTGTGTAGTCAGGTTTGGTGGTATCGATTTCCCTGGACCAGTCGTAGCTGAAGCCCAGGGATCGTATCTGTCGCCGAAAGTTGGCGATATTGCGCTGGGTGGTTATTCGGGGATGGGTCCCGGTTTTGATCGCATACTGTTCGGCGGGGAGACCAAAGGCATCCCAGCCCATGGGGTGCAGGACGTTGAATCCCTTCATTCGCTTGTATCGCGCCAGGATATCCGTGGCGGTATAGCCCTCGGGGTGGCCGACGTGAAGGCCGTCTCCCGAGGGATAGGGAAACATGTCGAGCACGTAGTATTTGGGTTTCGTTTTATCGAGGACGGCCCGAAAAGTTTCGTTTTCAAGCCAATAAGCTTGCCAGCGGGGCTCGATTTCATCGGGCGAATAGGTCATCAGTGGGGAAAGTGCCCGTGAGTGGCCGACTCGTCAACGGAAGAGGCCAAGTCGCCCGGAAATTTCGAACATTCGTGATTGGGCTAGAGTCGGCCAATGGCCGTGCATGAAGAGCCCTCAATGCAGGTATTCGTGGTCTCGGATGGGACGGGGGATACCGGCACCGCGACAGTTCGAGCAGCAATGCTCCAATTTCAGAGCCCCTGGCGATTGCGGGTTTTTGGGGAGATCCGCCGACCGTCGGAAGCGAAAAGGGTCGTCGCTCGTGCCGTCGAGGAGAACGCGCTCGTGGTTTTCAGCCTGGTCGAGCGCAACATGGTCGAAGTCATGCAGCGCGAAGCCCAGCAGCAGGGCGTTGTTGCCCTGGATTTGCTCGGGCCTTTGATTACCAGAGTTGCCCAACGACTCCATGCCGAGCCGAAGCACCAACCCGGGCTCCTTCATGGCATGTCGGAGGACTATTTCGCACGAATTGACGCGGTGGAGTTCGCCGTGAACCACGACGATGGCGCGAATGTCCACACCCTATACGATGCGGATATTGTCTTGACCGGAGTTTCTCGGACTTCCAAGACACCGCTTTCCATGTACCTCGCCCAACGGGGATACAAAACCGGAAATGTTCCCCTTGTCCCCCGAGTCGATCCGCCCCGGGAGCTTCTGGAACTCGACTCACAGCGGGTGTTCGGCCTTCTGATTGATGCGGGCGAGTTGATGACGATTCGCCAAGCTCGCCTTCGAGCCATAAAGGCTTCCCCGGCTTCCGAGTACACCGACATCGCAGCCGTCACAGATGAGGTTGAGGAAGCACGACTTCTTTGCCGTCGAAATGGCTGGAGGATCGTCGACGTGACGGGCAAGGCCGTTGAAGAGAACGCGGCCCGATTGATGGAATACTACGAACTAAGACACGGCGGTTGATTGATCCCCGGCCGTGAACTTCTAGTCTTCCCGCAATCCCTTCTTGCGTTCCATTTCCTTCTGCCGGTGAATGGCGTCGATTTGGTCTTCTGTGAGCAAGGCTGTTGCCACCTTCGGCCGGAACACCGAGTAGAATGCCGGTACTACGGTCAACGCGCCGAACATGTTGATGACCATTAGGATGCAGAGCATCTTGGCCATGTCGGCTTGGAAGCGGAGGCTGGAAAATGTCCACAGCACTATGCCTCCGACAATGGTGCTCGCAGTGAATGCAACCGCCATGCCTGTGGTTCGGATCGCACGGCGAACGGCTTCGTCAATATCGGCTGTGTCGGAGACCTCGTGGCGAATTCGGTCTACGATATAGATCGCGTAGTCGACGCCGATTCCGACGCCCACTGACTGGACAGGAAGAGTGTTGATGTTCAACCCCATGCCCGCTATCGCCATATAGGCCAGTGAAAGCATGGTGGCGGTGGCGATCTGCAGCAGGATGATGAAACCGCTGGGTACGGATTGGTAGGTGATCGAATGAAGGGTGAAGATCACCAGGAAGATCAGCACGATATTGGCCACATGGCTACGTTCGACCTCGTCATCGATCGCGGCCAGGATGCCCATCAGGCCCCCTGCCATTACGAACTGAACGCCTCGAGTCCATGAGTTGGTCTGCTGGTAGGCTGGGGTTCCATCGACGGCCTTGGTGTCCTCGACGATGAGGTTGGTCGTGTTGGTGGCCACCGCCCGCACGCCAAATTCTTCATCTTCCCACCAGTAGTCGATGTCCTCGAGCTGCCAGTTGGCCAGGGTTCCGGGCCACGTGAAGAATTCACCTTCCTCCATGTCGTCGAGATTATCCTCGTAGTCCTCGATGGCGCCTTCCCTGAAGGTGTGAATCCATTCCGGCAGCGCCTCAACGCTCGTGAATTCCGAGATCGACTGGCTCGAGTAGGTGCCGTCGGTGTTGCGAACCTGGACCCTCATTTCGTGATGCCGGTCCGGAAGCAGCGGCCCGAGCATGTAATACCATTTGTCGATCAATGCTTTTTGGGTAAAGAAACCGTCTTCGGGTCCGGCGCGATCCTTCTCCAGACGGACGATCACCTGGCCAATGGGGTTGCGGCGAATGAATTCCTCGGCGGCGATCACCGCGCGCCGAATCGTCTCCCCCTTGTGGTCGCGATAGAAGAACGAAATGTTTGAATCCTTGCCCTCGGGTGTGAGGTAGGGATCCATGGCGCCAGGCGCGCCGTTGGTCCGCATCTGGTAGATCTGTTGGCGAACCACGGCTTGATCGTCGGAGACAAAACTCCACTTTGGGTCGCCATAATGGTTCATCGACCATGCGGTTCGAAGAATCGGAACGATGGAGAAGGTGGCGCCGAGAGGTGTGTACATCCCCATCCAGCGCTCAAATTCCGCCATTCTCAGGATAGGCAGGGCGTCGCCGCTGGCCTTCTCCTTGTCGCCTTCCAAGAAGACGACCATGGAATCCACGCCCCCGAATCTTTTTGCAATTTCGGCGGTGGCGATGTTCCACTCGTGGTCGGGAAAGAGCAGGGGCGTCCCGGGCTTGGCCTCGCCGATCTGGGAGTAGACAAGAGTGATGTAGGTCGACACGATGAGCAGCACAACCGTGCCCACGGCAATGACGTACTTCCAGGTCGGATGGGTCGTGATGTATCCGAGGAAATTCGTAAAGCGCACCATGAAGGCGGGCACGAAGTGTTCGTGCTCGGCGGGAGCCGGCAGGTAGCAGATCAGCACGGGATGAAGAATCTCTACGGTGATGATGATCGAGGAGACCCAGAACGCCCCGAAAATGCCGAGATCGCGCATTTGAGGAATGGAGGTCACGAGGATGACAAGGAGGCCGGCGACGTCTGTGACGATTCCGAGAGTTCCCGGTACGATGAGTTCGCTCATCGCTACGGTGGCGGCTTCCTTCTTGGCCGCCTCGGGGTCGCCCAGGGCGGGGAGTAGGATTTCGTAATCCTCGAAAAAACGCTCGGCCATCTGAACCGTATGGGAGA
>Ga0310120_10003426_pt1 | contig 11348 bp, 1 predicted proteins | sample CB27_AW_983_MG_FD_203506 | JGI IMG/M metagenome (GOLD analysis project Ga0310120, IMG submission 203506) | Marine microbial communities from Western Arctic Ocean, Canada - CB27_AW_983 | ecosystem: Environmental > Aquatic > Marine > Oceanic | place: Canada: Western Arctic Ocean | collected... | reverse complement strand
GGTTGATTTAATAACTGTTCGTGTCTGCCCAGCAAAAGCCGGATTTACATGCGACCAAGTAATAGTAAATTTAGAACCAATATATGCATTATCATAGACACTCGTATTAGCAGTTTGAATATTGACATTACTAGGGCCACCACCATTTTCTGTTTGAGTTGAGTTGATAGAAAAGTTTCCTGTGAGAGCAGCCGAACCTTCAAAGTCAGTCACATAAATCGCATGAGTATTAGCCCCGACATATTGTACGTCTCTAATTCGGAACGTCCCTGCGCGGGTTGACTTATATGCCAACTCTCCGGCTGTACCGGTAGCAGGGCTGGTATTGACTTGATATGTATTACAAGTATGAAGATCCCAGATAGGAACATCTCCAACAGACAATTGTGAACCTTGTGCCTGAAGGTCTGTGACTAACATATATGCCCCATGATTTAGTGGGGTTGTTACGTTCTTGATGATTGATGTTTTTCTGGCCTTTTGAATATATTCAACCCAAGAACCAGCCTGCTCATATTGATGCCCACGAATATAGGCCCTGGCTGAAGTTTTACCCGACTTAGGTTGAACCGTAACTTTTACAGTATCCGCAGGGCCCTCTTCAACCCGACATTCAAAGTCTTCGACAATGTAGTTTCCACTTTCATCATAGGTTCGTTTGGCTAGAGCTTCACCGAGCATGTTGTACACGGGGTCTTGATTTGGATTTGTACCATAGGCTCTTTGGCCATTTTCAATACGCAATAATTCAACAAAGTCTTGGGCGGCACCTGGGTCAAGTGTTATTCCATCAGAACCAGGAGCCTTAGCCAAGTCTAATGCAATCTTTAAACGATGTGCGCCTGGAGCAAATCTAGTGGGTGTTCCTTGGGCATTATCATAAAGTGAGCCATCGTCAATTTCTGTAACAATAGACTCTGTAATGCTTAAACCAATTTTATAAGTTGGAGTATTTGTATATTTTTCTAATATAATTCTTTGCTTTGGAGTGTATGCAAAATAACCACCAGTTGATGCTGCGATAAAATAGACACCATTTGCAATTGCCGCATATGAAGATCTGCCTACCTCGGCCCCAGAACTTGTGGATGTGTTATTTATTACAGCCTTAAACTCATTCTGAAAAGCAATTGGCGTCCCAACTTTTACGATATAATCGTTTGCTGCAAATTTATCACCAGACCCATAATTGAGAAGTAATGTGGGTGGGTCGCCATCATTTGTTCTAGTAGCTGCCAAAACTACCTTTGCGACAGGTCGCCTACCATCTGGTGATCTTACTCTTCCGTCTAAATCTGTAGTATAATCTCCCGCAGTTGACGCATCCAACCCAACACTAATACCAGTTAATGAAGTATTAGAATATGCGCTCCAAACATCAATTAAAGTTCCATTTGGGTTATTGCTCTCATAGTCAGCCAATTTAATATAATCACATTTATTATATGCGATTTGCCCATCCAACACACGGGAACCATGAGCAAAAATATGCTTCCCATGACGCCCGATTTGTTTTTGTAGGTTGGTTTGAAGTTGGGTTAACTCCCGAGCCTGGACTGCATGTCCCGGTCTAAACAAGATGCGATAAAATTGTTTGTCCTCTTGATAATCATCCCAATAAGGAGAAGTATTTGTGCTAAGTGGCATATATTATTTTTCCTTATCCTTAAAACTCAATGACAATTTTAATATCTTCGGATTGGTCAAGTGTCCTAGTAATTGGGGATCTATTCTCAATATATAAAATATCTCCAGTATATGGTTGTAAGTCAGGTTCATAAATAACCGTTGTGGCAGCACCGAGGCCTCCTTCTGGAAAATATCCATTTGCATGTACGCTCTCGTTGGAACCAATCACACCAGCCTTATCTCGTAATTTGTTTATTTTTTCATTGAACATAAAAGAGCCGCCGCTAGTGTTTGCCACAACATTACCAATAACCATAATTTTTGATAATGTATCTGCATTATATTCAATTATTCTTCCTATTGCTTTAGAAGTGTCTCCTTGAATTTCATCATCTGCTCTTGGAGTCCAACCTCCCGTTATTTGGGCTAGATTTGTATTAGCTACAATCCAAGTAGTCTGATGCAATGGTGATGAGTTTGCATACCAATTCTTACCTCCTGTTGCAGGAGATAATACAGTTGCATCATAATCTTCCCTTATGTATGCATTTCTTACTAATCCTATAGTTCGATATTCATTTGAAATGGGGAAATTGTTTCCTGTAATCGCCCCTGACGTTCCCGTAACCGCCCCTGACGTTCCCGTAGGAACTATAGTATTACGAGCGATAGGATTATCAAGCCCGGCGCCTGTCAAGGTTTTAGAAATAATTACATTGAACCCATTCAACTCAGTAACTATGTCAGAACCATGGCCACCTGGTGGAGAAATTACTCCTCTGGCTGATAATCCAGTACCAATAAGTTCTAGGCCTCCTGGATATTCAATAGGCGATACAGTAGCAGTTGTATAATTATTTCCAGATGTCCAAACATTGATTTGGCTAATTTGATTATCGGTGGTACAAATAGCATAGGCATTTGCTCCACCTCTTCCGTCTGCATTTTGGGGACCATCACCGACCACATCAATTATCGGAGCAATAGTGTATGTGATAGGGTCTTCGCCTATATAGGTAGAACCAGATGAACCATGATGGCCTTCTTCGGTAATTCCTGGGTCAAGCAATACGGCTCGGTTTTGAATTACAGTTCCATTATGTAAACTTCCATAATCCTTTATCCATCCAACCCCTTTTTGGTGTGTTGTGTTTGAAAGGAAAATAGCAGCACCTTTATACCCTGTCCCGGTCAATAAAGCAGTAGATTCAGTCAAAGAAAAAAATGTTGTGTTCGCCACATAATCCGAGGTCGTAAGGTCTATTATGTTTTCCCCTGTGGCTGCCACAGCCGCCGAATGGACCGTAAACCCCGCGCCTCCGCTGACTACAACATAAGTTTCAATTGTCCCATTGTTTGCGTTTTTTTGAACTTCAGACTGGTTTTCAAATCCAGTAGGAGAATGTGTCTGGCCATCAAGCTCGGTATCTTCGCCTCCTTCAGGACTCGACCCAGGAATCGCATTCAAAGTATAAATTGGAATATAATTTGTGGTTAAAAATCTCTTCGATGTCCCTGGCGGAACACTACCCATATACTTCCAACGATAACCGTCTGTCTTAACAAAAGGTGTATGAAGAGAACCAGCAAGAGGAATTAAAGGTTTTACTGTCGATGGCACGACGCCATCGCCATTATCAAGACATTTAAAAATAGCCCCCGCATCAGGTTCATATACATAAAAGTTTGCGGTAGCTTTTGTGATTGCGGGGTCTTGGTCATCATACTGTGCATATAATGTTCCCGAAACCCAATCATATCTTTTTGCGCCCAAAAATATATCTGTATTAGCTACCACTCTATCTAGTGCAATCATATCTCGCCACGGTTCAAATTCATTTCCCTGAACGTCACCATCTGGCGAAGGAATAATAATATCACTATAACCAGCATGAGTCTTATCCCATGATAGAGATTTTCCTATAAACATATAAACATATGAAGTTCCGACAACAGTTTGGCGGCCGCCATTCTCAGGCTCTTCAAAAGAATCAATAAACTGTTTTGCATTAGTTATTCTGAAATTTGATGTCACGGATGCTGGCATTTATATTTCTCCGTTTGCACATATATAATAATATAATTACTATTTATGCTTACTTTCTTAGTATTTAGTCGCACACTATACCTTTTCTGGACGCAACACAACTTTACCTGGCCCTATCCCTCTGAACTTATTGACACCTTCAGTGCCGTCTACTGCAAACTTAGTGTTGGCGGCTGGGTCTTCGTCCATGATTGTCATGGCCAACTGCCCGCCTTCTGACTCTACAAACGAACCATTGGCGTTTGGATAGATGGCAATGAGGCGTCTTCCATTTACATTACTAAAGTTAGTACCACCTGTGGATGTTACAACCTCGCCATCATGCATAGTAATATATACACCTTCGCTGAAATTATTTGCGCCAGTAGAAGGATTCCCTGGGTCTCCACCAGTAAAGGCACTATTGGATGTTTTAGCTCCAAGGACGAAACTATCAATGCTCGCCTGTTCTTCTCCATACCCGAAATAAATATTCGATGTATACATGGCTGTATTTACGACAACCTGAAGTGTCGAAAACTCTGTATTGGATTGATTAAACAAAAGTAACTCTGTATTTGATCCGCGAGAATAACAATAAAGATTCGCCATACCACCAAAGTAAATTCGATTTCGACTATCGACTTGCAATTTTTGATAATTGTTTTTATACTGAATATGGGCATGCGAGAACTCGTTGTCGCCAAAAGAACCTCCCTTAACATGACGAGAAAATCCAAGGCATTGATTTGCAGTAACAGGCATATTTAATTCATTATGGAAATAATCCTCGGGGAAGACTTGCTCAATTTCTGTGTCGCCCATCTGATAACTATATCCCTTGGGCTTGATTCGATACATGTTATTTGCGCTCATGTAATATAGATTAGGGGGTTCTTCGTGGTCTAATACCAATCCAGCACAAGATTGTCGCATACCTGCCAGATTTTCGGTGGCGTATGTGTACGGGCCCGACGAATCGTTTGACCGCGTGTTCGCAAAGACAGGATAGACATTCTTGGTATAATATTCTCCGGTTGCAATATTTTGTCCTGTCACAACATGATAACAATAGACAGAATTTGCTCCTCTATTGGTTGGATCATATCCAGTATCACAGGCCACGAACAACGAATCTTTTGGACCAGGAATAATATTTGTTGGCCTCCAATTGCCAAGCACATTATTGTTTGCATCAATGGTTGTCGTGTTTGCAATTTCATATACCTTTCGACCTGGGAATTGTCCAAGCTCACTATCAAACCTTGTCATACCATTTGCATATGAGCCATTTGCGGCCGGGAGAATCTTAATAATATTTTGCGAACCACTTCCCACAACATAGAGTGAACCTAAATCATCGGTAGAGAAGTCCACAAACGAACCAGATGCTCCTCCAGATTCACTCTCTGCCCATTGAAGGGAACCAACACTATACAAAGGATAACCACCCGTCATTACACCAACACCGTCTATTCCTCCAGTATTCCCCCACAGAATTTGCTCGACCGAATAAGTGTTGGATCTTCCTCTTGCAGGAGATGTGCTACCAACAGACCTTAAATTGTGTGGGTCTGCACCATCATCTATACCAACTTCGGCATTGGCTGTGGGTGTCAATCGGAATAACATCAAAGGCTTACTACCACTTTCATCACTAAATCCTGGATAACCTCCCTCATGGTCTTCATATAGATAACCAACATATAGATTGTCATGCACATCAGTGTCAAGAATAACTGGACCGCTAAACTGCCCATTACCCGTGAGCGTTCCTCCTCCAACATAATCTCCAAGAGCAGGAGAACCAGGAGCATTTCTCAAGAATTTTTCTGAATCAATAATCTCAGTAACAACCCAATCAAGATTGTTTGCGGTATTTGCAGAGACTCGAAAAATTGCTCCATTAGAATCAAAAACATGGTCGTTTGCATTTAAATTAGCTGTCCAATATGTATTACTAAGAATAAACTTATCCGAATGCACATAAAGAACAGGCGCACCAGTAGAAATTTCGCTTGGGGTTGTTGCAGCCGGGGTCGTGGTTACAGAAAAATCACCAATGGTCTGATTACTAAAGTCGGTCGATTCAGAGGCTCTAATTCGATTTAACGCGCCACCAGTTCCTGCGCCGGCAGATTCCCAATAATCATCTGCGGCCGGGTCGCCAGAGCCTGGCACAAGATTATCACTCCTGATAGTTCCGGCTGGAAGAGCATACGACCCCCGAGGCCATCCTGTTCCATCGTCTACTTGAATCCACTCAATTTCAAACTTTTCTCCCAGAGGCTTATTGTCTGGTTCGTAACACAATTGAAATGACATAGCCCCGATGCGGCGACCAGTACCACCGTCTTGCCGCGAGCCTCCTGTATTTTCCTCACTTGCTTCTTTCCACATATCCTTACCGCCGGCGCCGGGAAATGTATACGGCGCGTCAGTCACCCCTAAGGTCCACATATCCCATTCTAGAATATGCCATGGGCTCTTTGTGCCGAGCATTACATCTGCCAAATTGATGAACGTAGAAGGCTGGGCTGTATTGGCCGAAGCATAAAACAATGATCGGTCGGTCATACGAGGGTAGGGGGGGTTAGTATCTACAGGATCATTAGCATTCCATTGCGTAGGAGTCAATCCTAATGTCGGTCTCCAATGAGAACTGGCGGCCGCGCCCGATGGATTTGTTACTGGTTGACAAACACCCAACCATGAATCCGCACCATAACCTCCAGGACCTATTCTACGAATTTTCATTCTTACATACCGATGGGTCCCTCCATCAATATCCAAAGGAGCAGTAACACCATAACTTTCCGTAAAGTAGCTCTCAGATCCATATATCGTGGAAGCAGTTGACCAGCCATATTGGCCAGCTCCGGCATAATATGGAAACTCGCCTGAAGTAGTGGGGCTTACAGTCGAATGTGCAGCTAAAGCTCCAACATTTGCATTCTCAAAGGGAGACACCAACAAAGTTCGCCATCCCTCAATATTCCAAATTAACGAATCGTCGGTTACTGTTGTATATGCATTAGATGTTGCATAAGGAGGATAACCTAAATCATATCCATCATATGGCCAAAGATTGAAGAGGGTAGAACTACCATAATAATGTGAATTTGCATATGGGCTTGTCAGAGGAGATTCTTCCCATGCAATCCATCCAGGCGACCCAGGAGTATTTTTTCCTGCTCCGTGAGGATTCACACCATGAGCTGCGTCAAGGTTAAAATCATCTACTCCTACATTATTCAATCCAAAAACCGATTTATATGCAACACCATACCCACCAATAGAAACCCCTGCATAATTAGAAAGAAGTGAAGATTCAGCTCCCATATAAAATTCTTTGAACAAATCAATAATGTCTCCAGAGAAAGTTTCGTCAAAACCTGCCATCCTAACCGAAACTAAGGATTGAATATCAACCTGCCCGAACATGACAAGGCCCGCTGGATGAACCAACTTCTTTACTAATTCTTTATATGTTCCAATCGAAAGCCCAGACTTGATTACATATGAATAAATCTGATAGAATCTATCATCTTGAATAAACTTTGGAAGCCAATCATATGTGGCGGAAGTTCCTATCTTTCCAGAATCGTCTAGGTATTCTCCGGGAAGTTTAAATTCTGCACCAACTTCTGCTGTGAGTGTTGCATCTTTTTGCCGTTCGATTTTAACAAAATCAACATCGGATGTATCTGTTACTTGGTTTATATTAAACTTAAAAAATGGTCGAACAAAGGCTGTATTGCCTTGACCTGCTCCATGAATCGGGTCAACATGCCCCCACATCTTGGACGGATTAGCCCATGTATAAGTTCTTTTTTCCTCGGCACCACCCGAAGTGTCGGCGCCCCCTTCAGTTGACATAACGCCAACTTGATGAACATTGCCCCCGGTACCATGTCGGCTCGCACGAGCAGTACCCAACTTAGCAATGTCTGTTCCTAAATGAGTCGTATTACCTCCATATACTCCAGTATATGTAAACCATCCAGGGCCCAAGGAACCACTTGTGGGAGGATCGGCACCGGCCGACACAAGTATATTATTTCTATAATTAAATATATCGCTCCCTTCGTTGTAAGTAGACACTAATCGAATACCCGTATTCGATATTCCCAAAAGCCCAATCTGAGTATTTGAAGCCCCAGAATGCTCGGAATATCCGCCGCTCTGTTCAGCCGCATCTCTGGCCCGAACACTCATCTTATATCGAACATTTTCTTCAAATGGAATATTTCTGTTTAATCCAAAAACCATCTGGTCAGGATGGAACGTATCACCGGGCTGATCCGGGTTTCCTATCCGGAGATATTTTCCACCAGCAGGCGCCAAACCATCGTCTGCAATTTCATTGGCAGTTCCCTCATTATAATATATGGTCTTTGCAACAGTAGCGTCGGAAATAAATGATACATTAGCCTTTTTTTGATAATAATACACCGACGAAGTTCCGGTCGTCAACCCATATAATTTCCAATCACCACTCAGAACTTTTTCATTTCGACCATCTGGATTTACAAATAAACTAAGGATTTGGTCCCATTCTAATTTCTTGTCATAGTATCGAACTTCGTCATATGCGCCATGAACAGCCTGCTCGGCTTCGGTCTGGAACGAATCTCCATTGGCGCTCTCTGACCTTTCGCCAAGCACGACAGCACGCCCTTGGTCGAATGGCGCGTTGCTAATCAAACTGGCCGGTTCTTGAAACTCGCTTGGACCATTAATACGAGCCTGTGCAGTTGTTACCCCCTCTGGAACTTCTTCAAGTTGCATCGCATCTATAAACCCATCTTGTTTATCGTCATGCACATGAAGCGCGGGAATCATTGCATCGACTTCATTTGCATACACCTCCTGGTTAGTCCCAAAAACCACATTTGCAACTTCATATTTGTTGCCATTACGACCAGTAGAAACGTTGTGCGTAGAAAATTCCAACCCTGTAATGGTTTCGTCAATCCACGTCGGAATATCACCCAGGTGCCAATACATATGAGTCCAAGGACCTACATTCCCAGAACCCTTGCCTAATGTATCCGCACTGCCGACTCTCCTGATACTTCTTTGCGATGTTCTATTACTGCCTCCCATAACCGGGTCCGTTAGGGTTGACCATTTTAGAATATGAAATGGCCGCGTAGTGAGTGAGCTACCGGAATCGGTGGATGTAAATGTTGCGCGAACATTTGCAGTAACAAAAGTTTTATGTTTTCCTGCAAATGTAGTAAAAAGGTCTCCTGGTTTTCCTATTATACCTGTGCCCGGTCTAATCACATGGACAGGAGTAACGGAACCGGTACTTCCATTTGTCTCATGAGTCCCGTCTGTGAGAGGAGGAGCCACGGATCCGCTAGTGGCACCGGCAACAGTAAATTCTATTATATCATCCCCTGCGCTCTGCGCTGTTGCGTCGGCCGTGACGAAACCAGTACCAGACCCATTGCCTATCCATGTAACCATTCCGCCTTCATTCTGACTTGAATTAGTATCATATTCAAAAGAGTTTGCATACGGGGAGTACAAATAATTAGGAAAATCATCAATAAAAAATATACTGGTACCATATATACCGCCTACATTATGGTCAGTAGACAAATCTAGGACAGTCCACCTTTGCACCCATGTTCCTTCAACATATGGATAATAAGGGTCGGCACCTCGGCCCACAAGATATGATTCATGAGCCCCAGACGGATAAGTCGAAGTAATATGAGAATACAACCCCCGATCATGTGTTGAGTCACCAACAAAAGAAACCCATGTATTTGAAATTCCATTGTCATCCTTTTTCTTTTTCAAATAAAGCCGTGCAGAAGGAAGTTCAAAGGATGTATCAGTTGAACCAACATGATAGGCCTTAACCCAGTATGAGAAAATCCATCTCTTTCCCTTTGGGATATTAGTTACTTGAGGATGGTCCCAGGACTTGACGTGGTTGTAGTTATTGTTAGCCCCTGCGATTGCGGTTAGGTAATTTATTTCTTGAGTTATACCGTCTATGAAACAATCGCCAGTAAACATTCTAAGGGCATTTCCTGTAATATAACTATTTGCCGTCAGTTGATCCCCAGCCCGTGGACCAGGAATATCATGAACTATTTCTACTCGGGCAGTATTTCCTGTTCCGGCAATCCCATCTGTTGAAGAAATTCCATAACTTGTATCATACCAAGTTGAAGTGCCCGCATCTTTTGTTCTGAAATTCGCATAAAATGTATATGGAAGCACACCATCTTGGGATAAAGCAGCCCATTTAGTTGAGTCGTAAGGATTTCCCGCAACTATTCCAGCGCCGCCAGTCGTATGGTCTGCCAAGGTGGTTTGTAAAAACAAGTAATCTGAGTGGGGTTCGTTCCATAAAAGCGGGCTTGGTAATTGATTAACTCTGTTTGGTATATTTGAATCAACCCTGGAATCAATTGTAAAACCATTGGCTACTAGCAATCCGTCGGTTGTATTAAAAATGTATACATTGGCTACTGAATTGGTATAATCAATTGTGAGTGCAAGCATGTTCCATGTATCAGGTCTTAAAGTACCACCGCCTGCATAATTTCCGGCAACAGAGCCAGGATAATATCCTGCGCTATTGGCGAGTTTTTGATGCCTACCAACAGGACTGCCATTATCAAATGTCGCACCAGGGAATGAAAATAACGTATCTATTGGATCCGGCTGGCCGGCGCCGAATGCTCCTGTCGAAATGACCGACGACGAATAGGCATTTATAGCCAAAGACCAATGAGATTTTATATCTCTTGATATGATTTCCTCAGACCCAGTACCTAATTGCTGTCCCATGCCTGTAGGCTTTGCAGATGGGTTGAACCAGAACACCCAAGACTGTGTATTTGCATTACGAAGGTCATCATGGGGCATCAAGACCAGGCCACCTTCGCCAAAGGTTCCTAGTGAATTTCCGCTACCTGTTCCAAAAATTCCGGGGTCTGTAAATGCAGACTCAGAGAAAAGATTTATTGTGGGCCTACGGATATTATCATAATTAAAAATAGGAGTGCCATCATCAATTTGAACCCAGTCGATTTCAAAAATCGCTCCGTCGGTGGGGGACCCCCCATGATTAAAATCAAACCTAAGTCGGTCAATAGAAGTGGCATTCATCCAATTTATGCCCTGACCCGGCGTTTGCTGCACTCCAGGAACCCTAAAGTCCCAACTTATTATCTGCCAACCATCATTCTCGCTCAAAGGCACCCAACTTGGTTCGGCTATATCGCCTCGTTCAAGTGCAGTCGCGCCGGCGCCATTGGGATAATAAAATAGTGTGCCCTGCCATGTGTGCGCGGTGGTTCCGGACGCCGGGGTCGAGTCCTGGAAGCGCCGTATACGCATTGACACCCGAGGATAATCACGTCCTTTAAAACCAAGCTCACTGACCGGCGACTGCAAGATGGGGTCACTGACAGCATTTTCATCGAATCTAAGCCGACCAGGGACAGTACCACTAGCATCCTGAAAAGTTAATACGCCGCCCGAGGTCGACCAAGCACTAGAACCACCCTCCGGAGTAAGATTATCCACCCAATCATAATACTTTATAATTCCATCACCACCACGGCCACGCCAAACAGCTGGATATGCATGATGCCCTTTACCGCTTTCGTCATAAACAACAGGTCGGAATCCATACCATCCAGATGAACTATATGTATTT
>Ga0310120_10003424_pt1 | contig 11350 bp, 6 predicted proteins | sample CB27_AW_983_MG_FD_203506 | JGI IMG/M metagenome (GOLD analysis project Ga0310120, IMG submission 203506) | Marine microbial communities from Western Arctic Ocean, Canada - CB27_AW_983 | ecosystem: Environmental > Aquatic > Marine > Oceanic | place: Canada: Western Arctic Ocean | collected... | reverse complement strand
ACGTGCCCCCCCGGATCGATGGTCTCCAGCACTATGGCATGCACCGCCACTTCACCGGCGCAGGGAGCGTTCTCCTCTTTGGCGGGGGTGTGAAGAAGGGATTCGTCTATGGTGAAACTGCGGACGAACGCCCTTGTACCACCGTGAAGGACCCGGTAAGCACCCAGCAACTGCACGCCAGTATCTACCGGGCCCTTGGGATCTCCCATGACCACCACTACACCGTTGAGCAACGCCCCTTCTACGTTACTCCGGACGGGGTCACTGAGCCGATCATGGAACTCTTCGGGTAGTCCCGGTGCCGTGCGATAAACTCCTTGTCGGACCGCTCTGCGTTCCTAGCGTAGTCATCATCATGCTGAAAAAATATTCACTCGCCCTTGCCGCTTTCCTGGTTCTGCTCAACGCCGCCTTTGCCCAGGAAGAAAGTCAGGAACTCTATGCCAATGGGGTCATCGACCTCGGGATTGTCGTCCGGGATCTCGAGCGGTCGGCCAAGTTTTACACCGAGGTAGTGGGGTTGAAGGAAGTCAATGGCTTTAAGGTTCCCGGGAAGGTGACCGGGAACTTCGGGCTCACCGACAACCAGGACGTCACGGCACGGGTTTTTGTTGCCCTGGATGCCGGGGGCAAGGCCTCCTCGAAAATCAAGATGATGGCCTTCCCCAAGGCACAGGGTAAGGCCCCGGATCAGAAATACATCCACAGCACCCTCGGGGTCTCCTACCTCACCCTCTTCGTGACTGATATGGATGCCATGATGGCACGTCTGAAGAAGGCCGGGGTGAAGACCCTCGGGAAAACCCCGGCTTCCATCGGTGGATCCAATCTCCTGACCGTTTTCCGCGATCCTGACGGCAACTTCATCGAACTCATCGGCCCCTCCAGGGAGGGCAAGTGATCGGTTTTTTCTGCCTCGCCACCTTCGCTCCTGAGGGTTCGTGTCTGCCGGAGAGCATCTGGAGTTCAGGTCAAGCAGAGGGTCCCGTGTCTTCCACGTTGAGGCAGAGGTTGTTTGCGCTGCGTGGCCTTGAAGCAGGGTGTGCCGGTCATTCCGGCAGGGCGAAGGCCACCAGCATTCCACCCCGGGGGCGGCGGTTGGATTTGCCGCCTCCGGCAGAGATGACTACGAACTGGCGGCCATCCACCATGTAGGTGCTGGGCGTGGCGTTGCCTCCGAAGGGGAGCTTGGCTTTCCAGAGAAGTTTTCCGGTGTCCTTGTCGAAGGCCCGGAAGGTTTCATCGTCGGTAGCGCCGATGAAGATAACCCCACCGGCGGTCACCACCGGGCCTCCATAGTTTTCGGTTCCGGTTGGAGGGATGCCTCTTTTGGTGAGTTCAGGATACTCGCCGAGGACAACCTTCCACTTGATCTCACCGGTATTGAGGTCGACAGCATTGAGGGTGCCCCACGGCGGTTTGATGGCGGGGTAGCCTTCGGGATCAAGGTAGCGCCGGAATCCTCCGAAGGCGTAGGAGGGTTGGGTGGACTTTCCCTTCCCCTGGTCGACGCGGTTTCCATCGCGGGGGGGGACGTTGAGGATGTAGTCGAGGATGGCCTTGCGCTTGTTTTCGGGCATGGACGCGTAAGGCGGCATGCGCCCCGCTCCGTCGCGGGTGATTTTATCGATTTCCTCGCGGGTCTTGCGCTTGGCAAGATCGAGAAGGGGAGGGAAGCCGGCGGCCACGTTGCCCTTGCGATCGACTCCGTGGCAGGCGCTGCAGTTGATCAGATAGTCACGTTCGCCGCCAGCGAGTCCGGTTCCATCCGCCCGTTTGGTCTCGATCATCTGCACGATCCAGGGCATCTCATTGATGTTGACGTAGTAGATGCCATCCGGATCCGCCGCCCCGCCGCCCCATTCCATGCCTCCATCAAAGCCTGGGAACATGATGGTCTCCTTCAGGCTGGGGGCCGGGAAGGGGCCGAAGTTCGGGGACGCGCGGATGCGATCGAGGGTCAACTGGTGGGTGGCGGGAGAGATATTGGATGCGTCAGCCTCGGTGTAACGCTGGCGCATGAGCGGTGCGGGCCTGGTGGGGAAGGGCTGGGTAGGCCAGGCTTTCTCTCCCACGAGGTCGGATTGGGGAACAGGGCGTTCTTCGATGGGCCAGAGGGGCTCCCCGGTGACACGGTTGAATGCGAAGAGGAGTCCGTGTTTCGTGCCCTGGGCCACGGCATCAATCTTTTTACCCTTGTGGGTGACGGTCAGGAGGACTGGAGGGCAGGCCAGGTCCTTGTCGAGCAGGTCGTGATGGACGATCTGGAAGTGCCAGACCCGTTTGCCGGTGGCAGCCTCAAGGGCCAGGAGACAGTTGGCAAAGAGATTCATTCCGTGGCGCTTGCCGCCATAGAAGTCGGGTTCGGCGGTCTTGGTGGCGACATAGACGATGCCCCGTTGCTCATCGAGGGACTGTCCACACCAGGGCATGGTTCCGGTGGCGGTCTTCCAGGCGTCCGGGGGCCAGGTGTCGTAACCGAACTCCCCGGGGCGAGGGATGAGGTTGAAGATCCACCGGCGTTTTCCAGTTCGTACGTCGTAGGCGCGGACCGCTCCTACACCGCCGACTCCTCCCACGATAATGAGATCCTTGTAGATGACGCCCGGGGTGTTGAGACCTGAACCAAGGTTGATTGATCCATTCTCGCCGAACTCCCGGATGGTCCTGCCCGTGTCAGGATCTACTGCGAAAAGATGCCCCTTTACCCCGGTAAGAAGTCTCCGCTCTCCGCCCTGTTCGTTTTCCCAGTAGACCAGGCCACGTTGACGCTTTCCCCCGCGCCCGGTCTTTTCCTGTCCGGGATCCCATTTCCAGATGGTCTTTCCGGTCGTAGCGTTGAGAGCCACGATCTCGCGGGTTGCGGTGGGGGTGTAGAGGATTCCCCGGATGATCAGGTTGTTGGCCTGGTACTCGGACTTCTGGCCGGTATCGTAACTCCAGGCCATCCTCAGGGACTGCACATTCCCGCGGTTGATCTGTGTCAACGGGGAATAGAGGTTGCGCTCCTTGCCGCCAAGATAGACGGACCAGTCAGCGGACGCGGGTTCAGCTGCGCGGGAACCTGTCCAGGCAAGGGCCGTCAGGATTGTGAGGGCGGCAGAGGGGAGGAGGTTGGCAGAGAGACGGGTCTTCACTGGGGATAGTGTAGGGAGAATAGGGGCGGGAGGAGAATCAATTTCGGATGGATTAGAGAAGAGGGGTTTGTCTGCCTGGAGCGATCAGGTTTTGGGTGGATTCCCCACTTCCGCTTGCTGGAGGGTCTTTTCTGGAATTAATCGGGCATGCCTCATCCGTGGGGAAATTCAGGAACAACCCGGCAGTTCGACCGGTCGCGGGTTATATGTATCTGTTAAGTGCATGAGTTTGGGTAGGGAACATGTCCCATCTGCGGGGTTCATTCGGGGAATGGCTGCCTCGCGGCATGTCATTGCATTCCTGTGGTGCTTCCTGCCGCTCTCTGGTCCGGTGCTTGCCTTGCCGGACACGGTAATCATTCCGGAAACCGTTGTAACGGCAGAACGTGGCCTGGATGGCGATCCGGTTGTTGCTTCCTGGCCGCGGGATGAAATTGCTGCGAGGTCTCCCCGTACCATTGATGAGCTGCTGGCGACCGATCCGTCCTTCTCACTCTACCGGAGGCAGTCGTCAGTCTTCGGGCATCCTACTTCGGGGGGGGTGAGCCTGCGGGGGACGGGGGCGACCGCGACCGCGCGGACGCTGGTGCTGCGCGACGGGATTCCCCAGAACGATCCCTTCGGGGGCTGGATTTCCTGGGCGCGATACAATCCTGAACTGCTCTCCTCGGTGCGGATTGTCCCGGCAGCACAGGCGGCGGTCTGGGGAAATCAGAGTCCGGCCGGGATCGTGCGCCTCACGAGCAGGGAACTGGTGGAGAACCGGACCAGCCTGCAGTTCACGGGAGGAACTCACGAGACACTCGGATTCACGATGGTGAGTGACCTGATCTCCGATGACTCCAGATTCGCCGCCCAGGTTGCCGCCTTCACCCTGCAGTCGGATGGTTTCCACGGATTGAAGAAGAGTCAGCGCGGGGCAGTGGATCGACCGCTTGAGCTTGTGACGAACGGTGCGGAACTGCGCGCAGTGTGGCGTCCTGCGGATGATCTTACCATCGAACCGTCGTTGTCCTACTACGACGAGGAACGTGGGAACGGCACGATCCTTTCGCGCAATGCCACCGCGGCTCTTGATCTCTCGCTTCGTGTAACCAAGGAAGTTCCCTCCCGGACCTGGCAGGTAGCGGCCTATTATCAGCGTCGCGACTTTGAAGCACTCTTCTCCTCGGTCGATGCAACGCGTAGCAGGGAAGCGCCCGCCCTGGACCAGTTTGATGTGCCGGGGGAGGGGATGGGCGGGGGAGTGACTGCCACGCTGCACCTGGCAGAGGGGGTCGATGTGATCCTGGGTGCGGACCTGAGACACATGAACGGTGAGACCAACGAGCGGGCAGGATTTGTGGATGGGGCCTTTCTGCGTCGTCGCCGGGCGGGTGGAGAGCAGTTTGTGGGAGGGATCTTTGCCCGGGCGGTCTGCGAAACGGATGCGGGTATTTCACTCGAGGGCAGCGCCCGGTTCGATCGATGGGCTTTCCGGAATGGTGGGCGAGTCGAACGGAGGCCCGTCACGGGTGCGCTCCTGCGCGACATGAAGTTCGGCGATCGTGACGGGACGGCTCCTTCCCTGAGTGGTGCCTTCGGTTACCGGTTTTCGGAATCGGTTCGTGTCCGGGCATCGGTCGGGACGGCTTTTCGCCTTCCTACGATCAACGAACTCTACCGTCCTTTTCGTGTTCGAAGTGATATCACGGAAGCAAATGCAGGTCTTGATCCGGAGCGCTTTTACACCATGGATGCAGGGATCGAGTGGACGCCCTCGGAGAGATTTTCATGCGACCTCAACATCTTCCACCACTGGGTTCAGGATGCCATTGCCAACGTCCCCCTCACCGATCCGGTCGAAGCGGAAGCGATAGCCGGTTTTGTGCCTCCGGGGGGAACGGTGGCACAGCGACGCAATGTGGAGGAGGCGCGCGTGTGGGGGATTGAGAGCAGGGCGCGCTGGCAGATCTCCTCGCGCTGTGCCTGCACCCTGCGCTACCTGCTCTCACAATCCGAGTTCACCAAGTCACCCGGTCAGCCCCTGTTGGAGGGAAAGGGCTTTCCGCAGAGTGCGGCACACCGCTTGGTGGCCGGGGTCGAGGGTGATCCTTTCCAACGGGTGCATCTCTTCGCGGAGTTCGAATTCGGAAGTGGTCAATACGATGATGTGCTGGAAGAGCGCGGTCTCGACTCATGGTGGACTGCGAGGCTCGGTGGGCAGTTTGAGGTGACTGATGCGTTAACCGTGCAGGTTCGCGTTGAGAACCTCTTTGATGAGGAAGTCTCCACCGGGGTGAGCAGTTCCGGGCTGCGGTCAACCGGCCTTCCTCGTTCCTTCTGGCTCAATGTGACCCGTCGCTTTTAGCGGTTGCGGGAGTGGTGTTCCATCTGTCACCGGGAAAAGGTTCCGGTCCGTTGCTGGTTGCACTGAGGGGGAAAGCAAGGACAATGGGCAGACAACCACACCGGATCATGTCTCTACGCCTTCCCTTCCTCGTTCTTGCTGTCCTTCTGCAGCAGGGGAGTCTCTGCGCCGGCAACTGGGCCCACTGGCGGGGTCCCACCGGCAATGGCTCCTCGCCTGATGCCCGACCCCCATTGAACTGGAGCGCGACCAGGAACGTGAAGTGGAAGACGGCCGTCCCGGGTCGTGGATCGGGATCGCCGGTGGTATGGGGGAACCAGGTTTTCGTGGTTTCAGCAGTTTCAGCTGACGGAAGGTCCGGGTTCGATGGACGGAGGTTGTCGAAACTGGCCTTCAAACTGTTTTGCTTCGATCGCAAGACAGGGAAACTGCAGTGGGAGAGAACAGCCACCGAGGCGATTCCTCACCAGGGAACCCACTCCACGAACGGATTCGCCTCGGCCTCACCGTGTACGAATGGAGAACATGTCTATGCCCATTTCGGATCGCGTGGACTGTATTGCTACAAGGTGGATGGCTCCTTGGTGTGGAAGCGCAATGACTTTGGGAAGATGAACACGCGGAATGGATTCGGGGAGGGGAGTTCACCGACAATTGAAGGTGATATGATTCTGGTGCCCTGGGACCATGAGGGACCATCGGCGCTTTATGCCTTGAATCGTCGCACCGGGAAGACGGTCTGGCGAACGGAGCGGGAGGATGAACCGACCTGCTGGGCGACCCCCCTGGTGGTGGAGCACAAGGGAAGCAAGCAGGTCGTCATGAATGGGCAGACCTGTGCGCGGGGATACGATTTAAAGAGTGGCAAGGAGTTGTGGCGCTGTGGGGGGCAAACGCAGCGACCGGTGGCCTCGGCGGTCGCGATCAGGGATTTAACCATCGTGGGCAGCGGCTTCCGTGGTGCGTTCATAGGCGCCTTCGACCTGAGTGGACGAGGGGACCTGGAAGGAACCAAGAGCGTGGTCTGGGACCTGGATCGTCATACTCCCGATGTCGCCTCGCCGTTGATTTCAGGATCGCGAATCTACTTCCACAGTGGGAAATCTGGTATTTTGACATGTCTCGACGCGGTGAGCGGGAAGGCGCACTATATTGCGGAACGTGTTCCCGAGATCTCGCGGACCTATGCCTCGCCGGTTGCGGCAGGAGGGCATGTCTATGTCACGGGACGTAGTGGAACGACCGTGGTTCTGAAGGATGGGGAGAAGTTTGAAGTGGTCGCTACCAACACCGTGGGAGAAGGTGTGGATGCCACCCCGGCTCCGGTTGACGGAGAGCTTTTCATCAGGGGGGAGCGTCATCTCTTCTGCATTGCCCGAAAGTAAGTATGTGATTCGCACGGGGAACCCACTTCTGTGCAGGGAGGATCAAATGGTAATTCATGATCGTCGGAGGATCTTCTTGGAATGTGGCAGTGACCAGTATTCATGGGGGCAGGCATGAAGGCAGTGGTAATCGCGGGTGCTGGTTTCCTCCTTGCAGGAGTGTCGCCCGCGGAGGATACGCAGGACGCGCTGCAGGCACGGCTGAGAAACGTGGAGGAACCCAGGATTCTCTTCGTGGGTAACAGTTACAGCTTCAAGTTGCCGGGTGCCCTTGCCAGGGTGGCCAAGGAGGTGAAGCGGAAGGTGGTTGTTGAGGGAGTGACGAGGGGCGGGTGGACATTGCAGAAGCATGCTGGATCCGAAGAGACCCTTGCCAGAATCCGGGGCGGGAAATGGGATGTGGTGGTGCTGCAGGAACAGAGCCAGTTGCCCTCCTTCAGCAGAGAGCAGCGAAACAGGAAGATGATCCCGCCCGCGCAGGCCCTGGTGGCCGAAATCAGGAAGATGGGAGCGGTTCCGGTCTTCTTCCAGACCTGGGGTCGCCGGGATGGTGATCGCGGGAATGCGGAGAGTTTTCCCGATGATACGTTCGAGAAGATGCAGAGCCGGTTGGTGATTGGCTATCGGGAAGCTGCGGTTGCGGGAGAGGGTGCGCTGGTTGTGCCAGTCGGGGAGGCGTGGGCGAAGGAAATGAAGGAGGGAACGGGTAAGGGCCTGTTTTCGAAGGATGGGAGTCATCCCTCGGGAGCCGGGGTTAACCTGTCCGCGAGGGTGTTTTATGCCTTTTTTTTCGGGGAGTAGAGCATGGTAGGAAGAGAACGAAGCGTGTGCCTGCAGATGACCGGAGTGTTGCCGGGTTTCTGGATCCGGATCTTCGCCGTGGGCGCCTGCGTGTGGGCCTCAGCGGTTGCCCAGGAGGACGCGAGCAAGGCTACTGCGGCAGAGTTCGAGTCCAGGATCAAGCCCCTCCTCGAGCACTACTGCTTCGATTGCCACGGCGACGGATCCAGGAAGGGGGAGATCTCCCTCGATGACCCGGAGAAGGGCGCTCACAAGCTGGACAACCAGGAACTCTGGTTGCAGGTCTGGAAGAACCTGCGCACCGATCTCATGCCGCCGGCCAAGAAAGATCAGCCGACCGCGGATGAGCGTGCGGAGTTGATCGCCTGGATCGAGCGCAAGGTCTTCGGACTTGATCCGGCTAATCCCGATCCGGGGCGGGTCACGCTGCGCCGCCTCAACCGCGTCGAATACGGCCACTCGATCGAGGACATCCTGGGAGTGAAGTTCAATGTGAATGATGCCTTTCCGCCCGACGACACCGGCTACGGGTTCGACACGATCGGGGACGTGTTGTCGATCTCGCCTCTTCTCATGGAGAAGTATCTCGCAGTGGCCGAGCGCATCATGGCGCAGGCGATTCCCCTCGAGGCGGGCCGGGTGCAGGCGGTGAACATCGATCCCGGCCAGATGCGCAATGAGAAGAACCGTTCCCGGTCGGCGCGCTTCATGCGGGCGGGAAGCGCTCATCGGGCGGGAACAGTCTGGGATGCCAAGACGGCGGGCAGGCACCGCCTGGCGATCAGCTACCAGGTGGTGACGCAGAGCGGAGGCAAGGATGCAAACGCCACCTGGCGCGTTCTGATTGACGACCGGGAGCTGGCCTCCCGGCCCATCAGCTTCGAGAACAGCAGGACGAAGAGCTTCGAGCTGGAACTGAGTCCGGTGTTGGAGAAGGGCCCCCGCCGACTCGAGTTTGAAATGGTGCCCGGCAAGGGCGCGACCAGCGCGAACGTGCCCCTCGCGGTGAAGGTGCTCAGTGTAGTGATGACCGGGCCGGCTGACGCAATGGCCTGGGACAGTTACCCCGAGAGCGTCCGGCGCATCATCGACGGAGGCCCGCCCCCGGAGGGAGCGGCGGAGCGGGAGCAATACGCGCGGAAGATTTTGCGCCGCCTTGCCACGCGGGCCTATCGCCAGCCTGTCGAAGAGGAGACCCTCGACAGGCTCATCGCGCTCGCCAAGGTGAAGTGGGAGGCCGAAGGGCAGTTCGTGGCGGGAATTCGCTTCGCCCTCACGGCCGTGCTGAGTTCGCCCGACTTCCTGCTCCGCGGGGAGTTGCCGGGCAAGGGAGAGGTTCGGGCCGTTCCACTCGACGAGTATGCCCTGGCCACGCGGCTCTCGTATTTTCTCTGGAGTTCGGCGCCGGACCAAGCCCTTCTCGACGAGGCAGGCGCCGGGAAACTGCGAACGAATCTGCGGGCCAATGTAGATCGCATGTTGGCCGACCCGAAGGCCGAGCGTTTCATCCGCAATTTTGTCGGGCAGTGGCTGCAGATCCGGGAGTTGGACGGGAGGATCTTTGACACGCCGCTCCTGCTCGGCATCAAGGACGGAAACCGGGCCCGTCAGATCTTCAATCTCTACACGCGGCAGGACATGATGCGGGAGACCCAGCTTTTCTTCGCGCACATCCTGAAGGAGAGCCGGCCCGCGGTGGAATTGATCACCGCCGATTACGCATTCGTGAACGACCGGCTCGCGACCTTTTACGGGGTGGCAGGAATCCAGGGGAAAGAGTTCCGCAAGGTGAGCCTGGAGGGCAATTCACGGCAGGGAGGAATCCTGACCCAGGGGAGCTTCCTGCTTACCACGTCCAATCCGGACCGCACTTCTCCGGTCAAGCGAGGGCTCTACGTGCTCGACAACCTCCTGGGCGTTCCGCCACCGCCACCGCCGCCCAATATTCCCGCTCTCGAAGATGCCAAGGAGAAGCTGGGTAAGGACGCCACGGTGGAGGAGTTGATGGAGCATCATCGTTCCCAGCCGCTCTGTCATTCCTGCCACGCCAAGCTGGATCCCATCGGCCTGGCTCTCGAGCGCTACAACGCGCTCGGACAGTGGCGGGAGGGAGAGAAGTTTGAAACCTCCGGTGCGCTTGTCACGGGAGAGAAATTTGTGGGCGTCGGTGGTCTCCGGGAAGTGTTGGCGGGGCCGCGCAAGAAGGACTTCCACCGGTGTCTTACCGAAAAGCTGCTCACCTACGCGGTGGGCCGGGGAGTCGAGTACTACGATGCGCCGGTCGTGGACGGGATCATCAAGCAGGCCGAGACCGCGGGCGGTGGCCTGCGCGAGTTTCTCTACGGGGTGGTGGAGAGTGTGCCGTTCCAAATGAAACGGGCCGAGTAAGGGGAGCTGACGGGCGATCGAACTCGACGGATCAACCTCCAGATAAAGCCGGAGGCCAAGGCACCACACTGCATCAGGTGTCCTGGAGTCTGGAAAATCTGAGTTTATTTGGAATCTGGATTGTCGAGTTTCCCCGATGCCCGTCATTCCTTTGGGAGGAGGAATCCCCTTGATTGTTGATTCCGAAGCCCGGATCATAAGCTGAACTTGAGTTCACGATGAGTTTTCCCCGCGAACAGATCGGCCGCCGGACGTTTTTGCGTGGCCTGGGTGCCTGCATTACCCTCCCTGGAATGACCTCCCTGGCCGGCGCAGCGACCGTCGCCAAGGCGGGGTCGCGGGGCCTCACCGCAACCGGAGCTCCGCTCCGCACCGCCTATCTCTATGTCCCGAACGGAGTGATCATGGATAGGTGGCGGCCGGAGGGCTTCGGGACGGACTTCAAGTTCAACGAGAGCATGGCTCCTCTGGAACGCTTCCGGAACGATCTGCAGATCGTGAAGGGCTTTGCGCAGGTGGAAGGGAATCCGGGCAAGGACGGGGCAGGAGACCATGCTCGAGCCAATGCCACCTTCCTCACCGGGGCGCGTCCCCTGCGAACCTCGGGAGCCAACCTGAAGGTCGGGATCTCCGCCGACCAGCTCGCGGCCCGCTTTCTCGCGGCGGAGACTCGGCTGTCCTCCCTGGAACTGACCAGCGAGAGAGTGCGCAATACGGGAGCCTGCGACGCCGGGTATTCCTGCGCCTACCAGTACAACATTTCCTGGCGGTCCGAGCACCTGCCCGCCACCCCGGAATCAAATCCACGCGCCGTCTTCGAGCGCATTTACGGATCGGGGAGTCCCGAAGAGCGGGCTGCCAATGCCGCCCGGAGACATGCGGAGCAGAAGTCGATCCTCGATTTTGTGCAGGACTCGGCCCGCAAGATGGAGCAGCGCCTTGGGCGCGAGGATCGCGAGAAACTCGACGAATACCTCACCGGGGTGCGCGAGGTTGAACAGCGCATCGAGCGCGTGGAACGGCTGGGTCCTCCTGCTGATCCGGGCCGGCCCGCGCCGGATGGAACTCCGCGGGATTACCAAGAGCATATCCGTATCCTCTTCGACATGATGCTCCTCGCCTTCCAGAGTGATTCTACTCGAGTGGTGAGTTTCCTCATCGGGCATGACGGGAGCAACCGGAGCTTCCGCGACATCGGCGTAAGCGGTGGCCACCACGATCTTTCCCATCACGGCAAGGACGCCAAGAAGATGGAGCTGGTGAGCCGGATCGATCGCTTTTACAGCGAG
>Ga0310120_10003420_pt1 | contig 11363 bp, 13 predicted proteins | sample CB27_AW_983_MG_FD_203506 | JGI IMG/M metagenome (GOLD analysis project Ga0310120, IMG submission 203506) | Marine microbial communities from Western Arctic Ocean, Canada - CB27_AW_983 | ecosystem: Environmental > Aquatic > Marine > Oceanic | place: Canada: Western Arctic Ocean | collected... | reverse complement strand
GTTCCATTTGTTCCATTTCACTGAGGCTGTCCCATATTTTACCCTGACCTTCACTGATTTTCTGCCGGGTCTTTTCGGAGCGTTCTTTACCTTCAGTTGGATGCTCTTGTCGGCCTTCTGAAAGGGCCACTTTTTGAGCATCTGACTTGTCACGTGATTCAATCCCGAGCTTCCGGGCTAGTCTGATAATCTTGTTTGCATAGGTGTCGTGAAGCTTGGCGATTTCTGCCCAGCTCATATTGTACTTATGATAGTAGTTTTCTAGAATTGTCTTTTGGACTTGTGGACTGGTTGACCACAAAGCATCTCGATGAACTTTCATAATATTACCTTTTCCAAACTCTCTGCATCCCAATTATATACGATACCACACGGCTCTTTACATATGTTAGTTAGTGCTTTAGCATGACCATTGCTACGAGCAATTATATTTATTTCTTCGTTATATAGTATTTTGTCTAGTTGTTTGCTATGTAGACCCTGCATATTAATCCAGTCCATTTGCCATAGATAAAAGAACTTCTTACTAGCCGTGAGAGAATTCGCTAATACCTGGGCACTAAATAGTGATGTGCTAATTAAGATACCGGGATGGTGTAGAGCTTCCAACTGTTGCATAATAGCAAATTCATTCTTCACTAAGAGTTTATTGACTTTGTTGGTAAATAGATAACAGTCATGTGTCTTAGACAGCTGGTTCAATGCTTTGATCATAAAATAGTGTTGGGGGGACTCATATACTTCATCCACAATTACGCCAATCATACTAGTACTCCTGCTTTATATTCCAATGCGGCCTCGACGACCTTTGGGTGCTCTAGCTTGGTAAAAATCTTCACTACAATATCATGATAGGTGTCTAAGGTCCAGTCGTTAGTTGGTGGACTGTCAATAGCAGAGCGACACTTTAACAGTAGATCATCTAGACTGGAGAACGAGTGGGGATCAATACCTTGATAGATTAATGGATGACAGCTACAAAATAAAGCATCCCGGAGCCGACTATTTTCGAATCCCACTAAAACCTTAGAGGAAAAGAGGGCATCAGCATAGTCTGTAGGATCTAATTTGCCGAGATAGTATGGAAAATGGAAAGGGACTTGTCCATAAATCTTTGTTTTAAAGTTATAACAGAGTGTGCGTAGACAGAGAGAAAACATGCTTTCATTTGGGTCTAGTCCATCCGTAAATACTACTACCTCACTATCATACTTAGGTAGATATTTCTTATTGCGTAGATCTACCAGATTAGTAAAGTAGTCTAAAAATAGAGGGCCTCCGATAGTACTCTGTTCCATAACAAGGGTTAGGTCAGGGCTGGAGTTGTGGGGTAAGAGAGAGTTGAATTTTAAAAGGACAAACTGTGTCTCGGGAAACTCTGCCTGGGCCATACTAATAGTTTTGGCGATAGTCTCTTCGTCGTGGTAAAAAATCACATTGATATTGTTATCATATAGTACATCAAACAGAGGCTTCTGATTATTATCCCACATAAAGGTTGTGGGATTAATGGAGGCAATTGCTTGAGCTAATCCTTGAACGCGGGGGTCTGGGTGTTGTGTAAAAACTATATTCATACCAGAGTTAATGCTTTCTCTAAATCCTTGTTAGTGTCAATATCCAAAATCGTTACGCCGGGATCTGAACAGCTAGTGAATTTCCCGCCGTTATTAATGATTTGATTAATAGCTTCGAAGCCGAACATGTTGAAGTTGTGAGGAGTCCAGCATATTTCTTTTAGTAGCTTCAGCTCGCGACCCTTAAAGAAACTGATCTGCCCCCACTTATTAGGTAGATCATACATTAGGTTTTCTACCTTATCTTTTGTTACAATACAGCCAACTTCCTTGTCTCCCATTATGGTGGGACCAACCAACAGGGAAGATCGGTTGAGATTAATAGTTTGCAAAGCCAAATCATTAAACACCAAATCTCCGTACATAATCATCACATCGTGGGAACAGGCTCTCAGACCCATTCCAATACTTCTTACCACATTAGTTGTCTCAAATCTTTCGTTCTCTATCTTGACTAGATAGTCTGGCGTGTGATTCATTAACTTCACAGCATCAAATCCCGCAACCAAAATGATATTAGCGGTTGGTAGATACTTCTTAATACTTTTTAGCTGCCTCTCTATGATGCTAGACCTATGAATTGGTATCAATGGCTTAGGACCATGAGACTTCATTCTTTTACCCAGACCCGCCGCAGGGATGATAATATCAATTTGAGGTGGCTCGGATATCTTTTTTATATGTCTAATACTCATAGAGAATAGTACGTTACAAGTAGAGGGTCAGGGATATGTAAGAATAATTTACCCTTGTTAGCTAGACTTGACATAGCTGTAATTTTACTTTGTTCTTGATCTTTGAATAAGAGAGGGGCTTTTAAATTAACAAAAAAGCTCACCTCAGGTATTTCATCACCACTAAAGTAGTCAATAAATCTATGCCCATTGGAATCGATAATAGCATCTGTAAAGATAAATTCTATCTCGGGATAGTACATAAACAGCCCGACGAGAATATCCTCCAGGTCGTCTCGTTCAACTCTAGTGTTCTCACTAATGAAAGCTACTAGACTTGATTGGGCTAGAGGATCATAGAGACCATTTAAATTCTGATTAAAGAATTCATACTCAGGAAGCCCCTGTATGTTTCTGACTACTTTATAACCTTCCGGCATATCATAGTCGTTATTAACTAAAAATGTTATTTGGTTTTTATGCTTGGACATATATCCTCCACTTTGTGGACAAAGGATGCTCCATTGTCTTCAAACTCCAACAGCTTATCTTCAATATGAATCCCGAATGCATTGCCACCATGCTTTTTATGTAGAATCTTATTGACTATCATACCATTCAGATCATCAATCGGCGTTACAAACCCTAGCTGCATCATTTTAATTAGGATCGCGTCGTTTAAGTTCTTACTGAAGTCATCTGGGATATGAAAGTCCGCCCGAAATGTCGTATAGATTGGGTAGGGTAGTTTGGTAGTACTATCAAACACCAGATCAACTAGTGCCCTATCAGTTAGCTCGGAGTCATAAACATTTTTTAAGCTGAACTGATGGAAGTTGGTGTTCTGTAATAGCTCTAATAGGTGACTCGGCTTTTCGTATTTGTCCGGCTGTTCTGAATACGATAGATATTGCTTATTGATTACCGTGACGAAGTTCGGTTCTATCTCCTGCTTGTGCCTTAGGTTTTTCAGAATACGTTTTAGTTCGGGGAAACTATGGTGCTCCTCGAAGAACACAATAACTTGGTAGGGACATTTGGTGGAGAGCCGTGTTAGTTTTTCCCACATGTTCCTAGGATGACTCTTCATAACTTCCTCGTTACGATAGAAGAGACAGAAGCGACCATTGATTAGGCAGAAGTTAGTATCGGTATCATCGAATACTTCTAATACCTCAACTCCGGCATTCCTATAATCATCTAGCTTGTTTAGGGCACACCCTGTCTGTGTTTTATCCTCATATTGAGCGAATACACAGTATCGGCATGTAGTATGTACATAGCTAACTTCAATATCCTGTTCTACTTCTTTAGTCATGGTCTTGTAGTCTCCAAAAAATAACGACCCTCTTTAAGTCCTGCAAACTTGATTGCCCACTCCTTGGCAAGAAAGTGTTCTTTGAGTGATGCTACTGAATATAGAGAGGTAGCCTGATGAAAAATAAGGGTTGACGCTTCAGCCAGGGTTATTCCCCCGTAGTGGACACGCCGACAAATATCCATAGCATCAATTCCTTCTAGGATAAGAGTGCCTTCCCTTCTTACCTTATTGGAGACAGCATTAAGAATATCACGATTGTTGGATTTCTCTAGAACATCTTGCACTACAATTTTAGTAAAGAAGCTGTCGGGGGCCTCCATAAACTCTGACTCTAAGATGTCTTGACCTTCTTGTTTTTCTAGTACAAGCTTTATTTCCTTAAACATAACTGTCTCTCGTATAGGATAAATTAGTGGCGTATTCAAACAGACCATTCCACCCGTCCGTAAACTGCTCGGGAGAATGTTGCTTTACATATTCTAATGCATTGTCTCTGATCTTAGGTATTTTATCAAAGTTCTTTAAATGATGTACTACTGCGGGATCGTTGAGTAACTGCATGTCATCTATCATTAGAACTATTTGGTTGCCGATTAGCTCTTGTAGATCCGGGCTTTCAAATGTGACTACCGGGATTCCTAGTGCCATAGCCTCTAGCATTTTTGGGGTGATTGCTTGCCAAAAATTAATAAAGAAAGCCGAGAACGATAGACTAGGGGTAAACTTCTCATCCAGATTAAGCGGAAGGCTTTGCAAATATCCTTCTGGTAGATCACAATCTACTGCTAACATCTGATTATTTTTGTAGTCCACAAGGTCTCGTGTAACGGTATTATGGGGGAGATTAATTGTAGTAGAGAAAGCAGAGTAGTGAGAGGTCCATGAGTCTGTAATTAACTGTGTGCTTCCAACAGAGATAGTCTCACCTCTAAGGAGTAGCCGATCAGGATTATCTAAAACGAGTTTGGTATGAAAGGGATGTTGGGAGCCGATAGGCATACTAGCCAGATCCACTACAATGATCGGGACATGCCATATACCGGATAAATCTCGGGCTCTTTCCCAGTGATGAATTCTATTAAATACTATAATGAAATCGTAGTGTCGTTCACAAGCCATTATATGAGTAGGGTATCTATGTAGGTTAACTGGTGTGTATTCTACACTTCTTTTCCACTGGGAGTCATACATATCATTGAAGATAAAAAAGTTGTGACCAGTAGCACATAGCTGTGTGATGTAATCCTCTTCATTATCGCAGAGCAGTACTATATTTAGCTTATCTCCTGACTTGCGAGTTACAGCTCTGATTATATTCTCTATTGTATACATAGCAGTTCCTTAATCGCTTTATTGGGTACAGCAAATATACCCTGTTTAAATGCAGCCAGTCGCTGTAAGGTCTTCTCTTTAGTCTCAGGACAACCAACCGCCCTCTTCATAGCCTGCCGAATACTTTCTGTTCGCGGCTGCTTCCAGGTAAACTCACCACTCCACAGATTAGGAATTGCTCGTTCACCATAGATAGGAATCTCATCATAGGTATCAATATAGAAGTCGTAGTCTTTAAACAACTGAATATTGTCCGGGATAATAGGGATGCTGTTGGCTGTGATCGCCCGTAATGTATTTTGACTTGGAATACAATTATATCCCGCATCAATAAAGAAGTCACCTATGTCGTGTGTATAATTGATAACTTCGGGAAGTACTGTATCAATCACCATTATATTTGGATAGTAACTAGCCACATCAAATATACCTAGCTGTGATTTAAGATCCGTAACGATTTGTTGTAGTATATCAGACTGCCGACAGGTGATAAGCAAATGTACGTTATCGGAGATAGAAAACGTAGATAGAAAGGCGGTGACTATTTCTCTTATCCCACCTTTTCTGTCCAGTGATCCCGTTGTATAGAAAACTGTACCCTTTAGATCTAATGCTAAATCCTTTGTTCTATTCATTAAAAACATAGGAGGAAACTGTAGTGCAACAATCTTATCGTCAGCTAGACCTGACTCTATTAATAGTTCTTTTTCATATTCAGAAAAAACCACTACCTTATCCATAAGCCGTAAGTGGTTTATCCAATCCACTGCATCAATACGACTATCTAGCGACAGTACGGCAATATTTGTTTCAAAGTCCCCGTTGTAATTTATGTAGGAGGGGAGTCCGTGCTGGATCAATACATCATTAGAACCTATTAGATTATTCATCTCGTATGACTCTAGGTTTTCTACATCAACAGATGTCTCTTCACCAGTAAACCATACGGGCTGTAAGACCAGATTAGTGTCTGGCAAGGCTGCTAATAAAGTAGCAAAGGCTTTACTAGTATAGCCCCACTCATCGCTCTGCCTATATGGTCCTATATACAATATGTTTTTCATTTTTTCAGCCTCTTGTGTGCCTCAGTAATATACATGTGAGGTGTTGGTTCCTGAACTATACCACAACGTAATGAATCAAACATATAACGACGTTGAGCTAACTGTTTGTACTCTTCATAAATTACTTCCTGATTGCAGGGGGTAAGATGACCTGGACCAAAAGATGCTCCAAAATTAAGGTGCCGTATCATAGACAGCATACGATAGTTAAATGCGGAGTACGGGTCTTGAATTAGTTGCATACAAATCCACTCGGCAAATTGAGGGTTGCTCAGGGATTTAGGAGGATCATTAGGAATAGGCTGCATAATAGGAGGACCATCCCACTCTCCCTCCTTATCCTTTTTCACTACTTTATCTAGATAGTCTTCCCACACCTTAGCTGCATTGTCCCATGTGTAACGATCTAGACACCTTTTACGAGTCATCAATCGTTGCTTGTTTCTTTTCTCTTTATTCTGTTTAGAACAGGATGTCATCGCGGCTACAAGGGCGGTATTATTAGGTCCAGACCTATCAGCATTTGTCTCTAGCTCTCGTGATAAAGTAGGTGGAATAGGGTATCCGTCTACATTCTTGACTACATCCTCCATAGCACTGTAGTCTATAGCGGCGATTGGAACTCCACATGCAGCAGCTTCTACCTGTGGCATTCCGAAACCCTCGCATATAGCATACTGCACATAGAGATCCATCAGATTATATATCTGTACTAAATCCTCAGTAGTCACACCATTGGATACGCCAGGGAGTACAGCACCGTAGCTTTGACAATGATCACAAACAGTCAGAGCATCACGATAATGAGAACAGAAGAACTTCTTACAGTTTTGACAGGTATAGGTGCAAAGTACTTTTGATCCTATTCCATACTCATGTATCAATGATGTAATGTCCCAGCCTTGCCGTTCAGGATAATTAGTATGCAAATAGAGATAAGATTTTTGAGCTATCTCTGGAGGGGCCGTATCGATAAATTCTTTGAAGGAAACCATGAGATCGGGGAACAATTTACGCTTCTGGTTCCTCATAACGGTCCCCACAATAAAACTATCGGCTGGTAACCCTAGGTCTTTTTTATGTTTTTCCTTATTAGTGATCATCTTAAAGACATCGCCATTAATGGCGGGAGAAGCACAACCAAAAGGCTTCATTCGACCGTGTGTTTGTTTCTCTAAAGTTCTAATACCATATTCTGAGTAGGCCAATAGACCATCACAACGGTTAAAGGATTGGTAGAGCCATTCTAGCTTCTGGGGCTCAGAGTCAATAGTGGGCATCCACACCCAATGGAAAAATGGTAGAAAGGGACTGTCGGCGATATAGGCGTCCATCCACGGATCACGGTAGGCGACAACGATGTCCGGCTTAAAATCTAAGCATGCTCTTTCAAATCGTACAACTCCCCACTGTATAGCGGGATTATCAGTGTGCTCTTTATTGTACTCTGGCTCATTACTCATTGGGCCATTACAATATACCAACCAGTTTGTGTCGTCAAACGAATCAGGGGCAGCATAGCAGGCGAATTCTGCCATCTCATACTTACCTGTTTTATGAATTCGGGACAGAATTTCTTTGGAGTACACCCCAAATCCTGATGATAGCTTTTGTGTCTCGGTTACAAAGAGCACACGTTTTTTATTCGACATTGTTTCCTTTTCGTATTTTTCCTAATGCCTTATAGTATCGACTTTTTACAGTAGAAAAGTGAGTATCCAGTATCCCACCTATCTCTTTAAACTTGTATCCTTCCAGCCTAAGCTCTAAGATCTTCATCTCATCACTTGTAATAGTCTCTGGGATATATTCCCACAGGTCTTCTATTCGAGCACGAGCCTGAGGGTTTAAATTCTCTATTGGTATGAGCCGTTTTTTCCTTAGCTCTTTCATAATAGCCCAACGGATTGGACCCCAGGCGAATGTGGCAATTTTTCCTTTAGTAGTATCCAGCTTTTCAATCGCTTTCCATAACCCTATACGGCCCGCATCTATCAAGTCTTGTCGTTCAGTATAGTTTTTAGGGTTAAAAGAGTTTACAATGGAGGCGACGAGCGGCATATTCTCTTCTATCATTTGATTATGATTCATCATATATCCTTATTATATAGCCGAAGTCAACTTTTGGGCATTCTTTACTAGAAAACTTCCTTGATCTTCATCACGAGTTCCCCGTAAAAGAAGGATACTGTCCGTAATCAGGACTTTTTTTAACTTATCCCATGAGTTTGAGAAGACAGTCGCGTTATCTAAAGAGCAGGTTCCATCAGACACCTTTAAGAAAGCCATCTTACTCCCCTTGTTCTTACCTCTCTTGACAGTCCATTCTCTTACACTGTTGACTTTAATGGCAATGGCAATCGACGGCGATGCAAACCCTTGGATAAACTCTCGGCAAGTACAATTTGCTTGGGTTGTATCGTATTCGTCTATTTCAGTACAGGTTAATTCTACGCTTAAATAGTCCCTTTCTTGTTTGGCTTTCCATGACGGTAAGTCTACTAGGCTATATGGGGGCTTGTCTAGGGCCACTAAGGCCCCATTAAATAAATCAATAAACTTATTAGTCCATGCGGTACGTCTTTCATTAGGTATTTTATCTTTTAAGATACTTGTTATACCATCCTTGAAACTGTTGAAATTCTTCTCCTCTAGATATTCACGGTCGTGCTTGCGGAAATCTCTGTATAGTGCAAAGTCGTAAATCATTTTATTTCGTGGAACCTTCAAGTAATCAAGGGCTCCAGCTAAGATAAATCCCTCAAAGCAGTCTTTTCTCATATGTCGCCCTAGCTTCATTAGGAACTGATCCCAGGTAAATTTGGCTAGATCATACTTCTCTTTTTTGATTTTATTTAATACTTGATCAAAGGCCGATCTCCCTACCCCCTTTATATTTGTCATTCCATACCTGGGACACCCATCGACAATCTTAAAAGACCGATTGAGATATGGTAGAGAAGGAGGCATCACATCTATGTCCATCAGGCGGGCATTATTAACCAGTTCCTCAACCTCTTCGGCGGGCTTCTGCTTACCGGTAGCGTGTTTTAACCACGAGGTAAAGAAGGCAATAGGAAAGTGGGCTTTGGCAAATGCTGTCAAGTATCCATTGTGGGCATAGCTCATAGAGTGGGACTTATTGAAACTATAACGTTGAGACTTCTCAATCCAGCTAAATATTTCTTCCCCCTCTTCTTTATTTACAATATTGTATTCTTTGGTTTTCTCTAGGAATTCCGTCTTCACTTTAGCCATTAGTTCTACCTTCTTTTTACCAATAGCCTTTCTAAGTAATTCAGCTTCTTGTAGGTTATATCCCGCAATATCTCGGGCAATCCCGAGAGCCTCCTCTTGGTAAACCATAATGCCGTATGTGGTTTTTAGGATAGGTTCAAGTGCCGGATGGAGATATGTTACCTCGTCCCGCCCATGTTTTCGATCGATATAGTGTTGTGTAAGTGATTTACCATCTACTATACTATCCATACATCCAGGTCTGAGGATGGCCATGAGGTCTGATAACTCGTCCATCTTGTGTGGCCCAGATTTCTTGGATAGACTTTGACCAAGATTAGAGTCTAATTGAAAGACCCCCTTGGTGTTTCCACTAGCAATCATATCCCATGTGTGAGAACAGGTTAGACGTATTTTATCTAGGTAAGGTTCAAATAAAGGGCACCCATTTTCTTTTTTAGTAAATTTACATCCGCAGTCAAACTCAATCATCTGGAAAATGCCCCTTTAAATTTCTCAACACTGCTCTGTTTTCTTTGGAATTTCATAAACCTGACAAAGATCTCAGCCTCTTCAAATACATCGGCCAAGGCTGAGTGAGCTTGTCCTTCACTAGTTAAACCGAGCCACTGTCTTAAAGTATCCATTTTTAAGTCAAACGGTTCATATAGGTTTTCCATCCAGGAAAACAGCATGTCATAAATATCAATCTTGTTGACCTCTCCCATCGGAAACCCTGTCTTGTGTGCTTTGGCAAGGCGTCTGGCGATCAATAAATCGTACCCTATTATATTATACCCTACAGGTATCGGCTGAGGAAACCATTGTCCCGGCTTCTTGTCAACCATATACTTCTTGCAATAGGCACAGAAATTTTTCCATGCAGTTTTCTGGTCCATACCATCTTTCCACTTTTCCACTATCTCTTCATAAGTACATCCTGCATGGGAAGCGTGCCATTCAATAGTTTTAATACGTTCCGGATCGAAGTATTCTTCGGTATCAATACCGGGTGGTCTAATAATCGTGTTGAAGGCATGAGACTTTTTAATTTCTAGTGTTTCTGGATTAATTGGGACAGCTGCAAGCTCTACAGGATTACACTCTTCCGGCTTTTTACCATCTGTCTCAAAATCGAAGCATAAATACCATCTAGTGTTGATCATTTAGTATGTTCCTTAACTGCTGCTTGGGGATCAGACGAGATAGCCATAAATCCGTTTAAAATATTTTCTAAGGACGTATATGGGATTTGATTGTCGATATTAACGACAATAATATTTCGGGAACGTAACCCTCTAATTTTAGAGCCGTCTCCAATAGGATAGAATAGAATATTATCTAAACTACAGTGGTCTACCATTCCACGAGATTCTGCTGTGGGCTGGTGCATTTTGACCGCAGACAGAACTTGTCTTACCTGTCTATATACTGCTGCAACTACAATAATTTTTTCATTTGTACCTAGATTAGCTAAGACATGTTTAGTAGCTTCTAGTATGGAATCACAGTGGATTATCATATTAAAACTTCCTCCTTTTACCACACTTAATATAGAGTTTGATACGACGCTCCAATTCATTGGTCATACTCTTCCCCTCCAACAATCTTTACAACATCCATCAATCTATCCAATGTAGAAATTCCAAGACAGTCAAACTTAAGTAGGCCGACATCCTCACATTTAGGCCCCTCGAATCCCGCAAGTTGATGTTCACCGTCCTTATCCAGAACCATAGGGCAAGACTGGCTAATAGGATTAGCGGCGATTACAATACCCGCCGCATGTCGCCCCGAAATTATCTTTGTATTTTCTAATCGAATAGCCTGCTCAAATACTCGGGCCATCTTACCTTCTAGTTTACCCTCCTTACCTATAGAGCACCACTCCTTAAACTTGTCCCGATTATTCTCTAGAGCCCAAAGAATTATAGAGGAAATCCCGTAGGCTTTTTTGATGTCACCAAGCTCGTCAGCAATCTTACCCTCGTCCACTATATGCTTAGTGATCTCATTTTGTTCAGCAAAATCGATATTACCTCGGGCATTCATTACTCGTTTCAGAGAGGCACGTCCCTTCAGGGTTTGGAATGTTATTATCTGTGCTACATTATCCTTCCCGTATTTATTACGGATGTATTCCACTATCTCAGGACGC
>Ga0310120_10003418_pt1 | contig 11367 bp, 11 predicted proteins | sample CB27_AW_983_MG_FD_203506 | JGI IMG/M metagenome (GOLD analysis project Ga0310120, IMG submission 203506) | Marine microbial communities from Western Arctic Ocean, Canada - CB27_AW_983 | ecosystem: Environmental > Aquatic > Marine > Oceanic | place: Canada: Western Arctic Ocean | collected... | reverse complement strand
CACTCAAGAAGAGCCATGGCGCAATCGTGAATATTGCCTCGGTCGCCGGACTGCAGGGCCACGCAGGAATGTCAGCCTATTGTGGTTCGAAGTTCGCGGCCATCGGCATCACGCAGTCCCTCGCGCAAGAATTTGCGCGAGATGGAATTCGCGTGAACGCGGTTTGCCCGGGATTTCTGGCGACAGCGATGTGGCTCGATCATCTACTTCCCCCTTCGGACGACGACGAATCCGAGGAGGAGCGTGCGGCCCGCTTCGAGGCGATGATGAACAAGATGGTCCCGCTCGGCCGACCCCAGACGCCCGACGACATCGGCGAAGCCGTTCTCCTGCTCGCGACGGCGCCTAACATCACCGGAGTTTCGCTGCCCGTCGCCGGTGGGGCAATCATGCGCTGATGCCGCCGTGCCGTCCGTCAAATCAATTCCACCCCGGAGTCCAACGAGAATGACGAGATCGAATCGCAGAACACTCGACGGCAAGGTCGCACTGGTCAGCGCTGCTGGACGCGGCATCGGTCGAGCGATCGCTATCGGGCTGGCCGAGGCGGGTGCCTCCGTCGCCGTCAACTCCTACGGAGAGGAAACGACTCATGGCACCGCCGACGCGATCAGCGAGACCGGCTCGCGGGCACTTCCACTCGTCGGAGATATCACGGATCCAGAAACGATCCTCTCTGCTGCGGCGAGCACGATCGAACACTTCGGCCTGATCGACATTCTGGTGAACAACGTCGGTGCCGGACCCAAACAAATGCCCGACAGCGAGCCCCATGCACTTGGCCCAGCCGCAGCGCTATGGGATGCACTCTACGACCAGAATCTACGAGCCGCCGTATTGCTGACCGAGGCGGTCGTGCCGGCCATGGTCAAGCAGGGCCACGGAAAGATCGTGCACGTATCGTCGATCGCGGGCAGGACATCGCTCTCCAATCGGATGCTCAAATTCTTCACGCATCCGGCTTATGGCGCCATGAAAGCCGCGCTATGCCACTACACGACGACGCTCGCCGAGACCCTCGGACCTCGCGGCATCAATGTGAACGCAGTCTGCCCCGGTATTGTTTGGACAGACTCATGGGAGAAAAACGCCGAGAACGCCGTGGCGACCCTACCGGAATTCAAGGGCCAGAACGCGCGCGAATGGTTCGAGGGCATCGCCCGTGGAGACTATCCCGAGATTTTTGACCGGACCCCGCTGCGCCGCGAGCAGACGGTCGAGGACATCGCAGATGCCGTGGTCTTCCTGAGCTCAGAAGCGGCGCGGAACATCACGGGCCAGTCCTTGATGGTGGACGGTGGGATGGTCAAGATCTGAGCTGACCGTCTAGTAGGTCGCGATTCCGCCATCGATCGACAACTGCGTCCCGGTGATGCCGCGACCGGCCGGACCCGCGAGCATGAGAGCGAGTTCGGCGACCTGCTCGACCGTATTCAGCTCGCCGGTCATCGTCTGTGACTTGAAGACATTTTCGACCATCTCGTCGAAGGTCATTCCGAGTGACTCGGCGAGTATCGGACCGCCCTCCGTCACCTGATCCGTGAGAATCAATCCGGGACAGATCGCGTTGACCGTGACGCCTTGCCGTCCGACCTCAGCCGCCACCGACTTCGTAAAACCGTTCACGCCATGCTTGGCTGTGCAGTAGACGCTCATCGCCGCAGTTCCCTGCTTGCCTTCGACCGATGAGATGTTGATGATCGAGCCATATTTCGCCGGCAGCATGTGACCGAGCGCGATCTGTGTCGCGAGGAAGGTCGACGTCAAATTGAGACGTAGGTCGTCGTCCCACTCCTGCTCGGTCAGGTCGACGACCAATTTCGTCGCGGAGCTCCCCCCCACGTTGTTCACGAGCACATCGAGCTTCCCGAAACGTTCGACGGCGCCGTCGATCAGTGCCGAGAGATCTTCACGAACGATCGCGGATCCCTGGCGGAACCAGACACGATCCGGCGCGCCAAGCTCCTCGGCAAGTGCTTCCCCAGACGCCTTGGCACGGCCGTTGAACGCGACCATAGCGCCGGCGTCGACGAAGGCGCGTACGATGCCTGCACCGATGCCCCGACTTCCGCCGGTGACGACAACGACTTGTCCTTTTATCTCTGCCATCTCGTGCTCCGATCTACATTCCGTTCAAGAAGTCATTTTCGAGATCGCAAATCTAGACCGAGTTGCGAAACCCGTGATGGGTGACCGAACGCTCCGGCTCGATCGGTCGCGCGTTGCCCGCCGCTTCGAGTCCACGTCGGCGGCTAGTCGAGCTCGCCAAGGCACCAACGCAGACCGCGACGGAGCAACTCGTAGTACGCGGGCAGGTTCCACGAACATCGCTCGATCTCCGGGTAATAGTCCATCGCCGGCTTCATGTCCCAATGACCTCGACAATGGCCGAGGGTGTTGTAGAGCACGGCGCCCTTGCCGAGCGGCCGGACATAGGAGACGAGGTGGCGATCAGCATCCTGCCAATCGGAAACAGCGAAGCCGTCGGCGGTTCCAGAGAATGTCGTCTCGAGAAGCGGCTCGAGTTTATCGCGATCGTGATATTCCTGGAGATAGAGCTCGTCGTCTGTTTCGAAGGGATCGATGCCTGAAACCAAAGGATGATCCGGGGCGACGCACGCGACCTTGTAGGGTTGAATCGGCGGGTGGGCGATGAACTGACTACCGAGCGTGTAGGCCATGCGGTCCATCGTTTTTGGCGCCACGACGCCGTCCGCCGTGAATTCCAGAATGGAGTTCGTCCCGTGTAGAGCCAACCAACGACCGCCGGAAGCAACGAAGTCATGTAGTGCCTCCTGTTGCTCGGGCGTCGGCCGCAGATCGCAGGTATAGGTCACGAGGAAACGACTCGCAGCGATTCCCTCGATATCATGGTAGTCGGCTGCGACCTGTGTGCGGACGTGGGGATACTCGGCAAGTAGCTTCAGCAGCTCGACACGGGCGAAGTCGATGTCGTGGTAGCGACCGCCCGCCACGAGGTAAGCCTCGATACGTTCAACAGTCTCTTCACTCATCCCGCAGGTCTCCCTTCATCGAATTTTCAAGTTGGTGGCTCAGTCGCGATCTCGTAGCGCCGACAATCGATCTCCGAACATCCAATGTGAGGTTCGTCGTTTCGTCGGAAGACAATCTACGGTGAACAGCATAGCCGCTCGATCACGGACGCACGCATCGACTGCTGCGCGGCCGAATCGATCGGCGAGGTGAGGAGCCGCAGCATCCAACGCCCGGATTGATGACGCGCGCGCCGATGTCCTACGTTCTAGTGTCCTACACGATCGTTTTTAGATAGGAGGCCCCCATGTCCTATACGCCCGAGCAGCTCTCCGACCTCCAATCGATCCGCGATGCGGCTCTTCGCTATTGCCGCGGCGTGGATCGGCTCGACGTCGAGCTGATGAAGTCTGCCTACTGGCCGGAAGCCACCGATGATCACGGCGTCTTCGTCGGCAACGCCTGGGACTTCAGCGAGATTTGCATGGAGAGTCACCTGGGCTGGCGTTCGACCAGTCATTGCATCTTCAACCACACAATCGAGCTCGACCCCGACGGCGTTCGAGCGCGCGGCGAAATCTACAATGTCACGTACCTCTTTCAGAAGGGCGCGGACGTGCTCGACACCTGGCACGGCCGCTACCTCGACGTCTATGAAAATCGCGAAGTCGACCAGAGTCAAGCAGAATGGCGGATTCTCGAACGTGTCTGCGTCCACGAAGGCACGCATAGCGCGCAGATCCAACCGATGACGCTCGACGGGAGCAAATTTCGCACAGGTTCTTTCGACCGCGCGACGCCGGGCCGTCGGATCGGACCGTGACCGAATCGGGAAAGCGCCGTTTGCCGTGTCGCGCGCTTGCGGACGGTCAGATGACCGCCGTCGAAGTCGATGGCGAAGCGATCCTCCTTTGTCGGGTCGAAGGTCGCTATCACGCGCTTCGGGATTTTTGCAGTCATGCACAACAAGCGCTGTCCGAAGGACGGCTTCGAGGCCACACGGTCTACTGCCCACTCCACGGGGCGCGATTCGACGTCCGAACTGGCGACTGTCTTTCGCCGCCGGCCACAGAAGGCGTGAAGAGTTACCTCGTCGAAGAAGACGAAGACGGTCTCTTCGTCTTGCGTTCTCGTGAGGGGGTCTAATGGCGGATCCGACTGGATCCGACTGCTCTCTCGAGGCACACGTCGCGCTCGTCACTGGTGAGACCTCGGGAATCGGAGAAGCCACTGCCCACGCTTTGGCACGATCGGGTGCGCGCGTGATCCTCGTCGGCCGTCGCGTCGATCGCGGGGCAGCCCCGGCTACATCGTGGCGAAACACGGCGTTCGCGGCCTCACACGCCAGGCCGCGGTGCAATCCGTTGGCGATCGCATTCGAGTCAATGCCGTGTCGCCGGGTCCGACTCGAACAGAAATCTCGGATGCCCTGGTCGCCCAGGGATCGGAAGTCGTTCGCGCAGCGCTGGGCTCCCTCAATCCCACAGGCGAATTCGTGACCGTCGAGCAGGTCGCGCAAGCCGTCGTCTATCTCTGCTCGGATGCAGCCTCTATGATCAACGGACAGGACATCGTGCTCGATGGGGGCCAGCTGGCTAGCCTCTAGCCGGAGCATTCGATCCAGGAGACGCCGATGAGTCGTGTACACGCCCGAGCCAACGTCGTTCATAAACCCGCCCCGGTGGCAGCCCGACCGATCACGGCGGAGCGATACATCTCGACAGACTGGCTCGCGCGAGAGACCGATCGCATCTGGCCGCACGTATGGCTCTTCGCGTGTCTCGAAAGGGACCTGGCCGAAGCCGGCGATTACCGCGTTTTCAACATCGCCGACGAGTCGATCCTCATCACGCGAACCGAATCCGGTGAGCTGAGCGCGTTCTTCAACGTCTGTCAGCATCGCGGAGCGCGCGTAATCGTCAATGACCATGGCTGGGTCAAGAGCTTCGTGTGTCCCTATCACGGGTGGACCTACGGCTACAACGGCCATCTCGATCACGTGCCTGATCTCGAACGCTTCACCGGCGGCATCGACTGCAAGGCACGGTCGCTGCGCCCCGTTCGCGTAGACGCCGTGGGCGGGTTGGTGTGGATCTGCATGGACCCGGAAGCGCCACCCCTCATCGACTTCCTCGGCGAAGCTTGGGATGCGGTCGCCGCCTATCACCTGGAAGACATGACGCTCTACGAGGATCAAACCGTCGAACTCGATTGCAATTGGAAGGCCGTCTTCGACAACTTCGGCGAGCTTTATCATGTCGACCACATCCATCCTCAGCACAAATCTCTCTTCGATTGCCCGACGGCCGAGAACCATCTCTTCGACCATGGCCACACTGGCGTCGTGATCGACGGCCACACGATCAATACGCGTATGCCGATTCCGACGACGCCCAATCCCTATCTGAAGGGACAGCTGCTTATGTTCGGCGGAGACCCCGAGGCCTACGATGACCGCGTGCTCGATATTCGGAAGGACATTCCGCGTCTGCGTCGTGAGGCCGGGCCGAGGCTCGGTTGGTGCTACGACGAAATGTCGGACCTGCGGCTGAGCGATATCGAGCAGTACAATTTATTCCCCAACACCATGATCACGGTCCAACCCGACGACGCGATCGTGATGCGCGCGCTCCCGCACCCGACCGATCCCAACAAATGCTTCTGGCACAAGTTCACCTTTCGCAGACAACCGCAAGCCGAGGTCGCCGCGCGGGCAGGTGTCCCATTCGAACCGCACAATCCCGCCGACGTCGCCGACGTGCCCCGCCCGGAACACGACCATTTCACCCAAGACGACATCATCGCCGGAAGAAAATCCATGACGATCACCATCGACCAGGACATACATCTCATTCGCGATGTCCAGGCTGGCATGCGATCTCGAGGCTTCCGCGACACCAGGCTCTGCGACGACGAGGTCCGGGTCCAGCACTATCACGATTGGTTGGATCATTGGATGGGGGTGCGAAGCGAATGACGACGCCGCTCATACCCAGAGGACTCGGCACGATTCGCCAGACCGCCTACCTGGCCGAGGACATCGAGAGGCTCCCCGACGCTTTTTACCGCGTCCCTATCGGACTAAAGCGACCGCTCTCGCCGTCGTGCGTTCACGAAAAGCTTCGAGGGTGAAGGCCGGATCGGCCTTCGTCGGCTCCTGCGAGTAACAAACCGTGTCGTAGAAATCGCGCAACGCCGCCACTCGCCCATCGCAGATCTCCATCACCCCCGTCATGTGCGGCGTCATCAAATCTGCGCCTGAGGCGGCCCAGTGGTGGTCGATCCTTTCGGTAAACACGACCCCGTTGCCTGCGCGCTCGCCGCGTCGACTTGCGATATGGAGCAGGTCCACGCTGAAATGAGTCATGTCCGCCAAGAGCGGCAACTCGGTCGCGAACCCTCCTTTCGCCATCAACGCCAGAACCTCCGTCTGGCCACGAAGCGTCGGCAGACCGCTATTGGCCCAGACGAAATCCTTCGTACAGAGATCGCTCACCCGCGTCGCGAAGTCGCCATCCTCGATTGCCATCAGAAGCCGCAGTGCCAGGCGCTCGTCGTCGTTCAACGCCAAATCGAGATCGATCATGCTTTCCTCCCGCGCGGGTGCGTGGCCGACCCATCCATGGTTCCGCCGGGCGCCTCGACGAGCATACCTTGATTCCAGACGTCCTCACCCGCACAGATCGTGCGGCAGACCCGTGGTCGACGTCACCGGATCGCGTCCGGCAGATGTCCGACTCGCATCGCCCGCAGCATTGGATAGGCTACGCGGGAGTGATGAGGAGAAAACCATGTCCGCGAACGCCGAGAACCGAGCCGACCTTTCCGACATCCAGCTTTCCAGCCCGGAAACGCTGATCGATCCATGGGAAACCTATCGACGCCTCAGGGACAACGCGCCGGTGTTTCGCGCAAGAGACCTCGGGCTGACGATCGTCACGCGGTACGACCTGATCATGGAAGTGCTCAAGGATCCGGAGACCTACTCGAACGCGTCGCCCTTCGTCGCAGAAGTGCAGATCCAGAGCTTGCTCGCAGCGCCCCCCGATATCCAGAAAGAACTCATCGCACTCCAGGCTGATCGCGTGCCGCAGGCGAATACGCTCCTGACCGCAGATCCGCCCGTCCACAACCGCTATCGATCACAGGTGAGCGGACTCTTCTCCGCCGGACGTGTAAAGAAAATGCAGCCCTATGTGGATCAGATCATCGCGGAGGCCATTGACCGCTTCATCGACGAGGACGTTCCAATCGACTTTGCCCAGCACTTCGCCTTCCCAGTGCCGTTGCGAATCATCGCCGATCGGCTTGGCGTACCTGCTGAAGATCGCAAGTTCTTCGACGAGGCCGCGACGGCCATGGCCTCACTTCTGCGAATGAAGACGCCGCCGCCGGATGAGATGCTGCGACGCGCGAAGCAGAACAAGGAATTCGAAGAGTACATGATCGCTCTCGTCGAGAAGCGGCGAATCGATCCGAAGGAAGACTTGTGCAGCGCGCTGGGCGCTGCCCGGCTCGAGGACGAGGATCGCGCCTTCAACCCCGGTGAGATCTGGAGCATCTTGTCCCAGTTCCTCGTGGCGGGGCACGAGACAACGACGAGTACCTTCGGATTTGCGATGGAACTGCTGTGCAGGAACCCGAAGGTCCAGGACCGGATTCGCGGAGATGAAAAGCTCATCCGTAATTTCGTCGAGGAAGCGCTTCGACTCGAAGCGCCCGTGCAGGGATTGCCGCGGCTCGTGGCTCGCGACACCGAACTCGCGGGCGTGCCACTCAAAAAGGGCGAGACGTTGATGCTGCGCTACGGCGCGGGAAACCGCGACGAGCGACAATTTCCGAACCCGGACGAGATCGATCTGGACCGACCGCACCCGGGCGCCCATCTCTCCTTTGGATCGGGGACCCACTACTGCCCGGGCGCCCCGCTCTCCCGCCAGGAACTCAACCGCGGAATTCTCGCCATCCTGGACCGAATGGAGAATTTCCGCCTTTCGACGAAACATCCGGCGCCGAAACCGGAGCCCAGTTTGATTCTACGGAATCTCCCGGAGCTCTGGATCGAGTTTGACCGGCACAGCTAGTCGTTCTGGGAGCGACGGCAGGCCAGTGACTCGAATATTCGTGGTTAAATAGACCCATTCTTCGCATTTCCAGTGATTCCCGGATGGCCAATCGGCGATCGGCCTCTGAGCGGCCCTGAGACGCATTCATTCTGGAGGGAATCCCTGAGGTCGAAGAACCCCTGAACACCCCGGAGAACCAGTTCTGCCTGGCCTAAACACTAAATTTGATACGTGTTCTTATTTTGATCTCATCCGGCCGTCAGGTTTCGCCGCCGCCATCGAAGACGGAGTCCTCTGCGCGATGAGAGAACGGTCGAAAACACGCCTGCCGCGTCTTCGCCCAGAGCTGCTCTCGCGATGAAAGAATCTGATTCATCCAGCCGACCTGCGACCGGCCAACGCTTTTGCGCGAGCGTCCAGGCCATGCTTCCCTGGAGGCCTTCTGATCGCGCGGGGTGATCGGATCGGATTCGCTCGCCACACGCAGTCGCGGGCGAAGCTCGCCGATCGATCTGCGCTGAACACGGCCAACTGATCACGGGTCGAGCAGAGGCAATCTCAATCGAGGAGCCCGACAATGAACGCCGCGACCATCAGAAATCTGAAGCGACTCATGGAATACGAAGCGAGCCGCGAGGCGCCGCCCGAAGGATTCCCCTTCCTTCCCGACCTTCCGGGTGGCCGCTATACCGACCTGCGATTCTACGAACTCGAAATGGAACACATCTGGCGCAAGACCTGGCTGCTCGCCGCGCATCTCGACGAGATTCCAGAAGCAGGCTGCTTCCGCCTCTGGGACAATGCGGGACAACCGGTCCTCATCGTCCATGGTGAAGACGACGAGATCCGCGCGTTCTACAATACCTGCAGTCACCGCGGCGCACCGCTGGTCACCGAGGCCTCCGGAAAATCACCGCGCTTGATCTGCAAATACCACGCTTGGACGTACGGACTCGATGGATCACTGCAGGCCGTCCGCAATCCCGAGGACTTCCGCGGTCTGGACAAATCCTGTCGCGGACTGAGCGCCGTGCGCTGCGAGCGTTTCGGAAACCTGATCTTCGTGAACTTCGACGACGAAGCGCCGTCTCTCGAAGAGTGGCTCGGTCCGATTGCGGAAGAATGGCGCGAGTTTCAATTCGACCGCTGTCGGCTGACTGGTCGCCACATTTTCGACCTCAATTGCAATTGGAAGATCGCAATGGAGGCGAACACCGAGGTCTATCACGTTCCCCTGATCCATCCGACCACGGTCGCCCCGATCCTCGACGATCGACGCAATGTCAATACGCTCTACCCGAACGGCCACGCACGCATGGTCGCACCCGGCCACGAGGACGGACCTCTACCCCGCTCGACGGATCCCCGAGCCGGGCTGCCGGAGATCGAGACGGTCGGCGAGATCGGCCGGACCTGCACTCAGTCCTACGGCATCTTTCCGAATTGGGTATCGCCGCTCAATGAGCGCACGATCCCGCCACTGCTTTTCTGGCCCAATGGCATCAACAAGTCTCGGATCGAAACCTGGACGATGGTGCATGACTGGGGCAGCGGCCCGAAACCAAAGATTCTCAACCAATGGACGAACGCCGACGGCTCCGAACTCAGCCCGGTTCTGCTCGAAGACACCCAGTTCGGCGAGGCGATCCAGAAATCCGTCGAATCCTATGGCTTCAAGGGCGTTCCCCTCAGCTATCAGGAAGCGCGCATCTACCATTGGCATCAATCCGCTGATCAACTGATCGGCCCCGATCGAATTCCCAAGGCGCTGCGCGTCGAACCGGTGATCACGGATGAGTGGATCCATCCGAACGATCCCCGCCTCGAAGAAATCAAGTCGCTCGCCTCGAAGGGTGATTGAGCGAGGTCGAGGGAGCGCCGCTTGCCCGTCAGTATGCGTGGAAGCGACGAGCGACTATCGTTTCTGAACGCGCATCCGTCGGCCCACTACGAAACCACTTTCCGGAGCCCCCCATGAGCCAAACTTCGATCTCGAATCTCATACATGATTATGCCGACGCCGTCGTCTGTCGCGACGGGGAGCGTTGGGCAGCCACATGGGATGTCGACGCCGTCTGGGATCTAGGGGGCGGCTTCGAAGTCAAGGGCCGGGACGCGATCTACGACCTCTGGAAGGGGGCGATGGGCAGCTTCGAGAAGGTCATCCAAACCGTCCTCAATGGGCGCGTCGACATCGATGAGGCAGCCGGAAGCGGCCGCGGCCGTCAATATATCCAGGAGCATTTCGAGAGAGCCAAAGGCGAGTTCGGCATCATGCTCGCCTACTACGACGACGAGTACATCCGGCGTGGCGATCAGTGGCTCTTCGCCAGCCGCAAGCTGGTTCCCCTCTATCAGGGACTGCCCGATCTGTCCGGAGACTTTCACGACGGCGGCTCCGCCTAACCACGCCCCCTGAACACTTCGGAGATCCGCCATGCAGGCCGTGTTGATGCAGCGGGGCAAGCTCTGGGTAGAAACGATCGAGGATCCAACGCCCGGCCCGGGTGAAGTGCTCGTGAAGTCGCGCGCTTGCGGAATCTGCGGGTCCGATCTGCACGCTGCACTCCATACGGAGGATTTCGTCGCGACGAGCCGCGAATCCGGTGGAGCCTTCAAGCTGACGACCTTCGAGCCGGTCGTGCTCGGACATGAGTTCTGTGCCGAGGTCGTCGACTTCGGGCCCGACACCGAGCGAAAATTCAATCCGGGTCAACTCGTCTGCTCGGTACCCATGTTGCTGAGGGCGAAACCTTTAGCGATCGGATACGACGAAAAGATCCCGGGCGGCTTTGCCGAATACATGGTCCTGTCGGAGCGCATGATGCGCGCGGTTCCCGATGGCACGCCCACCACGGCCGCCGCCTTGACCGAGCCAATGGCCGTCGGACTCCATGCAGTCAATCGAGCTCGTCTCGGCGGACGGGAAGCGATTGTCGTCATCGGAACTGGACCGGTCGGACTCGCCGTGCTCACCGCTCTGAAAGCGACACATAGAGGTCCGATCATCGCCTCGGATCTCTCTTCCGGGCGGCGGCGCTTCGCGGAGCATCAGGGCGCACACGCGGCTCTTGATCCGAGCGTCGACAACCCCTTCGCACATCAAGACATCGCGCGAGCAGAAGAACTCGTCATCTTCGAGTGTGTGGGCGTGCCCGGCATGCTCGATCGTGTCTTCCTTGACGCACCGCCCAATGCGCGAATCGTCGTCGTGGGCGTGTGTCTTCAGACCGACAAGATTCGACCGTTGATTGCGATCAACAAGGAGCTGGCGTTGCAGTTCGTACTCGGATATTCGATGGACGAG